>Ga0316209_1003240_pt1 | contig 11433 bp, 6 predicted proteins | sample 6monopyrite_MG_FD_204945 | JGI IMG/M metagenome (GOLD analysis project Ga0316209, IMG submission 204945) | Microbial mat bacterial communities from mineral coupon in-situ incubated in ocean water Damariscotta River, Maine, United States -... | ecosystem: Environmental > Aquatic > Marine > Coastal...
CTTCGCAATTTGGCAACTTGGTTAATTGGGTCAATACTTCGCAATTTGGCAACTTGGTTGATTGGGTCAATACTACGCAATTTGGCAACTTGGTTGATTGGGTCAATACTACGCAATTTGGCGATTTGGTTGACTGGATCTATACTTCGCAATTTGGCGATTTGGTTGACTGGATCTATACTTCGCAATTTGGCAATTTCGGTATTTGGATTACCTATCGAGTAGGCTCCCCCTAGTAGACTCAAAATAATAGCGCCAAACAATATTCTTATCTTTAGGTTAAACATGAGTAAATCTCTCCAAAGAGCTCAATCGTCATAAAGCCCAATTTAAAAAAAATGTTAGTTATGCTATTTAGCAATATACATTGCTTAATCATAAAAATCAACAAATGTGAAACCTGTCGCACTTTTATGCCACAACAAATCTCATATGGAGATATTTCTTTGCGGTCGTAATTGACAGAATAGCTTTTAAACCTGAGAAAATAATTAGATTGTGAGCCAATGAAAGGAAATTGCGCAGTCGATATACTTGTAACAATATTGTGCCGCCGGATGAGCGGAATTTATTTACATTGGAAAGCTATGAGTGTGAAGCTCGGAGGTCGCCTATCCTAGGCTAGTTACATTAAGAGCTGTTTTTGATAGATAGTTCTGTTTTTCCCACTTCTTTTCTAGAAGCTCATACATGGTTGATTGGTCTACAGGCTTACTAAAGAAATAGCCTTGAATAACGCTAGCGCGGCACTGCCACAAATAATCGCATTGTTCTTGAGTTTCGACACCTTCTATAACGACGTTTAGGTCAAGACCATTTGCAACTTCGATTATAGCTTTGACGATATTTCCGTCTCTTTTACTTTTATGAATATTATTAATAAAACTCTTATCAACTTTTAGGGTATCCAATGGCAATATTTTCAATTGTGCTAAAGAAGAATAACCGGTACCAAAATCATCCAATGCCAAATGTATTCCCAGTTTTCGAATTCCCAACATTTGTTCAATTGTTTGCTCAACATCTTGAACACAAGCACTTTCAGTTAGCTCTAATTCCAAATATTTTGGGTCGAGTTGTGAGGATTCTAAAATGAACTTAATATCTCCGACCAAATCTTGGTGCCAAAATTGATGTGCGGACAAATTGACACTCATTCTGCCGCGCATAATTTTCTTATCTACCCATTCCTTAGTTTGGGCTACAGCTTTCTTTAGTAGCTGATGCCCTAGTGGCTGTATTAATCCAATTTCTTCTGCAAGTGAAATAAAATCTTCAGGACTGACGCGACCAAACTTGGGATGATTCCACCTTGCCAAAGCTTCCATGCCACAGACTCTACCAGTTTTCATATCAACTTTGGGTTGATAAACTAAATCGATGGAACCTTGTTTTACTGCCGTACGAAGCTCATTTTCCATCGCTAATCTTTTACGGGCTTTTTGATTGAGTTCAACCGAGTAAAAATGATATGAACTAAGAACATCTTTTTTCGCTTCATACATCGCAGTATCTGCGTTTCTCAATAATTTTTCTGCAGTAATACCATCTTCTGGAGAAATGGTTATCCCAATAGAAAAATTGGAATTTAGTTTTTGACCTTTAATATAAACAGGCAAATTAAGTTCTTTGAGTATTAGTTCCGCAAATGATGCAACCTCCGTTGATGACTGAATGTCATCTCTAATTATTACAAATTCATCTCCGCCCACTCTAGCAACGGTATCGCCATCTTTGCTACAATTAGTCAGCCGTTGTGCTACTTGAGAAATTAAGGTGTCACCAACCGAATGTCCTAAAGAATCATTAACCCGTTTGAAATTGTCTATGTCAATTACAAAAATAGCGAATCTTTCTTTTCTTATTCGTGTTTTATCGATGGTTTGATTTAGACGATCATATAAACATGCTCTATTAGGTAAACCGGTCAATGAATCGAAATTCGCTAATTTTCTAAATTCTTCTTCTGCACGTTTATGAAAAGTAATATCAGAAAACACACCCACGTAGTATCGAACATTCCCCTTCTCATCTAAAATTGTATCGATGGTTAATTTTTGTGGAAATGGATCTTGTTCTTTTCTTTCTGCCCAAACTTCACCCTGCCAATTTCCTTTTTCCAGAATACTTAGACGTATTCTTTGAATAATATTAACTGACTGCTCTGCAACATTTGGAAACCATAATTCTTCACCTTTTTTCTCTGTAAATGAAAAACCTGTCATCTTTTCATAAGAAGGGTTACATTCAATTAAACACCATTTAGAATCTCTAATCCATACTCCATCAGAAGTCGTCCTGAATGCTTGTCCCAATCGTTCTATTTCTTCGTCTTTACGATGTATTTCCGAAACATCTTTTTGAGTGCCAGACATACGAATAGGATGATTGTCAAAATCTTTTTCAACCACTTTCGCACGGTCTTGAATCCATCGCCAGCCCAATTTATTATCTTTTATTCTGTATGCTGAATCAAAAAATTCTGTTTTACCACTTAGATGGGCGTTTAGTTCTCGTTTAACTCGCTCTAGATCGTATTTATGGATATAACTCGAAAGCTCTTTCAGATTTTTTGACAACCTACCACAATTGATATTGATGTTTTTGTCGGCATCAGAGCGAAGTACTTCACCTGAAAGTATATTCCAATCCCAAATCTCGTTTCCGCCACCCCACAAACTTAGTCGAAGGCGTTTTTCACTTTCTTCGATGGTTTTTTGCACACTTAATTCTGCTTGCCGCCTTTTCCAATTAAGATACGAAAAAGTAGCAATTAGAGAGATAAAAAGAACTACGTAGAATATTTTCGCCCAATTCGTCAACCAAATTGGTGGATGGATGACTATTCTTTTTTTTACCATGTTGCCTTGCCAGTTCGAATTTACGTCTCTGACTTGTAACTCGAAAACGTATTCGCCTGCGTCAATATTAGTGTATGTAGCCCTTCGAGATTCCTTTGCTGCAGAAATCCAAGATTCGTTTAAACCCACTAGACGATATCGAAATTCTAAGTTTGAGGGCTTCACAAACTGAGGACTAGAGAACTCAAGAGTAAACGGTGTTTGATCGTACTGAAGATCAATTTTGTCAGCGACTAATAATGAACGACTAAGAACCGAGTTCTTTTCTTTTGAAACTTTTATTTCTTTATTTGCGATACTTAAAACAGTTATTTTTGGTTCATTTAAATAAAGATTATTTTTAATAATATTTGGAAAAAATCGATTAAAGCCATTCATTCCGCCGAAATAGATATACCCACTCTTTGATTTTAAACCTGCTCGATTAAATTCATCACCTTGTAAACCGTCATAAAACCCATAGTGTAAAATCTGAAAGGTGTGTGGGTTAATTGAGACCATCCCTTCATTTGTTGTCGCCCAAATTCGGTCTGATGCGTGGTCGTGAATTATGGAGTAGACCGTGTTATTTGGTAAACCGTCATCTTCGCTTAGAACGAAAGGTTTCTTATCTTTGTCAAAAACCTTAATACCTTCAGACGCTGTAGCAACCCAAAGTTTGGACTGTTTATCCAATGTCATATCCAGAACATTAGTGTTTTGAGAAAAAGGTTTTAATCCTATTTGAATTGTTTGACTAAGCGTCACATCTACTATGCCCAGTCCCTCGGTACCGACAATCAAATGATTTTTAGTGACGTTTAAAATAGTTTGAGATGCCTTTATATCTAAATTAAGGTTTTCGACAATCAATAATTTGCCATTGCCATCGTTCTTTAATGCTTGAATACCACTTCGAAAAAATATTACCCAAATCCTACCATATTCGTCTGTTTTCACCTGTCTTACAGGCTCGCCATCTCTAAAAGGCTCCCCGAATGAATTTTTGAAAACCTCTAGTTTTTTCTTTTTCATCCAATATCTAAAGAGTCCTAGTTCCGTTCCCACCAACAACGATTTACTATCTATTTGATAAATACCCGAAATTGCACCCTTGAATTTAATTCCATTCAGTAGTACATCGAAATGTTCGAAAGTATTAGTATCGGGGTCAAATTTACTAATTTCCCCTTGCTCCGTCCCAACCCATATGGATCTATTTATTCCTTCAGATAAAGAAAAGACTACGGTGTCGGATAATCCAAATTTCTCCTCTTTGCTTTTTCCAAAAGAGGCGAATTTTCGACTTGATGGAAAATGTCTGCTAACTCCTTTACCGTGGGTACCTACCCATACGGTCTTATCTGAACTCTGAAAAATCTTAAAAATATTATTGATGCTCGACGAGCCTGTATTGTCTTGATCTGTTCCAACGACGCGCCATTTTTTGTTAACTGTATCCTCGATCAAAATTCCGTTTTGTGTTCCAAACCAAATTCTATCACTCTCGTCTTGATAAATAGTTTTAACATACTGACTAGGCAAAGGGATCGAATATTTGAAGAGTTTATGATTATCTCTATTCAGCTGGTAAATTCCTTTGCCCCATGTAGAAATGAAAATACGACCATACGTATCGTTAAATATGTCTACGATGGACGATTTCGATAAGCGATCGAGTGATCTCTCCTTTTTAGGCCCATACACCTTATAAACTGATTTGAAAAAAGAAGTACTCCTATTAAATAAAAACAAACCACTGCCCAAAGTACCGATCCACAATTGCTTGTGATCATCTTCGTATATTGTTCGCACTTTGGCGTGTTCAAAATTTTGAACTGCTAGCGACTGGGTCTCGAAAGAACTCAGCCCTTTTGTCGTACCAATCCAAATCATGCCATCGCCGGTTTGGTAAAGGGCTCGAATTCTATTCGATAATAGTTGGTTACCGCTCGCCAAAGTATTCTCATCAAACCGAACGAAGTCGTCGTACTCTTTTCTATATAAATCTAGTCCATTATCCGTTCCAATCCATAGTCTGTCGCTACTATCAACCAACAAAGATCGAATGATATTACTTGATAAACTTCGTTGGTCTGATCGGCTATGCCGATAATTAGTAAACTTCACCCCATCATACTTCTGCAACCCATCTTCAGTCGCAAACCAAATAAAACCATCTTTATCTTCGGCAATATCATAAACAACGCTAGACGCCAGTCCTTGCTGTTTATCTAAGGTGTGAAATTGGAACGCCGGTTCGGCTTGGATTTGCAGGGGGAGGAAAAAAAAGAAAATGGCTAGATATAATGCCGCACACATAGAAAAACTTCTATCATTACGTGCCAACATACTTCTTATATCTGCCATGATTACTACATACTACTTTTGTGTCTAATTATTTTTATGAGGTAAAACTATAGTCAAGATCCGTTATATCACCATTTTTAGCCCACACATTTGCGAAAAAATGGTAGATAACCTCAAGAAATGAGACCTGAGTCACATTTTGGAAGGTCAATTTCAGTGGGTTCAATTTCAGTTAGGTAGCTTTTCGCTTCTAAACCGGCTTCTAAATAGCTCTTATATAGCAACTATCATTATTATAGATTCATTGTATTAGACTATTTTATTGGTTAGGCGGGATAATAACGCAATATTACAAGAAATGATGCTTTTTTATGATGAATAAAATTACTATTTTTGGCCGTCCGGGTTGTGGTTTTTGCAGCCGAGCCAAGCAACTGTGCGAAATTAAAGAATTTGAGTTTCGCTATATCGATATTTGGGCGGAAGGCATTAGCCAAGCCGACCTACAAAAGACCGTTGGTAAGCCCGTTTCAACTGTTCCGCAAATATTTCATGGCAACCAACACATCGGCGGATTTAACGAATTCGAACTCTTTGTCAACCAACAAAATTAGCCCCTGAAAGAGCATTCCTTTAAGAATGCTCTTTCAAACTCTCTGCAAACAATAAGTCCAGCCATAATCCTTTGGAATTAAGCTCGCATCGTGAGTGAAATTTAAGGATAATACTCGCTTTTAACACTTTCGATTATTTTAGGGTCAATTTCGTGAAAGCAGCAGTGGAAACTTGGTTGAATGATGCTATTTCTGAGTTAAAATCTCAGGGCATTATTCCCGCCGAATTTAGCGCGCAAGCTAAACTCACTCACACCAAAGACAAATCGCATGGCGACTTTGCATCCAATGCGGCCTTGATGCTAGCAAAACCAGCAAAACGCTCTCCGCGGGATGTTGCACAGCTAATCGTCGACATCCTCGGCGAGCACCCTGAAATAGAAAAATTAGAAATTGCTGGGCCCGGATTTATCAATTTCTTTTTGAGCCAAGCGGCAAGTACCCAAATAATCACTAATATTCTTCAGCAAAAAAATCAATTCGGCCACAGCAATATCGGCCAAGGCAAAAAAGTAGGAGTGGAATTTGTTTCTGCCAATCCGACTGGTCCTTTGCATATTGGTCATGGTCGAGGCGCAGTGGTTGGCGACTGTATCGCTCGATTATTGGAAGCGACCGGCTGGCAGGTGACCCGCGAATTTTATTACAACGATGCAGGTCAGCAAATTAATAACCTTGCGGCATCCGTTCAAGCGCGCTGTAATAATCTTGGGCCTGAATCTGAACAATGGCAAGACGACTGGTACCAAGGACACTACATCAAAGATGTTGCTGCCGATTATTTACTCAAAAAATCCATCGACGCCGCCGATAAACACGTTACCGGCAAAGGCGACATTGATGACTTAAAAGCCATCCAAGAATTTGCGGTGGCCTATTTAAGACGCGAACAAGATTTAGACTTAAAAGCGTTTGATGTCGACTTTGATGTATATTTTTTAGAGTCCTCACTCTACAAAAATGGTGATATCGAAAGAACCGTCGACTCGTTAGTTAAAGCGGGGCATACCTACGAAAAAGACGGTGCCTTGTGGTTGAAAACAACCGAATATGGCGATGACAAAGATCGAGTAATGCGAAAATCGGAAGGCGGTTATACTTATTTTCTTCCAGATGTTGCCTACCATGTGAATAAATGGCAACGCGGCTTTACCCGAGTGGTCAATGAGTTTGGCGCGGACCATCACAGCACCATTAATCGAGTGAAAGCTGGAATACAAGCGCTTGATTTAGGTATTCCAAAAGACTGGCCTGAAGTCGTATTACACCAAATGGTGACCGTCATGCGCGGTGAAGAAGAAGTAAAAATTTCCAAACGTGCCGGTAGTTACGTGACCCTACGAGATATTATTGATGAGGTTGGTCGTGATGCCACTCGTTATTTTTTAGCGGCCAGGCGTTCAACTTCGCAGATGACCTTTGATTTAGAATTAGCCAAATCTAAAACTGTCGATAATCCGGTCTATTATGTTCAGTATGCGCACGCGCGAATTTGTTCGGCGTTTAGAAAATTAGAAGAATCCGGCAAAACCTATGATCAAGCGCTCGGGCTGAATCATTTGGATAAACTGACCCTGGACCAAGAACTTGCACTAATGGATAAAATGAATCAATACGCCGGACTGATTGATATTGCCGCTAAAAATTGTGAGCCACATGTTCTGGCTCATTATTTACGAGATTTAGCATCTGACCTTCATGGTTATTATCAGGCTGGTTCTGACTCGGCAGATCATCGCTGGATTGTTGACGATGCTAATTTATGCAATGCTAGAATGTGTTTGATCAATGCGGTAAAGCAAATCATTAGCAATGGACTGGCAATGTTAGCGGTATCTGCTCCAGAGAAAATGTAGAAGGATGATGATATGATTTTTTGCGGACGAAAAATGGCCTGTTATTGCGAAATTATTGCGACACGGCAATCTCTGTTTGCTATTAATAAATTAATCGACCGAATGAAGGTTGTCAAACCGTTCCGTCTCACAATGACAGCATTATAATATGGCAAAAGATTACGCAAAAAATAAAAAGAAAACCAAAAAATCTGGCGCCAGCCGAGGTAAAAACAAATCCCCAGTGTCAGGGAAATTAATATTTAGCGCACTCGTTTTAGTGGGCGGACTGATCGCTCTGCTAATCTATTTACAATGGTTTAAACCTACAACTGATATTTTAGCGAAAAAAACAACCGTTCAACAAACGGTTAAAAAGACGACGCTAACTCCTGAAAAAAAGCTAGAGAAAGATCCCGACGAAGCAGTCCCCTTTTATCAAACCCATGAAGAAATAATCAATAAAACCGTTGAAATTCCTGCCGATGATCTTGTTTTACCGGAAGACGAACACAAATACTCCTACTCGATGCCTTGCGGATCATTTAGGGATAATTCACGGGCAGACGAATTAAAAGCGCAGATAGCTTTTGCCGGTTACGAATCGATAGTAAAAAAAATAAACGTTAAGTCCGGAATATGGTATCGCGTTTTGTTAGGTCCCTTCAAAAGTAAACGAAAGGCAGAGTCCATTCGCCATCGCTTGCAAGATAATGGTTTTAATAACTGTAAAATTTGGAAGAAAAAGATTAGTTAAAAGATACAGATGTTATTCGCATTCTATTTTAAATGATTAAATCGTATCTCGAAACGTGCACCAGCTTCTGATCGATTCGCCAACGAAAAATCGAATTGATGCGCGTCGAGTATTTCTCTAACTAGCATTAAACCAATCCCTTGCCCTTCGGCCTTGCTTGTAAAGAATGGCGTAAACAACTGCCTTTGTTCATCAGACTGAATACCTTTACCCGTATCGTCTATTTGTAAAATCAAACATTTTTCAGAAAGTGAAATCCTCGCCTCTATTTCACCTCCCTGTCCAATTGCTTCAATAGCGTTCTTAACAACGTTAATCAACACCTGCTCAAGCTGTTTCTTATCAGCGGTAAACTGAGTTACCATTGGATCGATTTTAGAAATAGTCAATCTTGTTTGATTGTCTTCAAGACTCGATTCGAATAGTTTTTGTACCGATAGTAAAATATGCACAAGATTGCAATTTTCCAGAACTGGTACTGGCAACCTGACTAACTGCGCATACTCCTGCATAAATTGACTTAAGTTATCCGTTCGTTCGATGACAAGGTGCATTGCGTTTTCGTATTCATTTCTCTCATTTTTGGCAATTTGATCGGAATAATTAAGACAAGATTTCAGCAACGAACCGGTCGCAGCCATGGTGTTATTGACTTCATGAGACATCATTCGAATCAATTTTTCATAGGCACTTTTTTCGCTGGACTTTAATTCTTGAGTTAACTCTTGAATAATAATGAAATGTCGGTCGAATCCTCGGTCACGAAAAGCGTTTCGGTAGCACTGAAAGCGATTACCGGCACTATCACTTAGTAAAATAGAGTGGCCACTGGATAAATCTACTAATTGCTTAGTGAGCGAGTGGTCAAAACTAGCTAGGTAACGATTTTTAGCGTCGACTAACTCAGTCCCTAATAGGGATTCCGCCTTAGGATTTAAATGACTGATACGGTTATTATAATCAAACACTAAAATACTGAGAGGGATCGCATCCATCAGTTGTTGCAACATGCCTTTTCTATCACCCAGTTTTAGCCGTTCATCATATAGTTGATCTAACATTTGATTAAACAAGGTCATCAAGTTATCTAGTTCTATATTTCCTGTATGACTAAATCTGGTAGTGTACTCTTGCTCGTGAAGCACGTCACTGAATAAATCGACAAACTCGAATGGGGCTAAAACTGATTTGATCAGTTTAAGAAATAGGAACAAAGAAACGAGCAAAAATAATTCGACAATAACAAAAAGAATTCGATCTTCTTCAATAACAAAATAAGCGCCTAGCAGTAACGCAAAGTGCAACGCAAAGGTGAGACTAAAAAATTTTGCTTTTAAGCTCAATGGTTGATCTCGTGTTTTTCTAGTCGGCGATAAAGCGACGATCGGCTTAGGCCTAATGCTTCCGCGACCTTCGAAATATTGCCTTGATAAGCCGTTAACGCTTTTTCGATCATAATTTTTTCCATTTCATCCAAGGTCACATTATCCAGAGATAAATTCTTATCCGTACCTTGCTGCGCTCTGCTATCGTTAGAAATAAAATCGCCGATATCTAACTCACTGTTACCCGACATTAACAATGCACGCTCTACCGTTTGACACAACTGTCGAATATTGCCAGGCCACATTTGTCGTTTTAACCAATCAATCGCCGAATCGCTGATACTAGCTTGCTCGATCCCATACAATAAACTGACCTTGCGAAGATGATATTCGGCGAGTAGCGGAATATCTTGTACTCTTTCGCGAAGCGGCGGTAGTTGGATCATAATAAGATTAATGCGATAAAAAAGGTCTTCGCGAAAACGATCTTGCGCTACTAACTCTTCTAGGTTTTGATTAGTAGCTGAAATGATTCGTACGTCAACGGTGGTATTTTTTGAAGAGCCCACCATTTGGAAACTTTGATCCTGCAATACTCTTAATAGCTTAACTTGTGATGATTTATCAAGTTCACCAATTTCATCTAAAAACAATGTCCCTCCATCTGCAGTGCTAAAACGCCCTAGGCGATCTTGCTTAGCATCAGTAAAAGCCCCCTTAACATGGCCGAACATTTCGCTTTCAAATAAACTGGTGGTAATTCCGCCCAAGTTCACTTTGATCATTGAAGCATTTTGTCTCAATGAATTTCGATGGATAGCATCGGCGAAGACTTCCTTTCCGGTACCGCTTTCGCCTAAAATTAATACTGAAGCATTAGTTTTACAAACTCTAGCTATGGTCGAAAGGGTTTTCAAAATTGCCGGCGATTCACCAACCACCGCCGAAAAATCGCACGTAGCGTCTAGTTCTTTTCGGCTCAAATAACTGTTATCTTCGAGCCGCGAACGCTCCGCGTTAGTTTCGAGATTGGTTGCAATAGTCCGCAAGAGTTGCTCGTTATTCCACGGCTTTGCGAAAAAATCGGAAGCACCAGCTCGCATTCCTTCGACTGCAAGCGAAATGCTGCCCCACGCGGTCATCAAAATTACTGGCAAGTCGGTAGATAGCGACTGAATATTTTCGAGAAGTGCCATGCCCTCCTCTCCGGTTGTAGCGCGAGAGAAATTCATGTCCTGCAAAACTAAATCGATAGAATGTTTTTCGATCAATGATAGTGCTATTTCAGGATCGTGAGCCTGCAGTACATGATATTTATTGTGTTTAAGTAATAAACTCAAAGACGCCGTCACCGAGCGATCATCATCTACTACTAAAATTAATTTTTGAATTTCCGATGACGCCATTTATGTTCCTAATGCTGTTTCGTTAAAACGAATTGGTATTGGCCGCTTATATTTGTAATTGCCGCTTGTACTAATACTTACAGTTTAGTCATCCCGACAAAGGAAGGATCTTACCAACCTTCAGACTCGTAAGATCTTTCGCTTTGGCTCAAGATGACTAGCACTATCAATTTTGTCATCCCGACAAAGGAGGGATCTTACCTACCTCTGAACCGTAAGATCTTTCGCTTTGGCTCAAGATGACAAACACTATCAATTTCGTCATCCCGACAAAGGAAGGATCTTACCAACCTTCAGACTCGTAAGATCTTTCGCTTTGGCTCAAGATGACAAGCACTATCAAATT
>Ga0316209_1003242_pt1 | contig 11429 bp, 8 predicted proteins | sample 6monopyrite_MG_FD_204945 | JGI IMG/M metagenome (GOLD analysis project Ga0316209, IMG submission 204945) | Microbial mat bacterial communities from mineral coupon in-situ incubated in ocean water Damariscotta River, Maine, United States -... | ecosystem: Environmental > Aquatic > Marine > Coastal...
GGTCGTTGCCATGTCGGCCCTCGCTGACCGCGAGATAGAGCGGGAACTCCTGGCCGTTCTTGCGCAGGCCCGCGACTTCGCGTCCCTGCCCGATGATCTTGGCGATTCCCGTTGTGATGTAGTTCTTGAGGTAGCCGTCATGCTCCTCCCGATAAGGGGACGGCATCAACAGCGTCACTGGCGCTCCGATCATCTCGGATCGTTCGTATCCGAAAATTTCGACCGTCGCCTGATTGACGGATTCGATGATTCCGCGGTCATCGATCGCAAGAATCCCATCGACGGCGGATTCGAGAATCGCCTCGAGACGTTCAGTGCTTTCGCGGCTCTCATCACTCATGACAGTTGTGCGAATCGGCGAGCGATCCGCTCTCTCAACTCCGCGTTCTGACCTCGTCAAACGAGATCCGCAGGACACGGGCTTTGGGCGCAGCGCGAAGCTTATGTGACACCCTGTGACATCGTCATCGCGCAATCTACCTAATGTGCACCGCGCACTGCGAGTCAAGGACGATGACTGAAAGCTGGGTCGTCAAGCGCTCTTGGCTACGCGCTGATTCCCTGGCTGATTCGCGCGATCTTCTTTTCGCTCTTCTCGGCGATAGAGCGTTCGTCGATTCACGCCGAGCACCCGTGCCGCCTCACTCTTGCGACCATTCACTGCCTCAAGAACCGCCTCGACATAGCAATCACCGAGTTCGCCCAGGGTCATTCCTCGCTGGCGAGCGAGCTGGGCGATCAACTCCTCAAGCGAGCCATCGCCGCGAATCGGGTCGTCGGGAATCAAGATATCCGACGCGTGAATCTCCCTCCCCTCGGCGAGCGCGAGGCTCCGCTCGATACAGTTTTCGAGTTCGCGGGCGTTCCCCGGCCAGGGCGCCGACTGGAGCTTGCGAACAGCCTGCTCAGAGAGCGTTCTCGGCTCGCCATCGGATTGCCGGCGAACGAAGGCCGCCGCGAGGGGCGGAATATCCTCGGGGCGCTCGCGAAGCGGCGGAATATGCAGTGGGATCACGTTCAAGCGGTAGTAGAGATCCTCGCGAAAAGAGCCCGTCTCGATATCCGAGCGGAGATCGCGGTTCGTGGCCGCGACGACACGGACATCGACTTGAATCGAATGCGTCCCCCCCACCGGCCGAATCTCCTGATCCTGAAGCACGCGAAGCAGCTTGCCTTGAAGTGTCGGGGACATGTCGCCGATCTCGTCCAAAAAGAGCGTGCCGCCATTTGCGGACTCGAAGAGCCCCTTCTTGTTGCTATGCGCACCGGTAAACGCGCCGCGCACGTGACCGAAGAGCTCACTCTCAAGCAGCCCTTCGGGCATCGCCGTGCAGTTGATCGGTACGAAGGGTTTATCCGCGCGGTTCCCCGTCATGTGAATCGTGCGGGCGACGACCTCTTTCCCGGTCCCGCTCTCACCGGTAATCAGGACGTTGCTCCGATTCGTCGAGATCTTGCGAATCAGCGCATAGATCTCGTTCATCGCATGACTCTTGCCGACCAGATCCCCGAACGACGCCGTCCGTTCCACCGCCGCGCGTAGCCGCCGGTTTTCATCCTCGAGTTGTCGCGTCGCCAGCGCGCGCTCAAGCGTCAAGAGAAGTTGCTCCGCTTGAAAAGGCTTGGTCACGAAATCGTGCGCACCGTGGCGCATCGCTTCCACCGCGACTTCGATCGTCCCGAAACTCGTCATCAGAATTGCGGGCGTCTCCGGATGCTTCTCGCGCATCGCCCCCAGCAGCTCGATCCCGGTCATCCCCGGCATCTGCACATCGCTCAACATGCAGTCGAAGTCCGAAACCTCGGCGACCTCGAGCGCCGCAGCGCCACTCTCCGCCAGAACGACCTCGAATCCCCGCTCGGAAAGCAGGTCCGAAACCATCTCCCGCATGTTGGGATCATCATCAACAACCAGGACATTTCGCTTCACGGCATAGCCTCCCACCTTGGGGAACTGCAGGACGCGTGCCCATCTCTCCGGGGGCGACAATGCGTCTCACGACATCAAGCGTGTCATAGGTGCTCACATTGAGTCAAATTGCCACAAACGCAGGCCCGCTCCGCCGAATCGCAACTCGCGTATACTCGCCTCATCCGAGCGGCGCGAGAGCCCCTCCGCCAGCTCAAGAGGGAGCCGACTTGCAGGTTGTTCGCCCAGCAAAGGGGTCCGGAGACCCGTACTCGAATCCGGATCTGGTCGAATATCTCGACAGCCTGGAAGGCGCTCCCGATCTACTCGGCCCTGCCGAGACCGAGGCCGAACGCGAGCGCTGGGCTCCTTGGCAGCACCGAGCGAACGCGCTCTTCGCCAACCTCGGAGAGCTCTTCCCCGGACTCGTTCTCGCCATCGCGATCGCCTTCGCGGGACGCTGGCTCGCCGATCTCCCGAGCGCGGCCTTCGGCTTCACCAAGACCCCGCTCAGCCCGATCCTGGTCGCCATCCTGCTCGGCCTCGTCCTCCGCAATACGATCGGTCTGCCGATGGTGTTCGCGCCAGGACTCGAGTTGGCGCTCAAGCGCATCCTGCGCGTTGGCGTGGCCCTGCTCGGGATCCGACTCAGCCTCGCAAGCGCCGGCGCACTCGGACTCGTGTCATTACCGATCATCGTCGCGAGTATCGCGACAGCCCTCTTCCTGGTCACCCGCCTGGGCAAGCTTATGGGACTCCCGCCTCGACTCGCCACGCTGATCGCGGTCGGCACCGCGATCTGTGGCAACTCCGCGATCGTCGCCATGGCCCCGGTTATCGAGGCGAATGACGACGAGACGAGTTATGCGGTCGGCTGCGTCACCCTCTTCGGATTGATCGCACTCGCGACCTATCCCTTCCTAGGGCACGCACTCTTCGACGGGGACCCGACCCTCGTCGGACTCTTCCTGGGCACCGCCATCCACGACACCGCTCAAGTCGCCGGTGCGGCGCTGGTTTATGTCGCTCAGTTCGGGACGCCGGAAGCCCTGGACGCGGCCACGATTACTAAGCTGCAGCGAAACATGTTCATGGTCGCTGTGATTCCGCTGATGAGCTTCATGACCCAGAAGCGACGCCCAAATGCCTCGATCGGGGCGCAAATGAAGGCCGCCGTGCCGTTCTTCGTTTTCGGCTTTCTCGGCATGAGCCTGCTGCGGACCCTCGGAGACGTGGGCGATGAGCCCTTCGGCCTATTGACCCAAGCGACCTGGGAAAGCGTGATTTCCGGAGCGACGCAGGTTGCCACGTTCTGCCTCGCCGTCGCGATGGCCGCCGTCGGCCTCGGCACAAGCTTCTCGCGACTGAGCGGGCTCGGGTTGCGGCCCTTAGGCGTCGGGCTCGCCGCCGCCGCTGTCGTCGGCCTCGTGAGCTACGGAATGGTCAGCCTCGTGGGACCCTACGCGATCGGTTAGGTCCAGCGCGCCGCCGCAGCGCGCTGCGAGTCGGAGCGCGGTATGAACTAGGGCACAAAGAGGCGTGCCACATAGTCTGCGTGCCGCTCGATCGCCTCGCTCGCCGTCGGGTTGAGCCCCGTCATCACTTCGCATTCCGGGACAACCATGAAGATCACCGATGCCGCGCCGACCATTGCATAGAAAGCGTGCGGCAGAAGCTCGTCGCCTAACACCATCCCTTCGGGCTCTCTAAACTCGACCCCGTACTCACAGAACGTCTCGTACATCGTCCGCACATACCGATCGACGAGCCACACCATTCGCTCGTCCTCGGTCTTTCCCTCCTCGATCATCAAGCGCGAGATCTCGGGATGAAGTGCGGAGTAGCGAACGAAGCCGCGGATCGATGCCCGAGCTCGCTCGCGGGGGTCATTGATCCCCTCGATGCGCGCTCGACCTTCGTCTAGCTCTCGTCGCACACCCCCGAAGACGTGATCCGCCGCCGCCTTCCAGAGCAACTCCTTACTCTTGAAGTGGTAAGTGATCAGCCCCTGGTTCGTTCCCGCCCGCGCCGCAATCTCGCGGGTACTCGAGCCCTCGAAGCCACGCTCTGCGAAACACTCGGCGGCGGACTCGATGATCCGCTGGCGCGTCTCTTCGCGCTGGAGGGCACGCTTTGAAGGTGCCTCGCCCTGTGCTGATGTCCCGGTCGCCATTCGGTCATTCTTATTCACTTGACAAGCCAAATCAAGAGCGCCAGGATTGGCTTGTCACTCGAATAGCCAATGGAACACCCGCCCAATTCACCCCTGCCCACCCCCCTCCCGCTCGACGCGGAGCCTCGTCAGGAGAGAAATACATGGCCGTAGCCAACCCGCGACTTCCCGAGTTCGACGAGAACTCTCCCCTTCGCCCCGCGCGCTTCGGACATATCGTGCTGCGCACGAAGCGCTTCAAGCAAATGGCGCCCTGGTACAAGACGGTGCTCAACGCTGAAGCCCTCTTCGAGATTCCCCACGGCGCGTTCCTGACCTTCGACGATGAACATCATCGCGTGCTGATCGTCGAAGATCCGGCCCTGGTCGATCGACCGCCGATGGCCGAAGGCGTCGCGCATTATGCGTACCTCTTCAATTCGCTGAACGACTTGATGACGACCTACGCGCGGCTGCGCGATGAGCATCAGATCAAGCCGACCTACTGCGTGAATCATGGCTTTCAGTTCTCGCTCTACTACCACGACCCGGACCAGAACGAAGTCGAACTCGGATGCGACACTCTCCCGAGTCGCGAAGCGATGAACGACTGGTTCGCGAACGGCGAGTTCGCCAAGAATTTTTTCGGTTACAACTTTGATCCAGAAGACGCCTACAAGATGCACAAGGATGGCGTCTCCCCAGAGAAAATCTTCGAAGCGACCTATCAAGGGGAAGCGCCCGACCTGAGCCGCTTCTTCGAGGACGACTAATGCCGGAACCGCGACTCGAGCCGTTAACCCCAGAATCTCTCTCAAACGAACAGCGCGTCCTCTACGACGCCGTCCTCGCCAGTCCGCGCGGCCAGGGCCCCATGAAGAAGCTGCTGATCCGCGAAGACGGCTCGCTCTCGGGCCCCTTCGACGCATGGCTGCGCTCCCCCGCCCTCGGTATCCACTTTGAACGCGCAGGCAACGCGTTCCGCGCCGAGACGGACTACCCCGAAACCGCTCGCGAAGTCGCCGTCCTCGTCGTCGCCCGCGCCTGGTCCGCGGACTTTGAGTGGTGGGCCCACAGCATTCTCGCCCGGCGAGCAGAGGTTCCGGAATCGGTGATCGAAGCGATCGGGCTCGGGCGTCGGCCGGAGTTTGACGACGACGCGATGCGCGTCGCTCATGATGTCGCGTATGAACTCGTCCATCGCCGACGACTCGCGGACGCGACCCTGGGCGATGCCCGCAAGATCCTCGGCATTCGAGCAACCGTCGAACTCATCACCCTCGTCGGCTTCTACCAGCTCGTCTCCGGTGTCCTCGAAAGTTTCCATCCGCCCGGTCCCTCGGCTGACCTGCCCGTGGTGGGGCCGCCGCCGCTTCCCGAGCGCGCGGGGCTCGACCTCTTCGACGCCGCAAGTACGACCCGTTCGGTGCGGCGCTTGCGACCCGACCCGATTCCTCAAGACACGCTCAAGCGCGTATTCACCGCCGCGACCTGGGCGCCCTCCGGTGCCAATCAGCAGCCCTGGCGAATCCTTGCGGTCGATGATCCCGATACGAAGGCTGGACTGGCGACGCTCTACGCGGGGGAATGGGCGGACTATGCGAACGCCTCCCGCGAGCGAATCGTCGGCTTGCCCGACGACATGAAAGCGGGACTCGAACGGAACCTCGCCGCGGGGGACTTCCTTGCCACGAATCTCGCGGAGACCCCGGTCATCGCGCTCTTCTGCTTCAATCCCGAGCAACTTCATGTCACGGACCTGGAGCTCGATCGCCCCTCCGTCGTCGGCGGCGCATCGCTCTACCCCGCGGTCCAGAACCTCCTGCTCGCTTGTCGAGCAGAAGGCCTCGGCTGTGTCCTGACGACGTTGTTATGCGCGCGTGAGGAAGAGGTGCGCGACCTGCTTTCGATTCCCGAGCCCTGGGGCATCCATGCGATGGTCCCGATCGGTTGGCCCGTGGGCGGGGGCCATGGGCCGCTGAGCCGCCGGCCCGTGGAAGAAGCCGTCTACCGCAATCACTTTGGTCAGGAATGGTAGACAGCATGACGAGTCTCGATTCCCTTCCGGCGGAAACCGGCGTCCTCGTGATCGGCGGAGGGCCGAATGGATTCGTCGCCTCGATCTTGCTCTCGATGCGCGGGATCGATCACGTGCTGGTCGAGCGACGGCCGGGCACGCAAAAGGCGCCCGCCGCCCACGTCATCCGCCATCGCCCCCTCGAAGTGCTCTCGCAACTCGGCGTACGGGAAGAGATCCGCGCGGCCATCGCTCCACTCTCGCTTGAGAACATCAATTGGTGCACAACGCTGGGGGGCCCGGAAGTCGGACGGCTTGACCTCCGCGGCGGTCGACCGCCGGCGGATGACCCCCTCGACGAGGCCTGGATCAACCTCTCCCAGAGTCGACTCGAACCGATCCTGGCGAACCGCGCACAGGAACTCCCCCCCGCCACGATCGCCTTCGGCATCGAAGCCTCGGAGATCGATCAAGATGATGCCGGGGTCACCACGACGTTATGCGATACGAACGGGAATGAACGCACGCTTCGCTCCCGCTGGGTAATTGCCGCGGATGGTGCAGGCAGTCGAACGCGCAAGCGGATCGGGATCGAGATGGAGGGACAGGGCCCCCTCGCCAATTTCATGATGGTTCATTTCCGGGCGGACCTGACTCCGTGGATCGATTCCCGCCCGGGACCACTCTTCTGGATCATGAATCCCGAATCTGGCGGCACGATCATCGTCCATGACCCCAAGCAGTCCTACGTCTTCATGACCCCGGCCTTCGGAATCGAAAATGAGGCCGACACGATGGAGGCGCGTTTGAGACAGGCCTTGGGCCCGGAGGTCGATGCCCCGATCGAAATCGTCTCGACCGACGCCTGGATGCCCTTCAATCAGGTGGCGTCGCGCTACCGCGAACGTCGCGTCTTCCTGGCCGGCGATGCGGCCCATCGGTTCCCGCCGACGGGCGGGCTGGGTCTGAATACGGGCGTGCTCGACGTGCACAACCTCGTCTGGAAGCTCGCGATGGTCGATGCAGACCAAGCCCCGGACGCCTTGCTCGACACCTACGAAGCCGAATGTCGCCCCGCCGCGAAGCGCAACGCGGACACGAGCTTTCAGAATATGCTCGGCCTCGCCAGCGTCAATCAAGCCGTCGGTCCCTTCGATAGTTATGCGTCGCTCTGCGCCCGCCTCAAGAACCACGACGCAGCAGAAAAGGCCGCGCTCCAGGCGGCGATCGATTCGCAATTCGATCACTTCGCATCGGATGGGTCCTACCCCGAAGTCGCGGGTGCAAGCGACGAGCATCCGACGCTGCGGGGCTCCGCGGACTATGCGCGGTTCAGCTTGATCGGCCCGGACGAAACCAAGGGGCGAGAGCTCGCCTCGGCACTCGCCCGCGCGACCAAGATCGAAGTCGGATATGAGGCGTCTGTGGCAAATAACCACGCCAGGCAGGCGTGGATACTCACGCGCCCGGATGGGGTTGTGGTCGCGCAACGGGAAACGCCGGACGGAAGCGTGGAAGCCATCACCGGGGCGCTCTCGGAGATGCTCGCGAGCGAACTGCGAGGCTGAAATCCCGCGTCGGCGCGACCGCCACGAAGCGAAATTGAGACTCGTCGAACGCCCCCGATTCTGTTTATCTTCGGGGCATGACAACGTCCGAACCCGACCTCCCTCCGTACGATCCCGAGCGGATCCTCTCTGCCCCCTTCTCCGAACGAGTCCGCCTCGCTTGCATCGATTGGGCGAATGAGTCGCCTAACCAGCCCGCGGTCATGGCGCTCTATTGGGCGAAATACTTTTTCGGTCTGATCGGTGGCTGGTCGATCCTCTGCATGTTCAACGCCGACTACGCCGGCTTTACAAACGTCCTCGACTGGGCCTTCACGCCCGATGCGTTCCGCAAAGCCGTTGTCTGGTCGATGTTCTGGGAACTCGCCGGCTTCGGTTGCGGATGGGGTCCGATGAATGCGCGCTTCGGCCCGGCGTTCGGCGGCTTTCACCACTTCGCGAAGACCGGCACGATTAAGCTGCCGCTCTTCCGTGGCGCGCCCCTCATCGGCGGGGATACGCGGAACTGGCTCGACGTCGCCGCCTACGTCGTGACCGAACTCCTACTCTTCCGCGTGCTCATCTCGCCGGAAGTGACGGGGGAACTCTTGTTCCCCTGCTTCCTCGCGATTCCGATACTCGGCGTGCTCGACAAGACGCTCTTTCTCGTCGCCCGCTCGGAGCATTATTGGGTGGCCATGACCTGTATGACCTTCGCGGTCATCGCGGGCCTGCCCCATGAAGGCGATCTCTGGGTCTCCTTCTGCAAATGGATCTGGGGCTTCATCTGGTTCTGGGCCGCCGCCTCGAAACTCAACAGCCACTTCGCCTACGTCATCATGTTCATGATGAACAACGGGCCCTTCTTCCCAAAGATCCTCAAGAAGCGGCTCTTCAAGAGCTATCCCGACGATCTCCGGCCATCGACGTTTGCGACTTTCATGGCCCATTTCGGGAGTTCAAACGAATTTCTGATCCCGCTGATCCTGCTCACGAGCACGAACGAAATTCAAACCCTTATCGGGCTGATCCTGATGACCGGCTTCCATAGCTTCATCGGCCTGAACAACCCGAATGGAATGCCCGTCGAGTGGAATATCCTCATGATCTACGGAGGCTGGTTTCTGTTCGGGTTCAACATGGAAGCGGCCCCCCTCGCCGTTCTTGAATTGCCCCTGCTCGCGGCCTTCGTCGTGTTCATGATGTTCTGCATTCCGCTCTTCGGGAATTTCGTTCCGAAGCGCGTCTCGTTCCTACTGTCGATGCGGTACTACGCGGGCAATTGGATGTACAACATTTGGCTCTTCAAGAAGGGCGACTCGGTCGAAAAACTCAAGAAGCTCAAGAAGAACACGGGCACGGTGCGCGAGCAGATGGCGAAGTTCATCGATGATCCCGACCAGCTCGAGATCATGTGCAACGTGAACATGCTCGTCAGCCGATTCATGCACTTCCAAGGACGCCCTCTCCTCGAGGCCCTCCCTAAAGCCGTCGACCATATCGACAACTATGACTGGTACGAAGGAGAGGTTCTGGGCGGCTCGATCCTCGGCTGGAACTTCGGCGACGGACACCTAAACGGGATCCAGCTCCTTCAGGCGATTCAACCGATCTGTGGCTTTGAAGAGGGAGAGCTCCGCGTCATCTCCGTCGAATCCCAGCCGCTCTTCGGCCCCAAGATGAACTGGAAGGTCTACGACGCCGCCACCGGCCTCATCGAAGAGGGGGACACGGTCATGAGGGACTACCACGGAGTCCAGCCCTACCCGACGGGGGAGTTCGCGCAGGCGCTCGACTGAGGCACCTCTCCTGGGAACGAGGCCAGGGAACGAGCCCGCAAAGACAAAGAGGCCGGCATCCCGAAGGGCGCCGGCCTCTTGTTTTCAATCTTGTCGTCGCTGTGACTAACGTCGCCTACTGACTGATCCGACGGCGCCAAGGCCCGCCGCAAAGAGCAGAGCGGCACCCGGTTCGGGGACCGGCGAGACCAGCGGGTCTCGATCGATCGGCACGTTCGCATCCGTCGTCGGAATCGCGTTGAACTCGATTCCCTGCAGCGATGCGTCGCTGAACCAACCCCAGGTCGAGACAATGATCTGGTCGGTCACGACCTCGTCGAGATCGACGCGGCGATCTGAGCGCCGGCGATTCCAACCGCGGCCCCGTACCGAGACGCCGAAGTCTTCCGCCTGAACGACGGCAACCTCACCGCCGTAGAGGCTCGAAAGATCGACAGCGGTCAGCTCGACCGGACCGTCGTTGAATGTGATCACGATCGATTCGCGCCATTCCGCATCGATCTGCGAAGACGAATTTCCGCGGCAACGCCGTCGGCGATCGGTGCATGCGACGCCCAGACCCGAGTCTGTGATCGAGAGGTCGTAGCGGGTCGGATTCGCGCTAATCGAAATCGAGTGGCCGTCGACCTCGATCGTGGCCGAGTTGCCGACCGCAGAACCTTGGTAGTCAGCGAAATCGACGTAGATCGCGTGCGCGGAGGTCGCGGTCATCATGATGGTTGCAACGAGGGCAACCATCGCGAGACGCGGGCGATCGCTGTGGGAAATCGCCGCAAAAACAGAGGAAGACATTCGAGTTCTCATTTCAGTGCCGCGACGCGCTCGCTCAGCGAATCCGGCATGCGGAGAAAGTATCGAAAGCGCTTTCCCTACGCCCCGCCCAAATAGACTACGGGAACAGTCTTTTCCCAACCGCAATACGACACCCTCAATCTCGCACTTCAGGAAATCGAGAGGTCCCGATCAGTCGGGATTAGGCGCTCTTTGTCCGCATCTGGTACCGGATCGGGAGGCGCTTGAGCCCGGGGACGAGGTTCGATGCCGTCCGCTCCTCCGGGCCGCACTGCTCAACAAGCTCGACCCGAGAGACGAACTCCCGGAAGAGCGCAAGCATCGACTTTCGCGCGAGATGCGCACCGAGACAGAAATGCTCTCCGATCCCAAAGGCCAGATGCCGGTTCGGGCTGCGATCGATTCTGAATTCGTTGGGCGCATCGAAGACCGCGTCATCGCGATTCGCCGACGCGTAGAACATGATGAGGCGATCCCCCTCCTTCATCTGCTGTCCACCGATCTCGATGTCCCGCGCAACTGTCCGAGCCATCGTATTAACAGGGGTCACATACCGCAGAATCTCTTCGACGCCCGACTTCGCATAACGCTCGGGGTCGCTCTTCCAGAGCGCGAGCTGATCAGGATTGTCGAGCAAGGCCTTCATCCCACCGGTCAGACCACCACGGGTGGTCTCATGCCCCGCGACGAACATGATCAGGCAGTAGCCCATCGTGTCGATCTCGTTCATCGGCTCGCCACCCACCTGGGCGTTCGCGAAAAGAGAGACCAGGTCTTCGCGCGGATTCTCACGCCGATCGGCGAGGATCTTCGAGAAATAGCCCGCGAAATCCATCGCCGCGGCCATCACCGATTGTCCCGCATCCATGCCTTCGCGCTGAAACTCCGGATCGTCCCGGCCAAAGATCTCGTTCGTCGTCTTGAGAACGAAGGGTTCGTCCTCTTCCGGCGCACCAAGAATCCGGCAAATGATCTTGAGTGGGTGCATCGACGCAACGTCCGAGACCCAATCCACTTCGCCGCTCTCCCCGAGCGAATCGATCAGGTGGACCGCCATCTTCTCGATTGTGTCGTCCCAGGCGCCCAGGTTGCGCGGGGTAAAGAACTTGCTCGCGACCGCGCGGTATTCGCGATGGTCGGGGTTATCCATCTCGATGATCGTGCGCATCGGGACGGCGCTCTCACCGCGAAGATCCATCGCTTCAAGACGCTC
>Ga0316209_1003243_pt1 | contig 11429 bp, 9 predicted proteins | sample 6monopyrite_MG_FD_204945 | JGI IMG/M metagenome (GOLD analysis project Ga0316209, IMG submission 204945) | Microbial mat bacterial communities from mineral coupon in-situ incubated in ocean water Damariscotta River, Maine, United States -... | ecosystem: Environmental > Aquatic > Marine > Coastal...
ATTTTGAGGGTTCAAAAATGGCATCGTCTGAGCCAGTGACTTTATTTCCCTTTTTGTGAAGGGCAATTGCAAGGTTGTGCATTGCACTTCCTCCAATAGCAATGAAATGAATATGCATATTTTAAGACATCATGATGATGGAGCAATAATCTACTTAAATTGTGGCTTTAATTTGACAAGCTTAATTTTTTTTCAACAAATGATAGTAGGAATAATCAAAGAAGGAAAGAATCCTCCAGACAAGCGAGTACCATTTACCCCTGAACAATGTGTTCAGATTCAGAAAAATTTTAAAAATGTAGAAGTAGTGGTGCAAAAAAGCAAGATCAGAGCCATTGCAGATTCATCTTATGAGGCAATGGGCATAAAGACATTAGAGAATGTGCAACATGCAGATGTGTTATTTGGGGTGAAGGAAGTGAATATCGAAGATTTGATTCCTAATAAAAAATACTTCTTCTTTTCACATACTATTAAAAAGCAGCCTTACAATCGTGAATTGTTGCAAAGTATTATAAAGAAGAATATTCAATTAATAGATTATGAATGCATTAGAAATCAAAAGGGTATCCGGTTGGTCGGCTTTGGACGTTATGCCGGTATTGTTGGCTCCTACAATGGGTTTCGAGCTTATGGAATCGCACAAAATACTTTTTCTCTTAAGGCGGCTCACCTTTGTACAGACCGCAATGAAATGGAAGCTCAATTGCCAAAGGTTATGCTCCCAAAAGGATTCAAAATTGTGATTACAGGACTTGGAAGAGTGGCCAGCGGTGCAGAAGAAATTCTGAATATACTAAATGTGAAAAAAGTAGAACCCAATAACTTTTTATGCAAAACCTACAATCAAGCTGTATATACTCAATTGACAGTTGAAGAGTATTTTAAGAGAACGGATGGGCAAGCGTTTGATCGATTTGACGTGTATAAAGATCCGACCCATTTTGAACGCAACTTTATGCCATATGCGCAAGTAGCAGACATGTTTATATCTTGTCACTTCTGGGATTCTAGAGGACCAAAGATTTTCACCAAGGAGGATGCTGCGGAGGTTAAATTCAATATCAGAACTGTTGCAGACATTAGTTGCGACATAGATGATCCCATAGCTTCAACCTTAAGGCCTTCTACCATAGTTGATCCCATCTATTATTATGATCGATTTACTGGCAAGGAAGTTAATGCGCCGAATGCGAACACCATTACTGTGATGGCTGTAGATAATTTGCCTTGCGAATTGCCAAAAGATGCTTCTGAAGATTTTGGAAATGAATTATTAGCTAAGGTGTTGCCTAGCTTATTGACATCTGACCATGAAAATATTATTGAGAATGCCTCCATAACAAAAGCGGGTCGATTAGGCGATAACTACATGTACCTTAGTGATTACTTAAAAGAAAATTAAATCTCCTCTTTTAAAATTCTGATCGTTTCTGCTGGATTCTTTGATTTGAATACATGGCTTCCAGCTACCAATACGTTAGCCCCGGCATCAATCAATTGCCTCGCGTTTTGATCCGTAACTCCTCCATCAATTTCAATCAGTGCGCTTGACTTGCTCGCTTCAATCAATTTCTTCAATTGAGTTGTTTTCTTAAGCACGTTGGCAATGAATGATTGTCCTCCAAAACCTGGATTGACAGACATCAATAGTACGAGATCAACTTCTTGAATAATGTCTTCTAAAAAATGGACAGGTGTATGTGGATTCAATGCAACTCCTGCTTGCATTCCCTCTTTTTTAATTGCCTGTATACTTCTATGCAGATGATTGCAGGCTTCGTAATGAACCGTCAATAAATCGGCACCGGCCCTTTTGAAATCTGTGATATATCTATCCGGATCTTCGATCATTAAATGAACATCAAAAAGCTTGGTAGACAGTGGTCTAATTGCTTTAATGATTGGCATCCCAAAGGAAATGTTGGGAACAAACATACCGTCCATGACGTCAATGTGAAACCAATCGGCTAGACTTTGATCGATCATCATTGAATCTTGTCCTAATCTGGAAAAATCTGCTGCGAGGATAGAGGGAGCAATTCTATATGTCATAAGAATTGTAAAGGTATTAAAACAGTGCTTTTATAGTTTATAAATATGCTTTAAGTAAACTGCACCTCTCGTTGATTTTTAATCGACGAACTGCTTTCTCTTTAATCTGACGGACACGTTCTCTTGTTAAGCCAAATTTGAGGCCTATTTCCTCCAAACTCATTGGGTTTGATCCATTCAGACCAAAGAACATCCGAATCACTTCTGCTTCTCTTGCTGGAATTTTACAGAGTAGAAATTCAATTTCGTTTTGCAAAGACTCATTCAGTAAGTTTTTGTCGGGATTAGGTACGTCTTTACTGCTGATCAATTCATATAGATTGCTGCTGTCCTCATCAGAAGAGAGTGGGGCATCCATAGAAACATGGCGCCGAGTATTCTTCATGGATACCTTTACATCAGTTTCAGTTAAGTCCAAACATTCTGCTATTTCGTGCTCTAGGGGATCTCTTTCGTACTTCTGTTCTAATTCGTTAAAAGTTTTTCTGACTTTATTAATGTTACCAATTTTATTCAACGGCAATCTTACTATTCTTGATTGTTCAGCAATTGCTTGCATGATGGATTGTCGGATCCACCAGACAGCATAAGAGATAAATTTAAAACCTCTGGTCTCATCAAATTTTTCTGCGGCTTTAATCAAGCCTAAGTTTCCTTCATTGATTAAATCAGGTAAGCTCAATCCTTGGTTTTGGTATTGCTTGGCGACTGATACAACAAATCGAAGATTAGCTTTTGTGAGTTTTTCAAGAGCAGTAACATCTCCTTCTTTAATTTTTCTTGCGAGATCTACTTCTTCTTCGGCAGTGATTAGGTCTACTTTGCCTATTTCTTGTAAATAGCGGTCTAAAGAAACAGTTTGCCTGTTCGTTATGCTTTTAGAGATTTTAAGCTGTCTCATACAGTTTTAGGAGGTTAAGTTGGTAGATATCTACACATTTAATAATGTGCCCTCTAAAACTAATGAAAATTGACCTCTGGTCGACGGATTGAGATTCTTACTGTCTAATTTAGAATCGTTCTAAATAAATTAACAATAATTAAGGATTCAGTCTAAAATTGCCCAAAATATAAGCAATCCAACTAATTGGATTGCTCAGGTTTTGGCAGCAATACTTTTCTGGAAAGTTTGAATTTTTTCGTTTTCGGATCAATGGCCACCAATTTTACGTCAATCATTTCACCTTCTTTCAATTCTTCTTCCACTTTTTCTAATCGTCTGTGGGCAATTTCTGAAATGTGTAACAGGCCATCCTGACCTGGTAAAATTTCGACAAAAGCACCAAAAGGAACGATCGATTTTACTTTACCATTGTAAGTTTCACCTACTTCTGGAACAGCAGTAATGGCTTTGATTTTTGCCACTGCTGCATCAGAACCTGCCTGGTCAGTAGAAACAATGTCGATGACACCTTGATCGTCAATTTCTTCTAGAACTATAGTTGTTCCAGTTTCTTCTTGGATGGTTTGAATGATTTTTCCACCTGGTCCAATCACGGCACCGATCATGTCTTTAGGAATTGTCAGCTGGATAATTCTTGGAACATTTGGTTTGTAATCTTCTCTTGCCTGATCAATGGTCTTGTTCATTTCACCAAGTATGTGCAATCTGCCGTCTTTTGCTTGATTCAAGGCTTCTTGCAATACTTCAAAGGATAAACCATCGATTTTTATGTCCATTTGACAAGCTGTTATTCCATCTTTGGTTCCGGTGACTTTAAAGTCCATGTCCCCAAGATGATCTTCATCTCCTAAAATGTCTGACAAGACTACATAACTTCCATCCTCACCGCTAATTAATCCCATGGCGATTCCTGAGACTGCTTTTTTCAATTTCACTCCGGCATCCATCAAGGCTAAGGATCCGCCGCAAACAGATGCCATAGATGAGGAGCCATTTGATTCAAGAATGTCTGAAACCACACGAATAGTATAAGGATTGTCATTTCCTGTTGGTATCATCGGTTTTAGTGCTCGCATTGCTAAGTTTCCGTGTCCAATTTCTCTTCTTCCAGGCCCTCTATTTGGACGAGCCTCACCAGTAGAAAATGAAGGGAAATTATAGTGAAGAATAAACTTTTCTGAATCAGTAATCAAAGCTCTATCGACCCTTTGTTCATCCATTTTGCTCCCCAAGGTCACAGAAACAAGTGATTGTGTTTCACCTCTTGTAAATACTGCCGAACCATGTGATCCTGGCAAATAATCAATCTCTGACCAAATGTTTCTAATTTGATCCATTTGACGCCCATCAAGTCGAATTCCTTCTTTGAGCATGCAATCGCGTACGGCACTCTTCTGTACTTTGCCAAAATATTGTTTTAAAAGAAACGAACTTTCTTTTGCGTAATCTTTATCCAATGTTGCGACGAAGTTACTTTTCACTGCTTTAAAATCTGCACCTCTTTGGTGTTTGTCATCCATTCCTTTTTTTGCAATCGCGTAACATTTGTCGTATGCAAATTCCTTGATTTTGTCATAGAGTTCTAGATCACTCTTTTCGTGATTATACTCACGTTTTGTTTTTGCTTTTTCAACTTGAGCTGCCAATGCGTTTTGCATCTCACATTGTTTTTGAATGGCTTCATGTGCAACTTTAATTCCTTCAAGCATTTCTGCTTCAGAAACCTCAAGCATTTCGCCTTCAACCATCACAACGCTGTTCATTGTCCCAGCCACCATCAAATCAATGTCTGCTTCTGGCAACTCATTGAGATTTGGATTGATTTTCCAATCACCATTGATTCTTGCAATTCGAACTTCTGAAGTAGCCTCTTTAAAAGGGATGTCTGATACCATAATTGCAGCTGAGGCTGCTAAACAAGCCAAAGAATCTGTGGCAACGTTTTCCTCTGCGGAAATGAGGGAAATGGTAACAATGGTACTAGCATGAAAATCATTCGGGAATAGAGGACGTAAGGCTCTGTCTACCAACCTTGAAACCAATACCTCGCCATCTGAAGGTCTGTTTTCTCTTTTTAAGAATCCACCTGGAAATCTCCCAATGGCTGAAAATTTTTCTCTGTAATCTACCATCAATGGAAGAAAATCAACATCTTCTCCTGCTTCTTGTTCAGCCACTACAGTGGCTAAAAGCATGGTATTGCCCATCTTTAAGACGATAGAACCGTCTGCTTGTTTCGCTAATTTTCCTGTTTCTAGGCTGATTTCTCTTCCATCGGGAAGTTGTATACTTTGATTTATTGCTTTAACTGACATCTTTTGTGTATTGCTTTTTTAATAAAAGAAAAGGGGGACTGTTTCCAAATGCCCCCCTTCTTTTGAATTTTTATGTTGTTTATTTTGAATAGATAAGTTTACTTTCTAATATTCAATTGTTTGATCAATTCTCTGTATTTAAGAATGTCTTTATTCTTTAAATAGTCCAATAACTTTCTTCGCTTTCCAACCAAAACAACCAATGCACGTTCTGTTGCAAAGTCTTTTCTGTTTTGCTTTAAATGAAGTGTTAAATGGTTAATTCTCTCAGTAAATAAGGCGATTTGCCCTTCCGTTGAACCAGTATCCATTTTTCCAGTTCCGTATTTTTCAAAAATACCTTCTTTCTTTTGTGTTGATAAACTCATCTAAAATTTTTCGCTAATTTTTAAGGCCGCAAAGGTAGCAATAATATTTTAGTGATTTTTACTTTTTAAGAGGCGAATTGCCTGTGAAAGTTTAGATTTTAAATCTTTGCGTTCAACGATAAAATCGAGGAATCCATGCTCAAGCAAAAATTCAGATCGTTGAAAGCCTTCAGGCAGGTCTTTCCCTATGGTTTCTTTGATTACCCTTGGACCTGCAAATCCAATCAATGCATTTGGCTCAGCAAAATTCAAATCACCTAACATTGCAAAGGAAGCCGTTACACCCCCTGTAGTTGGATCTGTCAGCATAGATAAATAAGGAAGCTTTGCCTCTGCAAGTTGTGTGAGCTTTGCAGAAGTTTTGGCCATTTGCATGAGTGAATATGCAGCTTCCATCATTCTTGCACCGCCTGATTTGGAAATCATTAAAAATGGCATTTTATTTTTAATGCAGTAATCTATGGCTCTCGCAATTTTTTCACCTACCACAGACCCCATCGAACCACCAATGAAGGAAAAGTCCATGGAGGCAACCATCAATTTTTCTCCATCAACCGTTCCATGAGCAGTTCTTACAGCATCTTTCAGACTGGTTTTCTTTTGGGTATTCTTAATGCGGTCTTTGTAAGCCTTAGTATCTTTAAATTCAAGCGGATCTGCAGAACTTAAGTTCTTGTTGATTTCTGAATACTTGCCCTTGTCAAAGATGAGATAGAAATAACCTTCAGAACCCATGCGCTCATGATGGTTGCATTCAACGCACACCAATAGATTATTTTTATGGTCTTCTTGTGGCGTAACGGTATTGCAGGAGGGGCATTTATACCATAATCCCTCAGGAGTTTCTTTCTTTTCCTTTGTAGGTGTTAATATGCCTTCTTTTATTCTTTTGAACCAACCCATTTTGTCTTTTTTATATAAAAATGGCGTGCTTAAGCAACTGTGATTTCATCGGCAAGATAAACATCTTGGATGGAGTTTAACAAATTCACTCCTTCTTCCATAGGTCTTTGGAAGGCTTTTCTTCCAGAAATTAAACCATGACCACCTGCTCTTTTGTTGATAACTGCTGTCGTTACTGCGTCTGCTAAATCAGACGCGCCTGAAGATGCTCCACCTGAATTGATTAAACCTGATCTGCCCATATAACAGTTGGCCACTTGATATCGACAAAGGTCAATCGGGTGGTCAGTTGATAACTCTTCATAAACTAAATTGTGCGTCTTACCAAAGTTGATGGCAGTATAGCCGCCGTTGGTATTAGGCAGTTTTTGCTTGATAATGTCTGCTTGTATAGTTACACCTAAATGGTTGGCTTGAGCCGTTATATCTGTTGCGGTATGGTAATCTACACCTGCTTTTTTAAATCCACTGTTTCTTAAATAGCACCACAATATTGTGGCCATTCCCAATTCGTGTGCACGTTCAAATGCAGTAGCAATTTCAACGATTTGACGATTGCTGTCGTCAGATCCAAAGTAAATTGTCGCCCCTACAGCTGTAGCTCCTAAATTCCAAGCTTCCTCGACCGACCCAAAAGAAATTTGAGAAAAAGTATTCGGATAAGTCAGCAGTTCGTTGTGGTTAAGCTTTACAATGAAAGGGATTTTGTGTGCATATTTTCTAGAAACTGAAGCCAATACCCCAAAGGTAGAGGCTACTGCATTGCATCCACCTTCAATGGCCAATTTCACAATGTTTTCAGGATCAAAGTAAATAGGATTGGGCGCGAAGGATGCACCAGCTGAATGCTCTATTCCTTGATCAACTGGCAAGATTGAAACGTAGCCACTGTTTGCCAATCGACCATTGCCATACAAAGATTGTAAGCTTCTTAAAACTTGATTGTTTCTATTGGTGTCTGTAAAAACCCTGTCAATAAAATCATTTCCTGGCAAGTGTAAATGATCTTTGTTGATGGTTTTGCATTCATGCGATAAAAGATGCTCTGCATCTTTTCCTAAAAGTGTTTCTATGTTAGATAATGACATAAGTATAGATTGATTTCAGGTGGGCAAAGCTAATAAAATTATTGACGGAGCTATTGCATAAAAGCCTTAAGAAATTCTTAAAAAGGATAGCCAATTCCTAGGTTGAGATTAGTCCTTCTCCACTGAGGTTGAACTTTACTTGGATTGCTTGCAGAAGGGTCTTTAAAAGGTGTGGCAAAATCAAAACGTAAAAGGAAAAAAGTGAAATTTAGCCGAAGCCCTGCACCTAGTCCAACTGCTGTAGCTTCCCATAAGCGATTCAATTCAAACTCTGTTTCAGCCCGTATATCGTCTTGTTTCACATTCCAAATGTTGCCTAAATCTGCAAAAGCAGCACCCTCAATTACTTTTGTGATTGGAAATCTAAATTCCAAATTGGACTCTATTTTAAGGTTTCCAATCTGATCAATAAGGGTGACTGAACTGTCTGATATGGTGCCAGGACCAAGTTCCCTTACACGCCATGCTCTAATGCCATTTGCGCCACCTGCGAAGAAACTCTTTTCAAAAGGCATAGCATTGCTGTTACCATAGGGAAGACCTACTCCCGCACTAAAGCGATAGACTATTTGGTTTTCACTAATTTGTTGGTAATAACGAACATCTATGTCTGTCAAAAAATATTGTGCATAGCGAATTCCTGCCAAATTAAAGGAGCCGTCTTTATTTTGATCTTGAACTACTGATTCATTCAGCAAGGAAACTGCATTTCCTGCAGATTCTAGATTGAACCTCATAAAAACATGACTATTTTTCTTATTCTGGAGATGAGAATTGTATATGAAGCTGTATTTTGTTGCTAAGATGAAATTGTCGGTATAGCTGTTTTTTAAAAAGGGGTTGTTAATGTTTTCCAATACGTTTATAAAATCGGTAGAAGGTTCCAATTTAATGTAGGAGAGGTCAATTGGTTGAATGATGTGCCTTTTTTGAGGAGTTTCATTCCATGAATAAGCAAGGAACAATTTACTCACATACCTCAAATAATCCGGGCGTTGCTGATAATCATAAGATGCGTTGATGGTGGTTCTGGGATTGCCTTTTGGAGAAAAACGTTTTTGATTAATGGGCAACAAAAAGCGAGGAATTTCATAGCTTATTTCTGGTCCAAATTCAAAGGTGTTAAACGGTAAAAATCCATCTCCAACAAGGTTGTCATTCTTATCTGTAAGAATTTGTTGCACTTCTAAACCTCCATTGAGGCTAATGTTAAAATTCTCGGCTCCACGAAATGCATTATTGTTCCTTAAACTGACCGTTCCATTAATACCAAGGTTTCCACCATTGTTCGTTCCTTCCGTTTCTAAGGTCAAAGCTTTTTGTTTTCGAGGATTGAGATTGATGTATACAACCAGTCCATTTCCGTCAGAGAAGTCGTAATCAAATTGAATACTGACAAAAGAAAATATCCCCAAAGAAGAAAGGTTACTGTAGGTATGTTCTTGGGCTTCTAAATTATACACATTACCTGGCCTTAGGTATATGTTTCTAGCGAGAACATCTTTGCGAAAGCGATCTAGTTCGTATTCAATAAATTTGAGTTGATCTACTTCTATTGTGTCTCCTAAAAATTGCTGAATATTTTGGAGGGTGTAATCAATTCTAACAATTACATCCTTAATAGAGAACACAGGATGCAAAATTGCTTTAAAGGTATCAACCTGTTCATTCTTAAGATTGCTTTGGCTTGCTTCTTCCAAATTCTTTACGACTATATTGAGATTTGCTGTTTTTAATAACTGATTGGTGTCTGCTTCGAAAAGAATGTATTCTCGTGTAAAGTTGTAGTAGCCATGATTTCTTAATAAACGTTCAATGCGCAATCGTTCCTTCTGAATATCATCCAGTTGGAATAAACCTCCCTTTTTGACATTGGCGTCAATTAAATTTTTTTCGATCAATTGTTCAATGGTTGGATCCTCAATTGTGTAATTCAATTCACTAATTCGATAGGCATCACCTTTCTTAATTTGGTATTGAATGCGTGCACGTTTCTTAGATAATTTGATTTTTGCGCTCACCTCATTGTCATAATAGCTTTTGTTGTTTAAAAACCTGCTCATCAGTTGGACAGATGGAGTCAAAAGTGTAGAATCAAAAATCACAGGTGGTTCACCCAATTTATCTTTGATTTTGGCTTCCTCTTTTTGATAATATAGATTATAAATACCCAAGTATATCTTGAATAAACCTAGTAACTTTCTGTTTGGCTTTTGCTTGCTGATGGATTTTAATTCTTCTTTGAATTCAATTTTCTTGGAAGATTTTATCTTTATTTTGGTGAGCAGCTTTTCGTCTTCTTCAAGATGCCTTGCGGGTCCACATGAAGAAAATAGCATTAGCAAGATGCCTGAGAGGATAAAAAAGGCGAACACGTTTCGCTTAAAAGGAGTTTTTGAAAACACAGACATTTGAAGCAAAATTAGTTAATATGAAACCCCTAAGCAGAAAGCAGGAGAAATTAATCCATTCCTTAAAGCAAAAGAAATTTAGGGACCAGCATGGCCTTTTTTTATTTGAGGGCAAGAAATTGCTTGATGAGGCCATTCATTCTGAGATGGAAATAACATCTTTACTGCTTGAGAATCCAAATGAGATTGATCTTGATGCCACTTTACCTTTAAGTACCGTTGATTCGGTGTTAATGAAGAAGCTTTCCAACTTTAAACAGCCCCCAGGTATATTGGGCGTAGCGAAGCAATTAAAAGTTAAGAATATCGTGCCAAAAAAACAGGAATTAATTCTCATGTTAGATCGGATCAACGATCCCGGAAATTTGGGAACAATCTTGCGGAATGCGGCAGCCTTTGGAGTTGAACATGTCATTTGTTCAGAAAATACAGTGGATTGCTACAATCCCAAAACAGTTCAATCCAGCATGGGAGCTATTTTTAAATCAAATGTGCAGTACGCCAATTTATCTGAATGGATGATTAAACACATGGGTCAAGTTGAAATTTATGCAGCTGATTTATCAGGTGAAAATATTTATGATTGTGATTGGAAGTTTCCTGCTGCGGTGTTGTTGGGCAGTGAGTCTCATGGAATTAGCGATGCTTTGTTAAAGTTAGCGTCTAGATCGGTGAAAATTCCGATTCACCCCAACACAGAATCTTTAAATGTATCTTCAGCTTCAGCTGTTTTTCTTGCCGAAGTTCGCCGAAGACTTGACGATGGCTGAAGCCACATTTAGTCCATCAATGGCTGCAGATACAATACCACCAGCAAATCCAGCACCTTCGCCGCAAGGATAAAAGTTTTCGAGTTCGGGATGATTAAATTGTTCTTTTGAACGTGGAATCAATACAGGGGAAGAGGTGCGACTTTCAACGCCTACAACAATTGCATCATTATTTAAGTAGGATTTCATCTTTTTACCAAATTCAAGAAAACCAAGACGGAGGCTATGGTAGATTTCTTTAGGGAAGAGCTCATCCAATCGTGCAGGAACAATGCCAGGGGTATAAGAGCAAATAGGCAAAGAAGTAGAGGCTTTCCCATCTATAAAATCCATCAATCTCTGAGCAGGAGCAAATTGCGTTTCTTTTGACTCAGTATTCGCCAATTGATAGGCTCGTTTTTCAATTACTTTTTGATATTCCAAGGCTGCCAATGCACCATACTTTGAATAATCACGCCAATCCTCTTTTTCGATCGTAGCAACGATTCCCGAATTTGCAAATGGATTGTTGCGCTTAGAAGGAGACCATCCATTGGTGACAATCTCTCCAGATGCTGTTGCGCAGGGTGCAATGATTCCTCCTGGGCACATGCAAAATGAGTAGACGCCTCTTTC
>Ga0316209_1003244_pt1 | contig 11428 bp, 6 predicted proteins | sample 6monopyrite_MG_FD_204945 | JGI IMG/M metagenome (GOLD analysis project Ga0316209, IMG submission 204945) | Microbial mat bacterial communities from mineral coupon in-situ incubated in ocean water Damariscotta River, Maine, United States -... | ecosystem: Environmental > Aquatic > Marine > Coastal...
TTGACCCCGCACACAGACCCTGTCTTCTGATAATCCACCCACCCCGAGCCTTCGAGATAACCCCGGACAACAAACTCGATCGGCAGCACCCGGCACAGCCGTCCGATCGTGATTCTGCCCTTCACCGTCTCCCCCCCGCAGCCGGGGGGCAGATCGCCGAAGTCCGTCGAGACAAGATGGGTCGGACAGATACCCCGCTCCGCGATAAACCCGAGCCAGAACGCGGCGATCTCGGTAAGCACAACCCCTTTGCCGGGGATTCCCGTGGGCAGAACTACATCGAACGCGCTGATCCGGTCGCTCGCCACGATCGCGATCGTGGCTTGCCCGGGGATCTGGTAGACATCGCGCACTTTCCCTCGCCGCCTGCCCGGCAACGCAAGCCGAGAGTCGTACATCGCGCCGGTTCTGGTCTGTGCCGCGTGCTGGTCCATCATGGTCAATCCTAACCGGTGCAGCGTCCCCGGGAACATCCCGTGATTCGATGCCCGCAAACCCGCTATCATGCCGACAGGCTCCAACAACCAAGGGCCGAATCGGATCGAAAACCAGCAGACCCCGAAACCGGGACCGCCCGCTTCCCGACAAGATACATCGTGGGCACAATCCCGCGTAAACAGAGCCGCAGGCCGGATCTTCCAGCCCTGAATCAGAAACCAAGTCACTCAAAGCCCGAACACAGGATCAAATCAAGCATGCTCAGTTTTCTGGTTTTCGAGGGTGATCAGCCGCAGGATGAACGCGTCTTGCGTCATGCGCACATTCTCGGCCCAGAGAGCGTCCCGGTCTCGGGTGAGATCCGATTCGAAAACGGCGTGATCTTTTGCACCAAGCCCACCGCCGAGGCCGGGGCCTTGGGGGTCCAGGTCGGGCTCGATCAGACCACAATCAACGAACTCAATCTTTCGCCCAACAGCGACGATGAGACTTCGGGCATCCCGGGCGTGCTGGGCCAGCTCACGCTGCGGACCTGCCTGCTGCCCGAGCGTGAGCGTCCGTATCTGCTGAGCCTCGAACTCGCCCGCCACCGGCTGATGCTCTATCTCAACAAACTCGAAGACTGGCAACTCTTCGATCTCGGTGCCGACCACCCCGTCACCGTTCTCTTCGAGCGCGCCCGTCTCGCGTTCACCAGGGCGCTGGTCGCCCAGGGCCAGGCCGGCCAAGACGCGCCGCACGGCTTCAACGCCGAGGCCCATCGCCAGGCCGTCCGCAGTCTCTGGCTCGGGGTCGAGGCCGGCGAACGCCTCGCGCTCGAGGCCGCCCGCAAGGGGTTCGTCCCCCGGATGGACGGCACGATCTACGCCGACATGATCGAGAGGTCTCCCCATCCGCCCGCGTCGCGCCACCGGGCAACGATGCCGGTGCTCAGCGTCGACCGCCCAGGCATCTCGCTGCCCACCCGCCCGCTGATCGGGTGCTCGGTTTCTCCGGCTTCGTTCGGCGAGGCCGCGCAGGACGCCGCGAAGAATTCGCTAGATTTTCTCCAGATCCCGATGCGTTGGGTCGAGATGGAACCCGAAGAGGGCAAGTACGCCTTCCAAGCGACCGACCAGTGGATCGAATGGGCCGTCCGCCGCGCCAAACTGCCAGTCGTCGCGGGCCCGGTGATCGACTTCCGCCAGCGATGCATCCCCGAGTGGCTGTATGTCTGGGAAAACGATTACGACACGCTCCGAGAGTTTGTCTACGAGCACCTCAAAAACCTCGTGACCCGCTACCGCCGCACCATCGGCCGGTGGATCGTGATGGGCGGCATCCACGCCAACGACAACTTCCATTTTTCGTTCGATGAGATGATGGACCTCACGCGCATATGCGTGCTCGTCATCCGCAAACTCCACCCATCGGCCCAGGTCATCCTCGAGATCGCCCACCCGTGGGGCGAGTACCACACCCAAAACCGCCGTTCGCTCCCGCCCACGCTCTACGCCGATATGGTCAGCCAGGCCGGCATCACCGTCGACGGCTTCGGCCTGCGCATCAAAATGGGCCAAGCCGTCCAGGGCCAGAGCGTGCGCGATCTCATGGAGTTCAGCAGCCTGCTCGACCGTTACGCCGGCGTCGATAAACCGCTCTCGCTCACCGCTGTCGGGGCTCCAAGCGGCATCGCCGAATCTTCCAACGACCCGGCCCTCGCCGAGTTCCACCCCGGCACCTGGCGCTCGCCGTGGTCCGATCCCGTCCAGGCCGACTGGCTCAGCGCCATCGCCTCGATCGCGCTCTCCAAGCCCTTCATCCACTCGTTCACCTGGCAAGACCTCTACGACATGCCCCAGCCCATGGAAATGCCAAGGGGCGGGCTCATCGCCACCAAGGGCGAGCCCAAACCCGCGGCTCGGCACCTCGCCGATGTCCGTACCGCGGTCCACGAGGGCACCCCCCCGCCCTGCCTCACCGATGCAAATTGGCTCGATTCGGTCGGAGCAGGCCCCGCCTGATCCGGTACACTCACGGCATGCAACCGGCCTCGCAATCCAAACCCCCTTCGCCCACCCGATGGGCGGCGTCAGGAGTCCTCGGCGGCGCGTCGATCGTCGGCATGCTATGGGCGACCACAGGCCGAGCCCCGGCAGTGCTCAACGCCGAACCCATCCAAGAACCCGTCGCGGCGGCGTCTTTCCAACCAGCACACGAATCATCCCAATCGCCAAGATCAGTTCAGCCGCGCCAAGCCGCAGCAATTCCCCCCGAACCGATCGCACGCCGGGTCGTTGAAAACATCAGCCCAGAAGCCGTACCCGATGTAACCCGCAGCGACGAGCCGGCCGATGCTTTGCCCGCCCCATCGCACCTGATCGTGCCCGCGGCCGCGCTCACTGAGCGGATCAACATCAACACCGCCTCGGCCGCCACTCTCGATCTTCTACCCCGCATCGGCCCGGGGCTCGCCGCCCGGATCATCGCCTTCCGCGAAGCCGAGGGCCCGATCCGATCGCTGACTCACCTTGCCGATATCAAGGGCATCGGGATCAAGACCATCGAGCAGATCGAACGCTACGTCCGGTTCGACTGATCGCTTCGCTACCATATCCAAAACAGCGGTGCCGACCGAACCCCGTCCGGGGACGCGTCGGCCTGCCGGAGTGTGCGCACATGGATCTGCTGCAAGCCATCGAGGGCTCGTCAGTCATCGGGGATCTGTGCGCCCGCATGCTCGAAGGCCGCCGCGTAGTCGCCACCGGATCGCAGGGTTCGAGCACAAATCTCATCGCCGCGGCCGTCGCCGCGCGCACGCAACGCCCCGTGGTTCTGCTCGTCGCGCACCTCGATGACGCCGACGAATGCGAAGCCGAGTTGCTCGGGTTGGGCCGCGATGTTCTGCGCATGCCCGCGCTCGAAGTGATGCCCGGCGAATCGAATCTCGCGTTCGATCTGTTCGCCCAGCGCGTCGCCGTGACGCGCCGGCTGCTAGCGATGCCCGAGGGCGCGCCCGTGATCGTCTGCCCGATCCAGGCGGTGATGCAGGGTGTGCCGCCGCCGGGGCAGCTGGACGAACTCGTGCGCACGCTCGCGGTCGGCGGGCGCACCGATCCGTCCGATCTCGCGGCCTGGCTGGGCAACGCCGGCTACACCCGGATCGACGCCGTGGAAGAACCCGGAGATTTCGCCGTCCGCGGCGGCATCGTCGATGTCTTCCCGACAGGGGGCACGGTGACGGCCGCCGGGAAAACCGCCGCGATCCAAACCCCGGTCCGGCTCGATTTCTTCGGCGATGAGATCGAATCGATCCGCGAGATCGACCTGGAGACCATGGGCTCGGATCGTGCGCTCGAAGCGGTCGATGTTCTTACCGCCAGCACCGAGGGCGCCCGCCCGAGTGATTCGAGTATCTGCCTGCTCGATCTTGTGCCCGGCGGTACGCTCGGGCTGATCGCCGAGACGCTGGAAGTGACCGAGCAGGGCCGGGGGTATTACGAACGGGTGACGGATCCGCGCGGGATCTTCGGCCCCCCGGCGGTGTTCAAGAAATTGGCCGAGCGGCTCGAAGCCGTCGCGGAGATCAACCAGTTCTCCGCCGGCGCGGCGGCCGCGGATGTGCGCATAGATCTGCCCGTCGAACCGATCCCATCGTTCGACCGCGACGCGGCGACGGCGGTGGGGGAACTCAACGAACTCGCGCGCACGGACCGGGTCGTCATCCCCTGCGAGCAGCCCGGCGAGACCGATCGGCTGGGCGAATTGCTCAAAACCTACGGCGAGCCGGGCATCGAACCGAGCAGCGGCTACATCCACCGCGGGTTTGTCTGGACGGGTTTCAACGACTGCGGATTCAAACGCCTGACGATCGTGCCCTACCACGAACTGCTGCACCGCTTCGAGGTCCGCCGCGGCGCGAGCCGGCTCAAGACCGGCCGGGCGATGGATACTTTTCTCGATATCCAACCCGGGGATTACGTTGTCCACGCCGAGCACGGCATCGCGAAGTTCCTCGAGCTCACGCTCGTCAAGCCCAAACAAAAAAGGGGCGGCGAGGTCAATCCCGGCGAGTGGGGCAAGGCGAAGAAAGACACGGCCGAGCCCGAGGAGTTTTTGACGCTCGAATTCGGGGGCAGATCCAGGCTGCACGTCCCGTGCGCACAGATCGACCTCGTGCAGAAGTACGTCGGCGGGTTCTCGGGCAAGCCCCCGCTCAGCCATATCGGCGGGACGAAATGGAAAAACGCTAAGGCGAAAGTGTCCGAATCCGTGCGCGATCTCGCCAGCGAGATGCTCCGCGTGCGCGCCGCCCGCGAGCACATGCCAGGGACTCGCTACCCGGCCGATACCGTGTGGCAGCGCGAGTTTGAGGGCGAGTTTCCTTATGATGAAACCGAGGATCAGTCGGCGGCGATCGCCGAGATCAAGGGCGATATGTCGGGCTCAAAGCCGATGGACCGCCTGCTCTGCGGCGACGTCGGGTTCGGCAAAACCGAGGTGGCGATCCGGGCGGCGTTCAAGGCGTGCGAGTTCGGCAAGCAGGTCGCGGTGCTGGTGCCCACGACGGTGCTGGCCGAGCAGCACGAGCAGACGTTCCGTGCGAGGTTCGCGGCGTACCCGTTCCGGGTCGCATCGCTGAGCCGATTCAAGACCACCAAGCAGATCAACGCGACGCTCCGCGATGTGCGCCGGGGCGAGGTCGATGTCATCATCGGCACGCACCGGATCCTGTCCAAGGATGTCAAATTTTCCGATCTGGGTGTCGTGGTTATCGACGAGGAACAACGGTTCGGCGTCGAGCACAAAGAAGCGCTGCTGAAACTGCGCATGACCGTGGACGTTCTCACGCTCAGCGCGACTCCCATCCCGAGGACGCTGCACTTTGCGATGCTGGGCCTGCGGGATATCTCGAGCCTGACGACGCCGCCCCTGGATCGGCGTGCGATCGTGACAGAGGTCATCCCGCACAACACGCACCGGATCAAGGCCGCCATCGAGCGCGAACTCGCGCGCGAGGGCCAGGTGTATTACGTCCACAACCGGGTCCACAATATCCAGAGTGTTGCCAGCGATATCCGCGCCCTCGCGCCGCCCGGCACGAGGGTTGTCGTGGGGCACGGGCAGATGGAACCCAGAGAACTCGAAGCGGTGATGCTCGCGTTTATGCGCAGGGAAGTGGACATTCTGGTAGCGACAACGATCATCGAATCGGGCATCGACAACCCGACCGCCAACACGATGATAATCAACGACGCCGATCGGTTCGGGCTTGCGGATCTCCACCAGTTGCGGGGCAGGGTCGGGCGGTACAAACACCGGGCGTATTGCTACATGTTGCTGCCCACAGACCGGACGGTGAAGGAGGTCGCCCAGAAACGGCTCAAAGCGATCGAGCAGTATTCGATGCTCGGGGCCGGGTTCAAGATCGCGATGCGGGATCTCGAAATCCGGGGCGCGGGGAATCTGCTGGGGGCCGAGCAATCGGGGCATATCGCGGCGGTGGGGTACGAGATGTATTGCCAGTTGCTCGAAGACGCGGTGAAGGATCTGACCCGGACCGTCGACGAGCAGCCGGTGAACCGGACGATGGTGGATATCGGTGTGACTGGGATCATCCCCAAGGCGTATATCCCGAGCGATCATCGGCGGATCGAGGCGTACCGGCGGATCGCTTCGACGCGCTCGCCGGCGGATCTCGATTCTGTGCGCACCGACCTTGTCAGCGCGTACGGCGTGCCGCCCAAGGCGGTGCAGCGGCTCATGGATCTCTCGGCTCTGCGGGCGGCGGTGGCGGCGCTGGGCGTGCGCACGATGACGGTCCGCGGGCCCGATGTGGTGTTCTTGTGCCCGGATCCCCGGCCCGTGGCCGAGGCTCTCAAGAAAGCAAAGGGGAGCGTGCGCGCGATCGACGCGGGGCTCGCGCAGACCAACGCGCGGTCGATCGGTGGGGGCGAGATGCTCGGGGAAGTCTACTACCGGCCTCCGGCGAATTACCTTGAGCCGATGACGTTGATGCGGGTGCTGACGGCTCGGCTTTCTGTTGATTCGGGGTGATGGGGAATTGCGGGAAGACAAACAGGCGGGACGCCTGTTCTACCGGGCATGATCTGTGGCGTATCTGGGCTGGTGAGCCGATGACAACTGAGCAGCGAGGTGTGCGCACGGGTGTGTGCTTTGAGTGCCTATTGTCCAGATTGCAGAAAACGGCGTGTGTAAAGGCAAAAAAGCCGTGCGAGCCACAAGGGTGTGAGTAGATGAACGAGGACACTAAAAAACCAGATCCGTTCGGCGCGAATGCGCACAAGGGTGACTCCCGGTTTGCGCGGGGCGCGATCGATCGCCCCAAGGGCGAGCGGCTGCTGCCGGATCGGACGCCGGGGGAGCTGCTGACCCCGTTTCATAAAGACCTGAGTAAGCTCCGCCGTCGGCTGATCCGCTCGGCCAACGTCGCGGTGGACATGCTCGAAGCGTCGATCTGGGGGCTCTGGAACAACGACCACGAACTCGCTTCAGAGATCCGGCTGCGCGATGATGGTGTCGATAGCGAAGAAGTCGAGATCGAGCAAGAATGCCTTCGGCTGCTCACGCTCCAGCAGCCGTACGGGCAGGATTTTCGGCTGCTGGCGTTTTGTATCAAAGTGAACGCGGACATCGAGCGGGTGGCCGACCACGCGACATCGCTAGCGAAAGTGACATTGCGGATCGACCCGGAAAATGCGCCGACATGGCCGGTGTCATTGGTTGAGATCGGGGATCGGATCCCCGAGATGTGCCAGTGGTTATTGCGCGCTGTGCTCGAAGAAAACGTTGACAAGGCCCGGGTATTGCTGAAAAAAGACGACGTGATCGATCGGCTCGATAAGCGATTGTTTGTCGAGATAACCGAGTGGATCAGGCGTGACCCGGACTCGGCTGAGGTGGGGCTTTTATGCTACCGGGTGGGGCGCGAACTCGAGCGGGTTGGCGATCTGCTCAGCAACATCGCCGAGGATGTGGTGTATTTGGCGACGGGTTCGATCATCCGGCACCAACGGCCTGAGAAACCGGCCAAGACTGATCCCATCGCGGATAGTGCCTGAGCGGTTCTGATCGGGCTGCTCTTATTCATTTGTTTTGAAGATAGTTGATTGGTACTGCGTTTTGCGGGGGTGCCACGACTCGCCGTCTTCGGCGCAGTCGTGTCTTTGTACATCAGAGGCATCTCGCACGACTGCGCCCTGCGGGCGAGTCGTGTCACCCGAATCCGTGATGAATTTTATCTGATTGTTCGGCCGGGTGGCACCCTTGATCTTGGGGTGATAGGCTCGGTGCGTATCGATGGTGCCCGCCGTGTTGGCGGGACAAGGGAAGTGTGGTGAAAAGCCACCGCGGACGCGCCGCCGTAACGGGATCGCGGGCCGGGCATATGCCACTGTTGGGGTTTCTTTTGAGGCCCCGACGGGAAGGCGCCCTGCTCTGAGTGTTCTTTGAATGCTCGCCCCGGAGCCGGAAGACCTGCCATCGGTGATTTGTCGGTGCGGCCCGCGCGAAACGGGCGTCGGGCCGGATTGCCGCGTTGACCCCGTGCGCACACGCCGACCGAACGTCTCTCAGGCCCGACCGGCGCGATTGGTCTGCCCGGCATGGATTGCATGCCGGGAACGGGGGAGGGTTTGAATATGTTGAACGGAATTGTGCGCACGGCAGCCGGGATTGCATCGGCGGTTTGTCTGAGCACCGCCTCGGCGGGGTTCTCGTTTTCTGATATCGAGTACTGGGTGGGGGACGGTGCCAACGAGGCGGCGCTGGTGATCGATTGGAACGGGGGCGGAGCGCCGGTGAGTCTGGCGTGGGGGTTCCGATGGGATGGGGCCGCGACCGGGCAAGACATGCTGACGGCGGTGATCAACGCGGATGCGAATCTGTACGGGCGGTTCGCGTCGTTCGGGTTCGGGGAGGTGATCGTCGGGCTCGGCTACGACCTTGACGGCGACGGGTTTGGGATCAGCGATGGGACAGACTTTGGTGCAAGCGGGCTCGCGTTCGCGGGGACCTCGGACGGGCAGACCGCGACGGACGGCGATGATTATTACGCCGAGGGTTGGAACACCGGGTTCTGGTCGTACGCGCTGGGCGCGGGTGATCCGTTCGACGGCGGGGCTTGGGGGGGCGCGCTGGTCGGGTTTGGGGATCGCGCGCTGAGCGATGGGGATTGGGATGGGTATCGGTTTGCACCTGGGTTTGTGAGCGAAGATCCACGCTTGCCGATCGCGGCGGTGCCGGCACCGGCTTCTGGGCTTTTGCTGGTTGGTGCGTTTGTGTGCGCACGCCGGTGTCGATGAGCCCGGGGTTTATTGATTGAATATTTGCGGGCCGGCTTTGAATGGGAGCCGGCCTGTTTTATGTGCCTCGGGCGTCGCCGTAGAGGTGGATGTGGAGCCTGGTGCAGTATCGGTAGCCGGTGTCCATGCAGATTCGTTGCACGGCGTCTCGGGCGGCTTTGGTTGGCTCGGCTATGCCCTCGGGCATTAGCAGGATGTCATCGGGGCGCGACGGTGTTTGTGCGCCCTGATCGAGCATTTTGATCACGGCTTGGATCTCGGCGAGATCGTCGGGTGAAGTCACAACGAATTTGCACTGGCGGTCATTGTCGCCTTGCCAGAGTGCGCGGAGCGCATCGGGGTTGAGCCGGCGGGTTTCGTGGCGCTTTGCCCATGTGCCGGCCTGGTCGCGAGGGTCATCGGCTGGGGTCGAGTTTGCGAGTTTGGGTGAGATGCTGATGAGATCGCACGCGACGGGGCGCACGATGGTGCCCGCGGTCTCGATGGTGATGTGGAACCCGGCGTCTTTGAGGGCGTGGCTGAGCGGGGTGATCGCGGGTGGGAGCATGGGCTCGCCGCCGGTGATGACGGCGTGGCGGGCGGGGGAGTTGCGGGCTTCATCGACGATATCTTCGATTGTGCGCACTGGGCCTTCGGGTTGCCAGCTTGCGTATGGGGTGTCGCACCACGAGCATCGGAGGTTGCAGCCGCTGGTCCGGATGAAAAAAGAGGGGACTCCGGTGAGTTTTCCTTCGCCCTGGATGGAGGAGAAGGTCTCGGCGATCCGGAGGGAATCACCTTGATCGGGGGCGGGCTCGGGGCTTTGCGGGAGGCTATGGTGCATATTGTGCTTTGTTGCTGTTTGTGAGGGCTGGAATAAGTTGATTCGGCTGACAGTTGGAACGATACCGACAACGGGGTAAACTTTCCTTATGAGACGCGTGCTTGCCATTCTGATCCTTGCTCTTGCCGGGCTTCCCGGTTTGGGGTTTGGTACGGATGGCGGGCAGGGCGATGCGCATGTGTGCGATGATTCTGGATGCCGCACAGTTGTCGTGGAAGTGTCGTGTTGCGGCGAAACGACGTTTGTGGATTATTGCTCGAATAGCGGTGGCCCGTGCAGTTGCGATGCGTCGCCGCGGCCGGATCGCTCGCCTCGCCCGGGGGTTCCGCTGCCCAATGTCGAGCGTAACTCGCTCGTCGCGGTGATGCAGGGCGGGGTTCGGGTTGAGTCGGCGTTTGATCTGAAACAGGATCATGAGAGCGCTTCGGCGTTTCTTGGAGATGTGCAATCCGGGCTTTCGCACCGTGAATTGCGCGCTCTTCTGGGTAACTGGAGAACATAGCGACCGGGCTTTGTAGACGGGCTGCGCGCACACTTTGGCTGCGCGGTCTTCTCGGCTTGGTTCTTGTTTGATCCATTGGTACTCAGGAGTCTGATATGTCAACTCGATGTGTCGCGCGGGCGATCAGTTTCGCCGCGGCCGGTGTGCTTGTAGGGTGTTCGTCGCCGTTTGATGAGCCATCGGGGTTTGATTCGGCGTATGGCAGGAGCCTGCCCGAGGGCGTGCTGGATATCCCTCGATCGGTGTATCGTGCGGATGATGAGGCGGGCGGAACCGAGGAATCGGTGTTGACTGCGGGCGCTTCAGCCGAGGCGTATGTGCGGTACGCGCTCGAGCATAGTTCGGAAGCGGAGGCGGCTTTCCAGCGTTGGCGGGCGGCGGCGGAACGGCTGCCGCAGGTCAAGGCGCTGCCTGATCCCCAGATTACGTTTGGGTTTTTTCTGGACGAGGTCGAGACTCGGACGGGCGCACAGCAGTCGAGGTTGGGGGTTTCGCAGTCGTTCCCTTGGCCGGGCTTGCTGGATGACCGCGAGGACGCGGCTTCGAGAGCGGCGGCATCGGCATGGCGCACGTTTGAGGGCGTGCGGCTCGGGATCGCGGAGCGCGTCGTCTCGAAACTGCACGATCTTTCGTATCTCGATGCGGCCGTGGTGATCACATCGGACACGCTCGAATTGCTGCAAACGTTTGAGGGGGTGCTCCGGGCGAGGTACCGCGTCGGGACGGGCTCGCACCCCGAGTTGGTGCGGGTGCAGGTCGAATTGGGATTGGTCGAAGACCGGCTTATCGCGCTGCAGGATATGCGCCCGGCGGTTGTCGCGGAATTGAACTCGGAGCTGAATCGAGATCCGGCGGCGGGTGTTCCGGAGGTCGGGAGACTGGCGGGTGGGGTTGTCATCGCGAGCGCCGCGGAGTTGAGCAAACTCTCGGAGGAATCGAACCCGGCGCTTCTGGCGATCGATGAGCGGATCGAAGAGCAGCGGATTTTGACGGATGCGGCTCGGAAAGAGGGCCTGCCCGCGACGACTATCGGGCTTGATTACATCGTGACCGATGAGGCGGGGGGGATGGGGGTCGCCGAGAGCGGCGACGATCCGATCTTGCTGAAGTTTGGTTTCACGGTTCCGATCTGGCGAGAGAAGTACGACGCGGGGGTTCGTGAGGCGATAGCACGCAGGCTCTCGGCCGCGGGCGAGCGTGCGGATCTGGCGTACCGGCTGTCGGCGGGGATCCATCGGGCCTGGTATGAGCACACGGACGCGGACCGGCGGGTGCGTTTGTATGAAGAGACGCTGATCCCGAAGGCGGAGGAATCTTTGCAGGCTTCGCTTGCGGGGTTCCGGGCGGGCGATACGAGTTTTC
>Ga0316209_1003245_pt1 | contig 11428 bp, 11 predicted proteins | sample 6monopyrite_MG_FD_204945 | JGI IMG/M metagenome (GOLD analysis project Ga0316209, IMG submission 204945) | Microbial mat bacterial communities from mineral coupon in-situ incubated in ocean water Damariscotta River, Maine, United States -... | ecosystem: Environmental > Aquatic > Marine >...
GTCGCCAACAGGGTCATCAGCGGGCGGGCCAAAACGGATGCGCGCTTGATCGGTGAACAGTCGCCGTATCTGCCTTACACTTCCGGCATGACCTATACCTGGACACAGGAAGGTTGGCGGTACGTACAGCCATCTGCAGGTCATTTCACTACCGAGCGAAAACAAAGCACCTCACGGTTAAACCAATGTTTAATACAGATAGGCTAGGATTTTGCGATCACAGCTGCTGAAATCGTACGACGAGATAGCCGATATCGCCCGACTTGATTACAAAAGGGCATTTTGAGGTACAATCGTCACCCAACTAGGATGTTATTTTTTAGGAGTCATCACGATGCAAAGATCCACCATATTAAACCCCCGCTTTGTAGTGCTGGTTGGTTTTATAGTCGCCGCCGTCGCCATGCGTCTGATCCCTCACCCACCTAATTTCACACCGATCGCAGCAATGGCCTTGTTCGGCGGCGCCTATTTCGCCAGCCGACATCTGGCATTCATAATCCCTTTAGCGGCGATGCTGTTGAGCGACCTAATACTTGGTTTTGCTGGAATCCAGCAGACACTGTTTATTTACGGCAGCTTTGCATTAATTGTATGCCTGGGCCTATGGCTGCAGAATCATCGTTCACCTTTCGCTATCACTGCGGCGGCGGTCACTGGCTCAGTTACATTTTTCATCATTACAAACTTTGCTGTCTGGTCACAGGGCCTGCTCTACCCCCTGACTTTTGATGGCCTCCTGACCAGCTACATCATGGCCATCCCGTTTTATGCCAACACACTGGCCGGTGACCTGTTCTATACGCTGCTTTTGTTTGGTGGTTTTGCCCTGGCGCAACACTATTTCCCGAGATTACGCCAACATAGCACACCAACAACCTACGCCCACAGCTAAGATACGCGACAAAACGTAGAGCGTCGCTTGACAGCATCTCGCACGCTCCTATAGAGTACCCCCCTCTTCAGGTGTCCCTTGGGCTATCGCTCATAGGGATTAAACGGGAAGTTGGTGCGTTCGGTTAACACCGTGACAAACCCGACACTGCCCCCGCAACGGTAAATGAGTATTGGAACTGGCACACCGCCACTGTGTTGAATAACACGGGAAGGCGCTGGTTCCTGGTCAGATCTGCTTATAGCAATTTGATCCGCTCGTGAGTCCGGAGACCGGCCCGAAGTGACGAAGCAGTGTCGCGGCGGGCGGTACGGTGGATGCGTTCTGCATTTCATCGTTATTCCTTTGCACACTGCACACCTTTAAACCCATTGCGTGCGGGTGTGCGCTAATGAAAGGAAGACAAATATGAAACATTGCCCCTCTCTCGTCACTGGGCTGCTACTCTGTGCCCATGGCTCGCCGGTACTCGCAACAAGCACTCAAACCGATCCAATTATTGTAACCGCCACCCGGCTGGATAGTGCGGACAGCACTGCCACCAATCACACCACCATCATCAGCGCCGCAGAGATTCGGCAAAGCAGCGCGGCAACCCTGCCTGAATTGCTGTCACAACAGGCCGGCATCAACAGCCGCAGCCTGTTTGGTAATAACGCGGCACGCGTTACAGTCGATATCCGCGGGTTCGGCGCAACGGCCACCCAGAACACCCTGTTATTGCTTGACGGTCGCCGCCTCAACGATGTCGATCTCTCAGCTGTCGATTATGCCGCGCTGCCATTAAACAACATTGAACGTATTGAGATCACCCGGGGTACCGGCGCGGTACTCTATGGCGACGGTGCCGTCGGCGGCACCATCAACATCATCACCAAACAAAGTGACAGGATGGGTTCAACCGGTTATATCGAAGGCACTTATGGCGCCTATGACAGTGGCAGCCTGCAGACAGCACTATCCCACAACGACGGCCAGATCGCCTTCAACCTTGCAGCCAGCGCGTTGACGTCGGACGGTTATCGCGACAACAATCAGATAGATCAGAAAAACATCCAGGGGACATTGCGCCTGTTACAGGATAACGGTGAGGTATATATCCGGCTAGGCGCGGATGAACAGGACCTGAGGACGCCCGGAGGGCGCAGCGTGAATCCCTCTGCCGGACTCAATGAACTGACCGATGATCGCCGCGGCACCAACAACCCCAACGATTTCGCGAATCAAGACGGACGCTATATTAGCGCCGGCGTCAGTCACTATCTCAACGATAAGCTCGAACTCATCCTTGATACCGGCTATCGTAAAAAAAATCAACAGGCCTTTCTGGAACAGGGCGGCTTTCCACAATATATCGATACCGATTTATCCACCTGGTCACTGACGCCGCGTCTGAATATCAGTCATGCATTTGGCGACCACAATGCAAGCACCCAGGTTGGTATTGATTATTATGATTCAAACTACAACTCCTACCGTGGACAGACGAAAGATACCATCAATCAGCCCATCCATACGCTCGACGTCGGCCAGCAAAGCACGGCCATGTATGCCCGCAACACGACCCAGCTCAGCGACCATTCAACGCTGACTCTCGGCGCACGCAGACAGAGTGTCGATCTATCGGCCAGTGATAACTTCGATGCCACAGCGCCGGGCGGTAGCTTCGGCAGTGAGGCCGCTGACCTCAATACCCGCGAACGTGAAAATATGTACGAAGCCGGACTGCGGCAACAACTCAGCCAGACCACCGCACTGTTCGTAACCCTGGGACGCAGCGCGCGTTTCGGCTCCATAGATGAGATCTTCGAACTTGACCCGAACACCTACGTCCAGCTGTTCTCGGCACTAAACCCCCAGACCGCTCGCAACACCGAAGTGGGATTCGATTATACAAGTGGAGGTTTTCGTGCCGTCACCAGTCTCTACCACATGCGTTTGGAGGACGAAATCTACTTCGACCCCACCAGTTTCACCAACATCAATCTTGATCCGACCCGGCGTTATGGTCTTGAAGCCAGCGCCAGCACACAGCTGAGTCAGACCATACACATCACCACCAATCTCGCCTATACCCGCGCCGAATTCCGTGAGGGGACATTCAAGGGCAATGATATCCCGCTGGTACCCCGTTATACCGCCAGCCTGTCCGGCCTATGGGATATCAACCCGACACTGGAAATGGCCGCCAGTCTCAATTATATCGGCGACAAGTACTTTGATAATGACCAGGCCAACGCCGCCAAAAAAATCCCCGCTTACGAAACGCTTGATATAAAACTAACCAATACCCAGGGGCCCTGGCGAATCAGCGCCGCAATCAACAATGCCCTGGGCAAGAAGGCGTTTGACTATGGTGTGATCAGCACCTTCACGCCGGGTAAATACAATGCCTACCCGTTACCGGAACGCAGTTGGATTGTTTCTCTGACGTACGATTTTGATTAGCCCCAATAATGCGTTTGCAGAACAATCACGTCCTCTACGCTTTTCTGACACTATCTATCGTCTTGCATGGTATTGCTTTCTTCACCTGGCGCGCCACCGAGACGGTAGCGCGCCAGGCGGGTGGCAGCCTGATGCTGGTGCTGACACCGCCACCGGCACCAATGGACACAACAATGCCGGAAACTCAAGCAACAAAGCCGGAGACTAAAACCGCCATCGCAGAAAACAAGCCCACTCGCGCTCAGACAGCTCCGCTGCCTACAGCCAAAGTGCCTCAACTGCAACCCACTGAAACCGTAACAAGCAGCCACGATGTAGACAATCATGCCCCCGAGCAGACCTCAGCCAAATTAGCCGTAACAGCTGCGACTACAACCTCAACAGATGCGCAGGGTGAACTCGGTCCGCGAATACAGCAACAGATTCAACTCGCCCTTGCCCCCCACTTCACCTATCCCTTGCACGCCCGCAAGAAAGGCTGGCAAGGCCAGGTGGTACTCAGCCTACATATTGATCACGCTGGCCGGCTCAGCGACATTCACATCCTGCATAGCTCTGGTTATGCTGTGCTAGACCGCGCCGCACTCTCAACCATGAGACATATTGCATCAATCCCCGAGGCCGGCCAATGGCTCGACCGACACGGCTTCGATACGGAAGTACTCATCGACTACCGCTTGGCCGACGCTTAATTACACCACCGGCTTTCTAGACATGAATACTTTTGAATCAAGGAACGCAGCAATACCTGTGTTGAAGCAGGGGCTTATGTTTAATCTTTTTCCGGCAAAATCCTAGACTAAGGCACGGCAGGAACGATGACTCACAGCTCCACCCCCTTCTGAGCACGGATACCGGCCTTATAGGCGTGTTTGACCTCTCGCATCTCGGTAACGGTATCGGCTATCTCGATCAACTCATCCCTGGCACCACGACCAGTGATGATGACGTGTTGCATCTCTGGTTTATGTTGCAACGCAGTGAGCACACGGTCGAGCGGGATGTAATCCATCTTCAGGGCAATATTCAGCTCATCCAGCAGCACCAGATCAATGTCAGGATTGGAGAGAAGTTCTTCGGCCTTCTGCCATGCCTTCATGGCTGTGGCGATGTCACGCTGGCGGTCCTGGGTGTCCCAGGTAAAGCCTTCACCCATGACGTGATATTCAACTCTGTCAGGAAAACGGCGAAAAAATTCCTCCTCACCCGTACTAAGGGCGCCCTTGATGAACTGGATCACCGCCACCTGCATTTGGTGACCAAGGGCGCGGGCGACGACACCAAAGCCGGCGCTGGACTTGCCCTTGCCGTTACCGGTGTTGATCAGGATTAACCCCTTGTCCTTGTCGGCACGGGCGATACCAGCATCCACCACGGCCTTTTTGCGCTGCATGCGTTGGGAATGGCGTCGATTACGGTCTTGGTCGCTCATCTAATCTCTATAAAACAGGTTAAGACTGATAGACGGAGCATGAGCAGGAAAACAGCTGCGCGACTATCCCCCGCATCGCCCTCCGCAATACAGTCAAATACAATCTCAGGCCGATCTCCGGGCTTACGAGTGAGCGCTTGATTAGCATGGCCCTCAGATCGCCTTCCCGTGCGATTAAGCACACAGTGACATTGATCTAACTTAACTCGCTTACACATGCGGTGGCAGCGTCGGAATTGCACTGGCTTATCCAGTGCGCACCGTCTTCACGTTCTATTCCTCGGGCAACAGAACCCATGGAGCACATGAAATCTTGGTAGCAAGACTCTATTAAGGATAGCCGATAGTGTCAAGCATGGCGGCACCATACTCACCAGAGACCTTAGTCATTATTAGTAACGCGTAAACGCTTGGCTAACACGGCCATTAAATGTCATGGTCAAACACCTATAGCTTTATCTCTTTTGTGGTAAACAGGCTCGGAATGCTGCTCCCTAATTGATGCTATTTTGGGCAACAACGCCAAAAAATATTCGACCAATTCAGGGTCAAAATGACGGCCAGACTCGTTAACAACATATGCCACCGCATCCTGTTCCAACCAGGCACGTTTATAGGGACGCTCTGAAGTCAGCGCATCAAACACATCCGCCAGCGCGCAAAGCCGCCCAACCAGAGGAATCTGCTTACCCTTCAGACCATGGGGATAACCGCTACCATCCCATTTTTCATGGTGACTCAAAACAATCTCACGCGCCATGCCAAGCAAACTCGAATCGTCACCGGAAAGAATATCAACACCTATCTGAACATGGGTTTGCATGATTCGCCACTCGGCAGGTTCAAAACGTCCAGGCTTTAACAATATTTCGTCAGGAATACCTATTTTGCCAATATCATGCATTGGCGCCGCATTCAGCAACAAATCACAGGCCTCCTCACTCATCCCCGCCGCCCTACCAATCAATGCGGCGGTCTTACTCATACGGATGATGTGCATGCCTGTCTCATTATCACGAAACTCTGCCGCTCGACCAAGACGACGCACCACCTGCAAGCGGCTCTTATGCAACTGCTGTTTAGCCGCTTGAAGCTCTAGAGTTCGCTCCATAACCCGATGATCGAGAACATCGTTCTGTGTTCGCATATATTTCTGCGCCAATTCGGCCTCCAGCAAATTCCGAACCCGTGATAGCAATTCATTCATATCAAATGGTTTGGTAACATAATCACGGGCACCGGCATCAAAGGCACGTTGACGAAAACCCTGTGCCAGCTGAGCCGTCAACACCAGCGTTGGCGGAAGATAGGGGACATTCAAAGACTTGAATTGTGCCAAGACATCATAGCCATCCATCACCGGCATATTGATATCAAGTAGAATTAAATCAATATTGTGCTGGTAATATAGGTTTAACACCTGGGTAGGATCTTGTGTGGAAATGACATTCTCATAGCCATTCGCATTCAGAATTGCTTCAATAAGAACGATATTGGTAAGCTCATCGTCGACGACAAGAATAGTGGCGGATTTCAAATCCATATTGGCTCTAACCATGTTTTGGCGTATTTCTATTGAGCATCTAGCAACCAAACCCCCGTCGCCATTTAGCAACTACTTAATACTAGATGATTAAAACCAGCTTGCAAGGCCGATTACGCACACCAAGAAATCCTATAAAACGAGGGGAAATACCAATACACATACCCCAAAGATGCGTTAGATAATTATGCAAATGCACACACAAGACAACGCAAAAACAACACGTTTTCGGCTTCAAATCACCGGCCTTGTGCAAGCGGTTGGCTTTCGTCCATACATTTATAAATTAGCTAAAAATCACAATCTGACTGGCTGGGTTAAAAATGGCGGTGATGGTGTTGAGATTGAAATTCAGGGAGCAGAAACAATACAATTTATAGCCACCCTAACTAAAACTCCCCCAGCTAATTCCATAATTAAAAAAATAGAATACAATGAAATAAAACTAATCCAGGAGGGACAATTTAGAATCCTGGATAGCCAAAAAAATAACGTTAAAGGCAGCATCGCCGCTGATACATCGACATGCCATGAGTGCCTGGGGGACCTATTTAACCCCGACAGCCGTTACTACCTCTATCCGTTCGTCAGCTGCAGCCACTGTGGTCCGCGTTTCAGCATTACCCAACAACTACCCTATGACCGCGCCAATACATCAATGGCAAGCTTTAAAATGTGCCCAGCGTGCGGAGACGAATACCACTCCCCCGTAAGCAGACGATTTCACGCCCAAACCATCGCCTGCCCAGCATGTGGACCACAGCTTTCCATAACCATAGAGAAAATACTTCAGCAGCTCAAACAAGGAAAAATACTCGCTATCAAAGGGATGGGGGGCTTCCACCTGGTTTGCGATGCAAGCAATGAAGCTGCCGTCCAAAGACTCAGACAGCGAAAGCAGCGTGGTGAAAAACCGCTAGCGGTAATGGTTGCCAATCTCGCCAGCGCAAAATCTTTGGTACATTTGGATAGTAGAGAGCAGCAACTATTACAAAGCCGACAACGTCCCATTGTTATCCTGACAAAAAAAAAGGCCCTGCCAATATCACAGTCAGTCGCACCTGAACTGAAATGGCTTGGTATCATGCTGCCCTATACACCACTGCACTATTTGCTATTCTACCAAGCCGCCGGACAGCCTGAAGCAACAGAATGGCTGGAACAGGCACAATCACTCTGTCTGGTTATGACCAGCGCAAACCGTGCCGGTGAGCCCTTAATGATTGATGGCGATGAAGCCGAGCAAGGCTTGACTGGCATTGCCGACGTAATCATCGATCATGATCGAGAGATTGTGATGCGTTGCGATGACTCAGTGATGCGCCTGATCAATCAACAACAACATTTTATCCGTCGTGGCCGTGGTTATGCGCCACAAGCAATAAAATTGCCATACGCTATCCCTTCAACGCTTGCCGTTGGTGGACACCTGAAAAACACCATATGCATCACACGTGACGACGAAGCGTTTGTCTCGCAACACATTGGCGATATGAATAATACTGCCACCCTGCGCTTCTTTGAAGAAACTATCGAGCATCTGTTGTTAGTTCTAAATGTAAAACCGGAGCGGGTTGCCCACGACCTACACCCCGACTTTCTCAGCACTCACTACGCTCAAGCATTAAACATCCCTTGCTTTGCAGTGCAACATCATCATGCACATTTAGCAGCGGTCGCAGCAGAGCAGCATATTACCGAACCCGCTATCGGTTTGGCCCTGGATGGCGTTGGCCTCGGCACAGATCACACAGCCTGGGGGGGCGAGCTTTTTTTAGTTGATGGCACTCGCTGCCAACGGCTAGGGCATCTCCGGCATCTCAAACAACCCGGTGGCGACATTGCCGCCCGCGAGCCCTGGCGCATGGCAGCCGCTTTTCTGCATCAAAATGGCCGTAGTGATGAAATCTCTGAACAATTTAATACACAGACAAACGCCCGCAACATTTCACAACTAATAGAGAAAAATATTAACTGTCCTACGACTACAAGTTGTGGCCGCCTATTCGACACAGCCAGTGGCTTGCTCGGAATCAGCACTAAAGCCAGCTTTGAGGCACAAGCAGCCATGCAGCTTGAAGGCATGACCAACGATACAATCGTCATGCAAGATGGCTGGCTGATAGATAATAAACAATTGGATCTAACCCCCTTACTTAGCAGATTGACTAACACTAACGCTACGCATGGAGCAAACCTGTTCCATGGCACACTGATCAGGGCACTGTGCGAATGGGTTACAGCTGCAGCCATCGAGCACAACAACACAACTGTAATTTTAAGTGGTGGCTGTTTTCTGAATCAGCTTATGACGCAGGGACTGCTTGTTGGCTTACAGAAAAATGGTTTAAAGGTATACCTACCACAGCAAACGCCGGTCAATGATGGCGGAATTAGCCTGGGCCAGGCCTGGATTGCTGGAAATCAACAGCGTTAGACACCACCTGGCAGACAGCAGCAATTAAGCTAGCGAAAAACGTACGATTCCGACCACTCTCCTTGGCCTCATAAAGCGCTCTATCGGCCTCGGCCAGCAGTGCCGTCCTATCTCTGCCATCCTCTGACGGAATGTAAAGGGGCACACCGCAGCTGAACGTCACATCAAGACTGCCTTGCCCGACGACGATTGGTGTGTCGGCCACAGCACTGCGAACATCCTCAAACACGACCCCCACCTCTTCACTAAAAGATTACGAGCGCACCAAAAACAAAAACATATTTTTGAATACCGCCAATGCCCCCGAAGGTGATGAGTTGCCTCGCTAACAAATTCGCGGCAGTTGATCTGCCATCAACCAATCTACCAGCCTCTGTCCTCCAAAGACAGTTTGCATCTGTACCAACTGACGCTTGTCTGGCAGCACCTCACCTATGATGACTGCATCCCGGCCAAGCGGGTGCTTACGCATAACGGATAACAGCAACTTTGCATCCGCTGCGGCACATATAGCAATCAGTTTGCCTTCATTAGCAATGTAAAGTGGATCGAGACCCAATAGTTCACAGGCGGCGGCGACTTCAGTACGCATAGGAATCTCGGCCTCTCTAAGCTGCATACCAACTGCTGATTGTTTGGCTAGTTCATTCAGGGTGGTAGCAAGACCACCACGGGTTGGGTCACGCAGGCAGTGAATCTGTGGCACCGCCTTGATCATGACAGTGACCAGATCATGTAGTGCAGCAGAATCTGATTCGATCCTGGTTTCAAAGTCGAGATTTTCTCGTTTGGAAAGCACGGCAATACCGTGATCGCCGATCGTACCGCTAAGAAGAATCACGTCACCGGGGCGGGCTTGATCACCAGAGATATTCACACCTGCGGACACAACACCGACACCGGTGGTATTTATAAAAACCCCATCGCCTTTGCCCTTATCTACCACCTTGGTATCACCACAGATTATTTTCACTCCAGCCTGTTTTGCCGCACCAGCCATGCTGATAACAATGCGTTCGAGATCGGCCAAAGGAAAACCCTCTTCGAGAATAAACCCAGCCGAAAGATAGAGGGGCCTGGCACCAGACATGGCGACATCATTAATCGTGCCGTGCACCGCCAGACTACCTATATCACCACCAGGGAAAAACAGCGGCGAGATAACATGACTGTCAGTACTCATCACCATCCGACCTGCGGCCACATTGAAACAGGCCTGATCATTGCCCTGACGCAGCAGCTCATTATCGAAATGCTTGAGGAACAGCGTTTCGATCAGCTCTGACGTAGCCCGACCACCGCTACCATGACCCATATTGATAACGCCATTGCGCAGATCAAGGCTCATGCGGCTTGTTCACATCTTGGCATACCCGATGACGGCCATAAGACCAATAGGCGGCGCAGGCACCCTCGGACGAGACCATGCAGGAACCCATTGGGTTTGCCGGTGTGCAGACTGTGCCGAACAGTTTGCACTCGACGGGTTTCTTCTGACCACGCAGAATCTCGGGGCAGGCACAGCCTTTCACATCGCTGATGGCATGTGTTTCAATGACAAACCGTTTTTCAGCATCGAAGGTTGAAAATTCTGATCTGATTTGCAAGGCGCTATCAGCAATCACCCCCAGGCCACGCCACTCAAAACTATCGCGCAGCTCGAATATTTCAGTCATGAATGTTTGCGCCTTGCTATTGCCATCACGCGTTACTGCACGACTATATTCATTTTTTACCTCATGACTGCCGTCATTCACCAAACGGATTGCCATCAAGGCCGACTGCATCACATCCAGGGGTTCAAAACCGGCGACCACAATCGGCTTGCCATACTCTTTTGCTAACCGCTCGTAGGGACGGCTACCGATGATGGTACTGACATGGGATGGACCTAGAAAGGCATCGATAGTCACAGGTTCAGGTGCGTTGAGAATCGCCCCCAGCGCTGCCGGGGTGAGAACGTGATTACAAAAAACAGAAAAGTTTTCCAGCCCTGCCGCCGCAGCCTGCTTGATTGCCACCGCCGTGGCTGGTGTGGTGGTTTCAAAACCGATGGCGAAGAAGACCACCTGCCTGTCCGGATTGTCACGAGCAATCTGCAAGGCATCCTGGGTGGAATAGATCATACGAATGTCGGCGCCATCGGCCTTGGCCTGCATCAAGCTACGGCGGCTTCCAGCTGGCACACGCATCATATCACCATAGATGCAAAGAATAACGTCATGCTGTTCTGCCAGCTGCATCGCTTCATCGATACGTGCTGCAGGCAGAACACAAACTGGACAGCCAGGGCCATGCACGAATTCGACATTGGCAGGTATCAAATCCTGAATGCCATAACGAAAGATGGCATGGGTGTGGCCGCCGCAGAACTCCATCAGCCGGTAATGACGCTCTGCCTGCGCTGCTTGTTTGATAGCTGCGGCGATACGCCTGGCGGTTTGCTGATCACGGAATTCGTCGACGTACTTCACTTTGGTGGTATCTCCAGCATGCCGGCCTCGGCAAACAGTTCGAGTGTCTTTTGCGCCTCGTCCGGACTGATTCTGTTGAGGGCATAACCAACATGTATCAGCAGATAGTCACCCACAACCGCACCATCCACCAGCGCCAGTGAAATCTGTTTTTTGATACCACCGAGCGAGACTACCGCGTTGTCATTGGCCTCATCAA
>Ga0316209_1003246_pt1 | contig 11418 bp, 12 predicted proteins | sample 6monopyrite_MG_FD_204945 | JGI IMG/M metagenome (GOLD analysis project Ga0316209, IMG submission 204945) | Microbial mat bacterial communities from mineral coupon in-situ incubated in ocean water Damariscotta River, Maine, United States -... | ecosystem: Environmental > Aquatic > Marine >...
AGATGCGTTCTTACAGGAAATTCTTCTTTACCCAAAACAGCATTCGGTTGTTGCTACGCTCAACTTAAATGGCGATTACATATCGGACTCATTAGCGGCCTGTGTAGGTGGCATCGGTATTGCACCTGGAGCCAACATCAACTACAATACGGGTTATTCAATCTTTGAAGCAACTCATGGAACCGCACCAAAATTGGCTGGAAAAGACATGGTTAATCCAAGTTCAATTATTCTTTCTGGAGCCATGATGTTCGAATACATGGGGTGGACAGAAGTTGCACAATTGATAGAAAGTGCAGTAGAAGCAGCCATTGCTAGTAAGCGAGTTACATTCGATTTCCATAGATTGATGGAAAACGCTGAATTGCTTTCAACTTCAGAATTCGGAGATGAAATCATTAAAAATATGAAATAGTGAAAAGCGAAGAGTGAAAAGAGAGATGCGAAAAAAGTACGTGTGTTTATTTTTTCTGCTTGAAACTAGAAGCTTGTAACTTGAAACTAATTACCTACATTTGCGCCCCTAAAATTTTGACTACGAGAAGCAATGGCTAATCACAAATCGACACTTAAAAGAATACGATCAAACGAGACTAAACGTTTGAGAAACAAATACATTCACAAAACAACTCGTAACGCCATCAAGGAATTACGTGAGGCTACCGACAAAAAGGTTGCTGCCGAGTTGTATCCAAAAGTGATTGCGCTAGTTGACAAACTGGCCAAAAACAACATCATTCACAAGAACAAAGCATCCAACCTTAAATCGAAGTTAACGGTACACGTTAGCGCACTTTAAACAGCTTAGATTAAGATATTGAAGCCTCGACCATACGGTCGGGGCTTTTTTGTTTTTAGGAATCTGTATTTTCGACTGGCCTAATGGAAGAATACAAACCGATAAACGGAATTCGGGCTTGGGCGGAAGATGACCGTCCGCGCGAAAAGCTGCTTCTGAAAGGAAAGTCAGCCTTAAGCGATGCTGAACTGATAGCCATTCTTATTGGTTCAGGAAGCACTTCGGAAACTGCCGTTGACCTTTCAAAGCGAATTCTTCAAAGTCTGAACAATCAGCTTTCTGATCTTGCAAAACTATCCGTGAAAGACTTGACCAAATTCAAGGGAATTGGGGCTGCCAAAGCAATTTCTATCATTGCTGCCCTTGAATTAGGTAGAAGAAGAAAAGATACTGAACCTGACAAACGCCTAAAAATCACAAGCAGTCAATCTGCTTTTGATATTTTCTATCCGCATTTGGGTGATTTGAATCACGAGGAATTTTGGATTCTTTTTCTCAACCGCGCCAATGAAGTAATTGGTAAAGAGAACGTATCTAAAGGAGGCATTTCGGGAACAGTTGTAGACCCGAAAGTGGTGTTTAAGGCGGCAGTTCAATTTCCTGCATCCGCCATTGTTCTTGGTCATAATCACCCTTCAGGACAGCTAAAACCAAGTCAGGCCGATCATAAACTGACCAAGAAACTGAAAGAAGCAGGAAACGCCCTAGACATTCCTGTTCTGGATCATCTCATCATCGGTGACCGCAATTACTTTAGCTTTGCCGATGAAGGAGTTTTCTGACTGAATAATCATTCATCCTTGAAAAAACTATTGACCATTATCGGTGCACGACCGCAGATTATTAAAGCGGCTGCCTTGAACCGAGCAATTAGATTCAAATTTCCAAGTCAACTTACCGAGGTATTGGTTCATACAGGGCAGCATTACGACCATGGGATGTCTGATGTTTTCTTTGAAGAAATGGACATTCCAAAACCAAATTATCAGCTTTCGATTGGTTCAGAAACTCATGGCAAACAAACTGGAAGAATGCTCGAAGAGATTGAGCGAGTTATCAATCTCGAAAAACCAGATGCCCTAGTTGTTTATGGCGATACTAATTCTACACTAGCTGGAGCTTTGGCAGCATCCAAACTCCACGTTCCTGTTATTCATATTGAAGCAGGTCTTAGGTCCTTTAATAAAAGCATGCCAGAGGAAATAAACCGCATTTCTGCTGACCATGCTTCTACCCTGCTATTTTCGCCAACCAGAAGCGGATTAAAAAACTTGCAAAAAGAAGGTTTCTTAACAGTGGATGAGGCCAGAAAAAACGGGAAGGCCGATATAGGCAATCCATACATTTTCCATTGTGGCGACCTGATGTATGACAATACGCTTTTCTATGGGCAAATGGCGGAATCAAAATCTGACATTTTTGTAGCCCATGGAATTGACAAAAACAATTATCTTCTCTCCACCATTCATCGTCCTCAAAACACGGACGACATCAAAACTCTAAGTACAATTCTTTGGGCATTGAATCAAATTTCAATTGAGAATCAGGTTCAAATTGTTCTACCACTTCATCCCCGAACTGCTCATATTATTGACCAAGCAGACGATGCTCAAATCAACTCATTGACAGATAATCCGCTTTTCAAAATAATTGAACCCGTTGGCTTTTTGGAAATGATTTTACTCGAAAACCATGCAAAACTTGTGATGACGGATAGTGGTGGCGTTCAGAAAGAGGCGTTCTTCATGAAAAAACCGTGCATTATTCTTCGACAAGAAACAGAATGGATAGAAATAATCGAAAGTGGTTGTGCGGTTCTTGCTGGTTCAAATCCTGAAAAAATCAAAAGTGGATATCAGCATTTCATAAGAAACCAAAACCTTGATTATCCGTCAATGTTTGGAGACGGAAATGCCGCAGAATTCATTTGTTCATCCATAATTGAGCACTTAAACTAATGTTGGTTTACAGTCATAAAATCACACCTCGAGTTCGGTATATTTTCAGAGTTGCGCTCGGAGACATGCTCGGACTCAACGTTTCTTTTACCAGTGACAAAGAAATTTTTGTAGCATCAGAAGAAGAAAAAATCAGCTATTCACATTCAAAGATTGCTGATGAGATACATTTTAAATCGCAGGGATTATTACACGAAACCGGTGTAAAAGACCAGAACATTCGTGTTTCTGAGAATGACCACGGAAAATATTTCTATGCGTTAAATTCAACAGATTCGGCCTTGAACTTTGATGTATTCGCAGCTTCTTTCTTTCTGCTATCACGATACGAAGAATGCCTACCGCACATTCGCGATAAGTACAACCGTTTTGAGGCATCTGAAAGTATTGGCTTTAAAAATGATTTTCTGACTGAGCCTGTTGTGGATCAATGGCTGCTTCGAATCCGTGGTATTCTTAGTGCGAAATATCCTGAATTGAGTTTCAAAAAGCGAACATATCAATTCATATCCACCATTGATATTGATAACGCTTACGCCTATAAGAATAAGGGATTTATGAGAACAGTAGGAGCTTATGGGCGTTCCTTTAAGATCTTAGACTTTCAGGAGGTAGCTGAGCGCACCAAGGTTCTGCTGGGACGAGCACAAGATCCTTACGACACCTATGATTTTCAATTAGAAATTCAGAAGAAATACAGTCTAAATACCATCTATTTTTTCCTTCTGGCAGATTATGGTGTGAACGACAAAAATGTTCCCTTTTACAATCTCCAATTCCAATCGTTAATCAAGCATCTTGGAGATTATGCAGAAATCGGAATCCATCCTGGTTTTAACTCAAACCAGAAGAACGAAAAGTTAAAGACGGAGAAAAAACGACTGGAAAAAATCATTCACAGTTCAGTGGTAAAGAGTCGTCAGCATTTTCTGATTTTGCACCTTCCGCACACGTATCAGAAGCTGATTAATAACGACATTCTCGAAGACCATTCAATGGGATATGCCGAACACGTAGGGTTTCGAGCGGGAACATGCACGCCCTATCGTTTTTACGACCTAGACCTTGAAACCGCAACAGAACTAACTGTATATCCTTTTGCAGTGATGGAGGCAACGCTGAAGTATTACATGAAACTCCACCCTGACCAGGCGAAAACAAAGATTTCTGAGATTGTGAATAAGGTGAAAGATGTAGATGGCACATTTATCGGACTTTGGCACAACGAAACCCTGACCGACCGCGGCCTTTGGGCAGGATGGCGCGATGTTTTTACCCACATGGTAGAAGTGGCCAAATCTTAATATCTGCTGTATAAACTGCTACCCGTATTGCTTATATTTAGGGGTGGCATTTTAGCCACGATTCAATCGTATTTATTCAACGCAAATGGCGAAAGTACTAGGCGGTAACGGGTCTCTTTTTGATCAGTTTATTGGAGAGTTGAGAGACGTAAAGGTTCAGAAAGACCGCATGCGCTTCAGACGAAATTTGGAACGTATTGGTGAGTTGATGGCTTACGAAATCAGCAAGGAACTTGAATGGAAGAAAGGAACGGTTACAACTCCGTTGGGTGATGCCCAACTTCCAATCATTGCAGAACAACCAGTTATTGCTACCATTTTACGTGCAGGACTTCCGCTTCATCAGGGAATTCTAAACTACTTTGACCAAGCAGATAACTGTTTCATTTCTGCTTACCGAATGAACCATAAAGAAGATGGTTCGTTTGACATAAAGATTGAATACCTGTCGAGTCCATCAGTAGATGACCGAACAGTTATTTTGTGTGACCCGATGCTAGCAACGGGTGGCTCAATGGTTCTTGCCTACAAAGCTTTGCTGAGAAGAGGCACGCCAAAACATGTTCATATTGTAGCCGCCATTTCAAGCCGAGAAGGATTAGAATATTGCCAACGCCACTTACCAAAAAACTGTACCATTTGGATAGGTGGGTTGGATGAAGAACTCACGGCTCAAGCCTACATTGTTCCTGGTTTGGGAGATGCCGGAGACCTGGCCTACGGAGGAAAGGAATAAACGGACAAACAGCACAACCTAATATTAGGAAGTCGTAGAGGAAGTAGTTGATTAGTGGAGAAAATTCTTCAAATATTATTAGTAGTTATTCTAAGTGCCACCAAATTTCTGACGGCTCCTATCACATCGCTGAACATCGGTTTTGGCTATCTTGAAACCTTGCTTATTACGACTTTAGGAGGGCTTTTTGGAGTGTTTTTCTTCTTTTACGTGAGCTCCGCCATTATGCTGTTCATATCCAAGGTATCATCCCGTTTCTCAAAAGGGAAGCCACCAAAAAAGAAGAAAAAATTTACATGGAAAAATAAGATGATTATTCATGTCAAACGTGAATATGGTCTTATCGGACTGGCCGCCATCACTCCAACATTACTCTCCATTCCGGTTGGTACGTTTCTAGCTGCACGCTACTTCTCCGATCAAAAAAAAGTGATTATCTACCTATCAGCCTCAGTCATCGTTTGGTCGGTAATCGTTTCTTCTGTTGTAATTATTTTCTAATTCGCTTTGAAAAAGATTAGGCATGTTTTTTTTGACTTAGACAGAACCCTTTGGGATTTTGAATCAAACTCGCATGCAACACTCAAAGAACTCTTTTCTGAGTTTAAACTGACTGAAAAACTAGGGGTTTCTGACGATGATTTCATCTTGGAATATAAACGGATTAACGAACTCTTTTGGGATGATTACCGAAAGGGAAATATCAAAAAAGAGTATTTGCGTTACGGTAGGTTTGAAACTGCTCTCAATCACTTCGGTTATTCAAACAAAAATATGGCTTCAGAATTTGGCGACCTGTACGTTTCGCGAAGCCCACACAAAACAGGGCTGGTTGATGGAACTATTGAAGTTTTGCAATATCTGCGCGAAAAATATCAGCTACACATCATTACAAACGGTTTTGAGGAAGTGCAACATATTAAGATAAAAAGCTCTGGCTTGACTTCCTTTTTCAAGAACGTTATTACGTCAGAGAGTGCAGGAGCCCAAAAACCAAGTCGCGTTATTTTTGATCACGCTGAAAACCTCACTGGTGCCGTTGCAGCAAATAGTGTCATGATTGGTGACCATTTTGAGTCTGATGTAATTGGGGCGGTTGATTCAAACTGGAAAGCGGTTCTGTACGAACCAGAAAAACCGAAAATGCAGGATGATAGATTCATCCACATTCATCACTTAAAAGAGTTGTTGGAGATTCTTTAAATCTCAGCTAAAATGCTGATTCCGCCTTGTACTTTTTCGTCAATTTCCACCTTGATTTTTGCATCAAGAGGAAGAAAAAGATCTACTCGTGAACCGAATTTGATAAAACCAAGCTCATCACCCTGCTTTACCAAATCATCTTCATGGCAATACCACACAATTCTTCTGGCAAGAAACCCAGCAATTTGCCTGATTAGCACTGAAGCACCGAACTCAGTTTCAATCACAACTGTGTTACGCTCATTCTCCGTGCTTGACTTTGGATGCCAGGCCACCAAGAATTTTCCTGGGTGGTACTTAGAATATGCTATACGGCCAGAAATTGGATATCGATTCAAATGCACATTCAATGGCGACATGAATACAGAAACCTGAATTCGTTTTTCACCATTGAAATATTCGGGCTCATCAACCTCCTCAATCGCCACTACTTTTCCATCCGCAGGACACACAATGCTACGCGATGAAATAACGAGTTTCCTTTTAGGACTACGAAAGAACTGCAGAACAATGAGAAAAATGATTCCGCCTGCAATGCCAACCAAAAAATGTAACCATTTAAGTTCAGGAAAAAAACGAACCACTCCGAATGTAGTGGCCACAACCGCAATGGCTAACAACGTTAGCATACGGTACCCTTCCTTATGTATGGTCATTCTTGCCATGGATTGGCAAATGTAAGCTTTGGTTTAATGAAGCTGACTAGAGAAATAATTTGAGATACACGAAGGCAAACGGTGTGGCCAGAACAATGCTATCCAGCCTATCAAGCACACCACCATGGCCAGGAAGCAGCGTACCACTATCCTTGGCTCCTACGTTTCGTTTCAGAAGGCTTTCTACCAAGTCGCCATAGATTCCGGCTATTACAGAAACAATCGAAAACCCAATCCATTCCCAAACCGTAAGGAAATCTAGGAAATATGAAAACCCGATTGCGAAAGCCATACTCATGAGTAATCCTCCAATAGCTCCTTCCCAACTTTTTTTAGGGCTAATTCGCTCAAATAGCTTGTGCTTGCCAAAAGCAGTTCCAGCTAAATACGCTCCCGAATCGCTTGACAAAATCAACATCAACCAACCTACAAAAAACAACGGGTTATAGCCAATCTCCTGATTTGGATGGACGACATTGATGAGCAAGGCTATAGGAACAGCAACGTAGATGATTCCGAGGAATCCATGTGCAATATTTGTAAAAGGATGTTTGCGATTGCGATAAAGTTCGATAGGAAGAATCAGAAACAAACACACCAAGGGAAACAACAGGTACTTCTCTGAATGACCAAAGAATGTCATCATTCCATTTCCGATAAAAAGAGAAAGGCCAAGCAGATAACCAGTGAGACGTTGCGGTTTAAAGCCGCCCATATCAATCAGGTTGTAGAATTCGTTAAGCCCCACAATGAGGGCTAACGAGAAAAAGATAAGAAAGCCTACTTCCTTTCCAAGAAAAATTAAAGAGAGGAAAATGCCGAATACAATTAGTCCGACAATAATCCGCGTAGCTAGTTCAGGCATTTTCTTCATCCAAAATCCGTTTAGCGCGAATCACTTCATCTTGCGGCACATAAAGTTCCGCTTCTCCGAACAGATAAGATGAGTCTTGCTTATTGATAATGACCGCGTTGATTTCTTGCGCTTGGAGAAGCGCTAATTTCAATTGAACCTCATTGGCTGCACCAGAAAGAATCTTTACCCAACCTTTTTCCAAGTGAAGTTGTTTAAAATGCCCTAGTGAAAAGTGAAAATGAATTATTTTTTTGGAGGACGAGACATTTTTGAGAAGCATAGCCAATGCTACGGTTGGAAAAAATAACGGCCTGTGCTGAGCCTGTCGAAGTAAAGTAATCCAAAAAAAGAATCATTTTTTAACTCGCTAAGAGGACTTAAATAACTTCAGTAGGCAATTTATCAACTTTGGGGCAAAGTATCATCCTTTTCGGTAGCTGACGCTACTTCCACCTTCTCGACAGACTCTTCTTTATGAGTTGATTCCTCAGTAGTGGTTCCGTTCAAATCGGCTTTAACATCAACAGCAGGTACAACCTTCTTCTCTACCAAATCTTCATCTCTATCCCACTTACGCTTTCCGAAAATGACTTCCAAGTTCTCTTTAAAGATTACCTCCTTATCGAGTAGGTTTTCCGCTAACTTCTCCAATTTGTCCTTGTTATCCGTTAGGATTTTCAAGGTTCTGGCATAAGCAGCTTCCACCATTTCGCTCACTTCATTATCAATCAACTCAGCCGTTTTCTCGCTATACGGCTTGCTGAATGAATACTCGCTCTGGCCAGATGAATCGTAAAAGCTGATGTTACCAACCTTTTCGCTCAGACCGTAAACTGTAACCATGGCGTAAGCTTGTTTGGTTACTTTTTCAAGATCGCTCAAAGCGCCTGTAGAAATCTTTCCGAAAATTATTTGCTCGGCAGCACGGCCACCCAATGCAGCGCACATCTCGTCCAACATCTGTTCTTTGGTAGTAATCTGACGTTCTTCTGGAAGATACCAAGCAGCACCCAAAGATCTTCCTCGCGGAACGATAGTGACTTTAACAAGAGGCGAAGCATGTTCTGTTAGCCAACTAACAGCTGCGTGACCAGCCTCGTGATAAGCGATGACTTTTTTCTCCCCCTTGGTAATAATCTTGTTTTTCTTCTCAAGTCCTCCAATAATACGGTCAACGGCATCCAAGAAATCCTGCTTCTCAACCTTCTTTTTGTCTTTTCTGGCCGCGATTAAAGCGGCCTCATTACAAAGGTTGGCAATGTCGGCACCAGAGAACCCTGGAGTTTGCTTTCCGAGGAAATCCACATCCACATCTCCACCCAACTTCAATGGTTTTAGATGCACTTTGAAAATATCAATACGTTCTGTCAAATCAGGCATATCAACCAATATTTGACGGTCAAAACGTCCAGCTCGCATCAGCGCACGGTCTAAAACATCTGCACGGTTTGTGGCAGCAAGAATAATAACTCCGCTGTTTGTGCCGAAGCCATCCATCTCTGTAAGAAGCTGATTCAGCGTATTCTCGCGCTCATCATTTGAGCCTTGCGCCATGCTCTTTCCTCTAGCGCGACCAATGGCATCAATCTCATCAATAAAGATGATGGCAGGAGCTTTTTCCTTTGCCTGCTTAAAGAGGTCACGCACACGGCTTGCTCCTACTCCAACAAACATTTCCACGAAATCTGAACCTGAAAGCGAGAAGAAAGGAACCTTCGCTTCCCCAGCAACTGCCTTCGCAAGTAGCGTCTTTCCTGTTCCGGGAGGGCCTACAAGCAGGGCTCCTTTTGGAATCTTTGCTCCAAGATCTGTGTACTTCTTCGGACTCTTTAAGAACTCCACAATTTCCTTTATCTCCACCTTGGCCTCGTCTAACCCTGCAACATCATTAAATGTCACATTTACTGTTGTATCGCCTTCAAAAAGTTGTGCTTTGGATTTGCCAATATTGAATATCTGAGCACCTCCACCGGCACCTCCACTCATTCTGCGCATGAGAAAAATCCAAACACCGATGATTAGGGCAAAAGGGAGAATCCACATGAGGAAATCACCTCCCCAATTCTTTCTGGTCTCATTCCGTAAATCAATACGTTCCTCAGCAGGAAAATCTGATTGCCATTCCTGCAGATTCTTTTCAAAATTCTGCAAATCTCCAATCTGATATGAATAGTGCGGTCCAGGATTAAGCGTGCTTCCGAATGGGCGATCTTTTACTCCCTTAAATTTCTCATTCGACTCTAGCGCCTTCGGGTCGATGTAGATTTCCGCCATCTCCCGATTAACAACGACAATTTCATCAATGTCCTTGTCTTGAATCATCTCTTTGAATTCCGAAGATGATAACGCACTCTCGCCTTGACCTACATCGGGTAAAAAGGTCATGGCAAGAAGTGCCACGGCAATAATTACATAGACCCAATAAAAGTTGAAATTGAACTCAAAATCAAATCGACCTTTTTTCGGTTTCTTTCCCTTTTCGCCCTCTTTACCCTTTGTCTCTTTATTCTCTTTTTCTAACATTATCTTCTTCTTTTGGCCTACGCCACTTCTTCATATTCTTTAACTATCGCATCGGCCCAAAGCCCTTCAATATTGTAATGCTCCCTTTGTCCTCGCAGAAAAATATGCACAACAACATTCACGTAATCCATTAACACCCATTCTCCGTTACTTGTTCCCTCCACGTGCCAAGGTCTATCTTTCAAGGCTTTTTTTACTTCTTCTTCTACGCTTCCTGCAAGTGCATTTACTTGTGTATTGGAATCGCCACTGCACACGACATAAAAATCTGTGACAGCATTATCAATTTTACGAAGGTCAAGTGTGACAATCTCTTTCCCCTTTTTCTCAAGCAGTCCGTTAACAATTTCGTCAACGAGTTTCTCAGTTTCCGCTTTGCGGGATGTTTTCTTCATTCGGGGTTTTTAGAATTGAGGCTGTTCAAAGTCGATTCGAGAAAGTGAAAATGAATTATTTTTTCGCAGAACGAGGCATTTTTGAGAAGCATAGCCGAGGCTATGGTTCGAGAAAATAACGGGGTCATGTGAAAAAAGAATCATTTTTTAACCGCTGAATCTGACTTCGAACAACTTCATTTGCAAATTTACCATTTAAAACTCCTTCAAATTGACCAAAAGCCTATTCATAGGAAGTACGATTATCCGTTTGGAACGTGTAGATTCTTCCAACAACTATGCCCGTGAACTTGTTCGCGACAAAATGCCGATTGAAGGAACGTTAATCGTTGCAAACGAACAGACAGAAGGACGCGGACAACGAGCCAATTTGTGGTTAACTGAGCCTAAAAAGAACCTCACGTGTAGCTACATTCTGCGCCCTGCCTTTTTGGCAGCGAAAGACCAGTTCATGTTGAGTGCTGCGGTAGCTTTGGCCGTTTACGAAACTGTTTCAGCGTTTCTGCCTCAAAACGATGTGCGTATAAAATGGCCAAACGATATTCTGGTTGACGGAAGAAAGATTGCGGGCATCCTCATTGAGAATTCTTTGAGAGGAAGCAATATCGACTACAGTATTGTAGGTGTTGGTTTGAATGTGAATCAGACTGACTTTCCGAAGGAACTGAAGGCTACTTCTATAAGTGTGCTTTCTGAAACAGAAACAGTACTTGAGGAAGTTTTAGATCAATTGAACACTCATCTTGAAAAGCACTACTTGCGATTGCGACAAGGAAACTTGCAGCAGGTTCTAAGCGACTTGAACCGAAGCCTCTTTGGCTTTAACGAGCAGCGGCTTTTAAAGATCAATGGAGAAGATGAGCAGGTTACCATTTTGGGAGCCCGACCATCTGGCGAATTGCAATTACAACACCAAGATGGCAGTAATACGCTGCATCAGCATCACGAGATTGGTTGGAACCCGTAGAGACGCGATGCTCGCGTCTCG
>Ga0316209_1003247_pt1 | contig 11409 bp, 14 predicted proteins | sample 6monopyrite_MG_FD_204945 | JGI IMG/M metagenome (GOLD analysis project Ga0316209, IMG submission 204945) | Microbial mat bacterial communities from mineral coupon in-situ incubated in ocean water Damariscotta River, Maine, United States -... | ecosystem: Environmental > Aquatic > Marine >...
TAGAGCAATTTATTTATATGGTAAAAGCCGACACTCACGAATTCACTCAACAATTACAACAAGGTCGAGACCGATTTCTTGAGCTCAATCCATACCAACAAATTGAAGCCACTGACATCGCAGCTAACATACAATATTGGGATCATGACCGCAGTTTAGAAAATTATCTTTCAGGTTTGTTCGATATGTATGGTGTCGACTTTGATTTTCATGCACAAAAAAGTTTCACCTTGCACCCAACTGATCATATGTTAATTACACACTTCCCTAATTTACCTGATGAAGGCGCAACAATAACCTTTGATAGGCATCATGCGCTCGTACACGAAAATATGTTCTTTATGACTTGGGAACATCCTATGGTCATTAATTTAATTGACCTACTTGTTTCGCATGAACATGGCAATACTGCACTGAGTATAGTGAAACTAGATAAATTAAAACCTGGCAGTGTATTACTGGAATGTATTTTTGTTATTGAATGCACCGCCCCACAAAAATTACAAATAAGTCGTCACCTGCCCCCTGCCGTTATTCGCGTAGTTATGGATTCAAATTGCGCAGATTTAACAGACAAATTTGATTTCGAATCATTACATGGAGCACCACTACAACTCAATAAACAAATTATCACTCAACTTATTAAAACCCACCAAGAACGTTTACAAATTATGTTTTCCCAAGCGGAAAAAATCGCAAGTACTCATTGTCAATCACAAACAATGATAAAGACAACAGAAATGAAAACTAATTTTGAACATGAAATCGAACGTCTAAGCGCATTACAGAAAGACAATCCAAACATCCGTCTTGATGAAATAAAAGCCCTTGAGCAACAGAAAAATGAATTGGAAACATGTATGGGGAAAGCTTATGCGAGAATGGATTCATCACGTTTGATAGTTGCAGGATAATGTATTGATTTTAACTTAGTAGTAACGAGCTCGAATTTAAAAAAATGACTAGTATTGATGTAAAGGATATAAAATCTATCTAGTCGACTGCCAAACAAAAGCGGGCAATAAGATAAATCTAATATAGACGTAAAAATCCCCATTTATTGCGCACTATCTAGGTGCAGCAAAATCACCCAGATACCAAATTGAGCGCGTTCCAAGTCTATTTATTCCACATCTCATAATGTAATATGACAAGAAGAGAATGGATAACTCATTGAAATGTTTTGCTTATTAACCATTCTATAAATAATTGGAAAAATAATTATTATAGACATCGTCCTTAATAGGTAAAAAGAAGATGTCTATGTAAGTCACGGTTATACATAAAAGGATAAATTATGAGCTGGGAAGAAGAGTTAGCAAAAAAAGTTCCTGTTGAAAAAGCTTATGATGTGTTGCTTCTCCGGCTGCAAAACAAGTTGGCTCTGCATTAGAATCAACAGCAAAAGCTGCAAGATGGTTATTAGCACCAGTTGATTACCTAGCAGCTCAAAATAATCGCTATCAACATTACCTTGAACGAATCTCTGAAAAAGTTCCAGAAGAAAACCTGATAGAAGGTCATCCGCAAGTAATAGGCCCTGCTCTTGATGGACTAAAATACATACCTGAAGAAGATATAATTTCAGAATTGTTTGTAAACTTACTATCTAGGGCTATAGATAAAGAACGAGTCAATGAGGCACACCCTGCTTTTACGCAAATAATTAATCAGCTTAGTCCAGATGAAGCGGTTATCATCTATGAATTAAGTAAACAGAGTTATGAGTACTTAACCAATGCCGCATATGATGTAGAAACTAACACTTTCTCACCAAGTGTAGTTAGAGGGAATAATTTTCCCGTTGAAAAACTATCTGCACCAGAAAATTATAGTTTTTACCTTGATCATTTACATAGTCTAAATCTCGCAGGAGTTTGGCAACAGGGTAACCAAACTCCTGTACACGATGATGCAACAAAAAAACAAACTGGTGTTGAAATAAACAGCCTTGCTCAGTTAACATCATTTGGTCAATTGTTTTCTAAAGCCTGTATTCCAGATGATATACAAAAATATATATAGCAAGTTATTCAAACCGACGCCTAAAAGCGGCGTAGTTTAATTCGATCGTTATAAGAAATAAAGAATGGAGCCAATAAATGTCTTTGTACCATTACACAGATGCACATGCAGTACATTCGATTCTAAATACAAGAAAAATACGGCTGACAGACATTAGGTTTTTAAATGACAAGGAAGAGCTTCTCGAAGGCTTAAAAACTTTAGAAGAAACTTTACTAAACGAAATAGATAGCGATCTAAAATATGCAGAAGATGCTGCAAACATGATACACCACAGTCTAATTAGTGTTGAAACATCAAACAATGATCTAAATCCATTATATGTATTTTCTCTAAGCTCTGAAAGAGATCAGCTTAGTCAATGGAGAGCATATGGCGCGTATGCGTTAGAATTCGATGAAGAGCTTCTTCGTGAACATGTAGAAATACTTGCCCCGTGCATATACAATCTTAATGAAAAAATAAAACGCTCAACGAGTGAAGTTAAGAAGTCAGTTACCGTTAATGGAGAAGCAAGGAGGCTCTCTTGGGCCACATGGGTACGACTCAATGATATATCTCATGCATGATGCAGCCACATTTAAGCATGATGGATTCATCGAAGAAAATGAATCAAGAATAATCGTTCCACAAGATGACAAATACGAAATTCAATATCGCCCTAGAAATGGAATGTTAATTCCATACATAGAAATTGAAATACCCTTGAATTGTATAAAGTCTATTCAACTTGGGCCGATGAAGGATCAAGAATTAGCCTTTGTATCAATGTGTGATTTTACTAGTCAGATTGAGCGGGAGTGGCAAAGTGAGACATCAAATATTGAGTATTGGTTGAGGGTCGAAAAATCACTAATTCCCTACCGTGCATAGTATGCTTATCAATGCAATTGAGTATGACCGTTTTACCTGCCGCTTTGCACCATGTAAAACAGCATCTCATTTTAGCCGTTAGATTATTTGTATTAAATAATTACAACTAGCTAAATCAATAGGTTGCACGTCCGCTTACTACCAATTTACTACCAATTAATACCAAATTGGTAGTAAACAGTTATAGTAGATGATAGGATAACTACCAAATAATTATAATTTGGTAACAAGCTATGAAAATTCCAACTACTCCACCCAAATTTCAAAGCTTAATAGACCATATAGTCAAAACCTCCCCTGAAAAGCTAAGCGAAATATTCTCCTCTGGTATAAAACCTGATCCAAAAGGAAAATACTACCACTGGGATAAACTCAAATATTTAAAACTTCCCCCTCTAATATCAAATCACGAGGATTGGTGGCTAGCAGTCAAACTTGCTCGCAAAGCTCTTTATAAAAATATTCCACATTCAGACAAAGATGGTAATCCATTTGTTTTTGGCGAGCCAGATACGGTACGTCAACTATTACATGAAATAGATGTGCATGGAGGTCGGGAGTTAAAAACTACTGAGCAAGTAGCAAATCCAAATACTAGAGATACCTATCTAATAAACTCGTTAATTGAAGAAGCAATAACTTCAAGTCAACTTGAAGGCGCAGCTACAACGAGAAAAGTAGCGAAGGAAATGCTCAGGCAAAAACGTAAACCACGTGATAAGTCAGAAACAATGATACTTAATAATTATCATGCAATGGAGTACATAAAGGAGATATCAGATGTACAACTTACACCTGAACTTATATTTGAATTACATAGAATTTTATCTAACAATACATTGGATGACCCTGAGACAGTAGGGAAACTACGTATTTCAGATGATATATATGTAGGGGATGACCGTGATGCAACTATAATTCATATACCACCAAAAGCGAAAAAATTAAAAAACAGAATACAAAACATTTGTGATTTTGCCAATACTACTCACCCCGCAGAATTTTTACACCCTGTTATAAGAGCGATAATATTGCATTTTTTGCTAGCATACGACCATCCTTTTGAGGATGGTAACGGCAGGACTGCTCGTGCTTTATTTTATTGGTCTATGCTAAAGCAAGGATACTGGACTATGGAGTTTATTTCTATTTCCAGGATTTTAAAATCTGCGCCAGCCAAGTATACGCGGGCATATTTACATACAGAAACTGATGATAATGACGTTACCTATTTTATTATTCATCAATTAGAAGTAATTAATCAAGCCATTAAAGACCTGCTAAGTTATTTAGAAAACAAATCTAAAGAAATATACACCGTAGAGCAGATAATAAGAAAGTCTCCTATCTTGCATAAGTTACTTAATTATCGTCAAATCGCATTAATAAATAGAGCGTTGAAATCTCCTGACGCAATATTTTATATAGAAAGTCACAGAGGTTCGCATAATGTTACATATGATACTGCAAGAACAGATTTACTAAAATTAGTCAAATTAGGATTACTGGATAAAATAAAAATTGGTAATGCGTTTTCGTTCACAGCCGCTTCAGACCTCAAGCGAAAACTTGAAACCATAAAATAATGCATACTTACAATAACAAATCTAACAATTAGCTCAACATTGACAATTTTATACGCCGCGCCGTTTCACTCTGCTCTGTATAAAATGGCAAGTTAGCAAGAGCGTTACGCAGAATAAAAGGAGGAGCGATGGACACTGAACTGATTGAGCAATTAGAGCAACTGAAGGAAAAGGATATTACAACAAGGAATAAGCTTCTTAGCGAAGGTCGTCTTTATGGGCAGTACGATCAAGAGCTAATAAAAATTCACATAGAAAATGCTCATGCTCTAGATAAAATAGTAACTACACATGGGTGGCCGACTATAACAAAGGTCGGTATTGAAGGAACTCGGTTAGCCTGGCTAGTAGCACAACACGCAATTTGTACGCCTGATTTACAACGTAAATTCTTCAAACAGTTGTCTGAGGCAGCTGAAAAAGGTGACGCGGCAAAAAAACAAGTTGCATTATTATCTGACAGAATACGATTTAATGAAGGAAAGCCACAAATCTATGGAACAGTGCTTGACTGGAATGAGCAAGGGGAATTTACGTGTGAGCTAGAAAATCCTGAAAATATAAATGAGCTACGAAAGTCTGTAGGCTTACCACCCTTTGAAGAGGCTATGAAAGAGCACGAAAAAGAAGTAGTTTCAGAAGGAGGTCGCCCTCCTGAGAATTACGAGTCATATAAAGAAGGAGTGGATGCATGGGCTAAAAGTGTTGGGTGGCGGTAAATGCATAACAATCGCGTCAACTTTGACTGTCTAACCCGCCGCTCCTCATTCCTCGTCGCTCTGGGTCAGCCAACCGGTTACGCAAAACGTTAAGTGTATTAAATCTGATTATGAGCATTAAAGAATATAATATCTTTATTGTGTTGTTTTTTGCCGGAATATTATTTTCCGCAATACATACTATCTTTGTTATTTTAACGGTCGGCTTACTTGTTGCTATCATGTATCTACCTTTCAATTGGTTAAGTAAACAATTTTTTGGTAAAGAACTAGAAATACCAAACAGACATGATTTCAAGCAAAATCCAAAATGGTCAGATTGGTTGATATTCATACCTTTTACAGTCTCATGGGTACTTCCCTTGTTTGCAATCGGTGAAGCTGCTGATTGTGTAATGGAAACTGACGTTTGGGAGCATATTTATGCTATTTGTAAATAAACACATAATAAGGCGCTCATAAAAGTTCATTTTGTTCATTGATGCCTCCAACACAAAAGCTTCCTATATTAAATCATTTTGTTTTTCGTTATATTGACTACTGAATAATGTTGGAAATAACGTTTAAACTTTAAACCGTTAACTGGATAAGTCAATAATGAAAATAAATAAAATCACTGACTATATATCAGACCATACACATATTATTTTAAGAACCATTGGTTTTTTTATTTTCTTTGCCGGTGAATCAGATCGCTCTAAAAAAGATTTACATAAAACGCTTAATCTAAAGACAAAGCACTGTAATTTTATTTACTTTCTTATTGTATTGTTTATCAGCTTAGTTATAACGGCAAGTTTTGGCCCGTTTATCTTAAAAAAACTATTTAATAAAACCACTACGTTTAATGTTTCTGCAATAACTGAGCAAGTTAAGGTTGTTACGCCAGAAATTCCTATATCAATGTGGCCTGTAAAAAATGTGCTACTTAGTAAAAGTTGTCCTGACGAATCTAAGAAAGTTAAGTATGTTAATTTTAATGGTAGTTTTAGTATAAATTCTAATGTCGAGATTACCTTTAACCGTATAACTTTTGGTGAGCTCACCGTTTCGTTATTTAATAATAAGAATACTTCCGTAGGTGACCTTTACGATGAAGACGATGAATTTATAAGTTCATTAACCCATTGTGCATTTTTTCATATACGTAACATCCCCAAACGCACTCTAGCAGGTGAAACAATTGTATTACCCATTAGTGGCGATGTTTCTGTTGGAAATAAAATACGTTTTCTCACTCACAATAAAACACCCATTCTACGAAGTGGGCAAGTAACGATTCTTGAACGTTCGTTTTTTATTGGAGACTATTACAGTCTGGGTCCTTTTACGCTTGAAGCAGGTGATAGTTTTAACGTGCAAGAAACCACCGTTCCAAGCCAGGGTTTTGTATCGATCAATGAAGATGCAGCGATTAATCTCGTATATAGAGCCGAAGGATTTGGCGGTGTTATAAAACGATATCAATCTGAAGATTATGATTTAGAAAACAGTTACTGGTCTAAGCTTTATCATGATGAAGCGTTATCCCTACTTTGGATAGTTATCATTATTCTATTTAATATTATCCGAATCTACTTACGATATTTGGTTAATTAATAAATTAAAATTATTAAAGCCCATTCAGGCTCTATTCAGCCACCACTCGTTAATCTAGCACCTGTACCATCCAAATAACGATATAGGAGCTTGAATATGAAAATTATCAATAAAAAACAATTAGTTATGGCATTAAGTCTTGCTGCTTTAGCCTCACTCAGCTTCTCAAGCCAAGCAGGTAGCCGACAAAGCTCAGATAACGGGCATTCTTCTTACAGCAATAACCACAACAGCCAAAGCCGCAACAACCGCAGCCGCGACAGCCATAGCCGTAATAATTCTAGACGCCATGATAATAATAGACGTCAGAACAATCGTGACTACGGACGTCACTCTGGTTATTCACGCTATGGACACGGTCGCCGAGATCAGCATCGCCAAGACCGTCGCCACCATAGAAATCACGTTCGCAGCCATTACGGTCGACATGATTATCGCCCTCATCGTAATAGAATCATCTTAGGTGCGAGAATCCATCTTCCAGGTTTTAGCTTAAATCTACATCATTAAAATCAATAACATAGCCTAATTTTTTGTCTAAAACACCACATCAAATTAGGCTATGTTAACTTTTTAAACCTAAACTAAACGTGTATGCTATAGAACTATTTAATCCAAATTGAGAAAACAATGCCGCAAATTTTACGCACTTCATTCCTCGCTATATTAATGTGCATACCATTGCTCTCTCATGCCCATTCGTCTGGAGTTTTTGTAAGCGACTTTCGAGTAACAGCTTTATACGCCAATGCTCCTGTAAGCAAACAACAAGCCGCGGGAATTGCACAACAATCGGTACCTGGCCGTGTTCTTAAAGTTACTTTTGATGGTTCAGTTTACAGAGTCAAAATTGTGAGCCAATCAGGTGATGTAGTCAGTGTTTTCGTTGATGGCCGCACTGGTCAAATACTCAATCAGTAAAATACTATGCGTGTACTGGTCATTGAAGATGAGCTCACTTTACAACAACAAATACGCGAGCATTTAGAAGAACAAAAATATATGGTTGACACCAGTTCAGATGGTGAAGATGGTCTTCATAATGCCCTGGAGTTTCCCATCGACATTGCCGTTGTTGATATTGGTTTACCGAAACTATCGGGCATTGACGTTATAAAGAGTATTCGTAGTGCAGGAAAAAACTTTCCCATACTTATACTTACCGCACGAGGTAGCTGGCAAGACAAAGTGAACGGCTTAGAAGCGGGTGCTGATGATTACCTCGTTAAACCATTCCACATAGAAGAGTTGCTTGCTCGCCTTAAAGCTTTATTACGCAGAAGTGTTGGCACCACAAACGAAACACTACACTACCCCCCCATTAAAATTGATACAAGCAGTCAAAAGCTACATTGCGATGACACGTTGATTGAACTCACCACATTTGAATACCGAACCATAGAGTATTTAATTCGCCATGCAGGTGAAGTTTTATCAAAACAAAATTTAAGTGAATATTTATATCCGCATGATGAAGATACCGACAGTAATGTGATTGAAGTGATGGTTGGACGATTACGCAAAAAACTTGACCCAAACAATGATTTAAAACCAATTGAAACATTACGTGGCCGAGGTTATCGGTTTACTCTTGATAAATTAGAAAATTAATTTCAATATTAATATGTCTATAAAATTACGTTTAATCATTAGCAGTTTGTTAATTCTCGTATTTTTTATTTTAGGAACAGGTTACACACTCGATAAAGCTTTTTATAAAGCCAATAAAACAGCCATGGAAGAGCAATTAAAAACCCAGCTCTACTTACTTATGGCTGCAACGGAGATCGATGCGCGTAATGAAATTAATATGGCGGCATCACTGCTTGAATCAAAATTCAGTCTGCCTTCTTCTGGGTTATATGCCTATATAACTGATACTCATAACAAAACAATTTGGAGTTCGTTGTCTACCATCGGTATTACGACACCTAAACCTGTAAGCCTTGAAAAAGGCAAACAACAGATTGAATCAACTCAACTTGATGAAATAGATTATTATAATTTAAGTTACGGAGTTAATTGGTTAGCCGGTGACAATAACATTCATATTACTTTTAACGTTCAATCTGATTTAACTAATTTCAACCAACAAATTTTAGATTATCGTACGACGTTATGGAGTTGGTTAGCCGGTATGGCACTATTACTTCTCATTGCATTAAGTCTTTTACTTTACTGGGGATTATTGCCATTGAGTAAAGTAGTAGACGAAGTTAACGCCATTGAGTTAGGTAAACAAGATAAAATTGAAGGTCGTTACCCACCTGAAATACAAGTGTTAAGTAAAAGTATTAATCAATTAATTGAACATGCCCAAACCCGACAAAATCGATACAAAAATGCATTAGGTGATCTTGCGCATAGCTTAAAAACGCCGCTGGCCGTAATACGCAGCGTTATTGAAAAACTTAACTCTAATGAATTAACGCAACAACTCGATGAACATATTTCCAAGATTGATAACTCAATCCAGTACCAACTTCAACGAGCAACTAGCTCAGGAAAGTCGTTAAGCAAAAACTCAATTCCTTTAGATAAAACGATCGAACGAATACTTTCAACACTGAATAAAGTTTATATTGAGAAAAACGTTATTGTCCAAAATGAAGTGCTTGCAGAAACTAACATTCCCATGGGAGAAGATGACGCACTTGAGTTATTTGGAAATTTATTAGAAAACGCATACAAATGGTGTACGTCTAAAGTGATGATAACGTTAACCGAATCCAATAAAAAATATTTCGTCTGCATTGAAGATGATGGTGTTGGTGTAGCCGAACAAAGCCGCAAGAAAATTCTCGAACGTGGATTTAGAGCCGATAGCTCAACACCAGGGCATGGCATCGGACTCGCAATAGTGCAAGATATATTGGCCATGTATCATTCAGAATTAGAAATATCGACCAGCCATTTAGGTGGAGCAAAAATCTGTTTTATTTTATCCGAATAAAAAAATTATTCTTTCGCATTAAAATATTCAAAGACCTTACGCGTAAACAGATCTAACTGTTTATCATCAAGCAAACTATCATCGATAATCGGTAAAGCCGGATACCTCTTAATCAACGCATCAACAAAGACACCATTACCATAATGTGTAAGCTCTCCATGAGTATTGTAAACTGGCGTATTCATTACACCGCAGCTTGGTGAACGCGCTTTAAAGACATAACCTGATAATAGTTTTAAACCTGATATTTTTTGCTTAGAGTAAGAGAGTAATTCATCTGTAACGTCTAACGTCTTATCATCTCGCCCTCGAACACGAAGTTGCTCAGCATGTTCTATAAGCTCAATCGGTGGTCGAGGAACACCTAAGCCTGTTTCTACTTCAGGACAAATAGTAACAAGATGGAATTTTTCAGATAAATAAGATATTAACGATTGATTGAATTGAGTCTTCCCATCATAGCGAACGATACAGTTTGTTAAACATTCACTTATTCCAATGGACGGCTTTGTCTCTGATTCGTTTGAATTCATACAACATTTAAATTTAAAATTTTTGCTGCTCGAAATAATGCAACACAGGTTTTAGCATCATTAATCACACCATCATACACTTGTCTTAACGCATTAGAATACGGTACCCAATGTACTTCCAATACCTCTCCATGCTCTAACTGTTGCTCACCAATAGTTAAGCCTGTCGCTAAATACAAATATACCTGTTCAGTAAAGACACCTGGAGAACTTTGTATAAAGCCGAGTTCTTGCCATTGTGAAGCAATACAGCCTGACTCTTCTTGTAATTCCGTTTTTGCACGCTGTAGTTTGCTATCATCATTTTTTTCTAAGATTCCAGCTGGAATCTCCCATACCCAATCTTTCATCGCATGGCGATATTGTTTTAACAAACACACTTCATTTTTGTCATTAACTGCAATAATCGCTGCACCGCCAGGGTGATAAATGATCTCTAAATCATCGATGCTATTGTTTGGCAATCGAACTTTTTCTTGATGTAAGGTAATGATTCGACCAGTGAAAATTGTTTTAGATTTTAAAATACTCATGTATGGGAGTGTATCAAAATTTATCGCAAGAGGATTAAAAAGGTTGGAGGGAGTATTTTGGCAATAAATTATAAGTGACTGTAAATAAATACGAACAGTCACTAAAAAATAGCGTCAGTAAGAACAAAGAGAAACTGGCATCTAGGTTTGGGGGAGTTTGGTTGAAAAACATCGATAAACAACATAAGTGTTAGTAATAAAGGGAACTAACACTAAATAAGTGCCAGTAAAGATAAGAAACTGGCATTTAGGTTTGGGAGGAGTCTGGTTGAAAAACATCGATAAACAACATAAGTGTTAGTAATAAAGGAAACTAACACTAAATAAGTGCCAGTAAAGATAAAAAACTGGCATTTAGGTTTGGGGGAGTTTGGTTGAAAAACATCGATAAACAACATAAGTGTTAGTAATAAAGGAAACTAACACTAAATAAGTGCCAGTAAAGATAAGAAACTGGCATCTAGGTTTGGGGGAGTTTGGTTGAAAAACAACATAAGTGCCAGTAAAGATAAGAAACTGGCACTAAAAAATGGGGCACTTTGAGGAAAAGTGCCCCTAATATTATCTAACCTTAGGAGAATTCATAAT
>Ga0316209_1003248_pt1 | contig 11393 bp, 13 predicted proteins | sample 6monopyrite_MG_FD_204945 | JGI IMG/M metagenome (GOLD analysis project Ga0316209, IMG submission 204945) | Microbial mat bacterial communities from mineral coupon in-situ incubated in ocean water Damariscotta River, Maine, United States -... | ecosystem: Environmental > Aquatic > Marine >...
TAATGTCTCACAGGGTCTGTACCTTTATACTGTAACGGTTAATGGATTGCCTAAATGGAGTGGAAAAATATCTGTGGTTACAGATTGATAATGAAATGCTGGTTCTTGGGCGTTTGCAGTATTGCAAATGCCCAAGAATTGGTTTCGAATGGAAGCTTTAATTATCCAGATACTTGCTCTTATGGTACAGTTTCTCCACCTATTGAGCTTGTGCCTTGGTTTAGGCATTTTGGTTCCGTTGATTTTTTGCATCCTTGCTTTCCTTCAGGATATTCTGTTCCACAAAGTGCTTGGGGGGGGGGCGAGTCATTTGCCGGAGAAGGATATACAGGGTTGATTAACGTTAATACAACATTCTTAGGGAGAGAGTTCTTAGCAACAGAGTTGTTTTCAAATTTAAGCCAAGGTATTTCCTATCATGTGGAGTTTTATGTCTCTCTAATGGATAGCGCATGGTACGCTAGCAGAAACATTGGAGCGTGTTTTTCTGAGAACATGCCACCATCAGATTTACAAGGGTTATTGGCTCTGGAACCACAAGTAAGATATGAAGGAATCGAATTTCTCACCGACAAGCAAGGTTGGATGAAGGTCGAAGGGAGTTTTACCGCGCAAGGCGGAGAACGGTATCTGACCATTGGTAATTTTGATACGGATGCGGAAACGGATACGCTTTTTGTCGAGGGTGGTGGTGCTTTCAGACCAGACCAACCAGACTTTTTTAAGCTTGCTTACTACTACATAGATGGGGTATCTGTAATACCTGATTCTATCTACTTAGGCACAGGAGACATAGAAACAGAGCAGGCAAGTTTAAACCTGTACCCCAACCCTGCCAAGGAGACGGTTACTATTGAAATAGAAAGTAAACAGCCGGGGCAACTACAGCTGTTTGATGCAACAGGAAGGTTGATTTTTGAGAAGCGTTTGATTTCTAACAGAGAAGAAATTGGGGTTGGGCATTTGCCAAGGGGTGTTTATGTGGCGGTGCTTGTAAAAGAGGGTGTCATTACAGCAAGACGGAAGGTGTTGCTGCAATGATGAACCAACTCAAAAACATAACAGATACCGCCAGCTTCCCTACTTCGACAGGCTCAGCACAGGCCCTTTGGGGGATTGAGGGGGCTTCCGAAGATGTATGGAGAGATGTACTGGTAATAGCTTACGATTATGCAACAGATACAACCACGGTTATCGACAGCATAGGCTACCAACTGAATGCTATTATGGAAGCCGTTTTTCCAGACAGTAGTTATACGGTGGACAGTACGCAGAAAGCGAATTACACCATGTCAATGCCTAAATAGAGTTGACCGTTTTTCATTGGTCGGTTAAACTTAGTTTTAATTTATTCGGTTGTTCTTTTCCTTGAACATCCTTTTTCCTTATTGGTGACAGCCCTATCGCTGGCAGGTTGCTCCTCAGCAGAGCCTACTTCCTTTTCAAGCTGACGCCCAAAAACTACTAAAGAAAAAAGTAAAACCTACCAACTATTTTTGACCTCATTACCCTTTTAAATTACTTCGCCAAATCCGCCCTTACCTTTTTCATAAACTTTGAAGCATACACAAAATCAACTACCTCTTGGTTTTCGGTTCTAAGAATTTCCTCTTTAGAGCCTTCCCACCACTTTTCACCTTCGTAAATGAACTGAATGTTCTCTCCAATCTCAATCACGGAGTTCATATCGTGCGTTATCACAATTGTAGTAATGTTATACTCGTCTGTAATCTCTTTTATAAGCTGATCGATTACCAAACCAGTCTTAGGATCCAATCCCGAATTTGGTTCGTCACAGAAAAGGTACTTAGGCTTCATAGAAATAGCGCGTGCAATCGCCACACGTTTTTTCATCCCACCGCTTAGTTCAGAAGGAAATAATTTTCCAGCATCAGATAGGTTAACTCGCTCTAGACAAAACTGAGCGCGTTCCAATCGCTCTTTAAACGTTTGCTCGGTAAACATCGAAAGAGGGAACATGATATTGTCTTCAACCGTCATCGAATCGAACAGCGCGCCTCCTTGAAAAAGCATTCCAATATCTTGGCGAATACTCTTCATCTTCTTAAAAGACATAGAAGCAAAATCCTTTCCATCATATTCAATCGTGCCCGCATCTACTTCGTGCAAACCAACCATACATTTGGTTAGCACCGTTTTTCCCGAACCACTCTGACCAATAATGATGTTTACCTGCCCTTTATGAAACTGAGCATCAATATTCTTTAGAACATGAAGGTCTCCAAAACTCTTATTCAGCCCCTTTACCTCAATCATTTTTTAAGTTTTGAGTGGAGAGCGATGAGGTTTGAACATTAAACGATAAACAGCAAATGCGTTCATAGCTCACGCCTCTAATCTCATACCTCATGTCTCTTAAAACAATCATTGCTGAAGTAGCATTTGAGTAAGAATCAGGTTAAACGTCAGTATAATCACAATACTGTAAACCACAGAAACCGTGCTTGCTCTTCCAACCTCCAAGGCACCGCCTGATGTATGATATCCGAAGTAAGCAGGAACAGTGGTAATAACGGCTGCAAAAACCACCGTTTTAATCAGCGCATAGGAAATGTAAAACGGTTGAAACCAGTATTGAATACCGTAGATAAAGTCGTTGCCAGAAACTTCGCCCGTTAAAATACCAGCCATGTAGCCCCCAAATATGCCAAGAGCTATACTGATAATCACAATGAAAGGATTGCAAATGATAGCCGCAATCATTTTCGGCCCAACCAAGTAATTAGTTGAGTTTACCCCCATAATGTCTAAGGCGTCTATTTGATCGGTAACACGCATAGTTCCGATTTCGCCCGCAATACTAGACCCAACCTTACCCGCAAGAATGATACTGATGATCGTGGGAGAAAATTCTAAAATCAGCGAATCGCGAACTCCCAAACCAACCGTGTAAGTGGGAATAAGCGGACTTACTATGTTGTATGCTAGTTGAATGGTAAGAACGGCACCCATAAAAATGCTTACAATAGCAACTAAACCAATGGAGTCGTAACCAATATTCTGAATCTCTTCAAAGATTCGTTGTCGGTAAATGTTCCATTTTTCCGGCCGCTTAAATACGCGACCCATCCAAAGCACGTACCGACCAATATGAATGAGTAACCCCATGTAGTTGCGCTAAAATTAGCTATTCTCTCTACACGCGAAAATATCTGGCACCATTCCGTTGGTTAAACTTGACTTACATTTGCAATCGATGAAACGACAGCACATTCTTATTGCCCTATTTGCCGTGCTTATTCTCAGCGCCTGTTCTAGTCGAAAACGCGGCAAAGGCTGCGACTGCCCTACATTTGGACAGAGCAATACCAAGCAAGTTATTACCCAACATTCGGTTTAGATTTTTTATGGCGTTTCCCCGATAAAAAATCGGGGTCGGGTCGTTCGCTATATCTTTTTTGAAAAACAAAAAAGGATGCCGCTTCCACCCCTAACGCAGTTCTATCTGATACACTATTGTCAATTCCAATACTGTTGCGCATCTAAAAACTAGATAGAACAAACAGGTAAGCCACCAGCAACCGATCATTTCTACTTTTGCGGTTCAAATACAAGCACATGGCAGACGATAGGTATCAAGGACACGATTATTATTTAGTAGATGATCTACTCACCGAAGAGCATAAGCTCATTCGCGAAACAGTAAGAACATGGGTAAAACAGAACGTTTCGCCCATTATTGAAGAGTACGCGCAGAAAGCAGAATTCCCAATTCATCTTCTTAAAGGCCTAGGCGAAATCGGTGCATTCGGTCCCTACATTCCTCAAGAATATGGCGGGCCAGGTTTAGATCAGATTAGCTACGGAATTATCATGCAAGAATTGGAGCGTTGCGATAGCGGTTTGCGAAGCACAGCATCCGTTCAAAGTTCATTGGTAATGTTCCCAATTTGGAGTTACGCTACTGAATTACAAAAGCAGAAATGGCTTCCTAAACTGGCCACTGGAGAATATCTAGGTTGCTTCGGACTTACCGAACCTGACCATGGTTCTAACCCCAACGGAATGGTTACCAATTTTAAAGATGCTGGCGACCATGTAATCCTGAATGGAGCCAAAATGTGGATTAGCAATGCGCCATTTGCAGATGTTGCAGTGGTTTGGGCGAAAGATGAAGAAGGTACTATTCGAGGTATGGTAGTAGAGCGTGGAATGGAAGGATTTACCACCCCAACTACTCACGGAAAGTGGAGTTTACGTGCTTCCGCAACTGGCGAATTGGTGTTCGATAATGTAAAAGTCCCAAAGGAGAATCTTTTCCCAGATATACGTGGGCTGAAAGGGCCACTTAGCTGTTTAAACTCCGCTCGTTACGGTATCGCTTGGGGCGCTTTGGGCGCGGCACTTGATTGCTACGATACGGCCTTGCGTTATTCTAAAGAGCGCATACAGTTTGGGAAACCAATTGGTAGTTTTCAATTACAGCAGAAGAAACTTTCTGAGATGATTACCGAAATCACCAAAGCACAGTTGTTGGTTTGGAGACTAGGCGTTTTGAAAAACGAAAATCGGGCAACACCACAACAGATTTCCATGGCCAAAAGGAACAACGTTGAAATTGCGCTGAAAACAGCTCGCGAAGCACGCCAAATGTTAGGCGGAATGGGCATCACAGGGGAGTATCCAATCATGCGCCACATGATGAACTTGGAAAGCGTTGTGACTTACGAGGGCACGCATGACATCCATCTACTCATTACAGGAATGGATGTGACGGGTTTCAACGCATTTTCGTAATTTTGTTGCCAAGTTTTATTACGTAAATTCAAAGAAAAATTATCAACAAAGGTTTATTAGAAATGACAAACAAACAAAAACTAACTCCTGTTACTCTTGCCGCAGTTATTCGTGAAAATCTGAATGCAAAAGGCACCTTTAAATCACAATTCAAAAATCATTTTCTTGCTAAATTTTCAGAAATAGAATTAGTAGGAATGAAGACAGGTATTGAGGAAGAAATTGACTCCAGAAAATTTGCGGTGGTTGATGAGAAAATAAAATTTTTAGAGGAGCTAGGTTACAGCGTTTCCAAATAGTGAAATTATTTAAAGGACTCCTGTAAAAAGTGAAAATGAATTATTTTTAATGGTAGTCCGCAAAGTTGCCACAATGGTTGGGGCGGAATCATTCTGAACTTGTTTCAGCACCCATAGCCAATCCCTAGTTAGACCCTGAAACGAGTTCAGGGTGACGCTATTCGAGATTTTGGAGGTAAGATAACGGAGTATCATTTTATTTTTTAATTCGCAGAGGAGACTTTAAACAACTTCAGTATTAATGATGAATATCAATTAAAAAGAGGCTGTCTAAAAATGGTCACTATGAATTTTTTGGGTCATTATTTAATCGCTGCTATAGGTTTAAGGAATAAGATTGGAATTCGATAACTTTTGAGACACGCTATTCAATTTAGTACTACCGCGATAGCTTATACGAATAGGAAGAATGATGTATTAGCAAAGAACGGTACCTCTAACTAGCATTTGCGAACTTAACAGAAGACAGCATTCGGATATTCGTGTTTTATTCGTAATTCGTATCAGCCTCATGGAAGTGACCCACTACCACAAGAAATTCCGCTTCCATTAAAATAACAGTAGAACGTTCAGTTTTATACCATGCGCTTAGTTTTCATTTTTCTGCTTTTTCCTTTTTGGTGCATGGCGCAATACACAGGTGTTTCGTTTGAATTGATAAACGAGGTTGGAACATTCAAACTCACCTCACTTACCGTTTCTCACCGAATTGATAATGAAGAAGGAATCACATTTGTGACAGATAAAACGGGCAAAGACACGCTGTATCAGATAAGTCAGTTTTTGAATGCGTTTGTTGGGCTAAGCAATGATGGAAGAACCCTGGTGTATGTACAATCTGAGAAGAACACGAAACCATTGAGCAAAACTATTTTAGCCTTTTATAGAAATGGTCAGAAGTATCAGTCTGTCGAGTTGGAGAAGCTGCTAAAGTATGAATTGGATGATGCCGAAAAACGCCAATCGCTTCCCAAAAGTGGTTGGCTGCGCAATGATAGCCTCCTACATAAAATGGCCAGCAACGCCTTTTACATCACAGACGATAAGATCTTTATTTCTTCGGATGGCCCTTTACTTCAAGTGTTTGACATGAATCAGATGTTGCATATCTACACGGGCAATGGTGCCAATCATTTCATGCAGAATTACTATTCAATTCCAAATTTGCCATTTCGTACAGAATTCACTTCTGCTGAATATTTCCCTAAGGGAATTCCAAAAACACAAAGCGGAAGAGCCTTTTCAACGGCTGTCGCAAACGCTGCGAAGTTGGAAACAGCAATTCCTGAAGAAGCAACATATCGCATAGAGATCGATGTGCTGATAAGACAGGACGGTTCTTCTGAAATCAGAAAAGCCAAGGTTTTTAGTGTCAAAACAAATGAGCTGGATGCGAAGCTGTCAGAATCGTTAAGGGCGGTTTTGCAAGCACCAAAGTTTCAGAATTCAACCATTCCACCAAACCATCCCGCTTGGTTATTCAGCGAGAATTATTGGGCGAAGTGATGTTTCGTTTTAAGTCGTGGTTGCCATAAAAAGGGGATGCCGTAAAGTGAGACGCTTCGTTCCCTGCCCGTCCGGCAGGCGGGCCTGAAGTAGGAAGGGTCTCGTCCTTTCAATTTGCACACAACGCCATCTTCAGCGCAGTTACCCTTTAAAGACGAAAAACCTTAACTTTGAGTTGGTTGTTCAATTTCAAAAAAGGAAAATGAAAGTTCTTCTCGACATAAAAGACGCGAATGCGCTGCATTTGTTGGAGGTGCTGAAAAGCCTCCCGTATGTGAAAACCCAGCAATTGACGGACGAAAAGGCCGAACTGATGAGCGACATTCGGGAAGCGGTTGAAAACCTCAAACTGGTGAGAAGCGGAAAACTGAAAGCGAGGCCTGCCAAGGATCTGCTCAATGAGCTTTGAAGTCCTTACCATCCCTCCGTTTGACAAACAGCTGAAGCGGCTGGCTAAAAAATACCCATCCCTCAAAAACGAATTCTCCCTCTTTCTCGATAGTGTTGAGGAAAACCCTGAAATGGGAACTTCAATCGGCACTAATTGCCGAAAGATCCGTTTGGCAATCAAGTCAAAAGGAAAAGGGAAATCGGGCGGGGCCAGAATCATCACCAATATTCTCATAAGTGAAAAAATCGTCTATCTGCTTTCAATCTATGATAAGTCGGAAAAGGCAAATCTGAGCGATACTGAATTAAAGGCATTGCTGAGATTCACATTCGATTGATCACTCCGTTCTAATTTTCATTGTCTGCAATCGCGGCAGCACAGCAAAAAGCGGAATCACCGAAATAAGAATGTAACTCCCGCTGATCACATAACTCCAAATGATATTGTTGGATGCAGAAAAGAACGGCATTGCGAAAATGGTGATGAGTACTCCTCGACTGGCAATGTTGTAGATGTAGAAAATGCTGTTCGCACGGCCAATGATGTTATTAGGTATGTGATTAAACAGAAACGTAACGCGTGTAATTCGTGTTGCGGCATTGGTAAAACCAATAAGCACGGAGAACAGATAAAAACCGATAATGCTTTTGGTGAAGGCAATCACCACAAACGAAAGACCAGCCAAAAGCATCATCAGCACAATTGTTTTGGCAGGCGCTAGGTTCTTCGTCAACTTCATAATGAGGAAGCCAGCAAACAAGCTTCCAAAAGCGAAATAAACTTCACTGCTTGCATACACATCCGCGCCTGCTTCTAGCTGATTATCAACGAAAATGGGTAGTAGGAATTGAACTTCCACCAGCAACACCACGAAAACTGCGTAAGATGACAAGCCGAAAACCAGCAACTCCTTGTTCAGCATTAAAAACCGCCAACCGCGCTTAAACCGCTCCGCAATTTTATCCAGATCTATCAGCAATGGATTGTGATCCACATATTTAATAAATGGAATAATGCAGGCGGCCAGCGCGTATGTGCTCGCATCAAGCAGAAATATCTCCCAAATGGTCCATTGTTCAATCTCAAACGGAAAAGAAACTTGAACCCCAAGCATATTGAGACTTCCGCCCACGGTTCCTGAAAGAAGAATGGCTCCAAACGCACCAGAAAGTACGTTGGTACTCTGGCCCAACACTTCAATCATTGAATTAATACGGCCGTAATCGCCTCGTGCTGCCAGTTGCTGCGAAAACGCATAGAGGTTTGGATAATGAATATTGAACCCGAAAAACGTGAAAACAAAAACGAATGCCACCAGCCAAATGGGAGCTTCTTGGTTTATTTCACCGTAAATGCCAGCAGCCCCGAGCACCACAAACCCGACTATGGAGGCAATTAAAAAAATGTTCTTGCGAGGATAGCGGTCAATGAGCGTTCCTGCAAAAAGGCTCCAGAAAATACTGATGAATGTGGCTACAGCTAACACCTTTCCGAATACGACCGATTCGTTGACGATTGAAGCGAAATACCACGGAATGGAAAGCATGGTAATGCCTTGAGCAAAGCTTGAAACCACGTGAGACGTGAAAAGAAGTGCTAATGCCCGTTTGTTTTCCATTTAAAAGTTGGGCAAAGCTACATTTAGTGGTAAGTCAAAAGGAGAAAGTTTAAAGTTTTAAAAAGACACATTTCAGAGCTCATCAGTTCAATACTTTTCGCTAGTCGCTGTTCACTAATCACTCTTAACACTAATTTTCAATCATGGATTTTGGTCCGAAAGAAGCTCTAGAAAAACTCAGAAAGTACTGCGCCTATCAGGAGCGGAGCCATAAAGATGTGAGCCAGAAAATGTGGGATTTGGAAATTCCATTGGAATGGAAGGATGACATTTTTCTTGCCTTGATGAAAGAGAATTTCCTGAATGAAGAACGCTTTGCAAGAACCTATGCGCGTGGCAAATTCAACATCAAAAAGTGGGGAAGAGTAAAGATTACCCAAGGCTTGAAAAAGCACCAAGTAAGCAAGAAGTGTATTCAACTAGGTTTGACCGAAATTGATGAGGATGAATATTTGAAAGTTCTGCAGGATACAATTGAGCTGAAACGCTCTAAACTAAAGGAGAAGAACCCTTGGAAACGCAGATCGGCCATTTATCGGTTTGTGGTGCAGCGGGGCTTTGAGAGTGGGCTTGTTTCTGAACTGATGAAGGAGTTGTCTTTGTAATCACGTGTTGATACAAACCTATTTTGAATTAAGCTTGAATGTGTATTTTAGACCAACCCCAAAATAAAACCCATGAAAACGTTAGCCATCACAACCCTTTTTGCCCTGTTCTGCCTTATAGGCTTTGCGCAGGCCCCGCAGAGTTTTGAATACCAGGCCGTAGTGCGCGATGCAGGAGGAAACGTGCTTGCTGCACAATCTGTAGGCATTCAAATTACCTTAAAGCAGGGTAGTATTTCGGGCGCAGATGTGTATCAGGAAACGTTCAGCCCCACCACCAATCCTTTCGGCTTGGTTAGTTTAAAGATTGGTACTGGTACCACGGTCGATGATTTTTCGGCCATCGACTGGGCAAATGACTCCTATTTTATGGAAGTGGCAATAGACGCTGCAGGCGGAACATCTTACAGCATCCTCGGCACCAGTCAACTATTGAGTGTTCCGTACGCACTGCACGCCAGAACGGTAGGAGAAAATAACGCCTGCGACCTGTTCAGTTTCTTTTATCGCGATTTTGACGGGGACGGATTTGGAGACTCCACAACAGTAGTGTTCTCCTGCGTTGCACCCAACGGATACGTGACGGATAAATATGATTGCAACGATCAGAATGCAGCCGCTAATCCGTCTGCAACCGAAGTATGCGATGGGCTGGACAACAACTGTGACGGACAGATTGATGAAGGATTCTCACCCGTCATTCAATATGCCGATGGGGACGGGGACGGCTTTGGAGATATCAATGCACCGCCAGAGTCTTACTGCGTGCTGCTTCCCGGGTACTCACTCAACAATGGAGATTGTGAGGACAATAATATTGCCATAAACCCGAATGCAACCGAAATCTGCAATGACGGAATAGATAATGACTGTGATGGAGGCACTGACGACACTCCTCCATGTTGCAGCACAAATGGAGATTGCCCATCTGGCCAGACATGCATAGGTGGCATGTGTCAGTAAAATTTCGATGGCATGCCAAACATTCAGGACAATCGCGCAACAGCATCCAATCCTTTTCAGATTGATACGGATAATAATGGCAGAGGAAGGCTCAAGGGTCGCTAACTGAGCCTGTTCGCCCATTTTTGTTGTGCAACGGGGCTTTGAATTATCGCTTGTGAATGACCGATTGAGTCGTCAGTCCACGCTCCACAGATCATAGAAACTCCTACGGAGGCAGACTGAACCGCCAATCGTACATTTGCGGCCTCAACGAAACATTCCAATGATCACAAGCGATCAGCTCAATAATCTTAAAAAACGACTTACCGACCTGCGCGGCTACCTCGATATTGACCGCAAACTGCGCGAGATAGAAGAGGAAACGCAGACAACGCTTTCGCCAGGTTTTTGGGATGATCCCACGAAGGCCGAAGCATTATTAAAGAAGATCAATTCGAAAAAAGAATGGACCAAGGCGTTCGATAAGGCCAAGACCGCATTGGAGGATCTTACCGTCCTGTTCGAATTCTGCAAAGAAGGTGAGGCTGAAGCATCTGAAGTGGAAGCACAGGAAACCGTGTTTATAGACCTTTTGGAAGATCTGGAGTTCAAGAATATGTTGGGCGATGAGGGCGATGAGTTGAGTGCCGTTTTAGAAATCAACTCCGGAGCAGGCGGAACAGAAAGTTGCGATTGGGCGGGAATGCTCATGCGTATGTATATCATGTGGGCGGAGAAGAACGGGTTCAAGGTCACCGAAAATGACTTGCAAGAAGACGACATCGCTGGAATACGTTCTTGTTCGCTGCAAATTGATGGTGAGTACGCCTACGGAAACCTCAAAGGGGAAAACGGTGTGCATCGGTTGGTGCGTATTTCCCCGTTCGACAGTAATGCTAGAAGACACACTTCGTTTGCTTCGGTTTTCGTTTATCCTGTGGTGGACGACACCATTAATATCGAGATCAATCCAGCGGACATCACTTGGGACACGTTCCGATCTGGTGGAGCGGGTGGCCAAAACGTAAATAAGGTAGAGACGGGTGTTCGTGTTACTCATGCTCCGAGTGGAATCATTATTCGAAATACGGAAAGCCGTTCTCAGCTAGCAAACCGCGAAGCTGCTTTGAAATTGCTTAAGTCTCAATTGTATGACGTTGAATTGAGAAAGCGCTTGGCATCCCGTGCCGAGATTGAAGGCTCTAAGATGAAGGTGGAATTTGGAGCACAGATTCGCAACTACGTTTTTCATCCATATAAATTAGTGAAGG
>Ga0316209_1003250_pt1 | contig 11384 bp, 10 predicted proteins | sample 6monopyrite_MG_FD_204945 | JGI IMG/M metagenome (GOLD analysis project Ga0316209, IMG submission 204945) | Microbial mat bacterial communities from mineral coupon in-situ incubated in ocean water Damariscotta River, Maine, United States -... | ecosystem: Environmental > Aquatic > Marine >...
AGGATAAAAATTTTCACCATCAAATTGTTTACGTAAAATCTGTAATAATGAATCATCTTTTATATTTCGAGCATAATAAGAATGATGAACCAATACGTTATTAGGTTTATTTACAATAATGCAGTATATATCTTCATACAAAATTTCAATCATTTTGTAAAATTATTACTTTATTCTAAATAAGTCCATAAATAGGTGTTTCATATTATTGATGATTTTTTATTTTCTAAAGGATATTCATGTAGATTTATTTATTCTTGTAAAAAACATTTCATTGTTTTTTATTTCAATCTTATCATCTATTTATATAGTGTAATAATTTTTTATTTAATAAACGTTTACCATTTCCTTAATTAACTCCTTGTAAAGTTTTAAACTCTCTTTTTATTATTGTAAATTCTTCATTTTTCTTAGTAGAACTAGCGTTGTCCGTATGGCTATTTAACATAATATAAATTATAAGCCAAATCAGTATGTTTTTCTGAAAACGAAAAAAGCATATGCTTTACCATTATAATCTATTATGTCAAGGCTGCGCTAAATAGATAATTTTGAGATAATATTTTTTTTCTAATAATGGATATACTAATTTCTCTTATAATTTGCCGTTATGAATTAGTTCGGGCGCGTTTTTTTTTGTCTGTCCTCATGAACCTCATAAAATAGGTTTGCCACACGGCCAACTGCACAGATTGCTTTGTAATATCTAATTTAGAAAATAAAATTAAATATTACACACAAATCCGCAGGATTCACGAATTCAAATAAAAATCAATTAAAGCCATGAGTAATTGCCATCACACTAGCAACGCACAACTTTTTATTTTTTCCAGCCCACAAAAAAGGTTTATTCTTTCTCTCCCAACGCACACATAAGTTATAGCAAATTCTCTTCATTGCATTCCGTTCAGTTTGTCATTACACATGTATTACCAACGCGACTATTTTGTTTAATAAAACCCTATGTATAAAAGTATTATTAAAATTTATAGCTATATCCTATTCTGAAAACTTGTGTTTCATAATAATTGGAACTTACATATGAAAAATTATTTCCGTCTATAGTTTTCTTTATGATCATTGTATTTAGTAAGTCTGAAGCATTGAAGAAAATTTGTCCTTTTCCTTTTTGGATGCCTTTTTTAAATCCAATATTTAATAAAAATCTTGATGCAATTTTCCCTTGTGGAATAATATCTGGTGCCAAATAAACTGCTGTTAACTGAGCATCAAAATCCTTTTTGAAATGAAAGGATGTATTTAGTTTTAAATTCCCAGAAATAGCTGTTTGTTTGTCTGTACTAAATGTTTGTGCCACCGGATATAGATTTTCTACTGTAAATGCGTCAATTTGATTATAGTAAACATTTAACCCTAAATTGTAAGAGAAAAAGCTTGATAAATCTTGAGATAAAATTGATTCTATACCTGTAGTATTACTTTTGCCCGCATTTTGAAATATGGCATAAATCAAGTTAGTCGTATCAACAGTTGTGGAAATTCGTGTAATGGTTCCATTTGCAAATTTACTGAAGGCAGACGTATACCAAAACCCTTTTTTTATAACATGTTTCAAACTTAATTCAACTGAGTTCGTAAATTGCGGACTTAATGCAGGATTTCCAACCTTAATTATTTCTGCGTCATCATACTTTGGGAAAATTCTTATATCGACTTCATTTGGTCTATCGACTCTGCGGTTGTAAAAGGCAACCAATTTATTTTTATCATTAATTTTATAACCTAATCTTAAATTAGGAAATGGTTGAAAATAATCATAACCATCACTTTTGTAAGTATTATGATTTGGGTTGACTTGGTAATTTAGATTAACGTATTCAATTCTTAAACCAGCCTCCCCTTCCCATTTTTTACTGTCAAACGAGTAATTTCCATAAACGGCTGGGATTATTTCATTATAGGTTGCTTTTCCGCCTGCACTGGTGTCTAACGGAGAATACAAACTAGGGAAAAATGTCATATTGGTTGGAATGCTTCTTAATCGTATTTTTACGCCTGTTTCTAGTTTACCATATTTTAAAGGCTGTATGTAGTCTAAATTAAAATCGCCTACATGTTCATCAGACAGTAATTTAATTGATTCTTCTCCAACATATGTTGGTAAGGTATTCGTAAAAAAGTAATTTTCATCCTCCCTATGAAACGTGTAGTTGAATCCTGTATTTAGTAAACGTCCGGGCTCTTTGAATTTATGCTGATAACTTATATTTCCTGCAACTGTAGTCTTTAATTCGTCTTCTATAAATTGCCAAAGCCTTAATCTTTCTGTATTATTGGCATTAAAAAATGGTTGATCGCCATTATCTATTATTCTTTCGCTTCCAAACATACCTGAAATGGTAAGTTGATTGTTGTCATTTATAAACCAATCTAAACCTACTTTTGATGTTAGAAAGTTAGTGTTTCTATTTCTAACTGTTTGCTGATTTATAACTGTACCATCCGTATATGTTCTAGTTACAAATTCATTTTTATTTAAGGTTTGCGTATAAAGGTTATTAAATTGAAAAAAAGCATTTACCTTATTTTTACGATAATTTAGCGAAATAGATGGATTTATTTTTGGTGTGACTTGGTATTGAGGTCTAACAGAGGGTAAATTAGTTTTTTTAATCCAAAGTGCACCTGCACCCAATGATAAACCAACTTTACCATTAAATCCATCTTTACTTTCTTTTTTGAGTATAACATTTATTATTCCTGCATTACCATTGGCATCATATTTTGATGACGGATTATTGATTATTTCAATGCGTTCTATTGAAGATGCCGGAATGTTATCTAGACCAGACTGACTTCCAAAACCTGTTAATGCAGATTGTTTGCCATCAATTAATATAATTACTTTATCGCTTCCTCTTAATTGTACTTTATTATCTTGAACAGTAATGCCTGGTAAATTTTCCATGGCTTGGAGTACAGAACCCCCACTCTGACTTATATTGTCTTCAATGTTATACGTTTTTTTATCCATTTTACCATTAACTTCAGTCTGTGTTGCTGTTACTGTAACTTCAGACAAATTTTGAATATTTTCTGATAATTCCAACGTACCTATATTTAAAAATTCTGTACTACTTCCTACATAAATAGTTTTATCAATTTTTGCATAACCAATAAATGCTATTGATAAAATATAATCACTAGGTTTAATATTCTGAAACGTAAAAAGACCGTTGTCACTTGAAATGGTACCAGTAACAAATACCGAATCCTTAGCTGTTTTTAATACCACAGTTACAAAAGGCATTGGTTCAGAAGTCACGTTATCAATTAGAGTTCCTGATAGGGTTACCGCGTTTATTTGTGCAGTTGCATTTTGAATAAAACATATTACTAGGGTAACAATTGCTATTTTTAATGAATTTTTCATGACTTATAATTTGAATACAAAATTAAGTTGGGGGTTCTGATTTTTTCTGAATTTTTTAAAAAAAATGTCAAGCTATTTAGCTTGATATTTTAATATTTAAATTGAATTAGTCCTCATCTTCATCTTCCTCTTCTTCAACAACCTTTTTTTTAATTATTTTACCAGATTTGTCTAAAACAACTTCAATTGTTTCTTCTCCTTTTTCAATTTCAACTTCATATCCAGAAAACTCATGAGTCTCTGTCATTTCAGCTCCTTCTATTTCATATCCAGAAAATTCCGTTGATAAAGTGTTCCTTACAGAATTAGGTAACTCACTCACTTTTATTTCATGTTCTGTTTCTTTCCATGTCCCATCATTTAAAAAATTAGCAGAATATTCAACGCCATTTAATTTGAATTCCGCTTCCCATTCAGTTTCGTTTTCATTTTCCCATTCTACATATTTAGCATTTGGAAATTTAGCCTTAAAAGCATTATTTACCTTTGTTGGTGCGCTTTGAGCACATGACATTACTGAAAAACCTACTAGTAACGTGATCATTGCAATTGTCTTCTTCATTTTTATATTATTTAAATATTTATAACACAAAGAAACAAAACAGTTCTGTGGAAAATCTGTAGTTGTAAATCAATTACTTTTTTTGAATAGAAATTTTAAAAACATCCTCTATTAGAGTCGCATTAACATCAAGTTTAGATATTTCCGCTATTCTTTTAACAATAGATAAACCTAATCCACTTGAATTTGAGGCATTGTTCCCTTTTTGAAATCTTTTAAAAAAGAGAGAATTATCAATTTTTATAGTAGTTTTATTTGAAATAGTGATAGAATTAGTACTTATTTCAATATTTATTGATGTTTTTGGTGTAGAATGTTTGATGGCGTTTGATAATAAATTAACTAATAAAGTGTTGGCTAAAACAGAATCAATATGAATGGTAAATTGTCCATTTTTAATGACTTTTATAGCTAGTTCTTTTTCTTCTATTAGGGAAGTTAATTCTTCTATCTTATCATTTAGTAATTCATCTAAATTAACTTCAATCACATCCGAAAATTGGTTGTTGTCAAGCTTAGCAAGTAGGAGTAATTTTTTATTTAATTTAGATAACCTTTGCGTGGATTGATAACAAGTATATAATTTTTTATAATTCTTTTCTGAATGTTCATCTTGCAGTACTTCATCTAAAGTCATTGACAAAATAGATAGAGGTGTTTGAATTTCATGAGATGCGTTTTCAGTAAACTCTTTTAAGATTTTATAATCATTATGTAATTTATCAGCCAGTAAAATAAGTGAATTTTTTAAATCTTGAAACTCATCTATTTTTGAATCTAAAAGGGTTAATTCTTTACCTGATTTAAACGAGTATGATTTTAAGGTGTCAATATTGTGGTAAAAGGGTTTCCAAAGTTTTTGAGATAACCTATTATTGAGTACAAAAAGTAGAATAAACACTAATAAAAGCACTGTAAACATGCTCAACCCTATAGCTAACATAAAGTCTTTGTCTTCTATAATGGAGTGCCTTACCTTTATGAGGTATCTTCTTCCGTTTATAACCTTCACGGAAATTAATTCTCGATATGGCTCTTCTTCTTTCTCAATGGGATCGTAAATTAAAACATTTTTTATTTCATCCTTTATAGTTGTATCAGTATTAATTTCACAAACTTCTATGATTGGTGCAATTGAAATAAAAGCGGTGTTTTTATCTAATTGTTCAGTAATGCGTAATTCATCTACTCTTAATTTTTCGTCTACTTCATCAGAAATAAAATAGTTAAGTGAAAAAAATAGAATCAAATAAGAAATAGGTAATATTATTAGTATTACCACTAAAAAATTAATATTCGTTTTTTTTATTAATTTCATAAATTTGTGTATTTATAACCAATTCCATGAATAGTTTTCAAGTAATCTTCCCCGCCAATAAGTAATATTTTTTTTCTTAAATTTTTTATATGTGTATATATGAAATCGTAGTTTTCGATAAAGTCAATATTGTCTCCCCACAAATGCTCTGCAATTGATTCTTTTGTTAAAACTCTATTTTTGTTATTTACAAAATAAAGCAAAAGGGTAAATTCTTTTTTAGTCAATGAAAGTAATTGTTCCTTAATATAAACTTGATTTTCTGAAAGATTAATGTTAATTTCATTAAATTGTATAATCTTCTCCCCTTTAAATATTTTACGTCTTACGAGCGCATTTATGCGCGAATTTAACTCAGCTAAATGAAAGGGCTTAGTTAAGTAATCGTCTGCACCCAAATCAAGACCTTTAATTTTATCATCAAGCGAATTTTTTGCTGAAAGAATAAGAACACCAGTATTATCTTGCGTTTTAGTAATAATTGGTAAAATATCAATACCGCTGCCGTCTGGTAAAGTAATATCTAAAATAATAGCATCAAATTGATGAGATAATAATTTATCTTCTGCTTCAAATTTATCTTTTGCAGATATGACCAATTCTCCTAGATTTTTAAAAAAATCTGTAATTGTTCTTCTTAATTCTTTCTCGTCTTCAACGACTAGTAGTTTCATAGTACTAAAGTAAAAGTTAATTCTGAAGTATTTCTGTAGTTAACTTTTATTATCAGAATTATTTTACATTAATAGTCTATTTTGATTAAAGTAACCACACACATTTATTTCCGCTACGCTCCAACAAAAGAGTGTTAACCCTCCTACTCCGATTCAAACTAAAAAAGAGAAAGAATAAACCTTTTTGCCAACGCACTAAAATTAAAACTTCACCAATTGGAGTGAAACGGAAATCATGAATACATCTAAAATCAATTAACGCATGAACTAAAGCAAAGTAACATAACGCAAGTACATTATAAGCCAAACTAGTATGTTGTTCAAAAAAGAAAAAATCATCCAGTTTACCAATTATAATGTCTATTATGTCGAGCCTTTCAGGTAAATAGAAATCTCAGTGAAAATTTTTTCTCAATATGGATATACTAATTTCTCTTATAATTTGCCGTTATGAATTAGTTCGGGCGCGTTTTTTTTTGTCTGTCCTCATGAACCTCATAAAATCGGTTTGCCACACGGCCAACTGCACAGATTGCTTTGTAATATCTAATTTAGAAAATAAAATTAAATATTACACACAAATCCGCAGGATTCACGAATTCAAATAAAAATCAATTAAAGCCATGAGTAATTGCCATCACACTAGCAACGCACAACTTTTTATTTTTTCCAGCCCACAAAAAAAAGGTTTATTCTTTCTCTCCCAACGCACACATAAGTTATAGCAAATTCTCTTCATTGCATTCCGTTCAGTTTGCCATAACACATGTTTTGCCGGCGCGACAAATGTTATTAGTTCAAAATATTTAAAAAAATACAGGAAATTATTAACTTAATTATTTCCTATAAATTAGGAAGAATATATAAAGTAAAACTGCCCTTAAAAAATGGAATGGAATCCGTTCTTCACTATGTTTAATCTTTTTCATTATATTTTGTAGTATTAATTATTTTAAACCACTTAAGATATATTCATATATCTCTTTGTTTTTCATCTCCTTAGGATTAATAAAACTATGCGTGATAAACTTAGGCTTTTGTATCATGTCCCGATCAATCATCTCGTCAATGGTATTATAAAATCCTAAAGAAGTTTTACCAACTAATAATGGTTCTAAATCATTTCCATTTTCCCAAAACTTTAAGATCTTAACAAAACCACTGAGGTAAAGATAATCTTTGGTGAAGCCTCCTCCTCTAAAAATTCTAGTAACCACACTAAATGCGTCATCATGGTCATAATTGTGATCAATAACAAGGAAATTAAAACACTCAATGAAGTTGGCTCCATTGCACATCATATTCACAATAATTACCCGAAATGCCAATTTTTTAAGTCTTTTCATTGTAATGTTTCCACTTAAATACTCTGACAGAATAGCCAAACCTTCTTGTGTCATTGTATTTACTGGTAAGCCTAAGTTGAAGACGTTCAACTCGTGTTGATTTGAATTCATAGTTGTTACCAAATGAACACCAATTTCGTGCTCAACTAATGCATTAATCTGAGACCTTGTAAATTTAGCGTCAGGTCTAAATAGTATAGTTTTTTTTGCGTTTAAGACCATGACTTGAGCAATCACTCTAGTGCTCTTCTCTATTTTACTTTCTAATCCATAAGATTCTAAACCTGATTGAAATGAAACCATTGCCTCTTCAACTCCTAAGCTAGGAGACCTTTTGGGTTCTCCATCTATTTCAGGTAAATGAAGAAAATAATGTGCGTTTTGAATATCTGTCTTAGACGGGCGACCAAAATATCTTAATGAATTATAGAGGAAGTTTGCTGTGTTTAGTGATGATAGCAGGTCAATCTTATCGTAATAACTATTGATTACGGACTCGTATAAATGACGAATGGAAACATCTGAAATGTTTTGAACTTTCAGATTACTCATTTTTTGTTTGAGTTCGAAAGGGTTTATTCTAATTGGGTTATATTTAAAAATAGGAGGTTCAGTAAATTTTGATTTAAAAAACCTTTTCTTTTCTTTGGAGTTATTAATTGGATTTACACTTGCTAGTAATTCAAAGTTCTTTAATAATTTATATAATCCTTGATCAACTTTATAAATGTCAGAATCTTTCGTCCTTCCCAATAATTTAGACTTAGATTTGAACTCCCAATTGGAATTTTTTTGATTAAAATAATTAGCGTTATTAAGTATCGCTTTTTTTAATTGTTGCTGTAAGTTTTTTATGATCTTAGGGTAATCATCACCCGTTAATTCATTGCAGTACACTTTTTTAACTTCAGTTGCAAGTACTAATGTCTTTTCAAAATGTTTGGTTATAAATTTCAAATTATACCCTCTTCCTTGGAACACATCATTGATTTCTGCTGTGTTTTCAATATCTGTTAATTCTATTTTTGATAATTCGGTTCTCCAGTGCTCAATGGTGTCCTTATATTTTGAAGAATCAATATTTTCTGTTCCTATATTAAATAACGGTACTCTCCTATCCCATCTTTGGTAATTGTACGAATGAATATCATAGACTATACAACCTTCAAACAAGTTTTCCAATTTTTTGATTAACGCCCTTACAACTTTATAAAAATTTGAATGTTTTAGTAAGCTTAATTGGCGCTCTTTTGGTGTTAGTTTTTTCTTCCATACATTTTTACCCCAAGCCGTTTCAAATATACAATTATCTGGATCACGGTTCAGGTCATACTCAAATCTAGAATCATTAGCAATAATAGTTATTGGCATTGACTTTATAAAATCGCCAGTAAATGGGTCTTCTTCATACCATCTACTATAAGTATCATGGTTTATTTTTTCAAGTAAGTTAGATCTTAATCTACTACCATCATGAATTGCCATACAACAATAAGGTAAATATCTATTTATTTTGATGGTAAAAGAACCATCTCTAGCAATAGCTTCAAAATGCTTTTCTGATTCTATTAATGTGATTATTTCACTAATTTCAAGAGATTGTAACATTTTCAAGTTTTACGAGTTCTGACTTATTGGTTTTATTCTTAACTTCACTAACAACCCTCTCTAAATAAGTAACAATTTTGCGCTGTAGTTTTGTATTATTTAATTTGTTAATGTCTGTAATCGTTCCTGGACTAAGTACGTTGACTTCAATTAACTTACCGCCAATAAGGTCCAATCCAGCAAAATAAATTCCATCTCGAACTAGTTTTTCACCAACTTTTTTGCATAGAATTTTATCAGCATTTGTTAATTTGTATTTTTCAACGGTACCGCCTGCAGATATATTAGATCGAGCATCTCCTTGAGCAGGTCTTCTTCTTAATGCACCAATTGGTTGTCCGTTAAGCATGATTACCCTCACATCTCCCTCTTCAGCACCTTCTACATAATCTTGTACAATTACATAGCTAGACTTACCTTCTGTTCTATGAATGTAAAAGTCAAGTAATGATTTAATATTATGCATGGCTGATTTTTCAATAACTATAACACCACTGCCTCCATAACCATCTAGTGGTTTCATTATCATCTTATCATTTTCAGATTCCTCTATAATATTCAGTAGGTAATCGATATTTTTAGACACATGAGTAGCAGGAATCAACTCTCTATTAGGGTCGTAATAAGCTGCAGTATATATTTTATTATTAGCTTCTCTTAAGCCGTCAACCGCATTTAAAATAAAGACGTCATCTTTAATCGAATCTAAAAAATTCAAAACCAATGGATCCATTGGTGGATTCTCTCTCATAAAAATAACATCAAACTCTTTCAAGGCTGACATTGTATCTGTAAAAGTTGTGTTTTTATAAAAAGACGGAATGCCAGAAGATACCATTTTATCAGATTGAATTAACCGACAAAGACTCAATGTTACACTGTCTCTAATTGTTAAATCTGATGGCGTTGTTATGGCCACTTCATGATTTCTTAATGCAAGCTCATGAATAATTCTCAAAGTTGAATCTTGTTTAGGATTAACTTCATGCCATGGGCACATTATAAAGCATATTTTCATTTTTATTTATTATAAAGCATTATTACTATAAAAAGGATAATAACTACAGCAAAGCCAAGCAGGAATTTGATTTTAATTTGGTTTTGTTTATCCTTATTTTTTTCATTTTCTAAGACTATTTTAATTAATTAGCTTACCTAGTGAGTGACACTATTTCAATATTGCTGATTATCAAATCTGGTTCAATTAAATCGTATGCGTTTAAAGGTTTAACTTGAAAATAACTCACAGTATACCATTGGTTAACGTTATCACTTTCATCCAGCTTAAATTCTAATATTAAATCTTTTCTACATTTACAAAACAAAAAGTCATGCTCCTTATCATTTTGAAAGAGGTAGCCTTTGCTATTTTTTCCTTTATATTGTAAAATAGTTAATTTCATTTCCAGTTAATTTCAAACACTTCAGATTCATTAAAAAATGCTTTGAACTCAATAAAGTAGCCATTGGGGTCCTTTAAAAAGAAAGATTGGTGTTGTCCTTTTTTGTCCTTTAAAAAATAAATTGAACCAATGGCGAAATAGTCCTTGTTTTCGTAATTTTTGTATAACTCTTGCCAAATATTCTTGTCTACAATTACCCCAAAATGAAAGGTGGGTAAAGTACTATCTTCAAAATTGTAACTTTTTATAGTCAGGCTAAAAGCGTCATCATGTGTAAATGTTAGCTGGTTTCCAAAAATGTCAACATCAAACCATATATAACCCTGTCTACGACCAATTTTAAATCCTAATTCCTGTTCGTAAAACTGTCTTGTTTCGGTTATACTTCTGCACGGTAAAGACAAGTGAAAATTAAATTGTTCATTCTTTTTCATAATTCAGTATTTAGATTATTAATTTCATTTAAATCATCATCTTCAGTATTAAATCCATTCTCTTCTTCTAGCTTAAATTTGATTAGATAAGTGGTGTCTTCATAATTGAACACCAAACCCTTATAACTTTTGCCAGTTGAAAGGTTTTGATATTTAATGGTTTCATCTACATATCCATATGGGTAATGTGATTCCAAAGCCTTTTTAATTTTAGGGCTCAAATTTTCGTAAAGAATAATGACATTACGTTTCATCTGCTTTCAGCTTAGTAAATATTCTCAATTCTATGAATAGGTATAGTAACTCCTTTTTTTAGGATGATTTCCTTATCAGTAACACCCCAGATTGTAGTGTTTACTTTTTTTAAGCCTTGAATATCTTGAAACAAGATGATGACTTTGTCGTGTTCCAAATTACCAATAGTCAATGCATTATTTAATTTTTTATACCTTAAAATAAGGTCTTCTTTTTCAAATAATACATCTTCTTTAGGAAAATGTAAATGTGCGATCTCTTCTTTTTCAATCAACACAGCAGTATCAAAATTCGTATTCATAACAAGTGATTTAACTTATTACAAATCTAAAACCTCAATTCTGTATTAATTGGGGTTTAATTCTGAATTAATTCTGTAGAAAAAGAAGT
>Ga0316209_1003251_pt1 | contig 11380 bp, 7 predicted proteins | sample 6monopyrite_MG_FD_204945 | JGI IMG/M metagenome (GOLD analysis project Ga0316209, IMG submission 204945) | Microbial mat bacterial communities from mineral coupon in-situ incubated in ocean water Damariscotta River, Maine, United States -... | ecosystem: Environmental > Aquatic > Marine > Coastal...
TGGTCCGATCAGGATCACGCGGGGGCGGGGTTTTCTCGCCCGGCTTTGCGATGAACTCGGCCGTGAGCGGCAGGCCGCACTCTGGGCAGCGGGCTTCTATGAGACCCCGGATTTTGTAGTTGCACGCGGGGCAGACGACGGACTTTGGCATGCGCACGGAACGGCGTGCGTTGAAGGGCGCGAGGGTCCAGAGCAACACCGCGAACGCGAGGAAGATTGCGCACGCCGCAGCATAACCGATGTGTTCACCCATGTACATCCGCGAACCGATCGCCGTGCCTGCCCAGACCGCAACAATAGTGACCGAAGCCATGACGGGTATCAGAGCGGCAATGCGGACAACGGTTGTCGCCGTGACGCGACGCCGAAGGATCTCGCCCGGATCTGGGATCATGTGTTTGTCTTTTCTGTATTGCGTTCAAACATTGACCGGCCCGGGACAAACACGATCGAGAGCCGTCTTGCGAAGATCAGGACCGCAACCGTGACCAGGGCGGCCCACGCCCACGCATAGACCGGATACCACGAGCTCCATTCCGGATACTGGATCGCATCGACCGCGAAGGCGAATCCCGCGATCATCGAGATCGGCAAGAAACCCCCCGAAACTAGGCGCACTGCGAGCGTCGATATCTGCCGCAGAAGCACGGTGTCTGGCTCGTAACGGCCCGATTCGCGTTCGTCTGGCGTGGTCATGAACTCGGGTGTGAGCGTGTAGCCGCACTCGGTGCACTGGGGTGATATGAGTTTTTCCAGTTTGTACTTGCAGTTTGGGCAGAAGGCGACACGGGGCACGCGGATCATGAGGCGTGCGACCCAGGGCGCGAGAAGCCAGAGCACCAGTGCCATGCACGCGGGGATCACAGACGCAACGACAAACCCGATCCAGTCATTCCCCGAATAATTATAAGCATCCGATGCCAGTAACGTCGCCAAGATAATCAGCGGGATGCACGCAAGTAAGAACGCAAAAACCGCCATCATCCGCAGGATCATCGAGGCCGTGAGTCGCCGGCGTGTGATTTCGGATGCGTCCGGGATCATAATGTAAGCATACGAGATCGCCCCGGCCCCGGTTTCGAGCAAAGCATCAATCGTGGAGGAACCGGATCGTCATCGGGTAGCGGAAAACCTCGCCCCGGTTGGCGGCCAAGGCTGCCATGATCATGCCGACGAGCCCAAGGACATACGGGAAAAGCCCCGCGAGGATAACAGCCGGGATCACACCCACGATGAAGAACAGCAGCCCGATGGGGACGGCGATGATCGGCAGAACGAAGCTGTAGATTATCAGCGAGATCTGGAAGTTCATCGCCTCGCGCCCGTGGTCGGCGATGTAGGGCGAATCTTTCTTTTTCACATTCCACATAACCAGCAACGCGATGATCGAGAGGTACGGGATGATGATGTGCGCGAGCAGCACCAGATGCATCAGAGTCGCGTAGGTGCGATCGTCCGCGGACGAATCATCACACACATATCGGCCCCGCTCATTCATCGACATGGCCTGCTCCATCCCTTGTCCCTTCGGTCGTCAGAGCCCTCGGCCAAGTAAATACGCCGATCGCCCCGTAGAGTCTCCTTCGGATTCAGGCAGTGCCGATTTCATCCGGCCGAAACCCAAAGATGCCCCAAGAACTCACGCCAGATACACGACCGTCGTGTAGACCGCGTACCCGATGAGCAAGATAACCCCCTCGGGCCGGGTCACGCGCGACTTGGTTTTCATCACGATGACCGCGAGCAGGCTCACGCCCCAGAGCACCCAGATATCCCGCCGGACCGCGATATCGGGGACCGGGATCGGGCGCACGAGCGAGACGATCCCCAGCACGCTGAGGAGGTTGAATACGTTGGAGCCGATGATGTTGCCAACCGCGATCTCGGCGTGACCCTTCATCGCGGCCCGGGCGCTGAACACCAATTCGGGGATGCTGGTGCCGAACGCGACAACCGTGAGCCCGATTACGGCTTCGGAAACCCCGAACTCAAGCGCGATCGCCTGAGCGCTGCCCACGAGCAGATCGGCCCCGAGCACAAGCCCGCCTAGGCCGGCGAGAAACAGCAGCACCGCGTGGAGTGTTGTCGGCTGGACCTCTGATGAATCGGGGCCCGTCTCGTTCATCTCGATCTCGACTTCGTGCTCGATCTCCGCCGGGTCGATCCGCCCGGATCGCGCGTTGAACCAGATATAGCCCACAAGCCCGAGCAGCAGCAGCACGCCGTCGATACGGCCGATAGTGGCGCCGTCGTTCCAGAGCAGATCGAGCATCGTGAACGACACCGCGATGGTTATAACAAACATCAGAGGAGCATCGATTTTCCACACCGAACGCTCGATCGGCACCGGGTTGATCAGCGCCGTGACACCCAGGATCAGGCAGATGTTGGCGATGTTCGATCCTAAAACATTGCCCACCGCGAGCTCGCCCGCACCCTTGAGCGAAGCCCCGAGCGACGCGGCAAGCTCGGGGGCGCTGGTGCCGAACGCAACAACAGTCACCCCGATAAAGAACGGGCTCACCCCGAGCAGCCTCGCAAGGCGGACCGCACCGTGGACCATGAAGTCTGACCCGATGACAAGCAATACCAGCGCGATGATCAACGCGAAGAGGTTGCCCGAAAGGGCCGACCCGATATCGATGACGCCGAACCAGACCAGCCCGCCGACGGCGAGCGAAAGGACGTAGATGATTGGGGCGCTCGGTCGTTTCATCGCGGGTGTGGCGCGGGCCGTGCGCACGCCTCGTGCGAACGCGCCGGCCCGATCGCAACAATAGGAGGGCGATAACCCCGAGCCCGGCCGGGGCCTGCTAGCGAGAAGCCGGGACGATCACGATCACCCGCCGGCTCGATCGTGGGGGGCGAGATGTGATCGCTCCTGGCGTGATCAGCATCGATTCGCCAAGGCTTTTGGGGAGAACCGGTGTCGGCCCCGCCGGCTCTGGGCCCTCTACCGATGCTTCCCCGCCTGGGGGTGGCAACACCATCGCGAGCCCGGCGTCGGGTTGCTGTTCACCCTCATTGCTGGTTTTACTTTCACCCGACACAGGCGGACCGGCCGCGGGTTCTGGGTTCGTTCCTTCAACCCCCACAATGGGAACAGGCTCGACTTGCCACGAATCCTCCGGCGCCGCGGGCACGATAGCGAGCGCAACCCCGGGTTCTAGCCGGTGAGAAAGCAGCAGCCCCCGGAGCAACATCGGTTTGGATTTGGTGCCATCGAGCGGGGTGCCTGTCAGCGCGAGTTCGAGCCGGATCGGCCTGCGGTGTATACCCGGCTCGATCCACGATCGGACCGCAAGTGTTGCGCGCACAGGGACGGGTCTTCCCCCGAGTGCTCCGCCGTCGCTGTCGAGAATGTGAGCAGAAAGACCGGACCATTTCGTGGGCTGGCCGAGCCAGACCCGATGAACCGTGTCGATATGGGGGAGCGATTGTTCGAGATCAGCAACGAGTTGGGTGGGGATCTCGACGAGTCGGAAGCCGTGGTCTCGCCACACGAGGAGAGTCGCGGGGTCGAGATCACCGCCGTCTTGGGTGTATGCCGCGAGTGCGCCGACGAGCGGCGCGCCCAATGGGTCGATTGTCCATGCGCGGACTTCGATGCCGTTGACCGGGCCGAGCCCGGCCGATGCAGCACCGGTCAGTTGTTCCGATTGGTTGTCGCCCCCGCCCCGGCAACCGGGCAGTGCGATGAGCCCGATCAGTGCGCACGCGACGAGCCCCGATCGGGCATATCCGCCCACGCGGGGCGGGGCCTGCTGGCTCGATCGGGTCGCGTGTTTTCGCACGGTTCGGCTTATCCCTCCACGGTCGGCAACTCGTTGATCCGGTCGATCAGTTTGCGGACCACCGCGAATTGCCGCCGCGTATGCGTGAACGCGATCCGAGGCAGATCGAGATGATCCGACTCTTCCTTATACGGCTCGCGCTGCGTGATCGTTCCGCTCTTTACCAGACCCTCGAACTCTTGATTGAGAGTTGCGACGGCTTCAACGGTCAGCCGCTGCTTGATGCGGATGATCAGGTCGTTGCAAACGTACCGCGACGAATGGTAATTTTTGTAGAACTTCAGCACGTGCGCGGTCGCCTCGGCCGGGCTCTTTGCGAAGTAGAACAGGCCAAGATCCTCGGGGCTGATCCAGCCCCGGCTCAGGAGTTGTTCTTTGATGAAATTGATGAAGCCGTCCCAGTAGTTGGTGTCCTTGCCTTCGCCCTCGACCATGACGATCGGGATCATGCTCGCCTTGCCTGTCTGGACCAGCGTGAGGGTTTCGTAGGCTTCGTCCATCGTGCCGAACCCGCCCGGGAAACAGACGACCGCCTCGGCCTGGCTGAGGAACATCAGTTTTCGTGTGAAGAAGTAGCGGAAGTTGATGAGTTTTTCGTCGCCCTCGATGACAGTGTTCGCGGTGGTCTCGAACGGCAGGCGGATCGCGACACCGAAGCTCGACGCCCGGCCCGGGCCTTCGTGTCCCGCTTTCATGATGCCGTCGCCCGCGCCCGTGATCGACATCCAGCCGGCCTCTGCCATCATCCTGCTGAACTCGACGGCGGCGTGATAATCCGAATGGTCCTCCGGCGTGCGCGCGCTGCCGAAGATTGTGACCTTGTGCGGGTCTGGGTATTCGCCGAACACGCGGTAGGCGTAGCGGAGCTCCTTGAGCGATGCGGTCATCAATTTGAGTTCGCCGGTGTCGCGCCCATCGGGGATCAGTTTCAGGGCCGTGGTCACGAGGTCGCGCACGAGTTTCGTCTGGAACGAATCGGCGGTGCCCGAGACGCACATGTCGATGAGACCATCGATCTGGGTCTGGATGTCGGGCGAATCTGGCCGGCGCTGTTCTGGTGCTTCGGGCGGTGCCGCGGATTCGTCTTTGGGGTCCACGGCTTCGATGGGATCAAGTTCTTGTCTGTTTGGCTCTTTCATCATGGTGCATCATTGACACCCTGACGGCGCGGCGAGAGCCGCCCCGAACCCGAACGACCAAGAAGAGCCCCGGCCTGGCGGATTCTGAGCCGGGCATCGGACCCCAAGGTGCCTATTTCACGCAATCTGGCCTCGCCCTCGGGCGACCCGCCCAGCAGCGAGCCGACGACCCGGCGGGTCTCGGCGAGTGTGGTTGTGGAGACCACGGGTTCGGAGATAGTCCCGCTGATGCTGATCGAGATGAGTTCGTTTCTGAACGACTCGACAACGTCGGTGATGACCGGGATCCGGTTGACCGCGCGTGTGCGCACGCGGAGGTCGAGCTCGTTGCCGGGCAGGGTCATGTCGCCGAAGCCCTGGAGCTCGATGCTGCTGCTGAGGATTGCGAAGTCTTCGAACGTGACCCCCCGGCTGTCGAGGATGAGGTTGGCGTAGGCGAGGCCGAGTTCATCGCCGACGGGGAGTTGGAGATTGGAAAACTCGATGAGGGGGGTGAGCAGGGGGAGTTGAAGGACGGGGCCGCCGCCCGCGATGATCCGGCCCCGGCCCCGGCGGCTGTCGGTTTTTCCGACGATCCCCGCGAGCGAGAACGACCCGCTGACCAGGCCGCGCGAGCGGTCGGCGGACTGATCCCAGATCGATTCTGGATCGGGCCCATCCGGGACGGCGGCGAGGTCTGCTGTGACTTTATCGGCGAGGGTTGTGTCGGGTTTGATGCGCACGTCTGCGAGCAGCGGCGCGATCCGGATCTCTGCGAGTTGCAAATCGGTCCAGTATTGTCGTTCGCCAGTTGGCAAACCCCCGGCGGGTTCGGAGAGGCGGACGGCAGCGGTGATTCGGCCGCCGTGAGAGTCTGCGCCGAAATCTGGAACGAGCACGCTGCCGGGGGTCGTCCCGCTGAGGATTCGGGTGTGCGCATTGGTGAGCCGGAGCCCCATGATGCGGGCGCGATCGGCATCGATATCGAGCGAAAATGTTGCGGGGACAGTGAAATCCGGGCGGCTCGCCTCGAACCGGATCGCCCCCGAGAGTTCGGTGATGGGGAGCCCGATCGCGAGTGAGGCGTCGGCCATCTTGGCGGAGCCCGTGGCTTTGATATCGGCGAATTCTCCGGACGGTAGCGCGCGCATGTGGAGGGCCATCGAGTCGAGTTTGGTTGAGCCGGCGACTTTGATTTCTAGCGAGTCGAAGATCTCGCCGATGGCCTGGGGCGCGAGCCCGAGGAGCGGTTCGGGCATGCCCACGGCATGGGCACCGATCACGAGATCGAACTCGGTGCCAGTTTGCATCATGCGCCAGAAGCCGTCGATATTGAGTTCGGCATCGGGCGATGCCGCGGTGATGCTTTGGAAGGTGCCGGTTTCTGGTTTGAAGTCGATCTCGCCCGTGATCTTTGGGAAGCCGATGCTGCCGCGCTGGGTTGCGAGCAGGATTGTGCGCGGCTTGGCATGCCCTTTGAATTTGCCGCCATCGAGCCTGCTTAGAGATAGATCGAAGATCCCTCGCGGCTGGTAGGTTTCGGCGAGGCCCGAGAGCCCGGGCATGCGCGAGATGGAGTGGAGCGTGAGGGGGGATTCAAATCTGCCTGATTCGAGCGTGATCGAGAAGGGGGCTGTATTGAATGCTTCGCCGAGCGGGACGGGATCGATGATGCCGAGCCTACCGGCGGGGAGCGGGTTTGTGCCCGGGTCGATCGTATTGAGATCGATCTCGAAGTCATCGAATGACATTGTGGGGTGCTCGCCGAGACGGACGGTTGCGAATCCTGTGCTGTTGGTGGCGCCGAGGCGAAGGGTTTGGTAATCGAACTCGGCGCTTTGGATGTTGTCGAGTTCGATAGATATCTTGGCGGATTGCGAGAATCCGTTTCCGAGCCTGCCGTGGATTGACGTGCGCACGCCGAGACGGCCCGCGGGTTGGTATTGCTCGCGGAGATCGTGGAGTTTTTCCGCTGCGCCGCGATCGAACAGGCCCACGATGGGCTCGGCGGGGATGGCGATGTCCGCGATGGGGAGCGTGAACACGGTATCGAGCATCGGATCTTGCTGATCTTCGAGCGTCTCGTCATCGTCGCGGACATCTCCCCATGTTGCGCCATCGGGGAGTGTGATGGTTGTGCGGAGCCTTGCGTTGTCGGCGGCTGCGCCGGTTTTGGGAGTGAACAGATCACCCTTGATATCGAGTTCGATCGAACGCCGGTTGACGATGGCCGAGCCCGATGCGTTGCGCACAATCGCGCCCGCCTCGGCGATGTTTGCGGTGAGATTGTTGAGCGTGGTATTGATTGTGTAATCGAGTTCGCCGTTGCTTGGAACGATGTCGGCGGTGCAATCGAGGCTGCCGCCGAGGCCCAGGCGGGTGAGCAGATCGGCGAGCCGGTTTGTGCGCGGTGAACTTTGATCGCCTTCGGTGTCGTCGTCCCCGGCGATCGCGTGGATTAGCAGCGGGTCGATCGGGATCTGGTTCGCTTCGATGCGGATTGTGGGGAGGGTTTCGCCGTCGGGGCTGTTTGCCATGGCGGCGTCTGAGGTATCCATGATCGCGGAGATCGCTACGGTGCCTCCGGTGATCGCTTCGCCCCGCTGCATCGTCATGCGGGTCTCGTCTTCTTTGATAGTGACGACGACGTTGTGGCCGATGGCGGGCAGCGGGAACATGTCGGCTATGAAGCCGACGCGGGGGAGGGTGATGGTGATATCTCGCGTCCAGATGCTGATCTCGCCTTCTTGACGGATGAATTGCATGTCGACTTTGGCGGGTCCGGCGAGGGAAAAAACCGGGGATAGGAGCAGGTCATCGCGGATCTGTTTTTCTTCATCTTCGAGTCGCGCGAGTTCGGCTTTGGCGATCCCGCCCGCGGCCACCCACGCGGCGCGTTCTGCTTCGATGGCTTCGAGGCGCGCGCGGAGCGGGCGGGCGCTTGCCTCGGATCGGATCAGGCCCGCATCGAGAAGATCCCGGTACTCATCTTTGTTGAACAGGGTGTCGAGCAGTTCGCGGCGGGCGTCGTTGAGCGCACCGTAGAGAGCGTCGTTGATGACGAGATCGGTGACTGAAAAACCGATCTCGACGGCGGAGGTTGGTCCCAGCGGTGAGATCCTGCCCGAGCCTTGCAGGCGTGCGCCCGAGGGGCTCACGCCGTGGATATTTTCGACGAGCAGTTCGTTTGTGGTGAATCGAAAATCGACGGAGAGATCATCGAAGGCGTAGCGGAAATCGCGGAACGCGGCGGAGCCGTTGCGCAACGCGAGCGAGCCGCTGAGACGGACGGCGCTTGGGTCGTTGAGTTGCGCCAGGTCTTCGGGTTTTTTGAATCGTGCGAGCAGGCCTTGGTCATCGGGGACCGAATCGATCCCGCGAGCGAGCCAGATGACGGCTTCGACCTCGGCTTCGGGCTGGCTGAAACGATCGGTCTGTTCGATGACAGCCGGGGGGACGAAATCTAGCAGTTCGATATCGCGTTCCCAGCGGAGTTTGCTGGTGATTAGCCTTGCGACGAAGGGGCTTGTTACCGGATCGAATCCGAAGAAATCGAAGACGACCTGCTGCTCGAGCGGGCCGGCTTTTCCTGTTAGATCTGCGGAGATTCGTTCGTTGCTGACGAAGATCCGGCCCGTGACATCGGTGAGCCTTACCGGCTCGTCGGAACGGGCGTCTTCTGCGGTGAACGGGAGCGTGATAGCGACGCGCTCGAGATCGACGCTGATCTCGACGTCGCCCGATTTTGAGATAGTAATAGTGCGCGGGACGATCCGACCCTGGAGCGCGAGGCGTTCCCAGATATCGCGGAACCGAGTCGGGATTGAAGTGCTGGGCCAGGCGTCGAGATTGACGCCGCCGAGCGTGAATGTGACTCCATCAGGATCGATGAACCCGGTGACTTCGAGCCCGGATTCGCCGGCCCGGCGTGTGAGCGAAAAGAGCGATCGGCCTGCGATGCCGCCGGGCTGGGGAGCGAGAACGCCCGAGACAGGGAACTCGGCGAGTTGAGAGTATTTTTCGTCGGGGGTGTGTTCACCCATTTCGACGAGACCGTTGCGGACGACAACCGTGGGCAGCGGGATATTGCCCGGTTGTTTTTTCTGTTTGAAAATGCCGAGTTGGGTGGCGTTGATGGTGCCGGTTTCGGCGTTCTGGCTGAGCCGGATGGCGGGGGATTCGAGCTCGATTTCTTTTACCGAATCTGGTGAAGGGAGGGCGGACCAATCGATTTTTACGCGGAGGCGATCTGCTGTGAAGAGTTCGCCTGCTGGGCCGGACAGGTCGGGGATCCGGACTCGGACGCCGCGCATTAGGACTCCGAGGTCTGGCGTGATTACAACGCTGTCGGCGGCGATCTGTGCGCCTAGCGCGGCTTCGAGCCTGGGCAGCACGAGTGCCTTTGTGACCCCGGTCCGAGTCAGAATGAAAAACGCCACGAGCAGCCCGGCCACGGTGAACAGGAAGCCGCGCCAGATTTTTCGCCGAAGGCGGCGCGGCGTGAGAGGCTTCTTTGCACACATTGTGCGCGAACACTCCTCGCCCGTCTTCGATGGTGAGGTGGTTTCGGGATCGGGTTGGGGGGTGTCTGCGTTCATAAAAAAGAGCGATCCGCACCGAATGCTACCGCTGAACCGGGGGCACGGTTCGGTCATATACGATCAGAGCCCAAACGCCGTATACTGTTGGTCTTCATAAAGAGGTACCGCGATGGCGAAAGTAAGAAAAATCTTTGCGTGCACCGAGTGCGGCGGCACACAGGCGAGGTGGGCGGGGAAGTGCCCGGATTGCGGGACGTGGGACACGCTCGAAGAGCAAAAGTTCGATGCGAGCGCCGCGGCGGACCCGCATAAAGGCACGATCGAAGGTTGGCAGAACTTTGTCGGGGCCGGGGCACCCCGGGCCTCGCCGATCGATGAAGTCGCGCCGGATCCTTTGGCAGCGGCCCGGCTTTCGACCGGGATCGGCGAGTTCGATCGCGTGCTGGGCGGCGGCGACGATGGGCAGGGGTTGGTGCCGGGGTCGGCGGTGCTGATCGGGGGCGAACCCGGGATCGGGAAGAGCACGCTGCTGATGCAGGCGGCGGCGGGGTGGGCTTCGGTTGTCGATCCGAAAAAAGGCCCGGATTGGTCGCGTCGGGTTTTGTATATGACGAGTGAAGAATCGGCAGAGCAGGTGCAGCAGCGGGCCGCCCGGCTAGGGGTTTCGGGCGAGCCTAATTTGTATGTGTTGGCGGATACGAATCTTGCGAGGATCGTCGAGCAAGTGCGCACGCTGCGGCCTGCGGTGCTGATCGTCGATTCGATCCAGATGGTGTACAAGGCGGATCTTGATGCTTCGCCCGGTTCGATCAGCCAGCTCCGGCGTTGCGCGGCGGAACTGGTTTATCTTGCGAAGGCTTCGGGCACGGCGGTGATCCTGGTAGGGCATGTCACGAAGGAAGGGAGCCTCGCCGGGCCGCGGGTTTTGGAACATTTGGTTGATGCGGTGCTGTACTTTGAGGGTGATAGGTTTCATTCGGGGCGGATCGTGCGCGCCGTCAAGAACCGATACGGGACGACATTAGAACTCGGGATCTTTGAGATGGGCGGTCGCGGGCTGGTGCCTGTCGCGGACGGCGGCGGGGCGAGTTTCGATGAGAACCCGCCAGGGCCGGGCTCGGTGGTCTGCCCGGTGATGCACGGCTCGCGCTGTGTGCTTGTCGAGATCCAGGCATTGACCGCCACGGGTTTTCTAGGTGCAGCGAAGCGCAAGAGCAGCGGGCTGGATACCAGCCGGCTCGCGATGTTGATCGCGGTGCTCGAACAGCACGCGGGGCTCCGGCTTGCGGACCGGGATATCTTTGCGAGCGCAGTCGGTGGCGTGCGCGTGGTGGAGCCGGCGAGTGATCTTGCGCTGCTGCTCGCCGTCGCGGGTGCGCATTACAAGCGCGCCGTCGAGCCGAGAACTGTTGTGATCGGTGAGGTCGGGCTCGGCGGCGAGGTCCGCCCGGTTTCGCAGCTCGAACAACGGCTGCGCGAAGCGGCGAGGCTTGGCGCGAAGCGCGCGCTGGTTCCCCAGATGCGCGGGAAGTTCACGATTGACGGGCTTGATGTTGTTGCGGTTAAGAATGTTGATCGGGGGATCGAATTGCTGCATTGAAGATGCGTGTGCTGCGACTCGCCCGGAGGGTGAAATCGTGCTGAAAGCAATTGATATACGAAGACACCAATGCGCCGAAGACGACGGGTGGTGGCCCCCGGCATTCTTACCTATCCCGTAACATTTCTTTGTGCCACCGACCCGTCTTCGGGTCAGTGTTTATCTCCAAACGAGCAAAAACACTGACCCGAAGACGGGTCAGTGGCACAAAATGCTGCACACTCAAACACTCCAACTGCTGTGGGGCTACTCTAGTTGCACCCGCCGACGAAGCCGTTGATGAACGCCTGAAGATCGGCGAGATCGAGCACTGAGAACGGTTCCTGG
>Ga0316209_1003252_pt1 | contig 11379 bp, 13 predicted proteins | sample 6monopyrite_MG_FD_204945 | JGI IMG/M metagenome (GOLD analysis project Ga0316209, IMG submission 204945) | Microbial mat bacterial communities from mineral coupon in-situ incubated in ocean water Damariscotta River, Maine, United States -... | ecosystem: Environmental > Aquatic > Marine >...
CACACACATCAGAACCTGCTGTTTTTGAGTAATCATTAGTTGAACCAACAATTTTAGTATCAAACCCATTTAATGACGCTGTTTGCATTAAATCCATTGCTTTACCCTCTGCAAAACCCTCTTTAATGTCTAAAATCACAACCTCTGATGCGAAATTTTTAATGGCAATATATTCGGCACAACTTGCACCTACTGCTCCTGCTCCTACAACTGTTACTTTCATTTTTATATCTTTTTGATTAATGTTTTTCTTGCTACGAATTTAACAATTATTTTAAAATCTTATTACTCTATTGTTGTAAAATAACCGACAATCAGCTTATTTATACTCAATTTTATTCCCTCTTAAAAAATTTTGCCGAGCTAACACTAAACATAGACTAATATCATTATATTTACCAACATTTTATTAACAATAATTGAATAAAATCTAAAATAATTAATCTAAAAGGCAACCCCTCAATAAAAGTGCCGTCTATTAAGTGTAAAAATTTGTGAAAACTAAGGAAGAACTCCAAATAATTGTAGAAGGATGCGTTAAAGGAAAACGAAAGCATCAACAAAAACTCTTTGAGTTGTTCTACGGGAAAATGACCGGAGTTTGCATGCGATACGCAAAAAACAGTGATGAGGCACAAGACATGGTTCAAAACGGTTTTATAAAAGTATTTGCAAAGTTAGAGGTTTACAATTTTACAGGCTCTTTGGAAGGTTGGATTAGAAGAATAATGGTAAATACTGCTATTGACCAAATTAGAAAAAATAAACGTGACCCGTTTTCAATTGAAGATGACGCACGCATTCAAAATTTGGAAGAAGATATTCCCTTTGACGTTGAAGAAACAGAATTGGAAACAGTCTTAAAAGCAGAAAAAGCGATTCAAGCTATAAGTGAACTATCACCCGCATATAAAATGGTGTTTAACTTATACGTTATTGAAGGCTATACCCATAAAGAAATCGCCGATTACCTTGGTATAAGTGAAGGAACTTCTAAATCAAACTTAGCAAAAGCTAAACAAAAATTAAGAACAAAATTGAGCTAACAACTCAAACGATAGAAATGGATAAATTTGAAAAACTAATAAAAGATTCGGTACAAGGGTATGAAGCACCATACAACCCTGACGCTTGGAAATTTTTAAATAAAAAATTGGGACCTTCTAAAGGTACAATTACCAAGTGGATACTAGGTAGTGCCGCTGCAATTACAATTATGGCAGTGTCATACAACTATTTAGTAACTGATACCAATCCAATTAATAAATCATCAATTTTAGCTGATGACACTAACAAACAAAATAATGTAGTTGACAATAAAGCGCAATCAAATGATGCAACTACACATACTGATAACTCAAATCATAACACTAACGATTTAACTGAAAATATTGACAAGCAAACTTCAAATAAAGTTGAAGATAATACATTAAACAACAACGACTTTACTGTTGAAGCACAACCAAATATTGACATTCAAAATACCGAATTGAATACAATAGAAACAAATCCTGAAATTGAACAGTCTAACGTTGATTATTCAAGCTCTAAACCAGAATATAAAGCTGATGTTGTTGTTAATAAATCCGTTCAATGTTTAGGGGAGCCATTTTCTTTTACACCAAGTGTACCGAAACAAAAAGTAATTTACGAATGGGATTTAGGTGACGGAACCGTTAAAAATGGAGGCGTGATTAATCATACATATTCTTCAGCCGGAACATATACTGTACAACTGACTTTAAAAGACAGAAAAACAAACAAAATTGTGAAGCAATCTGAAACTGTTGACGCGACTGTATTGTCTGTTCCACAAACATCTTTTGTGTATGAAGAATCAAATGGAATTGTGCCAGAAACAAACTTTAGAAACGAAACACAGCAAATTAAATCTACACAGTGGAATATTGTAGGTCTTTATGCTTCATCAAGAAATGAATTTAATTATTCTTTTAAACAAAAAGGTGAATATGTAGTTAAACTCACCACAACTGCCGAAAACGGATGTAGTAATACCGCAACTAAAATTATAACAATAGAAAAAGATTATAATTTATTAGCACCAACTGCATTTACGCCAAATGATGACTTTTTAAATGACAAATTTATTCCAAAGGCATTACCATTATTAAACTTACCATTTACAATGACCATTTATGACCGTCAAGGCAAATTAGTTTACCAAACTACTGATGCAAATCAACCTTGGGATGGACTTTATACAAAAGACGGAGTACCTGCTCCAAATGGTGTTTATGTTTGGGTAGTACAATTAACAAACGAAAATGGAGAAATTGAAGTCTATCAAGATCAAGTTACCATTACAAGATAATACAATCCTTTACCCCCTAATCAAAAACGCCAATGAACTACTTGTTTGTTGGCGTTTTTCAATTCTAACCAACCTTACTAACAACTAAATGAACATAAAATTGAACCGGTATCATTGCACATTGCAAATTGATTAACTACTTTAGTCAAAAAATAAATTAGTGGTATTAAATTACATTTGGATAGGCTTTTTTTTAATCGCTTTAATTGTCGCAATAATAAAGACATTTAATGGTGACCTTGAGGTGTTTTCTAATATCGTTAACAGTACGTTTGACATGGCCGAAACGTCATTCGAAATTTCAATTGGTTTAACGGGTGTCCTTTGTTTGTGGTTAGGTATTATGAACATTGGTGAAAAAGGCGGAACAGTTCAAGTGCTTTCAAAATTGGTTGGTCCATTTTTCTCTAAATTATTTCCTGACGTTCCTGAAAATCACCCTGCAAGAGGTTCAATGTTAATGAATTTTTCGGCCAATATGTTGGGTTTAGACAATGCTGCAACACCAATGGGTTTAAAAGCTATGACAGAATTGCAAGAACTAAATCCTAAAAAAGACACAGCTTCAAATGCGCAAATCATGTTTTTGGTGTTAAACACATCTGGTTTAACATTGATTCCTATTACAGTAATGAATTACAGAAATCAATATGATGCTGTCAACCCTTCTGATGTTTTTATTCCCATTTTAATTTGCACCTTTTTTGCTTCATTGGTTGGTTTAATAGTTGTTTCTATTTATCAAAAAATCAATTTATTTAACAAAGTAGTATTAAGTTATTTGATTGGATTTACGACTATTGTGGCAGGGATGCTTTTGTATTTCACTTCACTCAGTCCTGAAGATTTACAATCACAATCGTCTTTAGTTAGTAATATCATATTGTACAGTATTATTTGTACATTTATTATCATGGCATTGGTTAAAAAAGTGAATGTATATGAATCTTTTATTGAAGGCGCTAAAGGTGGGTTTGAAATTGCTATAAAAATCATCCCTTATTTAGTTGCTATTTTAGTTTCAATTGGCGTATTTAGAGCATCTGGTGCAATGGATTACATGACTGATGGTTTAGAGTGGTTTTTTCGTTTATTTTTGACTGACACTGAATTTGTAAAAGCATTGCCAACCGCATTTATGAAACCCCTAAGTGGAACTGGTGCTAGAGGAATGATGCTTGATGCCTTTGATGCACATGGTGTGGATAGTTTTATTGCAAGATTGTCTGCCACTTTCCAAGGCGCAACCGATACTACTTTTTACATTATTGCTGTTTATTTTGGGTCTGTTGGTATTAAGAAAACACGTTACGCAATAAAAGCAGGTTTGTTAGCCGATTTAGCTGGAATTATTGCTGCTGTTTTTGTAGCAACTATGTTTTTTGGAGGGCAAACAACAACCAATTACACCAATACTGAAATAGTTCAAAATTTTACAGAAGAATGGAATACCAATCATCAATCTCATTTTTTTAGTGATGATTTTACATTTACAGATCAAACGTATGAAAATTATTCTCTAGAAGAAATGGCGGTAGAATTCCCGATTTTAAAAGCATCACACCTATTTGAAAAAGAAATTGATGACAAATCTGTTATTTATTATAAAAGTACCATTAACAATACAACCAATAGTTTTATATTTACAATTGACAAACAAAAAATTCAGTCCATTCAGTTAATGGGTAATTTTGAAGATTAGTAAAATGTTTAAGAAAAAGACATATCAAAATCCAGAAGGAACAATTGAAATTAAATCCCTTAACTATCCAATAAAAATTATTGCAGTTTGGGGTGAAGCGATTTCTGGTGAGCAAAAATTTTTAGATGTTTTATTAAAAAGTGAATACAAAGAATTAGGATTATTTGTACATGCCATGCACAACCAAGATGCTGCTAGAAAATGGTTAATGGAGAATGGCTATCCTCATTTAATGGCTTTGCTAAATGGAATTGAGCGTAAAAAAGATGCACTTATGTGGCTAAAAGCGCATAAATTCACTGTTTTATATCACATGGCGCTTTGTGGTGACAGTGAAGATGAATCTTTTGACTGGCTCATTCAAAATGGGCACAAAGAAATGGCAATGATTGCCAAAAAAATTGAATTTGTTAAAAACGAAATTGAAGACAATAATTCAGATCCACATAGGATAACAATGTAGCCCAAATAAATTTTTGAACACACTTTTTTTTGTCAAAGTCACTTCAAATCATTCTCAGTAAGTATTAAAATATACAACTTCACACACTATCAAATAAAAAGGGATGAACCTAAATATAAACTTAAATTCAATAGCTAAAACAGCGAAACTAAAACAGCAAGAAAATATTAAATTTTCGGCTTATATCAAGTTTCAGAATTCTCAAGCATTAGATAAAACTATCCATCAAGTAAGTGAAATAATTACACCAAAAATTGATTGTTTAGAATGTGGAAATTGTTGCCATAATTTACGTCCCATAGCAACAGAAGAAGCTATGCGCCCATTTGTTTCGTTAGAAAATATGAAAGCCTATAAATACTTAAAAGGTTTTGCTTGTAAAAATTTAGACGGCAATGCTTGTACAATTTATAAAAACAGACCGACAGAATGCAGTGAATTCCCATATTTACACCGAGATAATTTTGTAACACGGACACATGAACTACTTCAAAATTATGAAATTTGTCCCATTGTTTTTAATGTTTTTGAAGCCTTAAAAAAAGAATTAAACTGGGTCAATACATAAAACTTAAGCGCTGTTTATTATACTCTTATTATTTGAGTACTTTTGTAGTCTAAAATTAATAACAAAATAAATGTCAAAAAACATAGAAAAACCATCAGCAGAAGCCAAAGCACTCTCATTATTTTTAATGGCATATAAATCTAAAGACCCTATTTACAAAGAAAAATCTAAACGTATTAACAGGCTTTGGGATTTAGTTAAAGGTAATCAACTCAGTAAAGATGATTATCTGTCTGAAATAAATGAGATGATTGCGTCTTTCGGTGGATATTCTGAAATAATAGAAAAAACGATAAGATTTTATATTGAAAAATTTGGTGAATGGAAATCTAGAGGAGATGACCAGTATGCTAAAGATGCTCAAAAAATAGCTAATGAAATATTGAATAAATAGCTTGTCAATTTATCAACTCATAAATATACTTTTTTAGACATAAAACATTATAAGATCGCTTTTATAACAATTCAAAATAATGTATCTTGTCGCCCTATAAAATGGAAACAGATATGGAAATTAAAAAAATTCAAACTTACCTAAAAGATGTTTTAGCTAATATGCCTATAGGTTGGCTAAGCACAACAACTCACAGATTAGATATTTACAACGAAAGTTTGGCTAAAACTGAATTTTTAGAACAATTTGAGATTTTATTCAACGCTAATAGTTCAGAAGCATCTACTTTAAATCAATTACCAACTGCTTATGATTACATTCGTCTAGGTCACCCGTTGTCTTGTGTTTTAGAATGGGCAATTGCTAAAAATAACCTTTTAAAAGCCGAAAAGGTAATAAGTTTTTCGTCACAAACCATTCCTGTTTTAGCCATTTTACGACATAATTTACTACAAAATAAAAACACTCAAATCAATTATATTGGTGAATTGCCAACTGTTTTTAATGCTGATGTTTTAAAAAATATTTACGGCTATAAATTTGAATTAAATCAAATTAATTCTTTCAATGATATTTCTGATTTTGATGGCTCAACTATCTTTATTGAGGAGCAAAACGAAATTTGTAATTTTACTCAAAACAAACACATTAATTTTTCAATAAACACCCATCCTAATTTAGGTAGTATTTTACTCATAAACGGAAACAATGACAATTACACCTCATCTATTCAACATGTAAGAAGACGAGAAACTATTGCCATGACCCCCGCAAACAGTTTGTTGGCATTAAATTCATTGATTGAACAATCAGTAGTTAAAATTGAAAAAACTGATGTAGATTCAAACAAAAAATCGGTAATTAACTCTATTAATTCAATTACTAACACCAACTCAAAAGCTTTGATTAGCTCAAGTGGATTGTCAATTCAATACGCTATTTTAATGGGATTAGTTCATAATGCAATAGAAAATCATAAAGGGAAAGCCATTAAAATTGTTGTACCGCCAAATTGTTATGGTGGCACAAATGACCAAGCCAGACGTGTAGCTGATTGCCTTGACAATGTTGAAGTCGTTGATTTTGCGGTTGATGGTGACAACGACATGGTTCAGAGTATTGATGTTGTTTTAAACCAAATTGCTAAACAAGATGCTGTACCTTATATTATAGCTGAAATCCCAACTAATCCAAGAGTTGAAGTGCCAGACTTAATTCAATTAAGAAATGTTTTAAGTAAAAAACGTCAAACACCAACTGGCGAAACAGCTGTTGACCCAGTATTTATTTTAGATCAAACTTTTTGCCCTAACGTTCAATTTTTGGGCGATAATGACATGTTATCAAGCGTTAGAACTATTTCATTTGCTAGTGGTTCAAAATTTCCAAGTGGAGGAAAATGTACGTCAGGTTACTGTGTAGGAAATTCTAAAACAACTGATTTAATAAATAAAATAGACCTTCATTTAAGACTTTGTGACAATGGGGCTACAGATTTACAATTAGAAATTTTAGCTAAACAATTACCTTCAATGATTGAACGCATTGCTGGTGCTTATAAAAACACACGTGAGTTTGTAAACTACATTAAAGAAGTTTTACCTGGTGCAAAAATAAATTTTGTGTCAGAAGAATTAGCTAAACAAGGATTTACACCATCTGTTTTTTCACTTGATTTGCCTACAAAAGGTAACACTTCCCAAGAAAAAGAGGATTACAAAAGAGCATTAAATTTAAAGTTAATTAATTTAATGATTACTGAAATTCCTAACGAAAGTAAATATTGTGTGAGTTATGGTCAGTTAAAAGGATGCTATTGGACTATACCTGCAACATCTACTCAAGGAACAACAAAAGAAGGCGACAAAGATTACATTGCCCGTGTAGCTTTATCACCAAACATGGACTTAGAATTACATAAAAAAGTATTTAAACAATTTGTGGATGGGATTTGACATATAATTTTTCTCCAGAAAAAAAATGCCGAAAAACCATTTATACATTTTTAATTATGACTTTAATGAAAATGATTTATGCAAACTTGAATCTAAATACATTTTTAATGATTTAGAACAAGACAAACTGTTATTTTCAAATGTAAAAATAGAGCCATCTATAAGTGCATTTATAAAAAAACGCTTAGACATTATTTCGTTTTCGGATGATTATAATTTGTTAATCAAAGCAATTAAAAATGAAAATATACATTGTGAAAATTTTAAAGTTGAATATATAGTTTTAAGTGATGATGTTACTGAATATAAAGAACGATTACAAAAACTACGTGAAATTGGGCATAGTATTGAAGGTGAAGCGAAATATACCAATCCAACTGTAGTTTACGGACTTTGTCAGCATCAAAACACTTGGTATTTTGGTACATTGATTAAAAATAATTTTGATTGGCACAAACACAAACAAAAACCACATTCGTTTAGTAACTCAATCAGCCAAAGTATTGGAAAATCATTGGTAAATATTGCAACAAAGGCAAATAAAAAAACATCCGTACTTGATGTTTGTTGTGGTGTTGGTACAATTTTATTAGAAGGCTGTTTTGCAAGTCATAACATTACCGGTTCTGATATTAACACTAAAATATGCAAACGCACGCTAGAAAACCTAGCTCACTTCAACTATAACGCCACTGTAATTAATGCTGACATAGCTAACATAACCGAAAAATATGAAGCAGCCATTATTGACCTACCTTACAATTTATTTACAAAAGTAAGTGATGATACTAACTTACATATCATTAAATCTACTTCAAAAATCACAAATAGATTGGTTATTGTTTCTACAACAGATATTAGTGATTTGATTATCCAAATAGGATTTAAACTCATTGAGTATTGTAGTGTCACTAAAAAAGGCAAAATCAATTTCTCAAGAAAGATATGGGTTTGTGAAAAGGAAATATTTTAAAACAAAATCACAAATCTAAGATGCATAAGGAAGAAAACACAAGAAGATATACTACTGACAATTTGAAAATGGTTGATAAATTTTACTCCGCTGTTCTTAATAATTTAAAAACATCAACAATAAGATTGGGTTATGTCTTTTTTACAGATGAAAAATTAACATTAAGTTTTCAAAATAAACCTGATATAATTGTAAAAATCAATCGCATTAATTACTCTAAGTCTTTTAAAGATTTGAATGAAGAAGATGCTATTACAGATGGATTTACCAATTTAGTTGAATTAAAAACTAAACTACTCAATTTTTACCCAAACATTAAAGAAAATTCACAATTAACCATAATTTCTTTTAAACACCATATCAATGATTGAAATACTAAAAGCAACTGTTAATAATGCTAAGTTAATTGCAAAACTCGGGAAACAAACTTTTATTGAATCTCATGGTCACAGTGCGTCTAAAACGGATATTAACACCTTTGTTTCGAAACATTACACCACAGCTGCTGTAACGGAAGAATTTAACGATCCAAACGTGCAATACCACCTTATTAAGTATAATAAAACCATTATTGGATTCTCTAAAATTGAAATTAACTCGCCAGAGGCCAACATCAAAAAACAAAACATTACCAAATTATCCAGATTTTATCTTCTAGATGAATACCACGGTAAAAATCTAGGAACTGCCCTATTCAATTTTAATGTTGAGTTGTCAAAATCTAAGCATGATAAAGGTATTTGGCTACATGTATGGGTTGAAAACAAAAAAGCTATTCGTTTTTACGAAAAAAATGGGTTTAAAATTGTTGGAGAACACAATTACGAGATATCAAAAACTCATACTAACCCAAATCATGTGATGTATCTTGAATATTAAATAAAGCAACTAAATTTATCTTCAAATTAATAATTACGGCGTTATACCTAATTAACATTGAAATACGCTTTTTTCATTTCAATCAAAAATCGCTTCAAAGCATACTCGGTATATTACAGTATAAAATTAGGCGACTAATTTTATAGTACAATTCAGTTCCTAAATGGTATTAAATAGTAAATTTATTTGGAATGAAGATTGTAAAAAATTATTAAAATACGCTACTAATCATGTATATTTGGTGAAAATTATATAAAATTGCTCTAAAAAAGATTATGTTAGTTTATTGTACATATTGTTCTGCAGAAAAAACTACTCAAAAAAACCAATACCTGCTATTGAATTATATAAGAGTGAAAGAATCAATACTGTTTTTAATTTAGCTAAAAATGATGAAGTAAACTTTGTAATTTTATCCGGTAAATTTGGCATTCTTGACACTCAACAAAAGATTTCGTATTATGATCATCTTCTTAAGCCTTCAGAAGTTGAAAATCATGCTAAGCTAGTAGCTTCTCAATTAAAAGAAAAAAAGCTAACTCAAATTATTTTTTACATGGGATCTGTCAAGCACGACAAAAACCTCATCCCCTATATCGACTGTATAAAAAAAGCCTCAACTAAAAATGGAATTACCATAGAATTTAAAGAGCTAGACTTTATCGATTAAAATACAAAACAATGGACACAGAAAATAAAAACGAAATAAATCCCAAAGACAAACCGAATATTATGGATAACCAAGATGAGAAAACACCTAAAAAGAAATTTAAGCGTCAAGCAACTCAGGCAGAACTCGACCACCCTTTACATGGTGTGAAATTAGCTTATATTTTAGAAAGTTTAGTCGATTTTTATGGTTGGGAATATCTGTATAAAGAAGTTAATATTCTCTGTTTTAAGCACAACCCTACAATAAAAGTCAGCTTAAAATTTTTAAGAAAAATGAGTTGGGCTAAAGAACATGTTGAGGATATTTATATGGATATGTTGAAAGAAGAAGTGTATCAAAAACGAGAAATAAATAAAAAAACTGATAACAAATCATAAGCAAACTCAATTAGTCAAAATATGTAATAAACTTAAGTTAAAGTACATTATAACTCAAGTTTAGCCACACCTATCCCAATGCTTGTCCAATATCTTTAATAATATCTTCAACATTTTCTAATCCAATCGACAGTCTTACCAAGCCATCCGTAATGCCAACTTCTAATCTGTCGGATCAGACAACTTACTATGGGTGGTTGATGCAGGATGAGTCGCTATTGATCTTGTGTCACCCAAATTGGCAGTTAAAGAAAATAGTTTTAGCTTATTCAAAAACTCACGATCTTTGTTTATGCCTCCTTTTATTTCAAAAGCAATTATATTTACACCCTGTTTCATTTGTTTTTTGGCTATATTATACTGTGGATGTGATTTTAAAAATGGGTATTTTACAACATTTATACTAGTTTGTGTTTCTAAAAACTGAGCTACTTTTAAGGCGTTTTCACAATGTTTGTCAACACGCACGGCTAGGGTTTCTAAACTTTTAGACAATACACCTTCATTAGTAGTAAAGTTTTTTACGATATGTATTTTTAAATTTTCACTCATTTTGTTTATTTATTAACTCAAATTTTAATCAAAAAAAAGTCCCTTTGGATATGTATGACCAAAGGGACTTTAAAATTTGTTATGTCTAGTCCTAAATAATCGATACAGATTATTTAGGACTAAACATTTTATATTTTTATACAATAGCACCTTTGGTGAAGTTTTCACAACACATCATCATTTGGCACATATTTGTATTTATTGTTCTCATTGTTGGGTGCAATTCCTCCTTTTATGGAAAAAAACAAATAATTACTTAAAGCTAACGTTTAATTAGCGGAAAAAAGAAGAAAAATAAGACTGAAAAACAGAATCTCTAATAGCTGATTTTCAAAACATTAAAAAAACGTTAGTCAGAATATTATGTAAGATTATTTAATAATTCAAACTGATTCCCCCACAAATTACCAGAGCGTAAATAGTTTATGTTGTTGAGATTTACTTTTGAATAAAAAAGAAAGATGAATATACTCAGTTTTATGGAAGAATTTCCAACAGCAGATGCTTGTAA
>Ga0316209_1003254_pt1 | contig 11372 bp, 7 predicted proteins | sample 6monopyrite_MG_FD_204945 | JGI IMG/M metagenome (GOLD analysis project Ga0316209, IMG submission 204945) | Microbial mat bacterial communities from mineral coupon in-situ incubated in ocean water Damariscotta River, Maine, United States -... | ecosystem: Environmental > Aquatic > Marine > Coastal...
AGTTCTTTCATTGCTTCAATCGCCAGCGGATGCACATACCCAGACGGTTTTGAACCGGCTGATTCGGATTCCCATTTCCCTTTCCCGAGCAATTCCCATAAATCTTCCGCCATCTGAGAGCGGCACGCGTTGCCCGTGCAAAGAATGATTACGCGTTTCGTCATCGTTTATTCCTTATTTGATTTCTTGTTTCACTGCATCGCGATGGCAGATTCCAATGTGACCTTCGCCACACATAATTTGTAACAACTTTCAAATACCGGACATTGCTGGCAGTCCATCCATTGTTCGAGATCTGTTTCGATTGTACGGCCTGAATGAACCGGAAGCAGCGAGTCTCCCAGTTGCCTCATCCAGGCAGTAAAAACTTTCCTTTTTGTTCGACTGGTTAGTTTTCAAATGCAAATCATCCGTAAACATGGTACCAAAACAGACTTTCTGTTCAGACTGATTTATCGCTTTACCCCCTAAACCGGCATAGTCGGAACCAAATATTCAACATGATTTACCGCAGAGTTCGCAGCCTGCACTTTAGGATTTTTTTTATTTTGAGGGGAGAGTGTAAGGCGAATCTGCTGGCTCAGCGAGGTTATTCCCATGACAAACGGGGCGATTGCAAGGACTATTATACAAAAATAGATTCTTACTTCCCAAAACCTTCCCTATTGAATATAATCCCTCTCCGAAGAGGCTTCTGACATAACTGGAGAGGTGGCAGAGCGGCCGAATGCACCGGTCTTGAAAACCGACGTACCGAGAGGTACCGGGGGTTCGAATCCCCCCCTCTCCGTTCGCACTTTTCTTGTTTTTGTAACCTGTTATTTAATAACAGGTTACAAAGGCGAGTCCTGATTGGCACAGTGGTACTGTGCCAAGACTGTGCCAATCAGCGGGTTTGAGTGAGAGGCTACTGGAATCTCGATTGATTGAGTAGCAACTGTCTCCTTTTTCAAAAACAAACAAAAGTGAGAGACTCGCTGCCTCTCTGAAAATGCTTCCTCTGCTGTTTTCAGTTATTTTATTACGTGAGCGTGATTTGCCGCATTTGATTTAGTGATTCTTCATCATGGAGATGATAATAACGCTTTACCATTTTGCTACTACTGTGACCGAGCCAGTTCATCAGCACCCTTTCCGGGGTATTGTTGTTGGCACAAGCCGAACAAAAATAATGTCGGAATGAATGCAGCCTGCCGTTCTTGAATCCGATTTCATCCGTTCCACTTGGGAACTTGTCCGCCAGTGGAGCGATCACTTCTCTTTTGAAGATGTTGCGGATGGTATCTGGCTTGACTTTTCCGCCGAGTGGTCCGTGAAAGACCCGACCATCCGAATGACGTTCCATTGATTCAAGGACTGCTAGCAATTTTGGGTGAATGGGGAAATCTCGGCTTTTCCCGCTTTTTGTCGTTCGACGATTTCTGTCCGATATATTTCCCCGGCGGCTTTCATCTTTCAAGTGGATCATCTTCTGTTCAAAATTGACATCTTTCCACATCAGACCTGCCAACTCACTGATTCGCATCCCGGTAGCGATTAAACCAACGAGCAAGTTTCTTAGCCATCGAAGTTCTTCTGTGTCACACTGTTTTAAAATCGCTTGCACTTCTTTGGGGTGCCAGCAGTAGGTATTGGTTTCGTTTTCTTTTTGCAGGGGATAGTCAAATTGCTGACTGACCGGTAAAAGTTCGTGATCGATGAAGTGTTTCAAAATTTGCTTAATGGTTGTCAATTCCAAATACTCCGTTCGATACGCATACCCTCCTTCTTCGAGCCAACTCGCGTATCCATCCAGGACCTGACGATTCACTTCGTTCCAAGATTGAAATCTATTACTCTTCAAATAAGGAAGAAACTTATTCAGCACAGCGCGATACCGCTTCCGAGTGGCCTCCCGTGGCCCCCCGGAAATCCTGGGGCGCCTTGAATGTTCTTCATAAATGCTTCGGCCTTCTGAGAGTGAGAGTCTTTTCTCGGTTTTCACGTCCAGTAATTTTTGATCAGCCAATCCGTATTGAATCGCCATCACCAAGTCGAGTTGCCTCAAGTTTTGTATCGCTACAGTTCGCTCTCGCGTGGAGAGAGAATGTCGGCCCAATGGTGGTTGATTGGACCGTCCATCGGCAAAGTAAACTTCATTTCTGGTTCCCAGCAGCCAATGGTAATACTGGCAGGGAATCTGTTCTTTCTGTCTTGACTTAGGCATTGAAATTCCTTTCAGTTTGTTTGTTTTTTTGATGCAGAGAACTAGGACTGTTCATCCAGCGTGGTGTTGATCCTGCAATTGGTTTTTGAACTTGGACAGGTGCTTCAGAATCGTGGCGTTGTTCAGATTTCTGAGCTTTCATTTCCGTCAAAAATGATGCCGGGATGAGATGCCGGGTCCGTTTGCCGCCCAGTTGTGTTGAGGGGATTTTCCCTTCACGAATACGACGGCGAATCGTGCTCACCGAAATCGGGATCACTTCACTTAATTCGTGAATTGTGAAATACTGTTTTTCTACTGAGGAGCTATTCATCATTCACCCCCATGTCCAATAGCACAACGAGGCGTGAGGTCAACTGACATGCAATGATTGGGGAAATATGGAACGAAACACGAGATCGTAATTCTTCATCAAAGACGATCTGAATGGGGTGATTACGGTTTAATCGCAAGTGATCATCGACTTTGCAACAACAGCCGTTAAGTCGTTCGCGTGATCGCCAAGCCCCAATCGTTTCTTGCGGAATCTGCAATAACTCCACAACTTGCCCAAGAGTGAAAATTGGAGGAAACCTTTCCGCCTCATTCCTCTCTCGTAATATCGCAGCGATTTCTGCATTAGAAAATTTTATTGAATTCTCGATAATCACTTCACATCCTCCTGTCAGTAATAAAGACAGGAGTATTATGAGTATTCATGAAGCGACGCCCAGAGTCGCTTCATAGGCGTTCCATGGGCGCATACTTCAAACATGCAGAGTTTATTGATTGAGGGAACAGCGCCCCCTGCACGGCTGGTTCATTCTGAAAGCCGACACCAAAGTTAAATCTTGTTAGAAAATTGCGCAAGACGCAAAAAAATTAATCGTTAGTATTCCAGATAACTCCGTCGCCAGACCCATTTCGCCGAAAATTTATTTTTGTCAGGCCATCACGAAGTCGTCTTAGCGTTTGCCCGAGACGATTCGGATCTCTTTCACCAGGGAGAGGGTCATCGATCGATTCAGGCCAACCAAGTTCCTGGAATTCATTCAGAATAGCAACAATGCCTGTTGCCTGCCTAATCCGTAGAACTCGCCGAATTACCTTGCCTTCAAAAAAGAGTTTGCCACGTTCCAAGTCCCAGTGTGGTCGACCAGAAACAAGCTCCGTGACTGGCTCTTCTTGGTCGATCATGCTTAACAACCAGGAATAATCGATGAGGGGTAATCCGTGTGCTCTAGCCAGTTGGATGATAGCCAATTCATGACTGACGTTCTTGGCACGCATCCAAATTCCGATCGTTCGGCCTTCCTGGTATTCCTCTTCAAGCGATCTGAGACGCTGTCGTTCCGCTTGCGTCAACAAGTGAGTCCAGACATGAGAAGCAGTGTCTGGATCTTGCATGCGAGATTTGTGTTTGTGGAGTTCCTTTTCAAATTTCGTAACCACAGAATCTCCTCCCAATCAAATAGACAATATACACTCGACCTGATGGATACTCCCTTGGCCCCCCTCATTGGTCACTTTGACTCAAGTACTATGGGCTATTTTCCGAATGTTGTACAGCTAATTTGCCCAACAGTAGGCTCCATGCCAGATGTGCGATCATGATTGTACGTGAGTCGGACTTTGATATTTTGTATTACTTAGATAAAAAACGGTTAGTAATGCATCCAGAAATGCTAAGAATTCTCCTCATAGATACATGCCGCGTTTATTGAAGAATTTTAGTAAACCCCAGAGTGTTAACCCGTTCTTCTTTAAGGATAATTACAATGTCCGTTTGAAAGGAAAAATGAGCATTCATCACGCACGGAGCCAATTAAATTGGGAGCAAGACAATCCCCGTGTTGCATATCCTGTTGATACGTATGAAGTTATGTCGAACAATCCGATGAAGGTTTTTGCTTGGTCCTCTTCAGAGAGCGCATGTAAAACCTTGATAGAGTTATCAGGAGTTAACCGCAAAGGAGCGATGGAGATGTGCGTGTAAAAGGGGCCCACTGGCACGTCGAAAATAGCTCTATGTTCAAAGTGGCGTGAACTCGTCATAAAAGTCCAGAATGTTTTGAGAAATATCTATACACTTTAAAATTGAAACCACCTGTTATAATTATCTAAGCGACGCATCAGCAATCTACTGCACTCGGATTTCGGGGACATAGCGACTGACCAAGTTGCCTGTAGAGACCGTATTGATAACAGTGTACCGTTGCCATTCTCCAGTTGGTTCGCCTATCAAGCAGAGAATCTTCTGTATCCCGAGAGGAATGGGGATTGTGCACTGCAACTCGCTCGCCTCATGATCAAGAACGATGACTTCTTTCTGCTGGTTTCTTGCTCCTAAAGCGACCAGAAGCCAATTTCGCAAATCTGTATTTGCAACTGCGTCATTACAACAATGTAGCTCCAGAGTTCGGGAATCGCCTTTTTGAATCCGGATAATCAGAGGTATCCAGTGATTCTCGTTTTGCCCCGGTTGTGCCCCAACGTAGATCCCTTCGCCTAGCTGATCACAAAGTACCCATCGCGAATTATTTGGATTGCGTTCGCTTCCAAAGAAATCACCGGGTCGATGGTTCACTGCTATAATATTCGTCGATTCCAATCGCAGTGGACTGCCCTCAGTATCTAACCGATTGATGTACCAATCAAGCAGTCCTTCTAAACTGTCAGTTGCCTGTGACGGATCAACAAATTGCTTCCACCCAGGCTGACCAAGCCAGTCTTCAAATGCTTGTTCGATCACACCAATCCTGCTGAGATCCGTGACAATCTTGTCCGATGGGTGAAACCGGCGTAGAAATTGATTGGGATGAAATGGAGAAAAATTGTGAGTCTCCATAGCGATTGTGCCCAACAAGACCGCATCGCTTTCATGGAGTTTGATCCATCGAGAAGGCTTCGCTGAGTAGCCACGTTGGTTCTCAACTTTCAAATCGACCAGTTCTCCGACCTCAACCATTCGGTCCGCGACTGTTTGAATGATTCTGGTTGTATCTCCATCAAATGATGCTGCCGAAAAGAAAAGTTCAATCACGCGTCTCAACTCCCGTCGGGTCACGATAGAATTTCTCCGGACTTCGCGTCGAATAAGTCGCGCAACCCCCCAAGGTGACGGAGAAGCCGACTTTAAGTGATCCTCTAACCCAAGGGAATCTGAAAACTCATCTCGCGTGAATGTCCTAATTTTGCTCATTGGTCTACCCGTCTAACTCCTGTTGCACCGTTTTGATCGCGTTGTCGATCTCTGTGAGCATCTCTTTTCCCGTGACAAAAAAATGAACGTATGACCGTGCCCGTGTGCAGGCAACGTAAAGGTCGACCCTCGAGAAGCCTTTCGAGATTCGGTCCAAGTCATAGAGCAAGACTGCGTCGGCTTCGAGTCCTTTAAAACTGCGAGCGGTGGTGACCAGCAGTGCATCACCACGCAACCATGTTCGGACGTCATCGGTCAAGGGGACGCCGGCAATTTGTCGCACATCTCCCAGTGATCCGTTTTCAAATTTCTTCGGACCAATCAAGACAATTTGCGATGGCCGCAGATCGTGCTGATGCAAAAGAGACTCGATGACCTTCATCACTATGCCCTTCATCGATACGATCGACGGAACTTTGCTTATCTTCGGCTTGCCCCCGAGCGGTGCTCGCCGAAAGAGCTTGGCTTGGGTTTTGGCGAGTACCGTGCTAGTTCGAGCGATCCAGCAACTGTTCCGACAATTGCGACGCAACGTGTATCGAGTCGCGAACGACACTGGTGGTTTTGACGGTGCCCAGTCCCAGAGTCTTTGAACCGGATCGGCGAAAGCGAACAAAACACCATTTTCGGCGCCTTTGAGTAAAGTGCATTGCAGTACCTCCCACCAATGGGAGTGGAAGTCCTGGGCTTCGTCCATCACGATCGCGTCGTACTGAACCTGTTCATCTTCTTCTATGGTTAGATAGGCGGCCTGTTCCATCAGATCCGGCACCTCGTCGATGAAGAATTCAGCAAGCGATGCCCCGGACACCGGCGGCTCCCAAGCGATCCCGGCATCTTCAATTAGTTCGCGTGCGAAGCCATGAAAATGTGTAATCTTAAGCCTCTTTTCCAAACTCGCGTGTTCAGGATGTTCCCGGAGACAGTGTTCCAAGTATTCCGCCAGATATTTGTTGTAACACACAAAAAGGGTGCGTTGACCGGACTTCGCCAACTCGACTGACCGGTCAAATGCAATTTGCGTTTTGCCGCTGCCAGCAACTCCGGTAACGTAAACACGTTCGTTTTCGTCGTACAATCCGGCTAGTAATTCGATTTGCTCATCCGTCATCTCCTGAATCTTATCGAATACGTCGTCAACTGTGCCGGTGATCGGTCGAAATAACTTAAATTCAGGAAGTAAAGCCGTTGCCATCCGACGCCACTGATGATTGGTCAGTGGATTTTTTCGTTTGGGCCAGCTTGCTATCGCTCTTTCAATCGCCTGATCCATGCTATCTATGTCGCGACGCGACAGTATGAGTGCCTCATCCGCTCCCGGCGGCACCGCGCCGCTGTAATTATCGTGCGGGAAGACAACGGCGTGCCCGTAGCTGAAATGGATACCGCGAACATCTCCTGCAGTGTTCTTCTCGATTCGATCCACCAAGTAGTGCATGCTGCACCGGGCTTGCTTGAACGGATCGGTGATCACCTGGTAGCCGTGTTGCTTTTTCCGTTGCCAAGTTGCATTTTGGTAGCGTAGCTCACCGCCTTTGACTTCCAAGACCAACATGCCTTTTTTCTGATGCAAAACGATGAAGTCCGCTTCTCCTTCCCGCAATGCACCATCCCGGTCGGGACGCAACCACGGGTAGGAATGCAAGACGACAAAGTCATTGGTGAGCTGTTCTTTCAATGCTCGGTAGACGATTCTTTCTGAATCGTACGGAATGTCATCGGGATTGATGTCGGGCTGCATGAATGCCATGGCGAGGACTTCCTTAATCTTGTTTGGCTCTGTTGAAGTTGACGGCATGAAACTTTCCCGTTCGGACGATGCCGATTGGTTTTCCGATGATGGTCAACGCCTCGGGAGCTACTTTCTGAGGCGTTGCTCGCGAACTCGTTGATTTGTACTGTAAACGGACAGATATTCGGCCGTCAAATTTTGCCCACTTGCACAGAGCGAACGTCACTTTTTGTTTGGTGGCTTTGAAAGAGTTTGTTGAAGATTGAACCAAACGCAGCCGCTCATTATGCATGTCTTTATCTGCGTTCTCAGCCAACCGCTCGAACACCAATACCGTTCCGGAGGCCAGAAGAACTTTTTGGCCGTTAACTGTAAAACTTGCCCGTTCCAGTTGCGGTCCATCAATTTCAAGTAGAAAAACATCGGACCGGTTGAATCCCTCAACGGTAATGTCGACCAAATTCTGTTGGGCAGTCGCGTCTCCAGAGAGCGTGCTGAAGCTGTGTAGAGGGATTCCATTTTCAACGCGTTTTAAGCCGGCTGGCAAAGCCGCGTCAGCAGCTGGTCGTTCACCAACTGAGCTGACACACATCTCGATTGCCGACGGCAATGCTCGCTTGACGCGCAGATGGTCGATAGGTGCCGCGTTATTTCGGCCTGCGATGTAAGCAGTCTCCGCTTCTGCCGTACCTGGGATTTTGCCCAGTAAAGCGTGAGACAAAACGATTCGACGATCCCCGAGGGACTTCACGGTCAGGTAGCCGTCATGTTGCTCGACTTTGTGATCCATGTCACGCAGGTCAGTGGAAATCATAGTCAGCAGTCGTTGTTCGGTCTGCTTGTCGAGACGTGGTCGCTCTATATCATTAAGTACGTGTTTCAGTAGCGATGATCCAAGTTCGCGATCGAGATCTTGGTGCAGAAAACGATTGTTGTAGGAGCGAAGACACTTGTAGCAGGAAGATTCACAGTCACATCCGTCAAGTAGGTCAATGGCCTCTCGCAGAAGCAATTCAGGGTTACCGACGGCTGCTTTAACAAATCCCGCACCGCCTGGTGTCGTATCGTACAAGTAAATATCAACTTCAGCTCCACTGTGTCCGCGATCGGTCTGTGCGGCGCGGTACTCAGCTCCGATGTTTGCCCGATCAATTTCCAGCTTGTCCGACGCGCAAATCGCAAGTGCTTGCGCAATCGTTGTCAAGCTGACTTTTGCAAGCGTCGATCCTGGTGGTAATAACACATCGCCACCCATCTGAAGCCGAAACAACGATACATCAGAAATAAACTTGGTTCCCAGACTGATGATTTGAGTAAAACCTTTGCAGGTCGGATCATCGTAGTGTTTGGGAAAGGGCTTTGGGTGGGGAGCTTGATTATTCAGGAATGAGCGATCTCCGTCATGCCAACCCTTGGGCTCGATCCGGCCGCATTTCAAGCAGTAAACAAAACCTCGGTTTTTCAGATTTTCACTGCCGCGGTTGGTAAGAAACAGTTCTTCCTTCTTTGTCCAAACCGTGAAGCTGCGCTCACCAAACTCAAATGTCCTACCAGCCGAATCTCCATCGTGGAAGGGGGCATTCAATTTGGCTTGGGTGGGGCGGGTGTAATCTGGCGGTTGATCAACCGCCAATTCCTCGTCCATGTCAACTGGATGAGCAAAGCCCGGCGGTTCGATCCAGTAGATCGCCGGACCCAAACCCGCTGGCTCATTACAGGACGGACAATCAAGAAATTCGCTTTCGTGATAGCTCCCGCCGGGATCTTCGAGTTTCGCGTAACCGCAGCGATTACACTCGAAATAAAGCTTGCGTTTATCCCACGCCTTGACACGCTCGCCCCTCATCGGACTGTAGATCGCGAACGAATAGTGACGCTTGCCATCAATAAAGACTTCGCGACCAGGTGCGTAACTCGACAAAGCTTGGTCGAGTCCACGTTGAGGTGCGTACTTGATGACGCTGCGATATGCCGATGACCGATTGCGGTCAAAAACGGTCATACTGACCACGTTGGTCGGGAAGGCATAAGACGGGAGCGTTGCCGTTTCGAATAGACGATCAAGTAGATTCAACGTCTGCCGTCCGGCATCGGGACTTTCGGACACATCTGCTTCGCTGGAATTATCGTCGCCGGCATGAATCGAGGCTTCGGGATCATCATCCCCGTAGATGTCGTCATCCTCGTCCCAATTGAAAGCGGCTTCGTTCAAGTCTTCTGGAGACTGATCCGCTTCGGGAGTCTTGTAGTCACATCCGATCTCCGTTAGCCTCGCCAGTAATCGTTGTGGGATGTCCTTAATGGTGTCGACTTCTTCGCTTTGCATAAATTCGTCGGGTGTGATCGAGAGAATTGCATTGTCAATTTTTACCCTGTTGTATTCTAGCCAAGTCTGCAGACCACGGAAACTGAATTGATCTTCGTCCCCGGTACGGAAGTCTTCGACTCGCCCCAAGGATGAAAAAATGTTCGAGGTGGTCGCCGATTGCTGGTCGTCTTGAATGCGTTCTCGTTGAAACATGCTCAGAATCAACGCGTATCCGTGACGACAGACGATCTCCGCGTTCTCAAGATTCAGCACCGGGTCGGTCACCGGACCGCTAATCATTTCTGCTGGCTGCTTGAAATATCGTTGATCGTGAGTCCCTTGGTCTGCGTACGTGATAACGGTCGAAAGCGAAGACCCTCGCCGACCAGCCCGACCGGCACGTTGCTGATAATTCGATCGGTTGGGCGGAACATTGCGAAGTGACACGGCAGTCAAGCTACCAATGTCGATCCCGACCTCCATCGTCGTCGTACAACTGAGCACATCGACAATGCCACCGGGTTCATCCCCGGGACCGGGCACGTCCAAATCCTGAAATCGCATCTCATGCCATTCGGCGCGTGAGAATGCATCTTGGGCGTCGATCGCTCCGATGGCTGCAGTGTGCTCTTCGGCAACAAAAGGACGGAGCTGACCTGCATTCTGGTCGAGGAATTTTCGGAAGAAGCCCTTCCGCGTCAAAAAGACGTCGTCTATTGTTTTGTTTCCACGGAAAAGCGATTTTAGCGAATCGAAGCTGCCGCACTCGGGGCATGTATCGGGATAAAACGGATGGTTGGGGATGGCAAACGTACAATTGTCACAGCGGACCCAGTCATTGAAGTCGAGATCAATTGCGACTCGTTTCGGGTCGACGAGATAACCGTCGGCGCGGTTGTTGGTTCCGAGCCGATCTTGAAAGAAACTAGCCCATGGTCCGTCGCCTTTTTGACCTCCGGCGAGCTGCTTCCGATAGAAGACTGTGCCAACACGTAGCTTCATCAGCTTCTCAAAGCGTCCCGCATTGACTCTCAATCGAATCCCGCTTTCTTTGTTGCCGATCCACTCGGCCGGAGTTCCAGAAAGCCGAACTGCTCGCTCTCTCGCCATTCTTGACAGCCAGAATTCCAACAAGCCACGCCGCTGGTCTCCATCGGATTCAATCGACTTGGGAGTTTCAGGGGCCGGAAGTTCATGTAAGCCTTCCTTCAGATAGTCCGACAGTAACGGCGTCAAACATCCGATCGCCAAACTGTGAACACCTGAAAGTGGATTAAATAACACCTCGTAGAGCGAGATTAAAATGTCCGCTGGCGTTCGTTCGGCAATCTTACCCGAGTCCTCTTCAAACGCTTTACGCTTTGCCGTTTTTGAGAGACAGAGCAATTTGGCTAGTTTTTGGTCTTGTTGAAATGACTGCTGCTCCGTGTCTTTGAGTTGCGGACGCAACTCCACGCCTTGTTCGTGGGCACCGCAAAGCAACGCAAGATATACATGCTCGATCGCAACATCACGAGTCTTGCCATCGAACCAACGATCTGCGACATATCGCAAGCCATGTATTAGAAGCGGCCGGACCGCGTCACGTAACGAATTGGATTTCAACTTGCCGGCCAGCCGGGAAGCCGGCTGACGTCCGTCCGAAAACACCAGCAGTTTTCGCCCCTGCAGCGGAGTTTCGTTGCCGGGCGTTGGTGGCTGTGACATCAATTGCGCAGACACAAGGTGCTGGAAGGGCTCATCGCCCTTGGTGGTCATGTTCGAGATTCCTGAAAAGCGATCGTGACATTTCGGACAGTTGTCGAACATGCCGGCCTTGCGATTGCCAGGGGGGGCTTCCGCCGGGACATAGACCGGACGGGCAGATCCGGATTCAACATCGTTCGGAAACAGCCTACCCGTGATGGGTTCCAGATACATCTCTCGTGTGGTATGCGAACCATCA
>Ga0316209_1003255_pt1 | contig 11368 bp, 7 predicted proteins | sample 6monopyrite_MG_FD_204945 | JGI IMG/M metagenome (GOLD analysis project Ga0316209, IMG submission 204945) | Microbial mat bacterial communities from mineral coupon in-situ incubated in ocean water Damariscotta River, Maine, United States -... | ecosystem: Environmental > Aquatic > Marine > Coastal...
CAACGCCCGCCGCTACATCGAGCGAATCGAAGCGCTTGCCGAAGTTCCGGCCGCGCTTCTCTCGGTCGGTCCCGGCCGGGAAGAGACGATCATCGTCCGCGAGCTCTTTGATTGAGCTAGGCCGCGGTTGACGATCGCAGAAGTTTGAACGGGCGTGTTCCTGACCAGGAGCGCGCCCGTTCTGCGTTCAAGGGGGTGAGTCGCGCGCGGGAACCGGGACGGGCTGAGGTGTGACTACACCCAGAGCCCGCGCCGGTCGATAAGGAGCGCGAGGGTGGGGCCACTCGCGTGGGAGTCCCGGCGAATCACAGGAGCCATTTTGAGTAAGTCGGTACGGGTGTTCTCGGGAAATCTCTGGTGGGGCAAAGCGGATCCCGAGGCATTGATCAACTTGATTCAGCGCCACAACGTCGACGTCTTCGCCGCCCAAGAACTCGGCTTCGAAAACGCTGAAGCCATCTCGAGCGAGCTCCCCTTCGGCGCACTCGAGCCCGCCCCCCCAGAAATGGGCTACCAGGGGATGGGCATCGCCCTCCGCAAGCCCGCCCGCTACGAGCAGATCCCTCTCCGCTATCGCCCGGCCCGTCGAGTCATTCTCGACCCCAGCGAATGGGAAGGCCTGACCCGCCCCCTCGACTTCCTCAACGTCCATTTTCAAGCACCGCACTCGATGAAGCCGTTCCCGTCGTTCCGCGTCCGCGACCAGCAAGCGACCGACCTCGAACGATTCCTGGAAGCCGAACCCAGCGACGCCCGGATCATGGTCGGCGACTACAACGCCACACCCGCATGGCCGCTCTACCGGCGCGTCGCCCGGCATTTCTCCGACGCCGCCATCGTTTGCGCGCAGAGAGAAGGGCGCGCCGTTGAGCGAACTTGGGGGCCAACGCCGGAGAGCCCGCGGCTCTTCCGCATCGACCATGCGATGGTCCGCGGCGTTCACGTCGAGAACTTCCGGGTCGTCCCAATTCAGGGCAGCGATCACTCAGGGCTGCTATTCGATTGCGCGCCGGCAGAGCTGGATCGGGCTGCAGTCGCGTCGATGCATTAACCGCCGCGCGCTCGGCGACATCGAGTATTCGCGACATCAAGGGGGGCTCGATCGGCCCAATCAGATTCGCCCTTCGACGTTTCCGAATCGGACCGATGAGCCCAAACAAGCCGCATACGCGGAGCTTCCGCTTTGCGTGCCGTACCTCGCCCCTGTTAGGGGGCGTATCGCTCACCGCGCCCCGACGGTCTTGTCTTCATCCGAACTGGCTGAAGGGACTCGTCAGAATGAGCGATGCGGAGGCGCGCTGACTTGCATCATGCATCGAGCCGCCTGGGGGCGACGCGACGGCGAATGCGGCCTGTGTACCTGGTTTTCGTTCTCCTGGTGTTCTGCGATCAGGCGTCCAGGGCCTGGACGTGTTGGGCGACCCGGGGTGGTCACCCGACACGCGGTCACGAGCGTGACGTTGGAGAGAGCATCGAGGATTGGCAGCTCGATGAACCATTGACTTTGCCGGGGAGCTTCCGAGGGGGTGCCAGGGAACTCGCCCGAAGAGTGGGGCTCTGCTCGTCTCCAAGTGTCGGCTTGGGGTACGCGACTGCGTGTCGGCACGTGTCGTACGAACACGCCCAGGCGATCTGAAGCGCTTTTCTGAAGCACCTAGTTGTTGGACGGAGCTAGAAGGGCAGGGCCCAGTCGGATGAGGGCGTGGCCTGCGCTCGGCGTCCGGGTCTGTTCGGATTGCCGACCTTGAGGAGGGAGCGTCGGCCGTCGCGAGCCTGAACGGATCGCACGCGGCGAGAGCGTCCCCAATTCGCGGGAGCGGGCGTCGACCATGCATCCGTCTGCACTCGCCCTTCGCCTTCGGCGGGGCGTCGTACGGGACGCATGCCAGCGGGCACGCAGCCCGGAGAATTCGAAAGGGTTTGGACCGGGAGCGCGCACGGTGCGATGGACACCTCAGAGAGATCGGCGGGTGCGAAGAGGTCGTCTTCGGAGAGCTCGAGGGTTTCGGACGGATCGAAGTTTTTGATGGGTGCGCTCACGGTGATGTCTCCTGGTGGGTAGCTCGGGGTTGAGTCACCGTAGGCGAAAGAAAAACGAAAAGCAATCAAAAGGCGAAAGTGGAGGCGAAAAAGAGGTGAAGCCAGATGAAAGCGAGCTCGCGGTCTTCGGGGACTCTCGCCAGCTGAATCGCTGTCGCGGTGCTCAGGGACGACGCAACACCTCTCGGCGGCATGTCTACGGCTCGAGCGCGTCTTCGAGGGGCCGAGCCGCTACCGATCTAGCCGCGATTTGTCAGCACTCGGCCGTGGAGCGGGCGGGGCCGGTCGGCCGCCCTGACCGGAGGGGGGCGGAGGGCGCTCGGACGTCGGTCGGGAATTGCGACCGCCCTTAGGAATGAAGCCGGGCCGGAATTCTCGATCCATCCGTGGTCTCCTCCGTAGGGCGAGCGTCGCGGAGTTCGATCGTGATGTCTCCGCGCGCGAGCGATAGGTACAGGCTAGCGACAGAATAGAGATGCTGCCCCGTGTCGTTCTTGTGGACGTCCACGTTGCTGAGCAGAAGCTCGGCACGTTCGGAGTCGTCCGAGAAGAGCTTGACCCAGCCGTCGTACGCAAATCCGTTCCTATGATCGCGGACCGTCGCCCACTCGACGCTCTCAGAGTTGAATACGTAGCCCCAGACGTCGAACTCCCCGAGCTTCTTTGTTAGGCCGATCTTGTTCGCGAGTCGAAAATGAACCTTGCGCGTTTCGAGAAAAGTGATTCCGAGGCCGATTCCGCAGGCGATGCCAGAGGCGAGAAGGACTTCTCCGACCGGGATCGGCGAGGTCGAACGCGGACTCGATCGTGGCGCCAAACGTGAGGGGCTTCTGGGGCATCGTACGCGGCCAACCCGGTTGCTGAATCCAAGAGATCGGCTGGGCTCAACCAAGCGTGTGACCGGTCGCCGCGTCCAAGGGTGGGTCGCCCTGACGGCAGGACGCGTGGCGCGTCAGTCGCCAGATGATCCGCTCATGCGTAGGAGTTCCGGGCGTTCGTTTGAAATCGCGGCATCCCCCGTGGACGCCTCCCGGCGACGATGGTATTCACAGCCCGGGCCCGTAGCTCAGTTGGTAGAGCAGAGGACTTTTAATCCTACGGTCCGGGGTTCGAGTCCCCGCGGGCTCACCGTCTCCTTCCTGAGAGGCGCAAGTAGAGGCACAAGAGAGGCGCCACAAGGTGCGCGCTCTACCTCGTCTTGAGCGGCACAGCGGCTCCGCCATGCCGCCCGATGAGAGCCGCTAGCTCCGACGCGATCCGTCGTAGATGCTCCGCGGTTTGCTTCACGTCGACAGAGCCCATCGCCGAGTCGAGCACGAAGTAGCTGTTGGAGTCGGATTCCTCGTCGCTGCCACGATGAACCGCGAGCGTCATGGTCGCTCCGCGTCGGCGATGTTTCGGGGGAGCGAAACCGTGCAGGTCGTCGCAGATACGCGTGATCCATCGGTTCCGGACGACACTTTGTGTCTCCTTTTCGGGCACGTGAATCTTTGCGACAAGTACGTCCGCCTCGAGCTGGAGATAGATTTCGGAGCCGCTGTCGTTCGTCTGCAAATGCGACCACCAGAAGGCAGGGAAACCGCCGCGTGGGTTGCTTACGTAGCCCCAGTCTCCCTGACCGAGCGCTTCAGCGAGAGCCTTGAAGAAGCCGGAATAGCGGAGGACATGTTGATCCTTCCAGTCCTTCGGATTCGTCGAGGTGAACGATTGAACGGATTCCTCGATCGCACTTAAGTGTGCGAAATAGTCATGAAGGATCGCATTGTCCGAATCTTGGACGGCGTTCTGCAAGATCCCGAGCAGGTGGCCGCGCTCGACAACGGCCCAGCCGTTCTCATGTGCACTTTTGTAGGAAGCTTGCTCTCCCGTCTTTAGGTAGAGCAGGGCGACGTCGTAGGCGCTGAAGCGCTTTCTGACTTGCTCGGGATATCGGGAGAGCTGATCGCCCGTTTCGCCGGCGTGAACCTTGTCCTCGATCACGATGAGATGCGTGTCATTCACGGTTGCGATGATGTCGATACGGTCGCGCTGAGTTTCGGCGGTGATTCGGTATGGGCGCTCAGGCAGCGCGCGTAGGCTTCGACCCTCTACAGGCTGGATCGCGGGGACCGGTTGAAGAGACCGCGCCACTTCGAAGAGTGTCTCGACGAACTGGCATCCCGCTTCATGGAGGGCCGGATCCGTTGCGGCGAAGCTCTCGTCTGCCCAGGCCAATAGCCAAGCGAGAATCGCGTCTTGGGAAAGCTCCCCGGTCGCGAAAGAAAAGAGGCTCGGGCGGTCGGACGTGTGAGGCATTCTGTCTCCTGTTCGTGGGGAGTGTCTCTCGGATGAAGAGCGCTAACCGACCCGATCCTCGCCCGAACCGCAGTCGATCAGCGTGGCCACTCCCCGAGCCCTTCCCCAAACGATCGCCTTCTGTCCGAACTCGGCCCCGAGTTCAATCGCGCGCGTCCGATCGACCCCGAGAACGAAGAAGCTCGCTTCGGGCTCCCAGCGTTCGTCGGCTCCGATTCCAAGCGTACGAAGCGTTGCGTACCCCTCCGCCTCGACGACGTTTCGGAGCGCTTCGTTTTGGGCCGCGTTCTGTTCGGGGGAGGTGGGGGCGGAGTCCGGATTCCAGGCCGTGATGACTGCCCAGCAGTCGACGTCATGATCGAGTAGGAGGGCATCAAGCTCCTGCGACGACGTGTTCGGAAGGATGTCGAGCTCTCCGTTTTCCGTGAAGACTCGGAAGGTCGTCTCGGCGTAGGCGGGCCAAAGGGCCGCGTCTCTTTCCTCTGTCGTCGGGTCGCTCATATCGCTAAGGCTAGCGAGTATTATGCGGGCGATGGGTTCAAGAATCGGGCGACTCCGACCGCTCGGATTTGCGTTGGGCAGCCGCCCGCGACGGACTGCTCGTGCCGCGTCTGCGCCGCCGTCATCTGATAGGCTCCGGCAATGGCCTCGAACTTCTCCCAGACCGCAGCGTATATCTGGTCCCTCGCCGACTTGCTCAGAGGTGACTTCAAACAATCCCAGTACGGCCGCGTGATCCTGCCGTTCACGATCCTGCGCCGCCTTGAGTGTGTTCTCGAGAATGCGAAGCCGAAGGTTCTGGACCAGGTCGAGAAGCTCAAGGCCATGAAGAACCTTGAGGAGGACGCGCGCGACAAGTTCCTTGTGAAGGCTGCGGGCGAATCCTTCTACAACACGTCGCCGATGGACCTGTCCAAGCTCGGTAGCTCGGACATCAAGAGCAACTTGCTGACGTACGTGGACAGCTTCTCGAAAGACGCCCGCGAGATCTTCGAACACTTCAAGTTCAGCGAATTCGTCAGCCAACTCGACGAAGCCAATCTCCTGTTCAAGGTCGTCCAAAAAGTCGCCACGACGGACCTCAGTCCCGAGGCGATCTCGAACCACGACATGGGCCTCGTCTTCGAAGAGCTGATCCGACGCTTCGCAGAAAGCTCGAACGAAACCGCCGGGGAACACTTCACCCCACGAGACATCGTTCGCCTCACAACCTCCCTCGTCTTTATGGAAGACAACGAAGCCCTGACCGAGAAGGGCATCATCCGAACGATCTACGATCCGACTGCGGGAACCGGCGGCTTCCTTTCAAGCGGGATGGAATACGTCCACGAATTGAACCCCCGAGCCGTCATGCGCGCCTTTGGCCAGGAACTCAACCCCGAGAGCTACGCCATCTGTAAGGGCGACATGCTCATCAAGGGCCAGAACGTGAGCCGGATCAAACTAGGCAACACGTTAAGCGACGACCAGCTCTACGCAGACAAGTTCGACTACATGCTCTCGAATCCGCCCTTCGGCGTGGACTGGAAGAAGGTCGAGGGCGACATCAAGAACGAACACAAGCTCAAGGGCGCGGACGGGCGATTCGGTCCGGGACTTCCGCGCGTGAGCGATGGCTCGCTGCTCTTCCTGATGCATCTACTCAGCAAGATGCGCGACTACGACCGAAACGACCCCGACAAGAGCGGCGGGCGAATCGGCATCATCCTGAACGGCTCGCCCCTATTCACGGGTGGTGCGGGCAGCGGCGAGAGCGAGATCCGCCGTCACATCCTGGAGAGTGATCTCCTCGAAGCCATCGTCGCTCTGCCGACGGACATGTTTTACAACACGGGGATCGCGACCTACGTCTGGATCCTCTCGAACAAGAAGGATGCCGAGCGCAAGGGCAAGGTCCAGCTGATTAACGGCGTGCATCTCTATCAGAAGATGCGCAAGAGCCTGGGCTCCAAGCGGCAGGAATTAGGCGAAGGCGACATAGCGCTCATCACTCGGACCTTTGGGAAGTTTGAGGCGGTCGTGCCGTATAGCCTTGAAACCGAGGCTGGCGAGAAGAGCGGCAACGGCGGTCGCGGCCGCCCCGCGACCACGAAGAAGAAGGCCGAGAAGAAAACCTTCGGTAGCAAGATCTTCGAGAGTCATGAGTTCGGCTATCGGCGGATCACGATCGAGCGCCCGCTACGGCTCTCGGTTCAGTTCACACAGGATCGCGTCGAGGAACTGCGCTTTGCGTCGGGGCCGCTGAACGCTGTGATGCAGAAGGTCTATGAGCAATTCGGCCAGGGTTGGACGGACGAGAACTACGGCGACCTCGCGGCGGTCGAGGACGAAGTGCGTGCGCTGATCAAGGCGGACTTCAAGGACTTGAAAGAGAAGCAGGTGAAGGATCTGCTCGCACCGAAGACCTGGAACGCTCAGAAGCAGCTACTCGAAAAGGCCTTGCAGCTGCAGGGTGAGGTTGGAGGCGGGCAGAGTGACGACTTCAACACGTTCGAGGGGACGCTCGAGGAAGCGCTCAAGTCGGCCGGGATCAAGCTTGAGACCAAGGAGAGGAAGCAGCTTCTTGATGCCGTGACTTGGACCAACCCGGATGCGGAACCCGTCATCAAGAAGGTGCTGAAGACGAAGGCTGACCCGCAGTACGGCGCTTTCGAATGTCAGGGGCAGGTCGTTCAGTACCAGCCCGACAGCACCCTACGCGACAACGAAGATGTACCGCTTACCGCCGAGACGGCTCGTGGCGCGAACGTGAACGCCGTGAACGAGGCGTACTTCAACAAGGAAGTCGCGCCGCACGTTGCAGATGCTTGGATCGACGCGGGTAGGTGTGACTCACGGGATGAGCAGGTCGGCGTCGTCGGCTACGAGATCCCGTTCAATCGGCACTTCTACCAGTACGAACCGCCACGAGATTTGGCGGAGATTGATGCGGATCTAGATGTGTTGAGCGCGGAGATTATGGAGATGCTGCGGGAGGTGCATTTATGACCGAGCGATACAGGTCCTATTCCGAAGCGGCAGACTCTGGAGTTCGGTGGCTCGGAGCAATTCCAGCGCATTGGGAGGTTATTCAGAGCCGACGGTTGTTCGAACAGCGCAAGGAACGAATGAGGCCCGGGGACGAGCAACTAACTGCATCTCAGAAGTACGGCGTTATCCCGCAGTCTGAATTCATGCAACTCGAAGACCAAAAGGTCATGCAAGTATTCACCGGCGCGGACATCTTGAAGCATGTCGAGCCCAACGACTTCGTGATTAGCATGCGTAGCTTCCAGGGTGGGCTCGAATGGTGCGGCCACTCTGGCTGCGTCAGCTCGGCGTACGTCGGAATTACGCCTGCAAAACACGTTCAGGCTGGCTTCTTCAAGTACCTGTTCAAAAGCAGCCCCTACATTCAGGCTCTACAGAGCACCTCGAACCTTGTTCGAGATGGACAAGCCCTACGGTTTCAGAACTTCGCCCAAGTCCCCTTGCCGCTCATTCCAGCAAGCGAACAAACCCAAATCGCCAAGTTCCTCGACTACGAAACGGCGAAGATTGATGCGCTGATTGAGAAGCAGCAGCAGCTCATCGCCTTGCTCAAAGAGAAACGTCAGGCCGTCATCAGCCACGCGGTCACGAAAGGCTTGAACCCCGATGCTCCTATGCGCGATTCCGGCGTCGAATGGCTAGGCGAGGTCCCGGCACATTGGGAGGTGATGGCGATCAAGAGATTGGTCAGCGTACCTGTTACTGATGGCCCGCACGAAACGCCGAGATTTATCGACGACGGGGTGCCGTTTCTCTCAGCGGAAGGGGTTTCGTCGGGAGTCGTTGACTTTAGTCGAGTCCGGGGGTTCATCTCTGAGGCACTTGATGCGGAGTACTCGAAGAAATACACGCCCAAGAAACATGACATCTTTATGGTGAAGTCAGGAGCCACCACTGGAGTAACTGCAATCGTCGAAACCGACAGACACTTTAACATTTGGTCCCCGTTGGCGGTGGTCAGGTGTAACGCCCATACAGACCCGCACTTTACGCACTTCTTTCTCCGGTCTCGAAATTTTCAGGAAGCAGTTGAGTTGAGCTGGAGCTTCGGCACGCAACAGAACATTGGAATGAGAGTCATAGAAAACCTTCATGTAGCTCGCCCTCCGCTCGATGAGGCGAGGCGAATCGTCGTGCACCTAACCAATATGAGTGGAAAGATGGATGCGATATCAAAGAAGGCAGAGGGACAAGTTCAGCTGCTCCAAGAACGCCGCACCGCTTTAATCTCCGCTGCTGTCACCGGCAAGATCGACGTCCGTAACTGGAAGGCCCCCGAGTCCAACCCCGAAGCGGAGGTCGCATGAGCGCCGACTCCAAAGAAGCCGCCTTTCAACAAGACATCATCGACCAGATGATCGAAGGCGGCTGGATCCTCGGTGACCCCGCGAACTACAACCGCGAACTCGCACTCTACACGTCCGACTGCCTCGACTACGTCAAGGCGACCCAGTCGAAAGAGTGGGAGAAGTACAAGACGCTCTACCCGACTAACCCCGAGCAGGCCTTTGTCGACAAGCTCGCCGCTCAGCTCGGCAAGGCCGATCCGCATGCGTCGGACAAGAGTCTTCGCACCTTCGGCACGCTCGGCGTGCTGCGCCATGAGCTGCGGGATAAGTCGGCGTCGTTCAAGCTCTGTCAGTTTAAGCCCGACCATGCGCTGAATCCTGCGACACAGGCCATGTACGAGGGCAACATTCTGCGCGTGGTGCCGGAGCTGGTCTACAGCCCCTACGCGACGGAAGCCCACTTCGAGGAGACGGGGACGAAGGCCAAGGCTTGGCGGATCGATCTCGTGCTCTTCTTGAACGGCATTCCGATCGTGACAATGGAGCTGAAAAGCGAGTTCAAGCAAGCGGTTGAGAACGCGATCAAGCAATACAAGAAGACGCGCCTCCCGAAAGATCCCGAGACGAATAAGCCCGAGCCTCTGCTGACGTTCAAGCGGGGGGCGCTCGTTCATTTCGCTGTTAGTCAGTACGAGGCGTACATGACGACGAAGCTTGCGGGAAACCAGACGTATTTCCTGCCCTTCAATCGGGGGACGGAAGCCGGCGGCGCGGGGAACGATACGCCTAAGGACGTCGACGACTACGCGACGTCCTATCTCTGGAAAGAGGTGCTCGCTCCGGCCCACATTCTTCAGATTATCGGTCGCTTCATTCATCTCGAGATCAAGACGGAGGAGGCTTGGGATGGGCGCAAGACCAAGAAAGAAACGCTCATCTTCCCCCGCTACCACCAATGGGATCTCGTCACCCGTCTGATCGACGCCAGCCGCCAAGAAGGCCCCGGCCATAAATACCTCGCGCAACACAGCGCAGGCTCCGGCAAGTCGAACTCCATCGCCTGGACTGCCCATCAGCTTTCGTCCCTCTATGACGAGCAGGGCGAGGAGGTCTTCCATTCTGTGATCGTTGTGACGGATCGAACCGTGCTCGACGATCAGCTGCAGGACACGATCTATCAGTTCGAACATGCGGATGGCGTCGTCGGGCGCATCAACCGCGACGAAGGGCAGGGCTCGAAGTCGGAAAAGCTCGCCGCCGCTCTCGAACAGAGCCAACCGATCGTGATCGTCACGATCCAGACCTTCCCCTTCGTCCTCCAGGCAATCGAAGACAGCGTAAGCCTCAAGGAGCGCCGCTACGCGATCATCGCCGACGAAGCCCATTCCTCGCAGTCCGGCGCAACCGCCGGCAAGCTCAAGGCCGTCCTGTCGAGCGATTCGAGCGCGGACGCCGAGGGCGAGGAACTCAGTGCGCAGGACCTGCTCACAGAAAGCGTCGCCTCACGCCGCGCCTCACCAAATCTCAGCTACTACGCGTTTACCGCGACGCCCAAGAGCAAGACTCTCGAACTCTTCGGCCGGCTCCCCAATCCCGACGAGCCGCCGTCCAAGACGAACAAGCCCGTCGCGTTTCATGTCTACAGCATGCGCCAGGCGATCGAGGAGAAATACATCCTCGACGTCCTGCGGAACTACACGAGCTACAAGGTCGCCTACAACCTCGCCCAGCGCGTCGAGAGCTCCGACGCCGAAGTCGACAGCAAGAAGGCCAAGGCCAAGCTCGGGCAATGGGTGCGGCTCCACGACTACAACATCGCCCAAAAGGTCCGCGTGATCGTCGAACACTACCGCGACTCCGTCATGGGCCTCCTGAACGGCCACGCCAAAGCCATGGTCGTCACGAGCTCTCGCAAGGAAGCCGTTCGCTACAAGCTCGAGTTCGACAAGTACGTCGCCAAGAACGAGTACAAAGACTTGAACGCCATGGTCGCGTTCTCGGGTGAGGTCAGTTTCAGCGCGACGGACCCGAACGTGGCGGGCCTCGTCGGCGAATCGTTCACCGAAACGGGCATGAACCCCGACCTCAAGGGTCGCGACATGCGAAAGGCGTTCGACGCCGACGACTATCACGTGATGATCGTCGCCAATAAGTTTCAGACGGGCTTCGACCAGCCGAAGCTCTGCGCCATGTACGTCGACAAAAAGCTGGGGGGCGTGGATTGTGTGCAGACGCTCTCCCGCCTGAATCGGACCTACCCGGGCAAGGAGGAGACCTACGTCCTCGACTTCTTCAATGAACCGGAAGAAATCCTGGCGTCGTTCCAGGAGTATTACCAAACGGCGCATCTGCTCGATGTGTCGGACCCCAACCTAATCTTCGACCTCTACGACAAGCTGCGCGCATCCGGCATCTTTCTTTGGACGGAAGTCACGCAATTCAGCGAAGTCTTCTTCACGAAGAGCAAGAGCAACGCCGCGATCTCAAACGTGTGCCGCCCGGCCGTCGAGCGATGGCAGAGTCGATACGAGACCGCGCAAGCCGACTATCTCAAGCATAAGAAGCTCTTCGATCACGCGAAGACGATCGACGATGCGACGTTCATGGCGAACGCCGAGACGGATATGAAGGAGGCAAAGCTTGAGCTGGACGCGCTTGGTCTCTTCAAAGCCGACCTGACCTCGTTCACCCGGTACTACGAGTTCATGTCCCAG
>Ga0316209_1003256_pt1 | contig 11347 bp, 10 predicted proteins | sample 6monopyrite_MG_FD_204945 | JGI IMG/M metagenome (GOLD analysis project Ga0316209, IMG submission 204945) | Microbial mat bacterial communities from mineral coupon in-situ incubated in ocean water Damariscotta River, Maine, United States -... | ecosystem: Environmental > Aquatic > Marine >...
GTCGGGGATAAATCACTGATTTTGGAATACGAACCGGACAGCGATTTAAGAGATACCGAACAAATTCCGTTGTTGGAAGAGGGAGGCATTGAAGCATTCATCGAGCGGGAAGTGTTGCCGCATGTTCCCGACGCCTGGATTGACGAAAAGAAAACCGCCATCGGCTACGAAATTCCCTTCACCCGCCATTTCTACAAATATGAACCGTTGCGTAGTCTGAAAGAAATCACGGCTGATATCCGAGCATTGGAAGAAGAAACCGAAGGCTTGCTGGAACAAATTACGGAGGGGGTTGTATGAGTACGACAGCTACCCTGAATGGTAATGCACCTTGGGCAAGTAACTTGCCGAAACATTGGAAATTGCAAAAGCTAAAATCTTTCACCAGAATGAAGTCCAGTAATGTGGACAAGCTCACTGTTGAAGGGGAAGTACCAATTCGCTTATGCAATTACACCGACGTTTATTACAAGGATGTAATTCACGCCGATTTGGATTTCATGAAAGCAACAGCTAAATCCGAGGAGATCGATAAGTTTGCCCTTCGTAAAGGTGACATCATAGTCACGAAAGACTCAGAGATAGCAAGTGATATTGCTGTACCTGCTTATGTTCCAGAAGATATTGATGGAGTTATTTGCGGCTATCACTTGGCTCAGATTCGTCCGAGTTCAGACGAAGTAAACGGAAAATACGTTTTCTACGCTTTCAATTCACATGGAGTTCGGGATCATTTCCATAATTCAGCAAATGGGATTACGCGATATGGACTTTCGCAGCATGATATCAAGTCTGCACTCTTTCCACTTCCGCCGCGTGCGGAGCAGGATGCGATTGTTGGGTATTTGGACGCGAAACTGGAGCAGATCGACCGCTTCATCACCAACAAACGCCACCTCATCGAACTACTGGAAGAGGAACGGCAGCGAACCATCCACATGGCAATAACTCGTGGGATGAACCCCGATGTGAAACTAAAGCCAACAGGTATTAAATGGTTGCCTCAAATTCCCCAACATTGGGAAATGCGTCGCAATGGAACTCTGTTCGATGAAAGAAAACAGAAAGGGCATGAAGACCTTCCTGTTCTTATGGTTTCCATTAACACGGCAGTTACTCTTGATCGTCCGAACCAAGTACGAGAACAACAACAAATTGCTGATAAAGAAAAATATGCGTTCGCTGCCAAAAATGATATTGCATTCAATATGATGCGAATGTGGCAAGGTGCAGTTGGCGTCGTCCCTGTTGATGGAAACGTCAGCCCTGCTTATGTTGTCTGCAAACCAAGACAGAATGTAGACCCTCGATACTACGAGTTGTTATTCCGCACCAAGTTGTATCAAGGAGAAGTTTTCTGTTATTCCTACGGGATTGTACTGGATAGAAACCGCCTTTACTGGATCGGGTTCAAATCAATCTTCTCGCCCTATCCACCCATAGAAGAACAAAAAGAAATCATTAAGAAAATCAGTACAATGACCAAAGAAGTTGAAGAAGCAAAATCAAAAGCACAGGCAGAAATCGACCTAATCAACGAATTCCGCACGTCGCTGATAGCCGAAGCGGTGACGGGGAAGATTGAGATCAACAATAAATAGGAGTATTCAAATGTCAAATTCATTTCATGGTAACATAGAGGAACTTAAAGCATTATTTAATAATGCAAGCATTCAAGGGACTTGGTCTGATGGTGGGGAAGGGAAGCATACCTTCCGAACTCCAAAAAAAGGGACTGTGAATTGGTGGGAGTCTAGTGGAACTATTCAAATCCAGGGAAAAGTGGATGTGAAATCGGAATTAGAAAACTCTGTATCATCAGCACTTTCAGGAGGTGATGAATCCACATGCAGTATAGAGGCTCCAGCAGCTATCACAGGCAAGAAGCAAATTTTTATAGTTCATGGTCATGATACCGAGGCACGTGACCAGCTTGAACTTGCCTTACATCGACTTGAACTTAAACCATTTATTTTAATGAACACATCAGGAGAAGGTAAAACGATTATTGAAGCTCTTGAAGGTCAAATTGGAAAAGGGTACTCGGCTGGTTTTGGAATTGTACTAATGACACCTGATGATAGAGGATACGCTATTGCAAACGGAGAAGAAGAAATAAAGCCACGAGCAAGGCAAAATGTCGTTTTAGAAACTGGAATGCTGCTTTCTTCACTAACTCGCAAACGAATGGCAATTATTGTTAAAGACTATTTAGAAATCCCTTCAGACTAAGATGGAGTTATTCAACTTCGTTATGAAGTTCATGTTCGCGAGGTCGTAGCCAAGCTATGTCAACGTTTGAGGGAAGCAGGATTTGATATTGATGCAGATAAAATTTCCGCAGCTTCTGCTTGATTGTAGTTCGGTTACAGTAAATGAAGAAAGAAAATATGGAGTAAGAACGTGGGCAAGAAAACGCAACGATGGATTTATCATATCACGCATGTTGATAACCTCGCATCGATTATTGAAGAGGGTTGTTTGTGTTCGGATCGCCGATTGGTCGATTCGCATGAAGATCGCGTTGTGATTGGAATGGATCGTATCAAGCAACGACGGCTGAAAGAACTCCCAGTGCATTGTCATCCCAATACTTTTGTGGGTGATTATGTACCGTTCTATTTTTGCCCACGTTCACCGATGCTTTATATGATTCACATGAAAAACGACGAGCTTAAATTTCAAGGTGGGCAAGAAAGTATTGTACATCTTGTTGCATCGATGGATGAAGCGATTGTAGAGGCAGGCGAACATCCCTGGGCGTTTTCTGATGGGAATGCAGGAGCACGCTACACTCAGTTTTCAAATGACACCAATCAGTTACCAACTTTCGTCAATTGGAACGCAGTGAATACAACGTGGTGGAGTGGTTCCAATATTGACCCTGCAATTAAAGATAAAAAACAGGCAGAATTTCTCGTCCAGAATAGCTTCCCGTGGGAAGCTTTTCGGGGAATTGGAGTCATCAATGAATCGATACGGAAGGAAGTAGAGGAGATTCTTGAAAATGCCGATCATCAACCAAAGGTACTGGTCAAGCGTGACTGGTACTATTAAGATAAGAGGGAAGGAGAAACGATCATGCTTCAATTTACGAGAGGCGACATTCTGAAAGCCGATGTCGATGCGTTGGTCAATACCGTCAATACGGTTGGTGTGATGGGCAAGGGAATTGCGTTGCAGTTCAGCCGTGCTTTTCCAGAAATTATGAAGCCGTACAAAGAAGCCTGCAAATCTGGCGAATTGGTGACAGGCAAAGTGATGACGACAAAATTACCTTTGCTGGATGGTCCTCAATATATTATCAATTTCCCTACCAAACAGCACTGGAAGGGAAATTCCAAGATGGAATACATCGCAGAGGGCTTGGTTGCATTGGTGAAAGAGGTTCAGCAGTTGGAAATCAGGTCGATAGCAATTCCTCCTCTTGGATGCGGTTTGGGTGGGCTTCAATGGCAAGATGTGAAACAGCAGATTGAATTGGCTCTTGGTGATCTGGAAGAGGTAGAAATTCTGGTTTACGAACCCGCGGGAGTACCTGCTGCATCAAGAATGAAGACAGCAACCAAGAAACCGAACATGAGTGCTGGTCGTGCTGCTCTTCTTGAATTGATGCGTCGCTACGTTGCTGCATTGATGGATGATACCGTCACGCTACTTGAACTGCATAAGCTGATGTACTTTTTGAAAGAAGCTGGTGAGGTTCCAAAACTTGATTTTGTTAAAGGGCTTTATGGTCCTTATTCAACAAACCTGCGTCATGTACTGAAAGAAATTGAGGGGCATTATGTGACGGGCTTTGGTGATGGATCGGAAGAACCAGGTAAAGTGCTTAAACGAACAGAAGGAGCCGCCGAGAAAGCAGAAAGATACTTAAAGAGTCACCCTAAAACGCTTGAATGCCTAAATCGCGTCGAATCTCTGATTGATGGTTTTGAAACTGCGTACGGTCTGGAATTGCTTGCAAGTGTGCATTGGGTTGCCAAGTATGAAGTATCACCAGCAACAACACACGAAGAGGCAATTCAACAGGTGCATGAATGGAATCCGCGAAAACGCGAAACATTTGCACCAAAACATATTCAAGTAGCCTGGGGTCGACTGGCGCAAATGAACTGGCTGTGAGAGAATCAACATAATGAACCCAACTGACACCTCTGAGCATGGCTTAGAATCACTGATTGTAAATTCGCTTGTTGATGAAGCGAAATATGTGCGGGGGGAGCCGGGGGATTATGACCGCGACCATGCCGTTGACTTGAAACAGCTTTTTGCGTTTCTGGAAGCGACACAGCCAGAGGTGATTGAACAACTCGGCATCGGGAGTGAAGGGACATCGCGGGATAAATTTCTGCATCGCCTGCAAGGTGAAATTGCCAAGCGGGGCGTGATTTATCTGTTACGAAAAGGATTCGCGTATAGTTCTGCTTCAAAGATCAATCTGTTTTATGGTACGCCCACGCCAGGCAACAAATCGGCTGAAGAAAATTACACAGCCAATATCTTCAGCATCACGAGGCAATTGCGTTTCAGTAATAATGAGACCGCGTTATCGCTCGACATGTGCATCTTCATCAATGGTCTGCCCGTCATTTCGTTTGAATTGAAGAACCAATTAACCAAGCAAACCTATTCCGATGCCATTGACCAATATAAACGTGACCGTAGTTCAAAAGAACTGCTCTTTCAGTTCGGTCGCTGCATGGTGCATTTTGCTTTGGATGATCAGCAAGTCTGGATGTGTACCCATTTGAAGAACGGGGCAAGCTGGTTTCTCCCTTTCAACAAAGGCTACAACGATGGTGCGGGCAACCCGCCGAATCCGAATGGAATTGCAACCGATTATCTCTGGAAACAGGTTCTTGCCAAAGCGAGCCTGACAAACATCATTGAAAATTATGCTCAAATTGTCGAAGAGAAAGACCAGAAAACAGGACGCAAAAAACGTACTCAAATTTTCCCTCGTTATCATCAATTGGATGTCGTTCGCTTTCTTCTGAAAGATTCAGGTTCTGTTGGTGCGGGACATCGTTATTTGATTCAACATTCCGCAGGTTCGGGCAAAAGTAATTCCATTACCTGGCTGGCTCATCAATTGATTGAATTGCAACAAAAAAACAAGCCTGTCTTTGATTCGGTGATTGTCGTTACAGACCGTCGCGTTCTTGATAAACAAATTCGTGATAACATCAAACAGTTTGCGCAAGTTTCTGCTGTTGTTGGAGCAGTGACGCAAGGATCAGGACAACTGAAGTCCTTCATTAGCGAGGGAAAGCGAATCATTATCACGACGGTGCAGAAATTTCCTTTCATCTTAAAAGAGATGGGAGATGAACACCGCGGACGGACTTTTGGAGTCATTATCGATGAGGCACACAGCACGCAAGGAGGACGCACCGCAGCAGCCATGAACATTGCCTTGGCGGAAGAAGGCGAAGCAGTAGACGAAACCAACGAAGACCGCATCAACCGTGTGATGGAATCACGAAAGATGCTCCCCAACGCTAGCTATTTCGCTTTTACTGCAACTCCCAAGAACAAGACATTGCAAGTTTTTGGAGCAGAACAACCAGACGGCAGCTTTCGCCCCTTCCACAGCTACACAATGAAACAGGCAACGCAGGAAGGTTTCATTCTCGATGTACTGGCGAATTACACGCCGGTCGATAGTTACTACCGACTGGTCAAGAGAATCGAAGATGATCCCGAATTCGATTCCAAGAAAGCACAAAGCAAACTCCGCAAGTATGTTGAATCGCACGATCACGCCATTCGTCAAAAAGCAGAGATCATGATCGATCATTTCCACGAGCAGGTTTTGGGAGCAAAGAAGATAGGCGGACGTGCCAGGGCAATGGTGATATGCAGCGGCATCAAACGAGCCATGCAATACAAGACCGCTTTTGATACTTATTTGAAGGAACGAAAAAGCCCTTATCAGACAATTATTGCCTTCTCTGGAGAGCAAGAATTTCAGGGTGACAAAAAAGTAACCGAAGCATCAATGAATGGCTTCCCCAGCACAAAGATTGCTGAATACTTTGCAGATGGGGAAGTCTCAGGGATTCGACAAAAAGACCCTTATCGTTTTCTCATTGTGGCTGACAAATTTCAAACGGGATACGATGAGCCGTTGTTGCACACGATGTATGTTGATAAACAACTCTCTGGTGTGAAGGCAGTGCAAACACTTTCACGGTTGAATCGAGCGCATCCCAAAAAACATGATACCTTCGTACTCGATTTTCTGAACGATACCGATACCATTCAAACATCTTTTGAACCTTACTATCGCACAACAGTTCTCAGTGAGGCAACAGATCCCAACAGGCTGCACGACATGAAAGCAGACCTTGATGGGCATCAAGTTTATGCAATCGAAGATATTGACCAGCTTGTAGAACTTTATTTGGATGGTGCGAAGAGAGATCGACTTGATCCCATTCTTGATGCGTGCGTTGCACGATATATCGAAGACCTCGGTGAAGAATCACAGGTTGACTTCAAAGGGAAAGCAAAAGGATTCACGCGAACGTACAACTTTCTTGCTTCCGTTATTGATTTCACTAATGCAGAATGGGAAAAGCTATCGATCTTCTTGAGTTTTCTGACTCCAAAGCTCCCTGCACCTGTTGAAGAAGATTTATCACGCGGCGTTCTCGAAACAATTGACATGGACAGCTACCGTGCAGAGATTCAAGCTAAAACCAGTATTTCATTAACTGATGATGAAGGAGAAGTCGAACCCGTGCCAACAGGTGGCAGTGGATTCAAGGCAGAACCTGAACTGGATCGAATAAGCAGTATCGTTCGTCTGTTTAATGAAAACTTTGGTAATACCGAATGGAAAGATCAAGACAAAATCATTCAGGTGATTACGGAAGAAATCCCCGTCAAAGTTGCTGCAGACACTGCTTACCAGAACGCTCGCAACAACCCTGACAAACAAAATGCCCGTATCGAACACGACAAAGCACTCGGTCGTGTTATGACAGACTTATTGTCGGATCACACCGAACTTTTCAAACAATTCAGTGACAACCCCAGCTTCAAAAAATGGCTGGCAGATACTATTTTTACGATGACCTACAAACAACAAGGGTGACAATGCAAATTTGCCACAACCTACGGCAAATTTACAGAACCATATATTTCCAATAAAGTGAAACAATGAGTGATGACCTGCCAGCCCCGATCCCTGAAACCCCCGGTGATTTTCTGCTCTACGAGACAGAAGATGGAAAAACGCGGATTGAAGTTCGGTTGGCAGAAGAGACGGTTTGGTTGCCACAACGCGTCATGGCAGAACTCTTTCAGACATCAATCCAGAACGTAAATCAGCACCTCATAGCAATTTATGACGAAGGAGAACTTCTTCCCGAGGCAACTATCAAGAAATACTTGATAGTTCAAAAGGAGGGGAAGCGAGAAGTTTCTCGGCAGATTGACCATTACAATCTTGATGCCATTATCTCCGTCGGTTATCGCATCAAATCCCATCGTGGTACGAAATTTCGTATCTGGGCAACCGAGCGATTACGTGAATACCTTATTAAAGGGTTCACGATGGATGATGATCGTCTCAAACGGGCAGGTGGCGGCAATTATTTTGATGAACTGCTGGTCCGCATTCGTGATATTCGTTCTTCCGAGCGAGTTTTCTGGCGAAAATTTCTCGATATCTATGCGACGAGTATCGATTACGAGCCTCAAAACGAAACCTCTGTTCTCTTCTTCAAATCAATCCAGAACAAAATGCACTGGGCGGCTCATGGACAAACCGCCGCTGAAGTGATTCATCGTCGAGCCGATGCCACAAAACCGAATATGGGTTTGACTACCTGGGAAGGAAAGAAACCACGCAAAACGGAAGTGAGCATTGCAAAGAACTATCTCAACGCAGAAGAGATGGAAGCTCTTAACCGCATCGTCACCGCTTATCTGGAATTTGCAGAATTGCAGGCAACAAACCGCAAGCCGATGTATATGGCAGACTGGATAAAAAAACTCGACGACTTTCTGCGTCTTTCCGACCGTGAAGTTCTTACTCACGCAGGCAAGATTTCACACGAAGATGCCAAAGAGAAAGCAGAAGCGGAATACAATCGCTACAAAGAACAACAAGCAGCACTTCCTCAACCTGTCGATAAAGATTTCGAGAATACGCTGAACGAATTGAAAAAGATTGAAGATGTGGCGAAGAAGAAGCCTGCTAAGAAGAAAACGACTAAAAAGAAAACGAAGCGAAAGAAGAAGGAAGGGGAGTGGTAGCATCATTACAAACTCAACTATCAATATAAACGGTTTCTTTTTATTTATCACCAAAGCATTGAGGTATAAACTGACTTTTTAGGATTCAACCATCACCATGACCGACAAAATCATCTGCCCAAACTGCCAAACGGAAATTGAAGTGAGCGAGGCTCTCTCGTCCCAGCTTGAGGAGCAGATGCGTAAACAGCTTGGTGCAGAACAAAAGCGACTTACTGAGCAATTTGAAGCGAAACAGGAAAACCTGAAAGAGCGTGAAGCGGAAATTGCAAAATCAGAAGAGAAAATGGAGAAGGAGATTGAATCCCGCCTGAAAGAAGAAAAAGAAAACTTCTCAAACAGGCAGCAGAGAAAGCAAAAGAAGAGGTCGCTGTTGAACTGAAAGACCAGGCGGAAGAATTGGGTGCCATCAAAGCCAAGTTGAAAGAGGCACAAGAGCAGGAACTGGAACTCCGCAAGAAATCACGAGAACTGGAGGAGCAGAAGAAGGAATTTGAACTGACCCTCAATCGTACGCTCGATGAAGAACGAGACAAAATTCGTGAGACCGCCAAGAAAGAGGCGAGTGAAGAAAGACAACTCAAAGAGGCTGAAAAAGATAAACTGATCAACGATTTGAAAGACCAGATTGGCGATCTGAAACGAAAATCAGAGCAAGGCTCCCAGCAACTTCAAGGGGAAATTCTGGAACTTGAACTGGAAGATTTGCACAGGCGAACATTCCCATACGATTCTATTGATGAAGTTCCCAAAGGGATTCGTGGTGCAGATGTTTTGCAAAACGTTTATGACTCTTCAGGAAACCATTGTGGAGCGATTCTTTGGGAATCAAAGAGAACCAAAAGCTGGAGTGATACATGGTTGCCCAAATTGCGTGATGACCAACGTGCAGCCAAAGCAGAGATTGCAGCGATTATTTCAGTAGAACTTCCAAAAGGCATTTCCACATTCTCCAAAGTTGATGGCATCTGGGTAACAAACTGGCCATGCACAATCGGCTTGGCAACCGCCCTTCGTTCAAGTCTGATTGAAGTCGCTCATGCAAAACAGGCTCTTGATGGTCAACAGGGGAAAATGGAATTGCTCTACAACTATCTTTCCGGCTCAGAATTCCGTCACAGGGTGGAAGGGATTGTTGAAGCCTTTGTGACCATGAAAAGCGATCTTGATTCAGAAAAACGTTCCATGCAACGCATCTGGTCAAAACGTGAAAAGCAATTAGATCGAGCAATCACCCAAACCGCAGGACTACACGGCGACCTAAGTGGCATCATCGGAAATGCGATACCAGCCATTGAACAACTCGATTTGCCCGCGTTGGAGGGACCAGAAGAGGAAGAAAAGACGACAACTGAAGAATAGAAAATAATCTTGGATTTTGCCTTCAATCTTGATCTCAGGAAAGTAAGATTCAGGACTTAACAGTTTGCAGATTATGTTAACCCCGTAATGACTTCTTGGCATTGGAATGCCGTTTTGTTTTTTGCAAGTAAGAAATACGTGTTGTTAATCCAGTTTTCTTTTATTGAGTCAAACGGTTACTTCTGTTGTAGCAGATGCGAGAAACTTTCTGTCTGTGTGAAATACAGTTTGCTTGTTCTTGTTTGACAAATTATCGACTTGAGTTTTTAATCCTCCCCTTTTTACTCGAAATTTGAGATCGTGTTTTACTTTGGTGACTAACAGAAAGTGTGGTACAATTATCTGACATAAATGACAAATACAACTTTCAATTCTCGGCTTCCACAGGTGCTTGTCGTTGACGATGATGCTTCCATACGCGGAGCGTTGGACACCAAGTTTACCAAAGCAGGATTTGCGGTGACTCTTTGTCAGGATGGCGAAGCAGGGTTGGCTGCATTGAGGCAACAGCGGTTCAATATGGTGGTGTTGGATGTCAACATGCCGGGGAAGAGTGGGATTGATGTGTTGAAGGAAATTTCTGAAACCCAAAACGCTGAGATACCAACTTTTGTATTAACTGCTCAGGCGGATCATTGCGATGAAGTTTGTCAGTTGGGTGCACGTCGCTGTTTTTTGAAACTGAATCATCCGTTGCGGGATGTGGTTGCTTCGATTTGTCAAGAAGTTTCCGCTGTTTGATATGAAAAATCTGGAACAACTCGCAACAGAATTGGCTCAGATGCACGAATGGTTGTTTGCTTCTATTCCCGATTCTCCTATTGCAGCAGACTTTTTTTAGCAAATTGTTGGTGGGTATGAAGCAACCATTCCGGTCAACGATATTCCCAGGCTGAGAACTCTTGTTTCTGTTAAACTTCGCCAGCACTCAAGCTAAATGCCACCACTTCTCACGCTCACCGGGCAATCAAACAAGGACTATGTTTTCACGGCACTGCCCTTGAATCAAAAACTGCCGAGTTCTGCGGGTGTTTATGTCGTTACAAATGCAATTTCAAATGACGAAGGGCAAGTTCATCATACACCGTTACAAATTGAAAGTTGCAGTGATTTGTCGAAGCTGTCTGATGAATCGGCTATTCAAAATTTGAGAACTGAAGGAGCCACTATGATTTGCGTCAAAATCGAAGAGGTGATGGAAAAACGACAGCAGATTGAACGAGAATTGAAAGCGAAATACCTTGCTTGAAATCTATTCTTTTCTTAACTGATAAACCGTTCCTGTTTTACTGCGAAACAGTATTTTGTTGAACTCTGTGAAATCTTGATGCACACCCAGGGCAAGGGCAGTCGGATGGACTGCCCAGTCTTGTCGGAGAGAAAGTTCTGGCTGTTTTCCCTGCCAGTTAAATATCTCTTGATTATCAATCGTGAGTAAAATCGTTGCGTCATCTTCCTTTCCCAGTGTAACATCGACCTCAATGACATGTGGTTTTCCGTTGACGAGAGTTCCTCTTTTTCTTACTCCCCAGTATTCTCCATTAACCTTTTGAATTGAAAAATTATTACCATCATTGCCGCCGGAAACCATACAAATCGCTTTTCCGACTGGCAGAATCAAATTCACTTCCCCTGTTCTGGCAGTTCGTTTCATGTGAACTTGTAATTGGTAATCACCAGTCGGAACAACTGGCAAGATTAATCGTGAAAATTC
>Ga0316209_1003258_pt1 | contig 11344 bp, 13 predicted proteins | sample 6monopyrite_MG_FD_204945 | JGI IMG/M metagenome (GOLD analysis project Ga0316209, IMG submission 204945) | Microbial mat bacterial communities from mineral coupon in-situ incubated in ocean water Damariscotta River, Maine, United States -... | ecosystem: Environmental > Aquatic > Marine >...
AAACTGATCTTTTAAACCTATGAATAAAGGCGTATTGCGAGTGCGCTACATTTTTAGAAAAATAACGCGAAAATCATGTCAAGCGATTTTTTACAATTTTCAAGAAAAATACGCTGAATAGTTACAATAATTTTACAGTGCCAGGTGCCAGTCCAGACTAAAAGTATCCAGTCCTGGATTCGGCTGTCTTAAATAACCGTTGGAATAGTGGTTATAGCGCAGCGTAAGGCGCTGACTGCGATTGGTTCCCAAAGGCATACCGACGCCGAAAAGTGTGGCAAACTGGGCCTTACTGGAAAATCGTATAGGCGATAATCGGGTGCTGTTAAAGTAACTGAGTCCGACCCCGAATTGCCAGTACCACTCAGAGCCTCCGGCTGTATTTTGCCAAAAGGAAACCACTGGCCGCAGGGCTATCAGTTTCATCGACTGCCGATCTTTGATCTGCGCGGCATAGGCTTCAAATTCAAGCTCGCCATCTTCTAAAAGAGAATTTTCAAATCGATAATCGCTGCGCCAGAAAATCCCGGCGGCTTGTTGTCTGGCGCCGCTGATGTTCTTATTTTGAATCAGCGCATCGTTCATACCACGCCCCGCACTGAGCCAAAGACCATCGATTGCATTGGCGCAAGCGGGGTGGAGAATCAAAGCCAGAAAAATTGCGCTCAGCATTTTTATTTTACTCGCAGCGAGCGCGCTGAAAATTATGTTCATCTGTCAGCTATCTCCCTAAAAGCCTTTTTGTTTTTTTATCATTTCGTAGGCCGATTGTATTTCCTGAGACTTTTCCGTCGCTACTTTAACCATTTCTTCTGGCATTCCGCGCGATACCAGTTTATCCGGATGGTGTTGCGACATCAGTTTGCGGTAGGCGCGCTTTGTTTCCGCTTTGTTGGCCGTAGCCGGGATCCCCAGCACCTGATAGGCCTGTTCCAGCGAAGGTTTTGACCCCACTGTGTAGTTTCCGGTGTGACCGTCGCGATGAAAAGACTGCTGCGCATGAACCATATTAATCAGCTGGTCAATCTGCGCGCTTGAAATTCCCAGGGCATAACCAATTTGATAGAGAATCTCCATTTCCGGCCCGGAGGCTTGACCATCGGCGGTTGCCGCCAGGATCTGTATTTCAAGAAACATTTGAATCAGGCTGGGTCGCCGACTACAGAGAGTCAATAATTCACGCAGACTCAGATTCAGGTCAAAATCGTTCGATTTACCGCGATTGAATGCGCTAATGGCTTCTTTACGTTTGTCGGCGTTAAGGCCGAGCTTGCGCATAACATCTTCGGCGGCGGCAATCTCCTTTTCGGTAACCGTGCCATCGGCCTTGGCCAGATGCCCCATCACAGCAAAGCTGGTTTCAAAAAATACTTTCTGAATTTGCGTCGGATCAGCTCGGTCGAAAACGCGCCCAAAGTCCTGGTTGAGCCCCTTGTCAAAAGAATGTCCGATCCAGATCCCAATCAGCAGGCCGGGAATGTTGGCTACCAGAAACCCGAGGATACCGCCGATGATTTTTCCGATAATTGTCATAGAGTTCGCTTACGTAATTAAAATAGTTGTTAGTCTTTTACCACTCAGGTTTATGCCAATTGCATCTGAGCATTTATTCTGGGCTAGCAGTCGCCAGCGGTTAATGTTTAATCGCCGCGAAAAGACCCGGCTTGACGCGTGTGTTCAGAAAAACATAAAAATCGTTTAGTTCAGGGTACTTAACCGTTGCATCTAGCAAGTAATTAAACGTCAGCGCTAAATCTTTTAAATACCCTGCCTTGTTATCGCGGTAATTAAGGCGGCAAAATATCCCCAGCACTTTGATGTGACGCTGCATCCCCATCCAGTCAAAGTCGCGACAAAAAGCATCGAATGGAGAGTCGAGTAACCCCAAAGATAGTGCTTTGTGGTGATATATACGACACCAGGCGCTTACATTCTCCTGCGGCCACCGGATATAGCAATCTTTTAACAAAGAAACCAGATCGTAACTGATCGGCCCGACGACTGCATCCTGAAAATCCAGAATAGCAGGCGTATTCTGTCCCGCCAGCATCAAATTGCGAGAATGGTAATCCCGGTGAACAAAAACTTGTGGCTGGGTTACTGCTGACCTTATCAGCCGTGAAAAGGTTTGCTCGATCAGTGCTTGTTCGTTGCTGGACAATTTCAATTGCAGATGGCGGTCAAGCAACCAATCGCAAAATAGCGTCATTTCTTCGAGTAACAAATGCTCGTCATATCGCGCTAGCGACTGCAACCAAGCCGTTTCCAGCTGCTGCATTTTGAGCAGAGAGTCAATCGCCTGCGAGTAAAGGTTATCCGCAGTTGCCGCTGTTAAATGAGGCAGGTAAAGGCTGTCGCCCAGGTCGCTTAAAAGCAGGAAACCGAGGCTGGCGTCATAAGCGAGCACTCGGGGCACTGTCAGTTCTTGTTGATTGAGCAACTCTGCGACGGATACAAAGGCTAGATTATTTTCGCTTGCGGGCGGGGAGTCGACAGCGATAATTGACTGTTCTTTATGATGCAAGCGGAAATACCGCCTGAAGCTGGCGTCATTGGATATTGCGTCGAGCCTGGGTGCCGGGCAATTCAATTGCTTGCCTGCCCAGTTTGATAACGCTTGCTGTCTTTGTTTTAAATTCAATAGTGATCGGTTATCCAGATTATCTTGAGGGCAAATAATGCCTGTGTTGCGCGCTTTGTACAAGTCCATCGGTGAACGGACGTTAACCCCGGCGCGGGCTCTTCTGGCGTTAAACTCACTCGTTTTCTGTAATGGGCTGATCCAGGGTGAGCTAGCCGATTTCGTGTTTTCGTGTGCCTGCTTTTCGCGTATGATTAGCGGCTGTTATCAATTGCATAGAGTCTGACTTTGTTTATTAGCTTTGATGCCGTATTTACTCGTTTTTTTCAGGTTACTAATTTTGCTGCGTTGATTGTGTTTGCGGGCGTGATCCCTGCGTTTGCTTCTGAAGAAAATGATCGGGAGCAACGCGCTACACATAATTCAGAGAATCCATTTTTTTCCTCTCGATTCAACAGTCAAGAGCAAGATAAGATCGATATCAATGAGTTGTCTGAGTGTGTGGCAGCGAGCGCCCGTTCAAGCATTAGAAGAACGACAGATTTTTCCGGCTCAAAAACAGATAAACAGCAAAGAACAATTTCATACGATGGCGCGCCTGAAATTGGGCCGCAACGCACCCATTTAAAGGGCAGGGTTAAAGTCCGTTATGTCGGCAGCCAGATCAGCGCCGATGAAATTATTCTGGAACACGAAAGCGAACGCCTGAGCGCGACCGGTGGAGTAACACTGGAATCTGACGAGGCGTTATTTCTGGCTGAGTCATTGCAGCAGGATAATCGGCAGAACAAGCTCGAATTACAAACAACCCAGTTTTATCTGTTTGCCAATAATGCCAACGGCACAGCTAAAAAAGTTACAGTGACGGCGGATCAAGAGACCCGGTTGGACGAGCTGACTTTTTCTACCTGTCAGGCTGAGCAGAAGAGCTGGCAATTAACGGCGTCAGAAATGCAGCTTAACGCTGAAAGTGGTCGCGGAGAAGCCTGGAATACTACCCTGGAAATTGGCGACGTGCCGATATTCTATTTCCCTTATTTGAACTTTCCTATCGATGAACGTCGTCAATCCGGTTTACTTTCGCCGGCGGTTAAAAATAGCGATAAATCAGGGCTGGATTTAACCTTGCCCTATTACTGGAATATTGCTCCGTCCCTTGACGCAACTTTCACGCCGCGACAAATGGAAAAAAGAGGGCTTCAACTGGGCACGGAATTTCGCTGGTTGACCGAGAAAAGTTATACCGAAGTTTATGGTGAGTGGATAGAAAAAGATAAGCTGGTCGAGCAAACTTTAACCACCACGGACCCGCTAACGAACGATCCGAACGGCGCAAACAGCGCGCAGCGATGGCTGGGTAGACTGAGCCACCAGACGGTTTTTAGTTCAAACTTGAATTTCAACGTGGAGAGCTACCGCGTTAGCGATAGTGATTATTTCAGGGATTATTCGGTCGGACTGGAAGAATCCAATGAAACCCAGCTAAGTAGCCGCGCGAGTTTAAAGTATAGCGACCCTGTATGGGATATCAATCTGTTCGCTGTGAGCTATCAGGCGCTGATCGGCACCGAGTCTTACCAGTATTTACCCAGTCTGGATATTCAAGCCGACTACTTGTCCGCAGCGGGTCTACGCTGGCAGCTGGAATCAGAATGGAGCCGTTTTGAGCATCGCCAGTTAAATCAGCTAGAGGGCAGCCGGACGAGTTTAGCGCCTGCGGTCAGCTATCCGGTGGAGCGCGATTGGGGGTATTTTACCCCCAAGATGGCCTACCAGATGACGCGTTATCGCCAGCAATCACAGCTGGATGGACAAGAAACCGAGATTGACCGTGACCTGCCCGTGTTTAGCCTCGATAGTGCGTTATATTTTGACCGGCAAACTCGCTGGTTTGGCTCTGATTACAGTGAGACGCTCTCGCCGCGAGTTTTTTACAGCTATATTCCTTATCGTCAACAGTCACAAATTAATCTGTTTGATACCACTTTGCCGAGTTTTGAGTTCAACCAGCTGTGGCGCGAAAATCGCTTTAGCGGAATTGACCGAATCGGCGATGCTAATCAGTTGAGTGTTGCGCTGGCCAATTCACTGGTGCAAAACAACAGCGGTGAAAAGGTATTTGATTTTAGCCTTGGCCGCCGCATTTATTTTGAGCGACGGCGGGTTCAACTCGATGGCGAAACACTTGTAGATGAAAGCGCTTCGCCCTGGTTGGCGCAGCTTTCCTTCAGGTTGCATCAGAGCACTGAATTTGATGGATTTATCGAATGGGATCAAAAACAAAACAATACCAACCAGGCACGGGCTCGAATAAAGTTTGAACCCCAGGCCAATCATATTGTCAATTTATCTCACCGATACCGAAATACCCTGGGGCGCGTTAGCGAAGAAGCCGATATTTCTTTTGCCTGGCCTGTTAATGATCGCTGGCGACTGGTCGGAAGGTGGTATAATGACCTGCGTCGCGGCCAGACCGTTGAATCGTTGGCGGGAGTTGAATATGAGTCCTGCTGTTGGGCTATTCGTCTGGTAGCGCAAAAATATTTGAATATACAACTGAACAGTCAGGGTTTGCCGGCGCAGATCGGCGGTAATGAGTACAGCGATGGTATTTATCTACAGTTCGTATTCAAAGGGTTGGGCAGCGCCGGTCAGGCAGGGTTGAGTGAATTGCTTGAATCGAGTATTCAGGGATACCGCGACCCGTTTTTGACAAGATAATGAATTTGGTAAGAAAAAAGTAAATAACAAAGGTTGGACGGCTCCAGACAAGATTGCGGGGCATTTTGATCAACAAGGTCAGACGAAACAATAATTTTCTAAAGAGTAATTATTAATGAATAAAATAATCAAGCTGGCACTAATGGCGGTAGTTGTCGTTAACATCGGCGTCGCCTCGGCTAAATTGGAGTTGATTGACCGCGTGGTCGCGCTGGTGGACGAGGATGTGGTTCTCGCCAGTGAGTTGCTGCGTCGTACTCGCTCGGTTATAAAACAGATTAAGGCGCGCGATCAAAAAGTGCCTGACGTAAAAATATTACGCCAACAAATCCTCGACCGCCTGGTGATCGAATCATTGCAATTGCAAATGGCCAAGCGGGTCGGTGTGCGCATCAGTGACGCTGAGCTGGACTCTACCATTGAAAATGTAGCCAAAGAAAACAAAGTCAGCGTTGATCAGTTTCGCCAGGGGATCCTGGATGAAGGCACTTCCTGGGCTATTTTTCGAGAAGATATTCGTAAAGAAATGATGATTTCACGGGTAACCGGCGGATCGGTTTCTCGTCGTATCAAAATTAGCGATAAGGAAGTCGATAATCTGCTGGCGCAAATCAGCCACCAGACCAGAACGCAGTATTTGCTCGGCCATATTTTGCTACCCTTGTCAGAAGATGCTTCCCCGGAAGATATCGCCAAAATCAGACTGCAGGCAGATAAACTGGTTAAAGAGCTACGCGCTGGCGCCAATTTTGACGAGTACGCTGTCAGTTATTCGTCCAGCCAGGACGCTTTGCAAGGCGGTAATTTGGGGTGGAGAACCTTGTCGCAACTGCCATCGCTGTTTGCTGGTACGGTGAAAAATATGAAAAAGGGGCAGATTTCCGAGCCGGTCAGAAGTGGCAGCGGACTTCACATCCTTAACCTGATGGACTCAAAAGGCGACTTTGAAACTCATAATGTGATGCAAAGTCACGTAAGACACATACTGATTTCTCCCAATGCGATCCTCGATGATCAGGCAGCCAAGGAAAAACTGGAGCTGATCCGGCAAAGGATCGTTGATGGCGAAAAATTTGAAGATCTGGCGATTGAATTTTCTGACGATAAGGGGAGTGGTTCTCTGGGCGGAGATCTGGATTGGTCAGATCCGGGCACCTTTGTACCCGAGTTTGCCAAGGCCATGGATGCTCTGGCAATAGACGAATTGAGCTCCGCTGTCAGAACACAGTTTGGCTGGCATCTAATTCAGGTGATCGGTCGACGAGAACAGGATCAAACCGAAGACAAAAAGCGTGAGCGCGCTTATCGCATCCTGCAAAACCGGAAATTTGAAGAAGAAACTCAGGTATGGCTGCGCGAGCTAAAGGAGCAGGCCTACATTAAATTAATCGATGATTGATAAAAGGACGCAGACTCTTCCCCTGATCGCACTGACCATGGGGGAGGCCGCTGGTGTGGGGCCAGAGCTGCTGGTCAGGCTATCTCAAAAAGCATTTGAAGCCAGACTGCTGGTGCTGGCTGACGCAGAACTTCTGAGCGAGATGGCGAATCGCATTAATGTTTCTCTCAAAATTACTTCGGTTGACACAGTAGACTCGGTTGCTCCTCATCAGGCAGGCCATCTTTTCGTTGAAAACCATTCGCTGCAAACGCGTGCGGTCGCGGGTAAACTGGATCCAAAAAATGCCGTTACCACGCTTTCCATTTTAGCGCGAGCCAGTGAATTGGCGCTGAACCGGCAAGTTGACGCAATAGTGACAGCGCCGGTACATAAAGCTAACCTGAACCAGCTTGACCCGGATTTTATCGGGCATACTGAATATTTCGCCAAACGCGCTGATGTCGACAAAGTCGTTATGATGCTTGCCGCGAACGGATTACGCATAGCGCTAGCAACGACTCACTTACCTTTAAGGGAAGTTCCAAACGCGATCACCCGCTCAAATCTCAAACAGGTGATTGACGTCATTTTGAGCTGGGCAGACAAATTCGCGCAGGTTCCACTAAGACTGGCTGTGTGCGGACTCAACCCGCACGCGGGAGAAAGCGGCCTGCTCGGCAGTGAAGAGCAGCAAATTATTCAGCCTTTAGTCGCGGATTACCACGGTCGGCGGCACTCAGTTAGCGGCCCTTATCCCGCAGATACCTTATTTACGCCGCAAAAGAGAAAAGAATTCGACCTGTTCTTGGCCATGTATCACGATCAGGGCTTACCTGTAGTCAAGGCATCTGGTTTTGGCCGCTGTGTTAATGTGACTCTGGGGCTACCCTACGTGCGTACTTCGGTCGACCACGGCACCGCTCTGGATATCGCCGCGAGCTATTCTGCCTCGTCCGACAGTTTGACCTTCGCCGTGAATTACGCCGCGCAATTAGTGGCAGGAATTTTACCCCAATGAAAATATTTAACCCGACCCAACATCAGGCAAAAAAACGCTTTGGCCAGAATTTTCTTCAGGATCAAAGCGTTATTGAACGCATTGTGCGCAGTATTCGGCCTGGTGAAAGCGATAATATCATCGAGATCGGGCCGGGTCTCGGCGCACTGACGCGTGAAATCCTGCAACTTAGCAAGCGAATCTCCGTGATCGAGCTGGACCGGGAAGTGATCCCAAAGCTCAAATTTAATTGTGATGGTCTGGGTGAACTGAACATATTCCAGCAGGACGCGCTAAAAACTGATTTTTCTGAATTCGCAGCACAAAGCCCTATTCGAGTGGTCGGTAATCTACCGTACAACATATCCACACCAATTATGTTTCATCTTTTTGACTATCTTGACCAAATCAAAGATATGTATTTTATGCTGCAAAAAGAGGTGGTCGAGCGAATTGTCGCCGGGCCGGGTAGCAAAACCTACGGCCGCCTGAGTGTGATGACGCAGTACTTTTGTGAGCCCCGATTGCTGTTTATCGTACCGCCAGAAGCATTTGAACCGGCGCCAAAAGTTGATTCAGCGGTGGTGCAATTGGTTCCGCGAGAGCAAAGACCGCACCTGGAAAGTTTTGAGATTTTTGCAGCGATGGTCTCAGAGGCCTTTAACCAAAGACGAAAAACCATCCGCAATGTCTGGAAGTCCCGTCTAGATGCAGACGGGTTTGCTCAAATCGAGCTGGATGCCGGATTAAGGCCAGAAAACCTCTCGCTCGCCGCGTTTGTCAAAGCGGCAAATTTTGTCGCCGGGCGACTTGAAGGCTAGGGCGTTTAGTTTGCCGATTGTTACTTTATTATTCTTGCTCAATCTATCGCCTGTTTGCTCGGTTCAGGTTAGGTTAATCTAGTCGGGTTACCATGAGTAGGGTGCAGTTTAAGACACTTGGTTAACGGGCAAAAAATTTGCGGGAGGGCAGTCATGAAAGTCTCAAAATTAGTCCTGATATTACCTTTTGCTCTGGTACTGTCGGCGTGCGCGGGGCATTATCGTGGACACGGAGGTGGTTATGGAGCGGGCTATGGTCATGGTAATGTTTCGATCGGCGTTCATGGCGACCTGCACAGCAACGCAGCGGCAGTAGTCGGCGCGCTTGCGGTTGGCGCAATTGTGGGCCACGCGCTCACCGCCGCGGCTAATCAGGAAAAGGGCGCTGGCACTAGCAGCGCCCCGATGCAATCCGACAAGGCGACTGACGAGCTGGTCAATGGCTACTCCATCGGTAAAAACGATAAATCCTCGGCAAAGCCGCTAAAAAACAAAGAGCAGGCGCGTTTTTACCAGAAAGGACAGGACGGAAATTGTTATTTGATGGAAAAAAAAGGCGAGCAGGTTAATGTTATTTCTATGGTGCCTTCTTTTTCCTGTGATTGAACGTCTAAATTTGAGCAAAACCATATAACCATTACGGTCGTTGCATGGATTCCGTGATTCCGTTAATATTGCCTAATGATTATCTCTTTTGGCGACAAAGCCGCATCTGACCTGTTTCATGGCGTGTCAAGTCGCCATGTTCGTAAGCTTCCAAATCAAATACTAGAGGCCGCTCTTTACAAGCTCGATGTTCTTAATGCTGCCCAAGACCTTGATGATCTTCGATCGCCTCCCGGCAACAGACTTGAACCATTAAAAGGCGATTTTAAGGGCTTTCACAGCATTCGCATTAATTCACAATGGCGAATTGTGTTCCGTTGGGATGTCAATGCTGCTCACGAAGTCCAAATTGTGGACTATCACTAACATTGATAAGGTGACTTATGATTCCTTCAAATAGAACAGCAACACATCCGGGCGTTATCTTGCTTAAGGAGTTTCTTGAGCCGCTTGAATTAACCCAAAAGGCTCTTGCGACGCACGTTGGAGTACCCGTTCAGCGGATTAATGAAATTGTTCGTGGTAAACGAGGCGTTACTCCAGAAACAGCCTGGCTGCTCTCTGAGGCTTTATCTACTACGCCTGAGTTTTGGCTCAATCTACAATCTGTTCACGACTTGTCAGCCAGTCGACCAGATCATCATGTTCAGTCATTAATCGCGGCTGGCATGTAACAAAAGCATGTTAGCGATGCAAAAAACGCAGGCCAAATTTAGGCGCCAGGTGCCCGTAGATAGGGTGATATTAAGGAGGCAAACAGGGCAAGATCGTACTTAATTGAACTTTATGGCAAAACAGCGACGAAAAGTGTATGCGTTATCAACTTACTTTAATGGAAGAGACCGAGATAGCGCAATTGCTGAGGCCTATTATTCTGGCGGTTATAGCCAGAGAGAAATAGGTGACTTCTTAGGTTGTCATTATAGTACGGTAAGTCGAAGATTAAAGGCATTTGAAACGAAGAGTGGCAGTTAAAGACTTGACCCCACTGGTTTAAAGACTTGACCCCACTGGTTTATAAACTGGAACGTGATGAGAAATGGACATCCAGCCTGGCTGTTGGTAGCTATGCTTTTGCTGATAGCTATAAAAGCGAAGCGGGTGGTAAAGCCAGTTATAGAAAAATGAGAGTGCTCGGAGATTGTACGGTGATTAATGAGCCAGAAAGTGCTTATAGTAGCGATTTATAGCGTAAAAAGGGGCGTTTAAGGTTGGTGAGAGTGTTACATTAACCTTAAATCGGTTTAAAATTATGAGGTTAGGTCGGTCCGACCCTGAGCGGCTGAGCCTCGTGCGAAACAATTTGGTGATTTATCAAATGGAGCAGAATTGGCTACCATGATTTCAATTGTTTGGGATGGATTAAAGCCGGACATAACGCCAGAGCGATTTAAAGCAATATGGACTTCAGCACAAGTTACTAGAAGTGAACTACCAAAAACAGCGTTAACATTTCTTCACGCACAAGCGGAATCTTTGTCTGAAAAAGAGCTTGACGCTTTTTACCAAAAGTTAGGGCAAACAGTCAAGGTATGCGCTAGTAATTTAAAAGACCAGCAATTTTATATTGATAAGTGGAGAGAGCTCTCGCGGAGTGGTTTGTTTGAGTTACCTGAGAATAAGGCAGGTCAAGGGTGATATTTAAAGCGCATTCTCTTCCAATCTCTGCGTTTGGCCGAGTGAAATGAAGAAGCTAAGCCGTTAGGATAGTTAGCAAAATGAGACAGAATCACCCCGACACTAAGGAAAAAGGAGTAAATCAAGAATGTTCGGCAGAAAACGTGTTATTGAATCAATAGGAAGCGGGACGGCGGCAGCCTGTCAAGACTATTTTAAGCGCATTATTGAGGGAGCACCAAGCTCGGATAGCTTGGAAGACAGGGCTTTATATTTAGCAAACGCTTACAATCAAGCAAGGGGGATGGAGCATTTAGCAAAGTTTCTAGCTGGTGCAATAGATGACAATACTCTTTTGATACCTATCAACGGATTGTTAGGTGATGTTGAAAAGATGATTGAGTTCAACATGCAAAAACTTGATTCTGAAACAGCATAACCCCAAGGAGATTAAAAGTGGAAGAAGGTATTTCTAAGGAAAAAGTAAAGGCTATAGTTAAGCAAACTAGTGCTGTTCTGGTCTAATAGCACCGGACACTTTAATAAGAGATAATTATTATCAACTATTGAGGTGTCCTAATGAGTCAAAAACGACAGTATAAACAGTATACAAAAGAGTT
>Ga0316209_1003259_pt1 | contig 11342 bp, 5 predicted proteins | sample 6monopyrite_MG_FD_204945 | JGI IMG/M metagenome (GOLD analysis project Ga0316209, IMG submission 204945) | Microbial mat bacterial communities from mineral coupon in-situ incubated in ocean water Damariscotta River, Maine, United States -... | ecosystem: Environmental > Aquatic > Marine > Coastal...
TATGATTTGGTCAATATCTATGGACTCAACCGTACCTATGATGCCACTGAAATCAAAGGTTAATTCTTCCCATTGATTTACTAGGGTATTAGCGACCTTGATTTCAGGCTGTGCCCCGCCATTGGCTATAGCAAACTTAATGCCCACATCACTGATGACCGTTTTGTATACCATAATTTTGATAGTGCTGTTGCTGGCATCTAGCGTAAATGGACCAATATTACCATGGGCGGTTTCTGTTCCGACCCAAGGTGCACCGTCAACGCGAGCTGTAATTTTAGCTACAGTTGACGAGCCGTTGACACCAGAAGCATCAGGATTAGCCACAAACTCTAACGGAGCATTGTCGGCATTTTCAAACACACTCCAGCTAAAGCCAGTAGCACCATAACCATCAGCTTCGAAGTCTAGGGTCGATAAGTCGTTATCGGTACCGCCATCACCACCGTCACCACCCTCACCGCCATCACCGCCGCCTTCACCGAAGAAACGAATATTATCAAAGTACACAATATTGTCTTGAGTACGCCCGCCTAAATCAAAGTCCGGAAAGACTATGATTTGGTCAATATCTATGGACTCAAACGTACCTATGATGCCACTGAAATCAAAGGTTAATTCTTCCCATTGATTTACCAGTGTATTAGCGACCTTGATTTCAGGCTGTGCTCCACCATTGGCAATAGCAAATTTAATACCCACATCACTGATGACCGTTTTGTATACCATGATTTTGATAATGCTGTTGCTAGCATCAAGGGTAAACGGTCCAATTTGGCCATGGGCAGTTTCTGCGCCAACCCAAGGCGCGCCATCAACACGAGCTGTAATTTTAGCTACCGTTGACGAATCGTTGACACCAGAAGTATCTGGATTAGTGACAAACTCAACAGCTGGATTATCGGCATTTTCAAACACATTCCAGCTTAAAGAAGCACCATAACCACCTGCTTCAAAGTCAATGGCTGGTAGGTCACTTTCAGTACCACCGTCGCCATTGTCGCCACCGTCATCTGCTTCACCTTCTAAAATAGTGACATTATCCACTCTGAACACAGCGCCTTCGCCTTGTCCCCAGTCTGGGAATATCATAATCACATCAATACCATTTAAATTTAATCCGGCATCGCTTAAGGTTTTTAACGGTATAACATAATGTTGCCAAGTAGCAGTTGGAGTATCGATAGAGATAACCGCTTCACTACTGGTACCACCTTGTTCAACCTTAAGATTCCAACCGGCAGATGCATTGTTAGGAGGAGTGACCAATTTAAGATCAAACTCCAGCACCCCAGTTTCTTCCATGGGTGAACCGTCATAAGGAGCAGGCGTGTCAGCAAAGCCAGTATTAAAACCTAATACTGTTGGAGTAGCACCCACCACAAACTCGACCACATTGAGGTAATCACCATCCTCATATTCAATGGTTGGGATACTACCGCCACAACAATCCCACGCAGGCCAAGCTGGGTTAAAGGATTCTTCGAATATAAAGAGATCTTCAGCAATACCATCAGAAGGAGCAACGGGAGTCGGTGCAGCACCATAATTTAAAGTGCCTCCTGCATCAATTGGATCTAAGTATGCATCTGTTACTGTTGCACAACCTTGACCAGTAGTAGGATTAACAGAACATTCATAAACTCGTACATAGTCAACTTCAAGCGCATTGCTTTCGTTAAATGCCGATGCATCAACGCCACCCTGATTGACATTTTCAGGCCAACTTCCACCAACAGCGAAGTTTAAAATCATGTGGAAACGTTTATCAAAAGGAGACTCGTCCCAAAAATATTCGCCATTATTCTCGCGATACCAGCCACGATGCTCTAGACCATCTGCATTGCCGTCAGTGTTATAAGTTACCTCTGATGCCAATTGTGTCTGGTATAAAACCCCATCCACATACCAACGCATTTCGCCCTCTTCCCACTCAATAGCATAAGTATGGAAGCCGTCAGCAGGGTTTTCACCACTAGGTAATAAGTAACTATATCCAGAGCTATCGTTGTCGGGCCAGCTCTCACCATAGTGAAGCGTGCCATGAACGTTAGATTCAACACCACCTTCATTCAGTGGCACGCCTAGGTTAACCGACTCAAAAATATCGATTTCGCCCGAATGTGGCCAACCGCCATACTCGTTGTCTGTAGGTAACATCCAAATGGCTGGCCAAGAGCCTTGTCCACTTGGCGCCTTAGCCCGTATTTCAAAACGGCCATAAGTCCAATCGCCTTGTTCTTTGGACACTAAGCGTGCTGAACTGTATGGCAGGGGCTGACCACTTTCAGATTTTGCAACGATCTTTAAAATACCATCTTCCACAAAAGAGTTTTCGTCACTGTCGGTGTAACATTGCTTCTCTTGATTGCCACCACCATCACAGTTGGTTTCACGAGTCCATTTAGTGTTGTCTATCGAGACACCGTCAAATTCATCGTTCCAGACCATTTCCCAACCTTCAACATCATTTTGCAGTGTAGCGCTGAAACTAAGGCGTTTGCGTTGCAATTCGAAGTCGACTCTCACCTGATAAGACTCGCCAGGCATAAGCTGTGGCACGTCTAAGTCAAAGTATGGAACACCGCCATCAGTTGTTCCCTGAGCATTAACAACGGGCAAGGTTGCATTTTCAATCAAGACTCGAAATGGCCCACTTATGGCCTCAGAGCCTGAATTTTCAACCGTTAAATAAGTGAAATAAACTCGGTTTACTCTGTCTAACGCTGCCCGTGATTGGGTAATATTAACGTCGCTATTTAGATTCTCCCAGCCCGCCAAAGCGAACTCAGAAGACATCATCATCAGGGCACAACAGGCCCCTTTAATGAGTTTTAAATTTTTCATAATTTTCCTTTAAAAAGGTCAATGTATAATAATGGACAAGACTATGCCGCTCACGAAAAACGCGACTAATACTGACTCGTCATGAGGATATGTTGATTTAGGCGCGTTTTTTTCGGATATACATACCGAGAAGGCCTAAGGACAGAAGACTCAGTGCAGCGGGTTCTGGTACCTCACTACTTTCAACTTCGGTCAAAGAAGCACTATTTAGAATAAATGAGGAGCCATAACCATCAATTGTAGTAAGTAATTGAAAGTCTAAAAACCAACCTGATTGATTGACGAAAGAATTAGCTATTTCGAAAGTCAGGGAGTAATTTAAAAATCCATCGATATCAGCTTCGTAAAAGCTGCCTAATAGTCCATCCCCATTAAACAAATCTATACCATCACTCAAGCCAATCAAAAAATAATCAGCGAAAAAATCAGGGTTACTACTATCTACTTCACTATCTACAGAAAAATCAATTTCAAGTGAAAAAGTACTGTCTACTGCTGCTGTAAGATCGAGTTCTTGAGATAGAGAATTAGCAAACCAAGCGTCATCTATGGGGCTTGAGAAAACATCACCAGGAGTGGAAAAATGGTCAATATTTATTTCGGCACTGCAATCTCCAGCATTATTTACCATGCTAAAGTCATTACCAGTTGATACATCACCAAAACCATCGGTGTCTTTTGACCATCCAGAATAATCACAACTAGAAAAATCACCGTTAGTGATTGCTGCGCCAAAAGTGTTTGAACTTGCTAAACAAAGTGTTAACAAGGTGAGACCTGTAGTTAATTTCATTTCAATCCTATACATAAGTTAGATAAGATCCGAATAGCGCGTTTTTATATTGGTATATAAGGTGAACGATTTGCCCATCCAGCTATTTTTTAAGTTGGCTACTCGAAACATTTGACGTTTTAACCTAGCTCGTTAATGGCTTAACCATTAAGGAGCTCTACCCTCTGTTGTTAAACAAAACCCTTCCTAAACACATTGCATTAACAGTTATTTAACACGCGCCAGCCTATGCCTCTGTAACAGCATCGCCCATACTTTTGCGCTCAAACGAGGCGAAACGTGAGACAAAATGGACAATGAATTTAATCCTTATTTTAGAGGCGGCATGAGAAGGACTTTTACCACGACGAAACGGATGGAAATTGTGCGAGATATAAAATTCTATAGACGGAAAACGAATAAATGACTGGTATTAACTTAAAAGCAGCGCATTAACCTGGTTAATGTCTGATGAGTATCAACAGATATCTAAACATCGCGAGGCGGGGAGCACGGCAAACTCGATTTTAGTTAAGGGGTTTGAATAACAAAAACCTTAGCAGGGTGATCAATATATACAGCTTGAAGGTGGGAATGACGTAGGAACATTGTAGGAACGATTTTAGTCGTGAACCTGTTACAACCTAACAGTTCGGCGCTGAAGCCCCCCTACAACATGAACCTGTTACAACCTAACAGTTCGGCGCTAAAGCACCCCCTACCCATTTCTCAATTGCTTTTTTGGGTCAAATACTCGTGCACTTGTTCCCTATCCGCTAATACAAACAACAACACTACATCGCCGGGTTGCGCAAAATTCATGGCGATTTTTGTTCCTTCTAGTGCGTCAGCAGCAAATTGTATTTTTTCTGGGGGGACCGATTTTTGCTGTAAGTATTGACCAACAATGGCTGGCACTTCGCCTATTTCTCGCCCTCGTAAATATCGCTCTAACTCAGTGACTACGTATAGACTCGCATCAAGCTCGGTAACAGCAGCGGTGAGATCGAAAATTTCCTTATCACTTCTGTCTCCAGCATGACTAAACATGGCAATTTTACGTTTTGCTGGTAATTGATTAATGGTTTTTACCACAGCGCGCATACTGTGTTCGTTGTGCGCAAAATCCACTAGTACCTTGATACCGTTAATCTCGTAGACATTACCTCTTCCAGGGTTATCAGCAGCGTTGCTGCCAAAATCCTTTAAGCCAATTCTAATCGCCTCAGTTGATAAATTCAGAGCTTTGCATAAACCCACCACACCTAATGCATTTTGTACATTGTGCTGGGCAGCACCATTAAGAGTCATGGGCACTTCCTCTAATGATGCAATGTTTTCTTCTTGGTTGTCTACGGCATAAACAATGTGTTTATTACGCATAAATACTGCCGCGCCGCCTGATTTTAATTGGCTTTGGACTAAAACATTAGATTCATCTGTGCTATACCAACACAGCTTATTGTCGAGCTTTAATCCTTGCTCAATTACCAGTGCATTGTCAGCGTTTAACACTATAGTACCTTGTGCATTTAGACCCTTAGCGACCACAAACTTGGTTTCTGCCAATTCTGCAACCGTATTGATACCATACTGACCCAAATGATCGCTGGCGACATTGGTAATCAAGGCCGCATCAACCGATTCAAGAGGTAAACCTCTTCTTAATATTCCTCCACGTGCTACCTCTAAAAATGCCAGTTCAGTGCGTGGGTCTCTGAGTAACATTCTTGCGCCACCTGGGCCTGAATAGTCACCAGTATCAATAATATGCTCACCCACCCGAATAAAATCAGTAGAAGTGACTCCAGCGACATAGCCCGCGGCTTTAGCAATGTGCGACGCCAAACGTACGCTGGTTGATTTGCCATTTGTGCCTGTGACAAACACACGTGGGATATCTTGGTATTGTTGCCACTGAATGTCTGCCAACTTCGGAAGGGCCCGACTTGGCCAGGTATGTGATGACTTACCCATGCCTAAGCTGACTTCATCATCATCTACTATACAACTGACTCCATGTTTATGGGCTTCATGCATCAAAGAGATAAGTTCAGGGTTGAGCTCTTCGGCTAGCTCTTCACGTAATTCACTTAGCCGCTGCAGCCAATCTGGTGTGGTTTCGCCGATGAGTTCTGCAACACAACAGTGCCAAGCTAATTCAGCAAGGTCGCAAGCACAATAAAGCGCATCAATGGGAGCACTGAGGGCCAAATTTGCCCCTTCGCTATGTAGGCGATAGGTGGTTTGTTGCTGCCAACCAAACTCAGCTAATAACTTTGCTACCCAACTCTGCCAAACATTCACTACCTTGTGCTTATCAATGTCTGCAATAAACACATCAACAATGGCACCGGGCTTATCCCACAACAAGTTAGGCCCAGTTAAACGCCTAGCTTCGTCTAGTTCTAATCGCATCAGGCGAATTTTCCTTAATCAGACTCTTCATCATGTTCAACCACTAAACGCACACCACGCTCATCATGTACCAAGGACTCACCTGCGTTTAATTCGAACTTATGCTCTATGGGTTCAAACAGTTTTTCAGGGAAATCTTGAGACGGTGTTTCATCTTGACTGTCTGGTGCAACATCTGAATTAAAATGCACAATCTGTTTCCAACTTCGGGTGATGTTGTCTCCCAGAATAATCAGCAAATCTCCTTTTTTACAATCTTTAAGACCTTGCTCAATTGCCTCTTCTTCAGAGGGGATAACTTGAATATTCGCTGCATCTATACCCGCATCAAGCAATGTTTGTTTGAGCATTTGTGGTACTTCATCATTACCACGGCCTCTTCTGTCATCGTCAGCCTTACAAATAAAGGTATCGAACCCTTTGGCAGTAATGTTTGCCACGGCTAAGACATCTTCATCTCGCCTGTCTCCTGGCATTGCCATCACTATCCGACGTTTTCCGTTCACATCTAATCGTGTTGCTAAGTCGGTAATAGTTTCCACTGCGGCGGGATTATGGGCGTAATCAAGTATCACTTTAAACGGTAGTTCATCATAAATATTCAGGCGACCCGGCGCTTGATAGAAGGAAGTACTGAAAATCCGTAAACCTTGACGAATATCTTCTAGCGAAGTGTCAAAACTGTAAGCAATAGCCGCGGCAAACATAGCGTTTTGCACATTGTGCATGGCCTTACCTTCTACTGTAGCGGGAATTAAGTGTGTCCAAAGTAGCGGTATATGTGCTCCCTTGTCATAAATAGTGATCATGTCGCCATTGATGCCCTTTTCAAGCACCGCCGCCATGCCACCGCTACGAATATGTTCACGCACTAAGCCGTGGCCCGAGTCCATAGTCACATAACAAATACGCTCGGCATCGCAGAAATCCGCCATTTGCAAACACAAGTGATCATCTGCATTAAGCACTACCACATCTTTTGCGACTTCAACGACTACACGTTTTATTTGTGCCAGTTGTTCTACTGTATCAATACCCCTTTGACCTAGATGATCAGCAGTGACATTCAGACAAGCTCCCACATCACAAGTGGTGTAGCCTAAACCGCGTTTGAGTATGCCACCTCGTGCTGTCTCCATAATGGCAAAATCAACACTTGGATCACGCAATACAATCTGTGCGGCAGTTGGGCCTGTCATGTCACCTTTAACACTTAAATGCCCATCTATATAAACGCCGTCTGTCGAGGTCATGCCTGTGGTAAATCCAGATGCTTTCATAATGCTAGCTAACATACGAGAGGTGGTGGTTTTACCATTGGTACCGGTAATAGCGGCGATAGGGATGCGTGCTTTACTGCCAACAGGGAATAACATATCGATGACTTTTCCGGCTACATCTCTTGGTGTGCCTTCACTGGGTGCCACATGCATTCTAAAACCTGGCGCTGCATTACATTCGCAAATACCGCCACCAATTTCTTTGTAAGATTTACTGATGTCATCTGTTAAAAAATCCACACCACCTACATCAAGTCCTATGGCTTTGATAGAGCGCACCGCCATATCCCGGTTATCAGGGTGCACCATATCTGTGACATCAATAGCTGTGCCACCGGTAGATAAGTTTGCCGTTGAGCGTAAAAAGAAAACTTGCTCTTTGTCTAAGACTGTTTGTTTGTTGTAGTTAGCCTCTTCCATTAGTCGTTCGGCTTGGCTGTCTAGTTCTAAGCGGGTTAATACTTTTTCATGGCCTATTCCACGACGGGGATCTTGATTAACTATTTCCACCAGTTCCTCAATACTACGCGTGCCATCACCAACAACATGGCCGGGAACACGTTTAGCCACAGCCACAAGTTCATCATTCACCACTAACATTCTGTGATCATAACCAGTCAGAAAACTTTCTATCAAGATAGCTTTACTGGTGCCGTGTTTTTGCGCTTCATGGTAGGCGGTAATGACCTCTTCATCTGTTGTCAGGTTGATGCTTACCCCGCGACCATGGTTAGCGTTTAAAGGTTTAACTACCACCGGATAACCAATTCTCTTGGCTGCTCGCGCGGCCTGCCTTTCACCGTAGACCATCATTTGTTGTGGTACAGGCAAACCTAAATCGTTGAGCAGGTTATGGGTGTCTTCTTTGTCGCAAGAGATTTCTACTGCAATATGTTTTGTTTCACTGGTAATAGTGGCTTGGATACGCTGCTGGTATTTACCATGGCCAAATTGCACTAGGCTGTATTCGTTGAGCCTAAGCCAAGGAATATTGCGCTGCTGCGCAGCCGCTACGAGAGAGCCGGTGCTGGGGCCAAATTCCTTGCGTTGCGCCATACGCACAAAACTGCGTAGTTCATCGTTAAAATCAAAGTCTTCTTCAATATCTGCTTCGATGGCTTGCTGCACATTAGCGGGCATTAGGTGGGTTAATAAGCGCATTCCTAAAGAGCCAGCTTCCAAACCCACATCTCTTTGATGATATTGATATACAACGTTATAGCAGCCTTCTTGACCTAAACTTCTGGTGCGACCAAAACTCACATCCGAGCCGGCTAAATTCTGTAATTCTAGAGCCACATGCTCCCAAATATGTCCTATCCAAGTCCCCTCATCTTCTCGCAAGCGCTTAATAAAGCCGCCTTCTTCACCATATGAACAACCGTGGCTTTGTAATGAAGGCAAAGCTGCAATCAGTCCATCTATAAAACCCGAGCCCAATTTTACCGAAGGCCAATTTTCTAACTCACCAATGTCGATTTGATAACGAATAACAGGGAAATTAGCGTAGATGTTAGGGCCAACATATACATTTTTGCTAAGAATTTTCATGGGCTAAAGGTTCCTGCTTAAGGTTGACTGAATAAGAATTACGTAGAGAATGTGTAGATGGTATACACAGTAAACTAACTTATAGAAAAACGAAGATAAGCGCCAATGTTTTTAGCTTGTTGATAGGAATGGGTAGCATATAAATGGGCAGTGATAAAATTCACATACCCATCTTATAAGAGATAGTTAATCGATGAAGGCTTTGCGATCGTTAATGTTGTAACGACTTCCGTTAGCCAATATATGTAATTTTAAGTTAAGCAAAGTGAGTGCATCACCACTGCGCGCTTCGGCCATAGATGAATGTTCTATATCCGAAGGGTCGATGACCGTAATCGCTCCGCTGCCCACTACGGTAAATTCATTGTCTCCGTCGATAAACGCTGCGGTATCTTCATCCAGCCCTAATCCAAGCAAAAACGGATTGTAAGACACGGCACTTAATAAACGCGACAATCTGTTACGTTCATTAAAATGTTGATCAACCACTATAGTATTAATCAGTCCTAGGCCAGGCGCTAAATTCACACCGTCCTCCGTAGGCACAATTCCTGTGTTACCACCAGTGATCATATGTTGTGAAACAATAGCCGCACCAGCTGAGGTACCGGCCACATGTACGCCTTGAGCATTTAACTTACGAATAGTTTGGGCTATAGGTGTGCCACCTAAAATAGTCGACAAACGTAATTGGTTACCCCCAGTGATAAATATGCCAGTACAACTTTCAAGCTGGGTGACGTATTCTTCTTTTTTAGCATCATTACGATCACTAATAGGCAACCAATGGGTATTACCGGCTCCTAGATCTTTAAATATTTTTTGATATCTCTCACCAGTATCTTCCAACTGAGAAGCGGTAGGTACAATACAAATATCAGCATCGCTGCCGCCGCATAATTCCACAAATCTTGTTAAAATTTCTGGGTTATCTATTTTTTCTTCTGCACCACCAATGGGTATCACAAACCCGCGTTGCTGCCCTTTAATATCTGGAGACGGCATTTTTATTCCTCAAACGTACCTTTCTTAACAACTTCTTTATTGTAGATATGCCAAACACCTTTGGCCATCACATGGCTTATGCGGTTTTGTGTATCTAAAACGATTAAATCAGCGTCCATACCGAGTGCTATTCGACCTTTATTTTTAAAGTTCATTAGCGTGGCAACATTGCTAGTAAAAAAGGCTAAGCAATCTTGTATTTTTGTTCCTTGATCCACCAGCTGATAAAACACATTAGTCATAGCAATGGAATTAGCAAAATCCATTTTAGTCATATGACCATGCTTATCAAAATCAGGCAGACAACCGCCGCCGTCTGAACTAATGGTTAACTTGTCTTGGGGATAATCACTATTTATATAGCGTAACAAGGCATCAGTTGGCTCGTAACCTACATCACCGGTCTCAAAGGCGGTGACATCTATCCAGCAACCCTGCTTGGTTAACTCGCAGGCCTCTGCAAATAATTCCCTGCGCCGATTTACATGAGTAGGGTTAAAGGTTTTGGCTGGGATCTCTGATGAAGCTAACGCTTGGCGCACTAATTCTAATCCACGCTCACCATCACCTAAATGCAAATGTACAATCCCGGCTTTACCCGTCATCAGTCGTGAAACATGCGCTTCTGAAGCAACCTTCAACAATTCATTAAGTGTGGGTTGCGATGAACGATGATCACTAATAGCCAATTCACCCACACCCACAATAGCTTCAATAAATACAATATCGCTTCTTATCGAGCCAGTAAGGGTAGTGGGAGGTAAATGGTAGCCACCTGTGTAACAAAAGGCAGATAAACCTTCCTCACGCAGCGCATAAACTTGGGCAAGTAATGATTCAGTGCTTCGGGTTATGTCATCAGTCCCCAATAACCCTACAGCAGTAGTCACACCAGCGAGAGTAAACTGACTTAAAGGCACAGGTGGAACACGAGTAGAAAAACCTGCTTCACCGCCACCACCAGTAATATGGGTATGGGCGTCGATAAAACCAGGAAGAAGCGCTTGGCCTTGCAGGTCGAGTTCATCAACAGCGAGCAGCGAGTCTAATACAGGCAACTCATCACCTATATACAGAATTTCTCCGCCACCAATCACAAGATGCTTTAGACCCATATCCTCTGGAGCATACACATTAGCATTTTTGAGTAAAATTATTGAACTAGCTGAAACCACAGAATTTACCGACATTTAAAAAGATAACAACAAAACAGCGCGATCCTAAAGCACTCAAGGCGGCTTAGCAAAGGCTTTGTCGGCTTAATCATTGTATAAAACCAAGATTTAGGTGCGTAACAGACTGCAATTTACGGAAGTTAAAGCTAGAGTGGCTACTTGTTCTTCAGCAATTCTCGCTAACGAAGAATCAGCCCTAAAACAGAGAGTTTCAGCCCGCACATAAAAACATTTTTCGCGCTGACTTTCAGTTATTTCTCCTCGCAAGCTCAATAATATTATTGATTAAAAATA
>Ga0316209_1003261_pt1 | contig 11337 bp, 11 predicted proteins | sample 6monopyrite_MG_FD_204945 | JGI IMG/M metagenome (GOLD analysis project Ga0316209, IMG submission 204945) | Microbial mat bacterial communities from mineral coupon in-situ incubated in ocean water Damariscotta River, Maine, United States -... | ecosystem: Environmental > Aquatic > Marine >...
CATTTAGAAAAGTGTATGCTAAAAGAATTGGAAAAAATTTCAAAATGGTATCAAAGTAACGGTTGTATCTAACAATACTTACCATCAATGTCAACAGATAAATTGGGATAAAATAATTTTCTGTCAATAATTCAAACAACTCTACTACCATAATCTGTTAGAAATCAGTTTTTGGGGGCGGTCCTGAACCACCATAATTTAAGGTTAGACTTTGGCCTCCTTGAAGGTTCGAATTCAAAGAGAAATTATTGGGCATAAACCCAGCATGGGATTTGTTTATAGCTTCATCGTAGAAGCCCATTCCTTTATTGATTTGAGTCTTCCAATCAATAACAAGTTTGGCTTTTCCATCTTCTCCAATATAGAAACCATAATTTTCACCACTTTTATTTAATGTGGGTAGCATAAAAATTGAGTTTTGCCTTTTATGAATAATTCTTTTACCATTGGGAAAATTAGCTTTATTGGGATAGTTTGCAAAATAAAGACGCATTGTCTTGACCTTTTGTACACCTGCTTTTTTTGCTTCCTGATCTACATAGGCGATATAATCTTTTAACGTCTGGTAGTCAAAGTCAACAAAACGGGAAGCTTCGAAATCCTCGTCCGGTACCCGCTGTTGCATTTCATAACTTTTGATAATTGAAACCCTATGTTTGCTGTAATTGTTATAAATTGAATCAGCTTGTTCTAACGATATGATATTATCGGGTGCTTTTAGAATGGGCTTATCTTCTTCTTTTTCTTGGGGCTTTTTAGTTTGCTCATTACAACCGTAACAGTTGAGAACAAGAATGGAAATTACAAATAAGTAAGACAAGTGCTTTTTGGAAATTATCATAACAATGGTTTTAGGTTAAAATACCACGTTGATCATAAAACAACCCATTCAAACTTGTCCGTTTTACATTCTATTTTCTTGTTCTTGAATTCGGTAGCCCAGGCTATGCAAATCAATCACGTCGGTTTAGAACAAAAAAGAAATTCGTTTTCTGTGCGCCAGTTTATAATCAAACTGGTTTAAAATGTTCAGGCAAAAAAACGGGGGGAGCGTTTACTTTGCCTTATAAAGATATTAAAATAACCTTATTATGTTAAAATTAGAGATGATTTTATAAATCAACTATTGGAGGATGTCCAAAAAAAATCCCAATTGTATAATACTATTGGGATTTTAAGATTTATTTTATGGAGATTATTGATTCATCGTCATCAAGAACTCTTCGTTGTTCTTGGTTTGTTTTATACGTTGTTCTATAAACTCCATTGCTTCAATAGGATTCATGTCGGCAAGGTATTTACGTAAAATCCACATACGTTGAATAGTACTTTCATCCAATAGAAGATCATCTCTACGCGTGCTGGAAGAAGTGAGGTCAATCGCAGGGAATATTCTTCGATTACTGATTTTACGATCCAATTGAAGCTCCATATTACCTGTACCTTTGAATTCCTCAAAAATCACCTCATCCATCTTAGAACCAGTATCAGTCAAAGCTGTTGCTATGATAGATAATGAACCGCCGCCTTCTATGTTACGGGCAGCTCCAAAGAATCGTTTAGGTTTGTGTAAAGCATTGGCGTCAACACCACCACTTAATACTTTACCAGAAGCAGGTTGAACGGTATTATAAGCACGTGCCAAACGAGTGATGGAGTCTAATAGAATAACTACATCATGACCACATTCAACCAATCGCTTTGCCTTTTCCAGTACAATATTGGCAACACGTACATGTTCAGTCGCTTCCTTGTCAAAGGTAGAAGCAACTACTTCGCCTTGAACATTTCGTTGCATATCGGTAACCTCCTCAGGGCGTTCATCTATCAGTAATACAATTAAGTATACTTCAGGATGATTGGCCGCAATGGCATTGGCAATATCTTTCAACAACATTGTTTTACCCGTTTTGGGTTGAGAAACGATCATACCCCTTTGTCCTTTTCCGAGCGGAGAGAACAAATCGATGATACGTGTTGATATGCTGGCCTGACGTTCAGAAAGATTGAATTTTTCATCTGGGAACAATGGCGTTAAATGCTCAAAAGAAACCCGGTCACGAACTATTTGTGGGTCTATGCCATTGATTTTATTTACTTTAATCAATGGAAAGTACTTTTCACCCTCTTTTGGTGGACGTACATTTCCTAAAACAGTATCACCTGTTTTTAAACCAAACAACCTAATCTGCGATTGTGAAACATAAATATCATCTGGCGATGAAAGGTAATTGTAATCTGATGACCTTAAAAATCCATAACCATCCTGCATAATGTCTAAGACACCCTCACTTGCAATAATGCTATCAAATTCAAATTCAGGTTCTTTATAACGGTTCTTAAGATCTTTATCAAAATTACTGTTACGCTTATCCTGCCCATTTTTTTGATGATGGGGCTTTTTAGGATTTGGACTTTTATGTTGTTGAGGACCTTTTTGGTGGTCTTTCTTTACATTTTGGTTGGGGTTGAGCCTCGGATTAGGTCTATGAACCTCTTTTGGTTCTCTTTTTACGGGTGTTTCAGAAGTATCTGTTGTTTCCGTTTTTACATTTTCCGTCTTAGGTTTTTCAGTTTTCTTTTCAGCGACAACGCGTGACCTTTTTGGTCTAGGTGTTGGATTGTTTTCTGCAGGCGGAGCAGCAATTTCAGCTGTTGCCTTGGGATTAGCTGCTTGGAGGTCTAAAATTTGATAAACCAAATCCAATTTTTTTAAGGTCTTTAATTTGGGAACTTTCAATCCCTTGGCTATTTCCTGTAACTCGGGAAGCTTTTTCGATTTTAAATCTGAAATCTCAAACATTAAGTATGGTATAAATTATACGTCTTTAGAAAATTAAGAAGTGTATTGTTATTTGGGCATTACTGGGGAAAGAATCCCCTTATTGGTAAGTGATATAACTAATAACGCCACAATATTACAAATTATTTTCAATAATACAGGGATATTTTTTAAAAGACATGTATTTTTGCCCTTTCAAATGCAATAAAAGCAATGATTCAAAGAATTCAATCGGTTTTTTTATTGGTAGTGACCTTTTTGGGTGCACTTTTGCCGATTTGGTTGAATCTTTGGATAAATGCCGAAGGAGATGAGGTTTTTGCCCAAACTGAAATGGTAGCCATGATCTCTTTTTATGTTTCAGCGGCCTTGGCAATAATTGCTATCTTACTATTCAAGAATAGACAAAATCAATTTGTTATTAACAGATTGAACATGATATTGAATCTTTTTTTACTGGGATTTTTCGTTTACCGATCGCTAAACTTATCCGGAGAAACTTTGGTTTCAGAGAAGGGTATTGGGATGTTGATTCCTGTATTTTCTATCGTTTTTTTAGTTCTGGCCAACAGAGCTATAAAGAAGGATGAAGATCTTGTAAAATCTGTGGATCGTTTACGTTAAACCTAACATCTTAGTAGTATTAGTGCGTAAACCCTGATGGAAGCATCAGGGTTTTTACGTTTTCTTTACTGATTTAACTGCGTTGTAATACCGTAAACTTGTTACTAACCGTTATTTTTTATACCCACAATTGAATAAACCATAGGAATCTTATTTCCTAGATGTTCAATGCGATATTTCTTAGGTTCAAATTCAATGGTCTTATTAAAGCAGTTATAGGGAGAATAATCAAATTCATCCAATGACCGTATTTCAATGTTGTTTTTGATTAAATTGTTTACGACTTCACTAATTCCGTGATTCCACATTATATATTCCTGATTAATATCAGCATTTTTATTAGCATAAGTACCCTTCTGCATTTCTATAATTGCTCCTGAATTAGAATAACTGTATCCAATACTTGTGAAATTATCGTCAAACATCCATACTACCGGATGAAATTCTACGAAAATAAATTTACCCATTGGTTTCAAAAACTGTGAAACAATCTGTCCCCATTTGTAAAGATCCGGTAGCCAACCAATTGTTCCATAACTTGTGAAAACTATATCAAACTTTTTATTTAAATACTTTGGTAAATCATAAATATCACAACATATAAATGAAGTGTTAATATCACACATTTCAGCAAGTTTCTCGGCTCGTTCAATAGCTTTGTCTGAGAAGTCAACTCCCGTAACATTGGCCCCAAGTCTTCCCAAGGATATTGCATCCTGCCCAAAATGGCATTGAAGATGTAGAATACTTTTTCCTCTCACTTCACCAAGTAAGTTCAACTCAATCCCATTGAGCGACGACTTTCCCTTTAAAAACCCAGGGAGGTCATAAAAATCGGATTTCATATGAAAATCGGTTTTATTGTTCCATGATTTCCTATTTATTTCAATGTAATTTTCTTCAGGTCTCATATTCTATCAGACTTTATATATCCACTTCTATGGATTATTTCTGTTGAAATTATACTGTTTTGGTTTAAGCCTATCGGTTTTCAAAACTATATCATTTTTATCGCTTACCCAATTCAATAATCTCAAGATCCTTGATGTCTTGCCCATCAATTACAAATCGCAGCATGGTACGTATTTGATGAAAACCATGCTTGCCGCAAGCACCGGGGTTCATATGAAGTACATTCAGTTTTTTATCCCACATGACTTTGAGAATGTGCGAATGACCGCAAATGAACAATTTTGGCGGGTTAGCTTTGATTTTCCCCTGAACTTTTGAGTTGTAATTAGGCGGGTAGCCACCAATATGAGTAATCCAAACATCAACTCCCTCACACATGAACCGATTGTTCAATGGAAATTCTTTTTGAAGAATATGGTCATCAATATTGCCATATACACCTTTAAGTGGTTTTATTTTTTCAATGGTATCAGTTACCCTTAAAGTACCAATATCACCGGCATGCCAAACTTCATCGGCCAGCTTGGCATATTTTAAAATGGCATCATCAATATGACCATGGGTATCCGACAACAAAAGAATTTTGGTCATAAAACTTAAATTAAGCCTAAAAATAGGAAGCATTCGGCCCCTTTTTAGTAGGAACGAAGTATATTTAGCCTCCACAAAAATAGAGGATTCACTTGAGATATTTTATTGCTTTTTCATACTTCGGAAAGTCTTATCATGGCTGGCAAAACCAGCCTAATGCAATTACGGTTCAAGAAGTATTGGAAGATGCTCTTTCTAAACTTTTAAGAGCGTCCATTGCTGTGGTGGGTGCCGGAAGAACTGATGCTGGTGTACATGCCAAAGAAATGTTCGCCCATTTTGATTTTGAACGCGATATTGATCTTCAGGATTTGGTATTTCGCATAAATGCTTTCTTGCCAGATGATGTTGCAGTGAAAGAAATATTTCAGGTTCATAAAGAAGCACATGCCCGTTTTGACGCTACAGAACGTACCTATCAATATTGGATAACACAAAAGAAGAATCCATTCTATTATGATAGGGCACATTATGTTAAGCAAATGCTTGATATAGATACTATGAATGCAGCAGCCAGACTTTTATTGGAACACAAAGACTTTGAATGTTTTTCAAAATCAAATACCGATGTGTATACCTACTTATGTGATGTTCGAAAAGCAGCGTGGACCAGTGAAAAAGATAAATTGGTGTTTACGATTTCAGCCGATCGTTTCCTGAGGAATATGGTACGGGCCATTGTGGGTACGCTCCTCAATGTTGGGAATGGCAAATCCAACTTGGATGACCTTCAGCGCATTTTGAAGAGTAAAGACAGGACGCAAGCTGGAGCATCTGTCCCTGCAAAAGGATTATATTTGACAAAAATTATTTACCCAAAAACGATAATCAAACATGAGTAAAGCATCTGGAAAGGCTTTTGATACTGGCTTGTTCAAGCGCTTAATGGCGTATGCTCGCCCCTATAAAATTACTTTTTACGGAGTAGCATTGTCTGCGATTCTGCTATCTGCTTTTGCGGTTATGACCCCATTTTTATTACGAGAGCTTATTGATGAGGCCATTATGAAATCTGATGCCGAAAAATTGCTTTTTCTGGTTTTGGCCATGTTAGGTGTTTTGCTGGCTCAAGTTATATGTCAGTTGTTATTCAACTATTATGCAAATTGGCTGGGCGAATCGGTAATAAAGGATGTTCGGATAAAATTATTTGAGCATATGCTGAATTTTAGAATGAAATATTTCGATAATTCTTCACTCGGGGTTTTGGTAACTAGGGCTGTTGCCGATATGCAACGAATTGGTGAGATTTTCAGCCAAGGGTTTTTCGTAATAGTTGCCGATTTGTTGAAAATGTTTGCTGCAGGGGCACTTATGCTTTTTATGAATTGGAAGTTGGCATTGATTGTTTTTGCACTTCTCCCTATTATTTTATATGCCACCCGATTATTTCAGCAGGCAATGAAAGTCGCCTTTATTGAGGTGAGGGCTCAAGTATCGAATTTAAATTCGTTCGTTCAAGAGCGACTTACGGGAATGAAAATAGTGCAACTATTTACTAGGGAGCAGATAGAAAGTGACAAGTTTAGGGAAATCAATGAAAAACATAAGGCTGCTTGGTTAAAAACGGTTTGGTACAATTCCATTTTCTTTCCAATCGCAGAAATTGTTTCCTCCGTGGCAATAGGTTTGGTCGTTTGGTATGGTGGGCTTCAAAATGTGGCCAATATTTCGGATAACGCGGCTGGGACCATCTTTGCATATATACTTAGTATTGAAATACTTTTTAGACCATTGAGACAGATTGCCGATAAGTTCAATACCCTACAAATGGGGATGGTAGCTGCCTATAGGGTTTTTGCCATTTTAGATACTGAAAGTAATATTGATGATTTAGGAACGGTTGAAAAGACTATGGTGAAAGGTGATATCAAATTCTCAAATGTACATTTTGGATATTTAAAGGGAGAAGAAGTGTTACATGGAATTTCATTTGATGCTAATGCAGGTGAAACCATTGCGATTGTTGGGGCAACAGGAGCAGGAAAATCGACCATCATTAATTTATTGAATCGATTCTATGAGATAAACTCAGGGTATATATTAATTGATGGTATAGATAGCAAGGATTATAAATTGGCAGCATTGCGTTCGCATATTGCGGTAGTCTTACAAGATGTATTCCTCTTCGCAGATACCATAGCCAATAATATTTCTCTAAAGGACGACTCCATAACCATAGAGACTATTGAACAGGCAGCGAAGGAAATTGGAGTTCATGAATTCATAGCTAGTTTGCCTGGGGGATATGAGTATAATGTAAAGGAACGTGGCTCAATGTTATCTAGTGGTCAACGACAACTCATTGCATTTTTAAGAGCTTATGTGAGTAATCCTAGTATTCTGATTTTAGATGAAGCTACTTCATCGGTTGACACATATTCTGAAAAATTAATTCAGCGTGCTACGGATAAAATTACTGAAGGGCGAACTTCAATAATTATTGCGCATCGTTTGGCCACAATAAAAAAGGCTGATAAGATTCTGGTGATGGATGCTGGTAAGATTGTTGAGTCTGGCACCCATAAGGAATTATTGAAAAAAGGGGGTTACTATAATAACCTATATGAAGCCCAGTTTATGGAAGAAGAAGTTGTCTAAATTAAATCTTCTTTCATCATATTCCCAAGTTCGGTAAGGTCTTTGAATAAGAAGAATTCCCCATTTTTAATATAAGAAATATTACCGGTTTCTTCGCTAACCACCAAGGCTAATGCATCGGTTCTTTCGGTAATACCAACAGCAGCCCTATGTCGTAACCCAAAACGAAGAGGAATATTTCGATTGTTGGATACTGGAAGAATTGCTCGAGTGGCAACGATATAATTATTCTCTATTATCGTGGCACCATCATGTAACGGACTGTTTTTATAGAATATGCTACCTAAGATGGGTTGGTTCACTTCGGCATACATCTGGTCCCCTGTTGACTTTACAAAATCTAAAGAATTGTTTCGTTTTATAACAATGATTGCACCTGTTTTAGAATTTGCCATAATTTCACAAGAACGTAAAATGGCATCAATGTCGTTACTGGTAGCCATTCCTTCAGGGCGAAAAAATTTAAAACGGCGAATAAAATTACGTTTGTTTGCAAAGTTGGTAGATCCTATCATCAGTAAAAAATTCCTGATTTCTTGTTGAAATACGATGATAAGAGCAATTAATCCAACCGACATAAAACCACCGACCATACTACTTATCATTTCCATTTCAAGTAACTCGGTGAGCTTCCAAAATCCCCAAATAATAACTATACCTATGAATATATTAATTGCGACCGAACCGCGAACGAGTTTGTAGATATAATAGAGAAGTACGGCGACTAAGATAATATCGACAACATCGGTAATCTTAAAGTCGAGAAAATTCAAAAAATCCAATCCTAGCGGTTTTTGTAAAATTAGCAAAATTTGATGAACAAAGAAGATATCAAAGTATTAGATAAGATGTTCATTTATTTTAACACATTCCAAAGCAGCGGCAACATCATGAACCCGAAGAATATTGACTCCTTTTTGTAGGGCAAGCATATTCAACGCAGTTGTACCATTAAGTGCGTCTTGGGGAGTATTTTCCAATGCCTTGTAAATCATTGATTTTCTACTAAGTCCAACCAGAATGGGAAGGTCAAGAGACTGCAATAATTCCATTTTTTGTAATAACTCATAATTCTGTTCCAAAGTTTTGCTAAAGCCAAAGCCCGGGTCAACAATAATGTCATTAATATGGTGTTCTTTAGCTTTGGCAATTCGTTCTGAGAAATAGTATAAAATATCTAACAATAAATCATCATAATCAGCATTTTGCTGCATGTTCTGTGGTGTGCCTTTCATGTGCATCATAATATAAGGTACCCGATGTTTTGAGATTATATTGAACATTTCATTATCCTGGATTCCTGCAGAAATATCGTTGATAATTGCCGCACCTTTTATCAAACAGGCATCTGCCACCTTGCTCCGAAAAGTATCAATCGACAAAATGGCTTTAGGAAACTCCTCGATTATCAATTTAATAATGGGAACTATTCTTGACATTTCTTCCTCTAAAGAAATGAAAGCTGCTCCCGGTCTTGAACTATAAGCGCCAGCATCTATGAAAGTGGCTCCTTCATTGAGCATTTTTTCAACCTGGATTAATATGCTCTTCGCATCGCTATATTTTCCGCCATCAAAAAATGAATCGGGGGTAAGGTTCAGTATGCCCATTATTTTTGGGGTGGATAAATCTATAAGTTTCCCATTGCAATTCAGGGTCATACGGTTAAATTAAGCTTCAAAGTTGACATTATAAAATTTGATAAACCAACTTTAAAACACGAACTTTGATGTTTACAATATTTTAGGCGAAATTTACGCAAATTAGTAAAACTACATGCAGCAAACTTCCGAACAATACGATGCCGTTATAAAGATTTGTAGGGATTTATTCCAAAAAAAGATGAAAGATTACGGGAGTGCATGGCGTATACTTAGGTTACCTTCCTTAACAGATCAAGTTTTCATCAAAGCTCAGCGCATAAGGGGTCTTCAGGAAAATGAGGTGCGAAAAGTAGATGAAGATGAGCGTTCAGAGTTCATAGGAATTATTAATTACTCCATTATGGCCCTTATTCAACTGCAGGAAGGCGTGGTCGATCAACCTGATTTAACAGATAAGCAGGCTTTGGTTCTTTATGATGAACATACCATAAAAACAAAATCGCTCATGGAAGATAAAAATCATGACTATGGGGAAGCTTGGCGAGATATGCGCGTAAGTTCCTTGACCGATTTAATTTTGCAAAAACTTTTACGGGTAAAGCAGATTGAGGATAACCAAGGAAAAACTTTGGTCAGTGAAGGCATAGGTGCCAATTATCAGGATATGATAAATTACGCTGTATTTGCAATGATTCATCTTAACGAAGATTCTGAATGAAATATCTAGTGTCTTTTTCAAGAATATTTGTTGGGGTTTTGTTCATAATTAGCGGTTTTATTAAACTCAATGACCCTGTTGGCTTTTCATTTAAATTGGAAGAATATTTTAGTCAGGGGGTTTTTGACCTTCCGTTTTTAATGCCTTACACATTGGCCGTCTCATTGTTCGTTGTAATATTCGAGGTATTATTGGGTGTCATGCTATTGATTGGCTTTAGGACAAAATTCACGTTGTGGAGCTTGTTGTTAATGATTGTGTTTTTTACCTTTTTGACCTTCTATTCGGCCTATTTCAACAAGGTCACTGATTGCGGTTGTTTTGGTGACGCTGTTAAGTTGACACCATGGGAATCGTTCTCCAAAGATGTGATATTATTGGTGTTCATTATTATATTGTTCATTGGGAGAAAATATGTGAGATCTATTTTTGGGTCTAATGCGAAACGGGTTATTACGGCTACTTCACTGGTGATTTGTGTTGTATTCGCTAATTATGTTTTAAGACACCTTCCAGTGATTGACTTTAGGCCTTATAAAATTGGAGTCAATATCAAAGAAGGAATGGAAGTTCCTGAGGATGCACCCAAGGCCATTTTTGACTATGCCTGGAAGTTTAATGTGAATGGCGAGGAAAAGGTGTTTGTAACCAATGGTGATTACCCTACCGTCGACGGGGAATTCATAGCTGTTGAAACTACTGAAATCCAAAAAGGGTACGAGCCACCAATTCATGATTTTACCATAGAACAAAATGGGTTCGATTTTGCTGCCACACTACTTGAAGAGCCCAAACTCATGATGGTGGTGGTGTATGATGTGCAAAGAAGTAAGTACAAGGCATTTCCCCAGTTGAAAAAGGTGGTGGATGATGCCACCAATAAAGGTTATAAGGTCATAGGAATGTCGGCATCTGATCCTGAAATGACAGGTAAACTGATCAGGGAATACGAACTTGATTTTCAATTTTATTTCACGGACGAAATTACTTTGAGGACTATTGTGCGGTCAAATCCAGGAGCACTGCTTTTAGAGAAAGGAACCATAAAACAAAAAGTCCATTTTAATGATTTTAATGATTTAAATTTTGACTAGAAGTATATTTTAAGATAGCTGGATTTTTTTAAATTAGATAGCGCCATTAATAATAGACATAAAGAGATATTTAAATAACTAAGAGAATAAGTCATGAGAAAAAAAATAGTAGCAGGTAACTGGAAAATGAATAAGAATATGGCAGATACTGATGCATTATTGGCGGAGCTATCTGGAAAATTACCAGATACAGATGCAAAGGTAATGGTGTCACCAACTTTTGTGAATTTGGCAAGTGCCGTTCGCCAATTAGATGGTTCTAAGATTGAGGTAATAGCCCAAAATATGCATTTTGCTGAGAGTGGAGCTTATACAGGCGAAATATCGGCAGACATGTTATTGAATATAGGAATCAAAACTGTCATTTTAGGACACTCGGAAAGAAGAGCATATTTTGGCGAAACCGATGAA
>Ga0316209_1003262_pt1 | contig 11329 bp, 10 predicted proteins | sample 6monopyrite_MG_FD_204945 | JGI IMG/M metagenome (GOLD analysis project Ga0316209, IMG submission 204945) | Microbial mat bacterial communities from mineral coupon in-situ incubated in ocean water Damariscotta River, Maine, United States -... | ecosystem: Environmental > Aquatic > Marine >...
TGCGGGAAATCCGCACGTCCGGTGGGACGAGGGGGGAGGGACGAATAATCCCTCCTCTACTCTACCGTCTTTGCGTGAAACTCCTTTCTCTAAAATGAGAGCCTTCTTTTTGTTTTGCCTCGGTGTTCTCTGTATCTGCGTGGTTCACATCTTTCTTTTTCGTGGTAATAATATCCTGCCACCTTTACGCAGCATTTTAATGATAAGAGCCTAATTGGTTCCGGTTTATCTGGGTTAGGAGACTATATCCGATAGAAGCAAACACGCCAGCCTACGGTATCAAAGGTATAACAGTGATTATTTCATTAATACTAACGGCAAAAACGAGTAACTCGAACAGAAATAAGTTAAAAGACTCAAATCCCCTCATCGCATTGCCGTTTGTTTCGGCACCATGTATCTCACGAAATTCCCCTGCTACAAAATGTCACAGGTTGTCTGTTTTCATTTCCATTAATGGATTCTTTTTTGATACCATGGCGAGAAGTAAAATGAGATAAATTCGTGAATTTACTGTCGTCAAAAACTATGATTATTTTGACTGGCAGCGTTCCTCGCTTTTGAAGGATAAGTTGAGATGCCCTCCTTTTTATCGATCTCCCGCAGATGTTCAATAATTTCTGTCGTGCTTTTGAGCTTGCTATCCGGCTGTACCAAGCCGCAAGACCCTGTATTTATTGAAAGCGAGAAAGCGAAGGGGTTGGTGCCGGACGTTCGCCAAGCGGTCGCTGTGGAATTGCTTGACACCTTTGGGACAGTTCCTGCTCCGGAGTCTCCCCTCTGGTTTCCGATTGAAAGAGGGGGAATTGAAGGGAAGATCCGGTCAGTTAAAGAGCGAAACGAGAATGGTCGAATCACTCGGCTGAAAATAAGGTATCCAAATGAAGCTCCTGAAGTTGTTGCGGGCGATGTGATTGAAATCGTGCTTGATCCCGAAACGATTTTAGAAGCGGATTTGAAAGCAGCCGAAGAAGGAGGGATTTCGGCGGCGTATCCGTATAAAGTGACGGTGGCAGAATTCAGTAAGATTTCCGGGATTATCACGTTGGCTGAACCACTATGTGAATTAGCAGAAAAAGGTTCGCCCTGCATTGTTAAACCGAATGAAACATTGAGAACCGGTCGCGAACTTTACAAGCAGTATTGTCAAAAATGTCATGCTGCGACAGGCGATGGGAACGGCCCGCAGGCACACATGCTCAAGCCAAAGCCACGAGATTTAAGACTCGGCGTGGTGAAATATACTTCGACGAAAACGAACAATAAGGCGTCAACCGAAGATTTGAGTAATTTGTTGAAAGGCGGAATCCCTGGAACAGCCATGCCCGCCTTTCAAATACTGGGCAATCATGAAATCGATGCCCTTGCCCAATACACAAAATATCTGTCGATGCGTGGTGAAATTGAACGCGGATTGTGTATTGAATCTGAAATTGATTTCTCTCAGAAGATTCTCGATGAGCAACTGGATGAGGCTGAATCTGAAGAAGAAAAGAAAGAAATTAATAAACAGTTCCAGAAAGATGTCGAGGAGTATTTGAAGATTGATTTTCCGGAAATTGTTTTTGATGTTTCTTTCGATATTGCAGAAAAGTGGAGCGAGGCAGATGAACCGGAAAGCAAGTTTGAAATTCCTGGTTCCAGACCGGACGGGACAGGTCCTTCAAGAGCAGAACCTTCCATTTCCTCGCTTGCCAATGGAAAAATCCTGTATCTTTCAACCTCCGCGCAATGTGCATCGTGTCACGGTTTAACGGGAAAAGGGGATGGTGATCAGGTTTCCAAAGTGCAAAAAAAGCCGGATGGTTCAGACTATGATGAGCCGGGCTTGCACGATGTATGGGGGAATGTGGTTGTGCCACGTGATTTGACATACGGTGTTTTCCACGGAGCCTCTAACCCCAGCGAGGATATTGCCGAAGTTGTTTATCGGGCAATTGGTGCAGGTGTTAAAGGGACACCGATGCCAGCCTACGGCGGCAAAAGTTTAACCGATGACCAAATCTGGGATCTTGTAAATTACATCTTCTTCCTGGCAGGTGATTACAAAGATGTGACTCCTGAATCTCTGGATGTTAAAAAGCCGGCAGCAAAAACAAAATAATGTAGCGGGTAAGAGACGCTGAGCACATCACGACCAAAAACAAAGAATGGCATAATAGGCAATATTGCCCGTTATGCTATTCTGATGTGAGATGACTGGGCATTTCGGTTTTACAACAGTTATGACGGTAACTGCACCGCTTCCCTGGCGAGGCGACTTGCAACTGTGATCTCTCCCGCGTATGGTTTTGTTAACGTTTGATGTAACACAGACTGCTCGATTCACCTGCCCTACCCTATTTCATAATGGAGTTCCGCCATGATGATGAATTCTGCTTGCCGATTGTTGTTCTGCCTGGGACTTCTTGTTTCCGCAGCGTCTTTTGCACAAGCCGACGAGAAATCTTCTGCGACTAACGAAAGTCGAAAAAATGCAGAAAAAGAATTTGCTCAGAGAATGGAAAATACGGTTTTGGTCGGTTTTTTCACCGTCGATTCTGAACAACAGGAACAGCTTGGCAAACCGGAACGATACGAAATTCGTAAAGTGACCAAAGCCAGCGGTAATACGTGGATTTTTCAATCGCGTATCAAGTATGGAAATGTTGATGTCGTTTTACCGATTCTGGTTCCGATTCAATGGGCAGGCGATACTCCCGTTGTCTCGATGACCGACTTCAACATCCCAACAATGGGAACTTTCACCTGTCGAGTGATGTTCTATAAAGATCGCTACGCAGGAACCTGGCAACATGGCAAAAAAGGAGGCCACATGTGGGGGAAAATTGAAAAAGCGGAATTAAATCAAGAGTAGTGCATCTTCAACTCTTAATTTCTGGGTTAGTACATCGAAATAGTGCGACAACGGAGCACGGACCACGAAAACACAACTCCCAATTTAAGGCCTGAAAAGGCAGTAGCTTATTTGTTTTCTTGCGGGCTGAGCGGGAAGGTTTCGCATTGCCTGAAAGGAACTCCAATACGATCTTTTTTAGAGAGGATTGGCTCAGTAATTAGCGGCCATTCGATATTAAGTTCAGAATCGTTCCAAAGCAGAACCCGTTCAGCTTCGGGAGTGTATTGTTTGGTGCATTTATAGATAAAATCTGCTGAATCACTCATCACATAAAAGCCGTGAGCACATCCCGGCGGAATGTAGAACTGCTTATGATCCGCCTCGCTTAATATCACCGCTTCCCACTGCCCGAATGTGGGAGAGTCCTGCCGCAAATCGACCGCGACATCGTACACTTCGCCTCTCACAACTTGCACAATCTTTCCCTGAGGATGCTGGATTTGATAGTGCAACCCGCGTAATGTACCGCCCACAGATCGCGAAAAATTATCCTGCACGAAATCTCCAGGGAGTCCATGTTCGATGAAACGTGTTGCACGAAAAGTTTCCATGAAAAAACCACGTTCGTCACCAAAGACCTGCGGTTCAACAAGGACACATCCAGCAATTTTAGTTGAATGAATTTTCATCAGGTCGTGATTCGTATTGATTTTTTGAACGAAATTGGGTTGAATAAGGCCAGAGGAATAATGATTGCGTGTAGAGCAACCAGAAAAGGATCGTCTCTTGGTTTTGGTTTATTGATTGTAAAAGAGAGCTGTTTATGAATTATCGTTTATTATCATCTCGCCACTTTGCCATTGTGTCGGTTGCCTTTTTCGTTCTATTTGTAATTTACAGATCAGATCTTCAGGCGAAAGATTCAAAAACGAAATCTCAAAAAGTAAGCCAAATCGATTTCAGTAAAATCCCAGCAAAGGCATTAAAATCTTTCCCGGCTGATTTGAAGGATAACTGGGACGATACTTTACCGCAAACAGTGAAAGAGTTGCAACGCTTTGAAGAAGTCACAACAAAACTAGCCCCCTTGTACCGGAAGGCAACGGTTGGAATTCAGGCAGGTGGTGGTCAGGGAAGTGGCGTTGTTGTCAGCCCGCAGGGACATGTGCTAACCGCTGCCCATGTGGTAGGTGAGGTGGGGAACAAAGTGACGATTGTTTTCTCGGATGGTAGCAGGTACTTCGCTAAAGTGGTCGGGATTGACGAAAGTGCGGACGCTGCGATTGTTCGCCTGGAAAGTAAAGGCCCCTTCAATTTTGTGCCGATGGCTCGAACACGATATGCTGTTTCCGGACGCTGGGTCATTGCAGTTGGGCATCCCAATGGATATCAGTCGGATCGTTTACCGGTTATTCGGCTTGGTCGAGTGATCGCGGTAACGCCCAAAACTGTCCAGACCGATTGCTCCCTCGTAGGAGGCGATTCCGGAGGCTCACTTTTCGATTTACATGGTCGATTGGTCGGAATTCACAGCCGGATTGGTGCCAGTAACAGCATCAATTTTCATGTTCCGATCCAAGTTTATCTACGAGACTGGGAAGAACTCAACGCGGGCTACACACCTGCGGAGAAAAAAACAAAACCGGTTCCTAAAAAAGCGTATGTCGGAATTCGTGGTCGCAACGCCAACAAAGGAGGCTGCCTGATTACTGAAGTGACCCCTGACGGACCTGCTAAAAAAGCTGGACTGGAACGTGGAGACATTCTTATTCAGTGTGACCAGAAAAAGATCAATACTTTTCGCCAACTCGTCGATTATCTGAAAACAAAAAAACCGAAAGATGAATTGAAAATTACTGTTCTGAGAGACGACAAAAAAGAAATACTTAAAGTCACACTGGGCGAAACCCAATAATAGGGAACTTCTTTTGATTCAAAAGGAACATATAATTCAAAAGGAGTACAGACATTCCAGTCTGTCTTGTTAAAGCATTGCTGTATTTGTAGGCAAACAAGAATGTCTACCCTCCGTTCAAAATTATTTTTGGGACTAATAGAGGCTTCCAGCAAAATCTGACGAATGCGATATTCTTCACCGTATGCGGTATAATTGCGGATTCGTACTCCTTTATATAGATCAAGCAACCAAGAGGATTGTCAATACGAAATAGAGCCTCTTACCTAAGTTTTTCCCTTTTTTCATGGAAGAAAGAAAAAAGAGTTTCCGATTGTGCCTGAATCAATCTGCGGGTACGATGTAAAGTGACTTGGTTGAACGGTTCACGTTCGCCAACACAGAGGAGTCCTTTCTCTGAAACAGAAGGATCTGAATACGGTACGAACAGGATGTGATCAGTCTGATGAATCTCAATAATATCCGCGAAGAGTTTGAAGAAGATCACGAATTTCTCAAATTATGTGAGCGTTACGAGAATGTCGATCTTTCTGTTGCTGCATTAGAATTGGCGCGAGATTATTATCCCGAACTCGATTTTGATCATTCACTTTTGTGGATTGACGAACGAGCCGATGAAATTCGCAGGGAAATTTATTCTCTGCATTCCCCCACTTCACAAGCCGAATTTCTGGGAGAATTCCTGGGCGGGCATCATGGCCTGCATGGCGATAGTTCTGCATTTGGTGCCGCTGAAGGAAGTTTTCTGAATAGTGTGATCACTACCGGGCGCGGAATTCCGATCAGCCTTTCGATTGCGTATATTGCAGTCGCCCGTCGGGCTGGGATCGATTTGCACGGTGCCGCTGCCCCGGCCCATTTTCTTACACGTATGGAAACCATTGAGGGGCCTGTTTTTCTCGATGCCTACACACCGGGTCGTTGCCTGGGATACGATACCTGTCTCGATTGGATTCAGACAATTGCAGATGTTTCGCGCAGAGAGGCGAAATCGGGATTAAAGCCCGTTGGTTCCCGTGCGATTTTCACTCGAATGCTGAATAACTTGAAAGTGCTGTATGTCGAGCAGGAACAGTGGCTTCATGCGTTGAAGGTTCAAAATCGGTTACTGTTGCTGCAACCGAGTCAGTATGAAACCCGGCGAGACTTGGCTTTGATCTCAATTAAAGCAGGCAGGCCTGGCGATGCGTTGGGGTTACTGCGAAGATTGCTTCCGACGGCTCCTGAAACAGAAAAAGAGATTCTCCGCAGCCAAATTTCTCAAGCATTCACCGAAGTGACTCGCTGGAATTAGCTGGTGAAGTGGGATCATTTCACGCAAAAATCTCAGGTGTGTCTGTTCGGTTAACACCAACGAAGATATCTTCTTTCCCCCCCTCCCCAAAAAAATACTGATCTATTTTTTATCCGTTTGAAAATGTGTATAACGGGCAGCGATGGGCATTCGGCGGCCGCTGCCGAAAGCTCGGGGAGTTAGCTTGATGCCAGGGGGCATTTGTCTGCGTTTGAATTCGTTGCGATCTAATTTATTGAGAACCCAGCGGACCGTTTCTTCAGGATAGATTTTTGACAGTTCTTTCGCCGATTTTTCCTGCTCTACTAATCCTTCGAGAATTGCATCGAGGAGATCGTATTCGGGCAGGGAATCTTGATCGAATTGGTCGGGAGCCAACTCTGCACTGGGTGGTTTATTGATGATATGCTCAGGAATGATTTCTCGACCTGCTTTTTGATTGATGTGAGTTGCGACAGCGTAGACATCTCTTTTGAGGACATCGCACAAAACGGCAAAGCCTCCCGCCATGTCGCCGTACAATGTGCAGTAGCCAACCGCGAGTTCACTTTTATTTCCCGTTGCCAGCGGCAACCAATCATGTCGATTGCTGCGGATCATAACCATCGCTCCGCGAATCCTTGCCTGTAAATTCTGATCTGACAGCCCCGCAGGTTGGCTCGATAAATCTGCTGCGATCGTCGGTGCCTGCTCGTAAGATCGATGAATTTCATTGATCGAAATTTCAATCGCCTCGATGCCCAGGTTTTTTGCCAGTAACACCGAATCATCAATACTGTGCTGACTGCTGTAGCGAGAGGGCATCATCAGGGTATGAACATTTTCCGGTCCGAACGCATACGCAGCCAGGCAGGCGGCAACTGCACTGTCGATGCCGCCGGAAAGGCCTAAGACGGCTTCGCGAAATCCACATTTTCTCGCGTAATCTTTCAAGCCCAACGTGAGTGCCTGCAAAAGTTGTTCAGACCGCGACAAAAGTTGTAGCTCTTCGGTTTCCATTTCATCATGGAAATTAATGATTCGTAATTCTTCTTTGAATGCTGCCAGCTGTGCGACAACTTTTCCTTGTCGATTTAACACAAACGAGGCTCCATCAAAAACAAGATCGTCATTTCCTCCCACCTGATTGACAAACAGGCAAGGAATATTTCCGCGTTGACAATGTGACTGAAAGATGGAATGCCTGCGGATTGCTTTATCGATCTCAAACGGACTGGCGGAAAGGTTAACCAGTAATTCTGAACCAGCATCGATCAAATCTTGAAGCGGGTCCGATTCGCAAACCGGTCGCGTGTGATAAAAAGTATCGGGCTGACCAAACCAGGCATCTTCGCAGATGTGAACTCCCAGCTTCCTACCACGAAATAAAATCGGTTTCACAGAATCGGCTGGGCGGAAATAACGTCGTTCATCGAAGACATCGTAATTAGGGAGCAGTTTTTTGCAGATTGTTGCAGCAACTTTTCCTTCGCAAAGCAGGCTTGCCGCGTTGGCAACACATTCGGCTGGTTGCCCCCATGTTGTTGGATGCCCCACCAGCAAACCCAGATTGGCAGGGACAGAGGCAGCCAGTTTAGTGACTGCCTCATCACAGGCTTCGACAAAGCCAGACCGCAGCAACAAATCTTTGGGAGGATATCCGCAAACAGCCAGTTCAGGAACGATCAACAATTCGGCCTGCTGATTGGAAGCTTCGCGAGCCAGTTCCAAAATACGCTGGCAATTCCCATCAAGATCGCCAACCGTCGGATTCATTTGTGCCAGGGCAATTCGCATGGAAATTCTTTGAAATAATATGAAAGTTCAAGAAGAGGCAAAGCTGTTCAATTTGCCCGACTGATGCTGATAATCTGGTCAATAATCGCTTTGGGCTGATCGCTGCTTTTCATGAGACCTGCGTGAGGAAAGCGATGCGGCTGGGCATCGCTTAAATGACTCCAGAAAATCCCGGCGACGGGCTGTTTTGCCAATAACATCGGCAAGAATTTTTTCATCCAGTCGCATTGAGCTTGTTCTGTCCACTCGCTTTTCCATTGCTGATTATCGACTTTGGTTGCCAACGATGCGAGCGGATCTTTCTGGCTGGCAGAAGGGCAGGCAATGGTCACATGCAGCGGGACGCCGAATGAACCCCATGTATCAAGCAGTTTTGAAAATCGCAGCAGTCGTCTGGCATCGTGACGCCCCGGTTCGTAGCCAATCGCCAATTCCAGGTTGATACCAGATAATCCGGTGCCAGAGCGAAGTAGTGCATCGGCAACATGCCAGGGAGTTAAACGATGTTTTCCCTTCGATTGATAGTCTCCCCAGGGACGATCAACACGAATGAAAATCTGGCCATCTTCATCAACCTGATGAGCAACATCAATAATACGAGCGGTCATCGCCAGAATGTTTTCCTCTGTGTATCCGAATAACCCGCCGGTATTCATTCGGGCTCCCACTTCCCAAATGCGAATTTTTCCGGTGTACCGAGAAACAACCGTTTCCACGTAATCACTGAGAAAACTTTGTAAGTTGAGGATGTCGTGCTTCCAGTTAGCGAGCCAGTCAGGTAAACCCTCATTGTGAAAACTGAGTAACGGACCTCCCTTGATAAGCAGTTTGTTTTTGATCGCCCATTCTACCTGCTGATCGTACCGTTCCCAATCGTATTCTCCTTCAGAAGATTCTATCGATTTCCAGTCGAGTGAAACGCTGGTTGCACTGAAAGCTTCGCAGTAGTTATCGGGAATTTCAGAAAGAGAGGCCGGACCAAGATCGCAACCGAACATCGCGGGGAGATGCGAAGCCCGCTGGCGTCTCACGTGCATCCGCTGTTCAATGTATGAGTTGGCGAGGATATCTTCGGCACGACAAATATTTTCTAATGCGATATTCGCTCGTTCTGTTGCCTGGGCAGAATCATCCTGTCTAAAACAAGCAGACAAAAAATCCTTGTAGGCCTGTTTCTGTAATTGATCATATTGTTCGGGGATAATCATTCCCGCCTGAGACCAGGTTGCGTGTTGTTCTCGCACTTCACAAAGCTGACCACGAGCCAGTTCAACCGCCAACACGTAAGGAGTATCTCGTTCGAGAATTGAACAGGTTCTCAAAATGGGATGACCAAAACCCTTAACGGGCCACGGGATGTTCAGCTTGCCACTGTCTGAACATTGCCGAATATATTGAAGCTCCTGTCCATGAATTTCGACTCTTCCAGGAAACGCGGCTCCGTCGTAATTAGTCAAAAACGCCTGTTCCCAATGCGCATGATTCTCAGCTATATCAACCGAGCCGAGATCAAAACGCATCATTCCCATTATGAAACATCCCTGGAACTGGTAAAAAAAATAAACAAGATTAACTTACAGGTACACCGCCAGTGTAATCAGACGGTCTTGCATGTTCAAGAAGAGAGACGGACGATACGATCAACAGAATCAATTCAGAGATAAGCATCATAGAATATCAACAAAGGAAAAAACAGGAAGAATCAGCATGCCTGCAGTATTAGAAACATCAATTTCCGGTATCTCCAAAAGGCAGGGGAAAGTACGCGATGTTTACGATTTTGGCGATTCACTCCTCATCGTCGCGACCGATCGCATCAGTGCGTTTGATTGGATACTACCCACAGGCATCCCGGATAAAGGAAAGATTCTCACCCAATTAAGCCTGTTCTGGTTTGAACGCATCGATTGCAGTCATCATCTCATTTCGACCGCCCCAACAGATTTGCCTCTCCCCGCAGGAACCGATATTGAATCTTTAGTTGATCGCAGCATGGTGGTCAAAAAGACAAAAGTCCTGCCGGTCGAATGTGTCGTGCGAGGCTATCTGTCTGGTTCCGGCTGGAAAGATTATCAGGAAACGGGCGTAGTTTCGGGGATCAAACTACCCCCCGGTTTACAGGAAAGTGAGCAACTATCAAATCCACTCTTTACCCCTTCTACCAAAGCAGACGAAGGGCACGATATGCCAATTTCTTTTGAAGAAGTTTGTCAGCAACTGGGTGAAGAAACCGCAACTATTTTACGAGAAAAAAGCCTTCATCTTTACAACGAAGCTGCAACGTTCGCCCGTAGCAAGGGAATCATTCTGGCGGATACAAAATTTGAATTCGGCGTGCTTGACTCCGGCGAAATCATACTCATCGATGAAGTTCTTACTCCAGATAGCTCCCGCTTTTGGCCCGAAGATGATTACGAAATTGGTCGTTCGCAGGTTTCGTTTGATAAACAGTACGTCCGCGAATGGTTAATGAGTACTTCCTGGGACCGCAACTCCCCGCCACCAGAACTGCCTGATGAAATCGTACAAAACACGCGAGCAAAATATATCGAAGCCTATGAAACATTAAGCGGGCAAAAGTTCGAAGCCTGACTATTTTCTATTAAGCCTCGGATAATATAGTTTCATGATCTTGAACGAGATGAAACATAAGCATCTAATCGATGAAATACGAATACTGGGTAAGTAAAATCAAAATAGCACTAACGGGAGACAAACGGGATGGAATTTTCGCATGTGGGAATGATTACCGAAGAAGTCAAAGAAGGCGAAACCTTCGTAGAGGCAACTCGCGTCTGGGTGACCGATTTCATCAAGCACCCGTACCATATCGAATGGCTTCGTTTTGAACAGGACAGCCCGCTGACCGGTCCGGTAAGAAACTTACCACATGTTGCCTACCGGGTCGATTCACTTGAAGCAGCTTCTGCAGGCATGAAAGTTCTCTTGGAGCCGTTCACTCCACTGGAAGGGCTACGCGTTGGTTTTTATGAAACATCCGACGGAGCGGTTATCGAATTCATGGAATACGATGAATCACCATTTGAATCGTAACTGATCGTTTGAGGGAACCTCTAATAATTCAAAAGGAGTACAGACATTCCTGTCTGTTTCGTTTGAGCATACCCCACTTTAGGCAGACAAGAATGTCTACCCTCCACCTCGCATGATTTTTTTGAATTAAAAGAGGCTCCCTTTATTGAAAAAACACTATTCGCCAATTGGGTAGCGATAGGGTGTAGATGCTTCATACAGATCCTGGCGTATTTTCAAATTCGTTTTTAATTCCTCATTGGCCAAGGCTATTGCTTTGAGGTTAGCTTTTTTTGCTTCTTCGAAATTTCCATTTTCCGCATAAGCAGTTGCCATTGCTGCCCAGTGCATCGCTTTGAAGTCAAGTTGATAGCTGACACGACATCTTTTTCCAAATTCAGCAAGTTCAAGAGATCTTTTTTTGTCTCTTAAATCTTCTTCTGAACTTGCAGATTTAATTTCAGCAACGGAC
>Ga0316209_1003263_pt1 | contig 11328 bp, 9 predicted proteins | sample 6monopyrite_MG_FD_204945 | JGI IMG/M metagenome (GOLD analysis project Ga0316209, IMG submission 204945) | Microbial mat bacterial communities from mineral coupon in-situ incubated in ocean water Damariscotta River, Maine, United States -... | ecosystem: Environmental > Aquatic > Marine > Coastal...
TTTTGTCTGCTTCGCAGCTACATATCCAGTTGTCGCAAGCAAGATGTTTCAGCAAGTGAGGCGCTGCGACTACTGTTTAAGGGCAGGCTTCCTGACATCTTTTCTTTTGGGTGACCTGAATAGTTACCTTTCAACAAACTTATATTGAAAAACACCAGCAGTGTGGCAACGGTAACTTGGGAGATAATCAGCCATTGTCTTACTGTTTTTGAAACCTGAATACCGGTGCCTTTCCCACTGGATTGCAGGGTCGCATTTAAGGCGCGGTAATTAATCATATTAGCGCTTGTGCGGGCAAAAAACAAACCTAGCACTAAGGCAATAAAGAGTGCAGCGACAAGGGTGACACTATTAATTGCCAACTCGTCGACACGGGGTAATTGTTGCGCTAAGTATTGCTGTAACACCCAAAAACCGCCACTTGCAACGACAAGCGCCACCACCACAGACAAAAAGACGACTATCCCAGCTTGTGCACAGAGGGCTTGGAATATATGGCGTCTATTCGCGCCCACTGCAGCCTGTATGGCTAGCTCTCGTTGCTGATCTGCGGTACGTGACATAAAAAGATTGGTAATATTGGTACAAGCTATCAATACCAAACCTATTACTCCAGTTAACAGTAATAAAACCGTATTTTGGCTATCGCCTAAAATAGCCTGCTTGAAGGACTGTAATTCTATTTTTAAATCTTCAGACTCCTCGGAAACGTTTTCTCTCCAATGACTATTGGACAGAGTCGTTAGGGTTTGTTCGATTTGGGAGACACCGAGTTGACTGTCAAGCTTACCAACAAAACTGTGCCGCCGAGACCAGTTCCCAAAACTTTCGCTAAGCGATTCAATATTAAATCCATTGTAATCCCAAGGTAAAAAGATATCGGTTTTTATTCCAAAACCAAAAAGCTGAGGCTCGATAAAGGATTCAGCCAACACACCGACTACTCTAAAATTGGTTTCATCAATAGTGACAGTTTGCTCTAAAATACTACTGTCGGCGTTAAATTCATTTTGCCAGAATTCATAACTTAATATGGCTACGGGGTTATAGCTGTCTTTGTTTTCTGATTCCTCAAAAGAGCGTCCCAACGCCATTTTACTGCCTAGCAGGGTAAACCAGCCTGGCGTAACAAAGGCGTTTTCTATGGCGGGTTGTGTAGGTAGTGAGCTTAGTATCCTGTCTTCATAACTAACCAATGCTGACTGCGAAAATTGAGTTTGCTTTTCAAAAAGGTGAATCAAACTCGGGTAGCTAAAAACGCCTCGAGACACCTCTTGTCCTGTCTTATCGAGCATTATACCATTCACCTGATATAAGTGTTCTTGCTCTGGATAAGGTAAAGGTTTGTAAATCACCACATAGGCCAAAGTCAGAATGCACAATAAGGCACCTAAGGTGAGCCCTAATGTGGTGACAATAGCCACCAGGAAGCCTTTTTTGGCACTTAAGCCTGCCCAGGCTTGTCTAATCAAATGACTATATTGATGCATGACCTAATCACTGCCACGCAATGAATGTACCGCAGGCTGATTGATGTATTGGCGTAAGGGCCAATAACAGGCAAATAGTGACAATAAGGCAATAGACAATACCGTAGATATAAATATGGGTAACAAATCTATACTCATATAAGCTGACAATGTTTCTGTGTAACCGATATAAACGCCCAGCATCACCGCTACGCTTGAGGCCACACCCAACACAATCACCCAAATATTGTCTTTCACAATCAAACCCACCAAATCTTTGCGTTTGGCACCAATTGCCATACGTGTACCTAACTCAAACCTGCGCATTTGTGTGCCGTAGCTTAAGATGCCATACAGACCCACACTGGCTAAAAGCAAGGTAATGATAGCCAGTACCGAGGTAGTGGTTGCAGTTGTATATTGGGTAAATAACAGCCTCTTTTTCTCGTTTTCTAAAGTCTCCAAGCTAAATAACGCATATAAACTACTCACATCGCTAATCGCCGTTACTACTTGCTCCCGACTAACATTTTGCCCATCCCGCAATTTAAGGGTCATTTGTCTAGTAGCCAAACTAGCTGGTGTATAAACGCGCATTGGCACTTCAAATTGTGCGGGCATTTTCGCGCCTTTCACCACCCCAACAATAGTAAAAGGATCGCCCCCCCCTCCAGACAAAATCTGCACACCTAAAGCACTGCCATCTGGATTAAGGCGCATAGCAAATACATCATTGACTATCATCACCCGATTGCTATCTGAGACATCAGCTTCACTGAAGTAATCCCCCTCCAGCAGCTCCTGGCCAATCAGAGTAAAATGATTATTGCTTACCCCCGTAGCCTCAGGTGTGAAATTTTCTCCTGAGGCTACTGCAGTCAACGTCCATAAACCAAAACCATTCAAAACAGAACCTGAATGCGAAATACTTTCTACTTGGGGTAATTCCAAAAGTTTCTTCTTGAGTTCAGTCATAGTGGCAACGACTTCTTCTTGAGGTGGAAGTTCTTGGGCTGAAACTGATAAACTCATTTGCGCCATATTATCCACAGTGTATACAGATGGTTGTGTGATAGTGTCTACCGCTTCTTTAAACAGTGTGATGTTGGCAAAAACCAATACCGTTGCGATCGCCACCTGACTCACTATTAACCCTTGTCTAAAACGCTTAGAAACCTGTACACCTGTGCCTTTACCGCTGGCTTGCAGCATGGAATTTAAGGCACGGTAATTAATCATCTTGCTACTAAGAAAAGCAAATGAAAGTGCGAATGAAAAAACAATAATTATCGAGGCGACAAAGGTAATAAAATTTAACCCAAGTTCATTGATGCGGGGTAACTCAGAGGCTAAGTTTACTTGCAATAAAGAGAAGCCCAGAGATGCGATGATAAGTGCCACCAATAACGAAAGAAACATTAACAATCCTGACTCGGCCAATAAGCCATGGAACAAATGAGACTTTTTAGCACCAAGGGCCGCATAAATGGCTAACTGCCTTTGTTGTTCGGCCGTGCGGGACATAAACAAATTAGCGATATTGGCGAAAGCAATGAATACCAAACCAAACACACCCGCCAACAATTTATATACTGTATTTTGACTGTCGCCGACTATTGCCGTTTGGAAAGATTCGAGTGGCATGTTGATTGACCAACCACTAAAAAATGGCATAGCACTCACATTTTCAACCCAAGTATCGTTAACCAATGGCGTGATGATTTGCTCTGCTTGTGCTGCACTTAGATTGCTTTTTAGCTTACCTACAAAAGTCAAAGTATCGCTGATTGAACCCCAATCTTCTTTTATACGTACATCAAGGTTATAATCCCAAGGAAACCACATTCCCACATCGCGTCCAGCTTGCCTGATTTGTGGCTCAATAAAACTTTCGCCCAAAACACCAATTACTCGATAACTCACACCACTGAAAGAGACTTTTTTATCAAGCATATCAGTGGCAGATGCGAATTCGTCTTGCCATAATTTGTAGCTAATAATGGCAACTGGATTAAAGGTATCTAATGCTTCAGTGGCTTCAAAAACACGACCCATCTGCATTTTTGCACCTAATAACTCAAACCATTCTGGTGTAGCATAACCTGTATTTAAAGTGGGTTGGTTTGGTAAAGAAGTGAGTACATCTTCGCCATATTGAATGAGTGCCGTTTTCTCAAACACATCCTGATTTTTGTATAAGTGTATAAGGCCAGGATAGGTAAATGCCGTGGCATTGGTCTCCCCAGTTTTGTCACCTATAGCATGTATCACTTTATATAACTTTTCTTGCTCTGGATAAGGCAAAGGTTCAACAATCAATAAGTAACCTAAGGTTAGAACACAAAGCAATGCCCCTAATGTGGTACCCATGGTAGTAACTACTGTTGCCACAAAGCCTACTTTTTTCTTGAGACTGGCCCAAGCTTGTTTTTGTTGGTAAAGGAACTGGCTCATACAGCCTCCTGCAACTCTGGTGTCGTTAAGATTGAACCATCTAATAATTTAAGCTGAATGTCGGCCATATCTGCATAACGCGGGTCGTGCGTTACCATACAGATGGTGGTGCCACTGTTGTTAAGCTTCTCCAACACATCCATAACTTGATCGCCACTTTTAGAGTCCAAGTTACCTGTTGGCTCATCCACCAGCAAAATAGCAGGATTGGCAACGAGTGCCCGAGCAATGGCGATACGCTGTTGTTGTCCACCAGAAAGTTGATTCGGTTTATGGCTGGCGCGGTGACTCATGTCTACTAATTCCAAACACTCGTGTACACGCTCTGATATCTCTTTGTCGCTTGGCACTTTTGTTTTGTAACGCAAAGGCAGTGCAACATTATCGAATACTGATAATTCATCAATCAAGTTAAACGACTGAAAGATAAAGCCAATTTTGCTGTTACGAATTTCTGCTGCTTCATCAAGGGACAAATCAGTCACGTTAGTGCCTTCGATAAAATATTCGCCACCTGTGGGCATATCCAACAAACCTAAAATCGATAACAAAGTCGACTTGCCGCAACCAGAAGGGCCTGAAATCGACACGTAATCTCCTGATTTGATGGTGATATCGATATTCTTTAAGGCATGAGTTTCAAGCTCATCTGTTTCAAAAACTTTAGAGATGTTTTGCATTTGAATTTTAATATCGCTCATAAGTACTGTCCTTTAATTATCTTTAAGTTGATTAATTGGTTTTTAGTTAATGCTGATGGTTTGACTGGTCGCCTGAAGGTTCGACAAGTCTGAAATAATGAATTGTTCGCCTACTGTTGCACCTGACAATATTTGGATAAATTGTCCGGCTTGCACACCAAAACGTAAGTCTTGAGAAGTAGCGTTTTCCTGGCTATTTAATCGATAGAGGGCAGCGCTAGTATTTGACTTAGCACCTGCTGGGCGTTTGATGTAACTGACGTTTTGCAAGGTATCGGCAATGATTACACCATCGACACTAAGCTGTGGTCTGGCACTAGCAGGTAACGTTGCAGGCAAGGCGATTTCAATTTCCACCGTATTGTTATCCACTATTGGATCGATTCGACTAACAACACCTTCAATTTTGTCGCGGCGGGTGTCGATGATAGCCACCTTGCCAACAGTGATTAGCTGCGCTTGGCTTTGTGGCACACGGATAAGCGCAATAAGGTCAGTCACACTGCCTATCAAGGCTACCTCTTGGCCTGCGGCAAGACTCTGACCTAGCTCGACAGATAAACGTTGTAACACACCGTCAAACCCCGCTCTGACTGTCAACTTATCCAGTCTTGATTTGGCTATATTTAAGCGGCCTTGTTGCTGCTTAACTCGCTCAAGTTGGATATTAACCGACTCCTCGTGAACCAATTTAAGTTGCTCGATACGTTGCTTTAAAATGGCAATGCGTTGTTTAAGTTGTTTTTCATCTAAAGCAGACTGCTGAAATGTCAGTTGCGACACTATGCCTTGTTTAACCAACTTTTCTTCAGCCTTACGTTTTAATGCAGCAGTATCAAAGCGGGCGGTAATCTCTGCCAAATTTGCTGACTCATTGAGAATTTCACGCTGATTATTGAGTTTCAATTGGCGCAAATTTGCTTGCACCTGGATCAATTCTTGTTGCGAATTTTCAACTTGTAGCACTAACTCTGGATTTTCCAAACGCACAATTACACTATTTACACTAACTTGCGCGCCCGGCTTGAGTACAATTTCTTTGACCGTAGCGGGTGAAAATGAAGTGATCAGTTGCTGTTTATCTGAAGTTAGCGTGCCATAACCTTCGATAATGACTTCTAAGTCACCTTGTTGAACTGACTCAATTAGCAAATTTTCTCTATCAACAGACACAGCACCATTTTTACTAACAGCAAAATATATCAGCACAGCAATCACCACAATCAAACCAAATAACATATTGCCTTTAGTGGGTTTGAAAGAAGATGATTTTTTGGTTTTCACTACATCCATTTTGTTCTCCAGCTTGGTTATATTCGGCATTCATAACCGAGTTATATACCCGTCTCCCTTGAAGCTGCAGCGTTGTTGGCTGCACTCACTCACCCCAATCACTTAGTACGCCTAAGCTCATGGGGCTGAGTGCCTTTGCCGCCTAGCTGCAACTCCAATGGCTTTGGGTATATCAAGGGTTATAACAAGAGTCGTGCCAAACAATAAAATCTTTTATTTTCATAAGGTTATGATTTTGTATGGGAGGTAAGCAAAGAAACGAGTCCGATATCGGACGAAACCAGTCCGGAATTGAAAAATGGTTTAAGCTGCTGGGTATTAGCTAATTATGGAAAGCTAGCCAAATAACGCTGAGTGAGATCCTAATCTCACAAAAATAAGCGTATCAAACTCGATGCGGTATATGAGTAAAGTGTCGGGATAGATGTGGCATTCTCGTGACGGAATCCAATCACCAATAAGGGCATGGTCCTTAAATTTTTCTGAAAGTGCTTCTCCACTCAATAAGGTCGGAAAAACTTGCGTCTTCAGGATATCTTCTACTGTCTTGCCCTTACGACTGCTCTTAAGTTTTTTTATATCTTTTTTAAATTGACTGGTGAGTCTTATTTCCATGATGTTTATACCCGTCTCCCTTGAAGCTGCAGCGTCGTTGGCTGCTCTCACTCACCCCAATCACCTAGTACGCCTAGGCTCATGGGGCTGAGTTCCTTTGCCGCCTAGCTGCAACTTCAAAGGCTTTGGGTTTAGTTAAAAATTTCATCTATTTTTTCAACCTTCTCTAAGCCAGCGACGTTTTGACTTTGTTGCAGCGCATCACGGGTAATTTGATTCGGCACTTTTAGTTCGAGGGGAAATTCATTTCTCAGCGCAATTTGTTTAGTAAACAACCTGATCGCCTCAGACATCGACAAACCAATACTATCAAGCACTGTCTCGGCTTGATGTTTAGTATCCTCATCAACCCTAGCTCTAACGAGCCCCGTTTTTATAACACCTTGATTAGCCATAATGGTTACCTATTATTTAACACTGAAAACAAATGTAGCTCATATGCGCCACATTATATAGATATAAATGCGTTAAATAACGATTAAGACTAAGCATTAAACACTCTTAATTGCCTGCCACTTTTCAGTCATGTGTTTATCTATCGTTGTAGCCAACTGTTTTGAAACACCTAGATTGAGCGCTTCATTTTTAAAGTGACGGGTTTCTGCGTAGATTTCATCAAGTATCATCTTTAACGGTTTAGCGTTTGAATAACCCGCTTGTCCCGCCAATAATTCAAGTGCTTGCAGTGGCAGAACACCATTTCCGTTGAATGCAGTCATATGTTCATCATATGGCGATGGGCTGTATACGATGTCATAAAATGGTGCGAGCCTCCAATTATCCTTATCATCAGCAAGGAATGCGAAGTTTTTGGAATGATCATCTTGGTTAACAGTGAGGTAATTGAATAACGCACGTTTTACTAACTTCTTTGCTTCCCCTAGATTGCAAAGTAGTCGCGTTGCTTTTATCAAGTCAACATAATCCAAAGATGGCTCCTTGAAGGATGTATCCAGCAAGCCACATGCTGATATCATGTGATAGCGCCCATGTTCGCTACACTCGAACCTTTTATGTTGTAACCAAAACAGGCCATCTCCTGCATCCACAAGTTTAAAGTCTGCGACTTGCATATCAAGCCTACGGGCCATTTGCATATAGGCATACTCGACGAGACTTTCGGCGTGTTTCAATTCAAATTTTTCAGACGTCAGTTTTATTATGAGTTTGTCACCAATGGCGTCAGACTTAGTTGAATAACGCCCATCTGCAAGCATAGTGGCGTTTATCTTTGGCCGTGCACCACCAGAGCCACCGGCATTCATTAGATGTTGGATCAAGTGGGATTCGGTACCTTCAAACTCCCTTACTGCCTCTTTGCCCAGAGTGATGATATCAATGTCTTTATTAACATCTTCATTAAAGCTAATTTCTGGCTCATATGACAGAGCGCCAAAACATCGCCCCCCCACATAAGCGAGCCTTTCAAGGGCTGTAATATGTTTTGGGTTTTGCCCATTTAATCGAAAAACACGATCCATGAGATATAGCCCCCAGCCATCAGGCAAGCTGTCGGCGAAAACCCCGTGAATGCCGTAATGAGGCTCTTTAGGTGCCTTTTGTAATATGGCTGATGGATTTAATGCAAATGGAGATATAGATTTGTTGTGATGATTCAGGTAAGACTCGTCATACTGAAAAAAAGTACCCTTTCTATTTTCTGCCAACACACCAACTCTTACCTTGCGTCCATCAGATAGGGTTCTTTTAACAATAAGTTTCGAGTTAAGCATTTTTCAGCACATCATCAATATTTGCAGGTTCAAGATCCCGTTCTTTGTACAAATTACGTAACTGTTTGAGACCTCCCAGCGCCTCTAGCAGCATTAAAAATTGTCGAAGTGAAATATTGCCGGTACGTTCAAATTTTCGAATAGTGCTGTACGGGACACCTGACTGCTGTGCCAATCCTTCAACGCTTAACTTGTGCTGTTTGCGAGACTGTTTTAAGTAATCTTTAAGTTCAAACTGTACATCAAAAGCTGTATATAGAGAAAGCATTGCATTTCCAGGCTGTCATCATAATGACAAATAATTCAATTTAAATCCAATAATTGCCATTATAATAGCAGTAAATTAAAGAATAAACCAAAATAGATGAACAATGGAATAACCAATAATCGTCAACCGCAATCTCTTACTTTTTAATATTTCCAGTATGTGCATTGGATAATAATGGCAATACCAGCGTCGCTGTCATGCCTTTTTTATCCGCAGAATTGTTGCGCATCTCAATATGGCCACCATGCTGTTCGATAATGTTGCGACAGAAAGTTAGCCCTATGCCTTGCCCTTGTTGTTTTGTGGTAAACAAGGGGACAAAGAGGTTGTCTGTATTGGCCAAACCATGGCCGTCATCGACAATTTTGATTAAGGATTGTTGATTTTTTTCGGTGATTTTAATCTCAACTTTTGTAGCGTGAGCTTCAAAGGCATTTTTTAATAGATTAATAAACACTTGTTCAATAAAGGTTGGATCTGCCCACAACCACTGTGACTTATTAGCAAAAATCAGCTGGTGTTGCGAAAACAAAGCTTTAAGGCGCTCTGCAAACATAGCGACATTGATTTGTTGCAAGTCCAAATTCAAGGTTTGTGATAAAGAGGAGTAGCGATTCACAAAATCCTGTAAATGATGGCAACGCTCTGAAATCACAGCTAAAGCTTGTTGTTCTCTGGTTGAGACCGATTTACTCGCTAGACTTTCAGCCAAAGAAGACACAGGCGTGAGGGAGTTACGGATTTCATGACCCATAACCCGAATGATTTGTTGCCATGCATTCAACTGGCTGGCGCGAATAGCCGAGTCAATATTGGTAAATACCAGCAGTTGATGACGTTCGCCGTTGTCAATAAATTCACTTTGACTGACATGCCACTGTTGATCTTGACTGGGTAAATGCCAGCCTTTATCCGTATAAATTAACCCCAGTAGTTTTGGTGAAGCGAGGCGATACATTTGCCAGGGTTGCCCAAACAAGGTTGAAAAAGCGGCATTAGCATAGCTGAGTTTTTGCTTTTGGTTAAACACCAACATAGGCGTATCTAATTGATCAATCAGTTGATACAACAGCAAAGCATGTTGGTCATATTGTGATTTGTGAGTCTGCATTTTTTCGCTGAGCATAGTTAGCTCATCGTGAAAGTTAGCGGTTACTCCTTCTTTGAATTCAGATTTAGCGTATTGGTTATAGTCTTCCACTTTGACCGCTTCGATATGCAAAAGGGCACGATCAAAAGAGGTAATCACCTTATGTTTAAAACGCATAATGCCCACTAACAAAAACAAACCGAGTACCACCAAAGTCAAACCAACATTCCAAGCTTGCCAATCAGCGACGATTAAAATCCAGAATATACACAGTAAAAATAATGTCGCAAAACATCCCAAACTAAAAAGAATATAGCTGCTTAAACTTTTACTTTTGAAGATCGGCATATTTTTCCAATCTTCGGTAAAGTGACGATTTTGTGAGGCCTAACAATTTGGCTGCCTTAGGTACATGCTGGTCGACAAGATTAAGCGCTTGGGTGATAAGTTGTTTTTCCGCGCTTTCTAGGGTCATCATGGGTAAATTGGCACTTGACGAAATAGCATCCAGACTAGGTCGAATGTTAAGATCTAAGACAGCTAAGATGTCATTTCTACACAGCAAAACCGCTCTTTCCATCAAGTGACTCAGCTCACGAATATTGCCTGGCCAGTGATAGTCCCGCAAAGCACTAATGGCTTCGGAACTGAGTGCAATACTCAGTTTTGCGTACTTTTTACAGTACAACTCAATAAAGTGTTCAGCCAAAGGAACGATATCTAAAGTTCGCTCCTTTAGAGAAGGCACTCTAAATTCGATGGTGTTGATGCGATAAAATAAGTCTTCACGAAACAATTCTTTTTCAATCAATTGCTTAAAATTACCGTTGCTCGCGCTAATCAAACGGATTGAAGTGAATTGCGTTTGGCTAGAGCCTAACACCTCATATTCACCTGTTTCTAATACACGAAGTAATTTTGCTTGCTGTGATAAGGGGATGTTGGCTATTTCATCCAAAAACAAGGTGCCATTTTTGGCTAATTCAAAGCGTCCAATACGACTGGATTTTGCATCGGTGAAAGCACCCTTGATGTGTCCAAACATTTCGCTTTCAAATAATGACTCTGAAATGGCGCCCATATTAACCGCAATAAAAGGTCCACTACTCACCTGTGATTGTTGATGAATATAGCTAGCCAATTGGCTTTTACCTGTGCCGTTATCACCGGTTAGCAATATCGCTACATTAGCACTCGCCACGCTATTAATTTGCTGCATTAGCTGGTGCATACATGGCGAAAGCCATTGATAATCACCTTTTTCAACTTCGGTATTATCTAAGCGTTGCTGCAGTTTTTGATTTTGTTTTTTAAGACCACTTACCTTAATTTGTTGCGCGACCATTTGTAACAAGCGTTGATTTTTCCAGGGTTTTTCTAGAAAGTCCCCGGCACCCAATTGCATGGCTTTTACTGCTAATTCAACATTAGACCAAGCTGTCATAGCGATGACGGGAATACCTAAATCGGCCTTATTTAGCCAAGCCAATAACTGCAAACCTTCCTCACCAGAGGTGGTATCCCGGGAATAATTCATATCCAGCAGCACTAAATCAATCTGCTGCTGTTTGATTAATTCTTTTGCCATAGTGGGACTTTCGGCTTCAGTCACGTGGTACTGGTTATCTTCGAGCACAAAGCGGGCACTGATACGCACATCAGATCGGTCATCTACAACTAACACATTGAGTTTACTGAAAACTGC
>Ga0316209_1003265_pt1 | contig 11326 bp, 10 predicted proteins | sample 6monopyrite_MG_FD_204945 | JGI IMG/M metagenome (GOLD analysis project Ga0316209, IMG submission 204945) | Microbial mat bacterial communities from mineral coupon in-situ incubated in ocean water Damariscotta River, Maine, United States -... | ecosystem: Environmental > Aquatic > Marine >...
TGAGTTTCATTCTAGCCAAAGCCCTTCCTCGGCTACCAGCGTGGATTTAACCGCCGCTGAGCCGCCACTGTGTGTCAAAAACCGAATCGATGCACAAGATTGAGCGAATTCAAGCCGGAGAATGCTTGGAACCAGCTTTCGACGCCATCCGCTTCGGGCAGCAACTACCAGGCAACGGTCAGACCTGACTTTCGAGGAAACCGCTTGCCGTTCCTGTAGAACGTCCGGCGTGACGTTTCGATTTCTTCCGAGGCGACTCGGACGGTCTTTGACCGTCGCGACGATTGAGGCAATTGACTCGCGTTTCTCGACATGTAGCCTTTTTGCATCATCCGCCGGAAAGACGGCCTGTTGAATGCAATGAGGATTTGGACGTGGGCCACTGGTCAGACAATCACGCAACGCCGACCGCCGCCGACAGCAAACAATCCGAGACGGGGGTTAGCGGGTTCACGCCGATCGAACTGCTGATGTCGATCACGCTGTTGGGGATCGTCGCGGCGACGCTCGTTCCGCAGATGTTGTCGGCGAACGAGGAAACCCGTCAGAACGCTCTGCTTCAGCGACTGCACCTGGTCCGCGGGCAGATCGAACAGTTCCGCGGTGCTAACGGTGGTCGATTGCCGGGCGCGGGACAGAATTCCGCCGAAGAATTTCAGCTCGATCTGACCGGCGTCGCGGGCGACTCCATCGACGTTCCTGCCAACGGGAAAACTCGCATTCACCTGACTAAGAACCAACCGGGCGACGATATTCCGCCGCTCAATCCTTACACGCAGCAGTCCGAGATTCTGGTGATTCCTGACCGACTGCAGGCTCGACACTACTCGGGCAACGGACGTCACGGCTGGGCGTACAGTTCGACGACTGGCGAATTCCGCGCGAATCTGTCGCCGCAAACGAAGGACCAAAGCGGCCGGCTGCTGAATCAACTCTGAGGCTGGCACCAGTCCGATCGTGAATTAAAAATGGGAGCAAAGCCCGGTGGCCCTGCTCCCCTTCCGGCGAAAATCGACTGCCTCAGTACGTGAGTTTTAGAAGTTCAGAGTCGACATGAAGTAGAAGAATTCGGCGTCGCCACGGTTGATCGCCGCGTCCTGAGTGACAGCGTCACCGTAGAAGAACCAGCTGTAGCCAGTTTGAAGCTGCAGATTCTTCGCCGCCTGGTAAGTAGCGATGAGGTCGACTTCCGTTCCGATGTCCTTGTCGGTCGTACCCGGCGCGCCAGGATTCGGGAGCGGCGCTCCGGCCACGTTGTAGATCGGGTCGGAACTTTCAGCTTTTTCGAACCAGTGCAGAGCACTCACCAGAGTCAGTTTTGACGACGGCTTGACGCTTCCCTGCAGGCTGTAATCGAGCAGGTTCTGCCCGTTCAGATTATCGATGATCCCCCAGTACGCATGCCCCAACGGATAAAGCGTGCTGACCGTGTTGTTGTCGCCGTCGGTCGGATCGTCGTCGCCCGGCCCGAACCGTACCGTACCAGAAGAGGCCTTTTACAGACGGAGTCCAGGCAACATCGTTCCAGGTGTAGCCAGCGATCACTGAAAAGAACCCGGCTTGAATGTCCTGGTCGAACTTGAATGTCCTGGTCGAAGACGTTGACGGAAAATGCGACCGACAGGTGTTCTACTCGACGAATCCGAACTGGTCGCTGTCATTCACTCTGCGGACCTACGCGCTGCGATGGAGTATCGAAGTTGCATTCGAAAATCTGAAGCAGCATCTGGGCTTCTCGGACGCGGCAAAGTTCCGAGGAAAACTGACACCTCACAAAAACAGCGAGGTCTCGCAAAAACACGCCATCGCCCAATTGACCTACTTTCTCAGCCTCGCCGGCTGATCAAAAGTGACAAACTCGAACTAAGAGGGCGACTTCCTGGTTGCGGCCCCGGTCAACTTCAACGATCGCATCAGGGCAACGCACCCGAGTGCAGCCAACAACGCACCAACGATCGAACCGCGAAGTGAGACCGTCTCTCCGTGGAACAGGGCGCCGCCCTCACACAGGAACAGAATCCCCAACAGACCGACAAACGCGGACAGCCATTGTCTGGTCGACTTTCGGTGAATCAGGACGCCCAGCAGGCCGATTCCGAGCACCAACACTCCGAGATTTCCATACCAGGCAAAGGCCAGAAAGTCGCGAGGATCGTTCATTGTGGAGTCTGACCTTCGAATCGTCGATTGAAAACCTGCGGCATTCGTCAGCCAACTGCGGAACACGGCGCAGAACACCGCGTGCCGACTGCTTGCGGAACGATTTGGTGCGGCTCATGATGCGCCATCATCCCGCCAGAAATCAAAGGCAGCAACGGATTCAGCAATTACGCGACATCGACTCACGGCTTTCTGGCCTCGGCGACTTTTCTGAACAGGTCTCGCAGGATTCACCGCCTTGGACGAGCAACAGCAACAGCGAATCATGGAAGACCTTTCGGGGGACTTCAGTGGTGACCTGCGCTGCGACGACGTGGCTGTGGCCATGTACGCGTCGGACGCCAGCCTGTTCGAAGTCAAACCGCTGGGCGTCGCCTGTCCGAGAGATGCCGAAGACGTCGCGACGTTGGCTCGGTATGCCAGCGAGACTGACCTCCCGCTCATCGCGCGCGGAGCTGGCACCAGCGTGACGGGCGCGCCACTCGGTTCCGGATTGATCGTCGACTTCTCGCGATACATGAACGGGATCGTGCTGGAAAGCGAGTCGTCCGTCACCGTGCAGCCGGGCATTGTTCTGTCGCAGCTGAATCGAGAACTTCGACAGCAGGGCCGCTACTTCCCGCCGGATCCTTCCACGGCAGAAGTCACGACACTGGGCGGCATGGTGTCTGTTGATTCGGCAGGTTCACGGGCGGTACGAGTCGGCTCGACGCGCGACCACGTCGTTGGCGTTGAGATGGCCGTTGCGGGCGGACACCTGTTGTACTTCGGCAAAGAGTCGCTCGACTTTCAGCGAGGTGCGGCCCCTGCTCAGCCAATGGCCGCCAGCTTTGTTGAACCCGTCGACGGCGAAGAAGATCGCTCGATGGCAGCCGCCACCGCGAAACGGGAAATCGTCAGTCGTCTGTCCAAGCTGCTGGAAGACAATCACGAGCTGATCCAAACGCACCAACCGCAGCTGCTTCGAAACACCAGCGGGTACCATTTGAGAGGCGTGCGGAATAACGGCGTTCTAAACCTGCCGCGGCTCATCACCGGTTCGGAAGGAACGCTCGGCCTGATGACCGAGATCACGCTGCACACGTCGCCGCTGCCCGAGTTTCGCAGCGTCGCACTTCTTCTGTTCGGAAAGATGGAAGACGCCATCGATTCCGTCCTGGCGGTGACTTCGCAGCAGCCCAGTGCCTGCGACCTGCTGGACCGTCGCCTTTTGATGCTCGGCCGTGAAAACGATTCTCGCTTTGCGAACTTCATCCCCCCGACAGCCGAAGCTGGCCTGCTGATCGAGCAGACCGGCTACAGCGAACAGCAGGCTCGCGACCGGATCAACATGGCGATCTCGGCGGTCGCAGAAAAGCACCCGGACGTTGTGATCGCGATCGAGGCCTGGGACTTTGACGGCGTCGAGTTTCTTTGGGAACTGCCACACCGAGTCGTCAGTCTGCTGGCTCGAATGCGCGGCGGGACCAGGCCGTTACCGTTCATCGAAGACGTTGCCGTTCCACCGGAAGCGCTGCAGGAATTCTTTGTCCGCAGTCAGCACGTTCTCCGCAAGCACGATGTCACGGCGTCGCTGTACTCGCACGCGGCGTCCGGCCAGATTCACATGCGACCGTTCATGAGCACGCCTCAGCAGAAGGACGGCCCGCAGATTGATGCGCTCATTCGAGACTTCAACGACGTCGCGATTTCGCTCGGTGGAACGATCAGCGGCGAACACGGCGACGGGCTATCACGATCAGCATTCGTGAAGGATCAATACGGCCCGCTCTATTCGGTCTTTCGTCAGGTCAAGGACATCTTCGACCCGCACAACCTCATGAACCCCGGCAAAATTGTCACCGAAGACGAGACTTTGCCGACCTCAAAATTTCGACCCGAGCTGGTCGACGAAAATGGTTTCGTACCCGAAAACGGGCTCGTTCAGTTACAGCTGAACTGGTCGCCGGAAGAACTTTCTGTCGCGGCTGAATCGTGCAACGGATGCGGGGGGTGCCGAACTCAGCAGGAAGAACTGCGCATGTGCCCGTTCTTCCGCAACGACCCGTCAGAAGAGTCGAGCCCTCGGTCCAAAGCCAACGTCATGCGGAGTCTGGTCAGCGGAGCGTCTGCCCCCACGACGCGGTCTTCGCCCGAGTTTCAGAAACTGGCGTCACTTTGCTTCAACTGTCGGCAGTGTGAAATCGAGTGTCCAACCAACGTTCGCATTCCACACCTGATGATCGAAGCCAAAGCTCAGGCCGCTGAAGCATCTGGAACTGACCGCGCGACGTGGCTCCTTTCTCGCGCTCACTTCTTCGGATCTCTCGGCTGCAAAACTTCGTGGCTGACGAATCAGCTGCTCGACAATCGAGCCGCTCGATGGTTGATGGAAAAAATCTTCAAGATTCATCGCGACCGAAAACTGCCCGAGTTCGCACACCGATCGTACCTTTCAACCCTGCCCGAGGAAGTGACAGATTCTGCACCGACTCCGCGGCAGGAAGCGGTCGTCTACTTCGTCGACCACTTTGCCAATTATCACGACCCGGAACTTGCCGAAGCCTTCGTCGCCGTCATGCAGCATCACGGCATCCGAGTTCATGTTCCTTCAGGACAGGTCGGTTCCGGCATGGCGATGGTTTCAACGGGAGACCTGAATGCCGCTCGACACATCGCCGAAGCAAATGTCCGCGAACTGGCATCGATGGCGCGTGAAGGGCTTCCGATTGTCTGCACCGAACCCGCCGCAGCACTCTGCTTAAAAGAAGACTATCCGATGCTGGTCGAGCATCCGGACACGCGGCTGATCGCCGGCCTGGTAATCGAAGCCGGCGCGTACCTTCAGCAGCTCTTTCAGAAGAATCGACTCAAAACCGACTTCGCGCCGCTCCCGCTGAAAGTCGGCTATCACGAACCCTGCCACCTGCGAGCCCTCCAGAACGGTCGCCCGCTGCGTGAACTGCTCGAACAGATCCCGGAACTCGACGTCCTGACGCTCGACAAGGGCTGCTCCGGCATGGCGGGGACCTTCGGCCTGACGCGAGATAATTTCGAACTGTCCCTCGAAATCGGCCAGCCGCTCATCGACGAAATGAGATCCCCCGACTTCATCCTCGGCGCGACCGAGTGCAGCAGTTGCCGACTTCAGATGCAGCAGGAATCGCCGCTCGAAACGGTTCACCCGATCAAACTGCTGGCGGCGTCTTATGGACTGATGCCGAAACTGCAGCAGCGTCTGGCCGGTCTGCAGGCGACACACGAGACTTAACACCGTGTGCCACTGGCTCCGCCAGTGCGAAATTCCTCTTAGGAACGTGTCGAGAATAACTTCCCATTTTCTGTGGCACGCGACTCCGTCGCGTCAGCCCTTTCACGGGGCTTTCCGTACGGAGAGGCTGTGAGTTTTAGTAGGCTGGAACAAGCACAGCGCAGTTCCGGCAGAGGACATGTCAATAACCATTCGAATTGCCGGAACTGCGCTGCGCTTGTTCCAGCCTGCCGCCAGCGAATTGAAAAACTCACACGCTGGGAGTGTCGTGCCACTATGGGGAACTTATTTCGAACGCATTCCTTAGTCGCCCGCTCACTCGAAGCACTGGCAAAGCCAGTGGCACACTTTCTCATTTGACTACTAGCGCTAATTGTTTTTCCGAACGCCGGAAGGATCGAGCGATTCCTTCGGAGCGACGAGCGTTCCATAAAGGTCAGGACGCCGCTGTTGGAAGTTGCGACTCGATGCTCGCTGCTGGCGAATTCGCTTCAGGTTGATCGTCGCCGAGATGTACGACTCTTCCTTGTTCGGGCATTTCGCCAGCAACCCCGTCGATGACTTTGCATTGTCACCGATCATCGTCCCGCTGCCATAAGCCTGATTCGTTGCGATCATCGCCACGTGGCTTTGAAACATGATCGATCTGACAATGAAGTCCTCGACACTTCCGCCGCGCCCGTTCATCCAAAGAATCAATTCCGCGCCTTTGAGCGACAGCACGCGTGCGGGCTCGGGAAACCAGCCGTCGTAGCAGGTCATCATCCCGACCCGCCCGAAGTCGAATTGAAAGACTGGCAACTCTTTGCCGGCCTCCATGATCCATTCGGGATCGTTCTGCAGCATCCATTCCCGAGACTTCCCTTTCGGAGGCCGAGCCCACGGCGGACCTCCGTCGAAGTGATCAATCGCTGGATGAGTCTTTCGATACTTTCCGACGATCTTTCCGTCTCGATCAAAGATGAGGATCGAATTGGCGAACGTGTCGTCTGTGAAAACCTCCCAGCAGCCAATCGCGACGTAGATCGAATTCGCCTTCGCGGCCGCGGAGATCGTCGCCGTCTCCGAGCCGGGCACGGAAATCCGACCGAGGACATACTCAGGAAATACCACTAACTGAGCACCGTCCCGCCCCGCGCGATCGATGTACGGCACGTAGCTGTCTTCGGGGTGGTAGCCGTCGCGCCGAAGTTCGCCCTTGTCGTAGCCGTTAATCTGAACCGCCGCGACTTTCACCAGATCACGATTCACCTCGACGGCCTTTTGTGCAACCGCGAGACGTTCGGACAATGTCAGAAGTCCAGAGAGAACGACTACGCTGAGGATCATTCGAAACATTTCCGACTCCAAACGTATGAAACACTTTACAGTGGCAGCAACGGAGCACGTTTTACAGTGTGCCGCGCAAGATTCGAACTCAAAGGTCGTTCTCCGCGCATAAGAAGAGGAGCTTACAGACAACTGTAAGCTCCTCATTGATGGCCGTTAATCGAACGTCCCAGCGAATGCTCTCGTGCAGAGCTTGATGAGCTAATCAGTGGTGATGAACTCGAAATTCGGGCCTCGTCGAGGCGGCAGAGTTTCAAGCTCGCGTCCCGTGCAGAATGGAACGAGCGTTCGAGCAAACTGCCGAGCGATAATCTGATGCCCAGCCCGGCCCGGATGCAGGCGATCCGGCAGCAGCGATTCCAGGTCTTCACGGCAGACGAATTCATCGTACAGCTCGATCAGCGGCAGGTTGTACTTCTCGGCGACACCGCGAACTGCCTCGGCATAGGGGCGCATCGTTTTCCAGGCCGGCTGACCGTTCTCACATACATCGAGACGTGGGGGCGGAGTGCAAAGCACCGGCCGAACGTCGATTGCCAGAGATTTTTCCGTCAGACGTTCCAGGTTCTGAGCGTACTGCTCGGGCGAGTTCCGATTCCGACTTCCCGGCGGTCGAGCGTCATTCAGTCCCAACGAAATCACGATGACATCGGGAGACAGCCTCGCCACCATCCGGTCGAATCTTCGCAATGCGTAGCCGGTGTCAGCTCCGTCAAGCGCGCTGGCCCGAACGTTGAATTGAGCGCCCGCACACCGAAGTTCGGACTTCAGCAGTGACACATAGCAGCTCTCGTCATCTACGCCGCTGAACCCAGCGCCGACGGTCACGGAGTCTCCCAGAAGTAGCAGTTCATCACTCATAGGGTGCATCCCGGTCAGGAATCAGTGAGGTGACCGGGGCTCTTCTGCACAAACCGAGCCAAAACAAAGCGCCGATGAAAGCGCCGATACCGCAAGCGACTATCTGTAAATAACTTGCATTATCATTATTTTCCGAAAATCACACTCGGCGCTGCGTCGAGACGGCGCCGAATCACAGTTGTCAACAGTTTTCGCCATGCCGAAATCTGGCGATGACAGCGAGATTCCGACTCCATCATCCGGCCATCTGGCACGGATTGCTCAATCGACAAACCGGAGTTCACGGCGGTCGGTTAGCCAATCCGAGGAGTACGCCAATGCCTCCGCTACTCGGCGGGATCTGCAACGTCCGGACTCGAAGGGCTGTCGGGAGACTCGTCAGCGGAGACCGTGTCTCGGAACAGCAGGAAGAACGCCACCATAATCACGGCCGCAGCAATGCAGGGGAGCATCCAGAATTCTTTCCAACTGGCCAGCAATGCAGGCCCTTCGCCGGTCACCTTCTCGTTGAAGATTTTCTGCGAGATCTGGGCGCCGATCAGCATACCAAGCCCTTGGGTCACGAGCACAAGAAAGCCCTGCGCCTGTCCGCGAATTGAAACATCCGCCGTCTTGTCGACATAAATCTGGCCGGTCACGAAGAAGAAGTCGTAGCAGATGCCATGCAGCAGGATGCCGACATAGATTGCTCCCACAAGACTTAGTTGGCCAAGCATCTGGTCGGCCGTAACGTCGCCAGCAGGCAGCACTGGATTTCCACCAGCAAAGAAAAGGTAGTAACGAAGAACCCACGCACCCATTCCTACGATAATCATCCACTTGACTCCGAGCCGGGCGAAGCAGAGCGGCATGATCAACATGAAGAAGATCTCTGACATCTGCCCGAAGCTCATCTTGAATCCCGGATTGTTGATGCCCAGATCGCCCACGAACACCGGGGCGTAGGCATAGTAGGCCGCGAGCGGAATGCAGATCAGGAACGAGCTGATCATGAAGACGGCGAAGGACGGTTTGGTCATGAGTCGGAGCGAGCCAACTCCAAGGAGTTCGCCGATTGAGACGTTTTTGCCCTTCATTGGAGGTGGTGTGTGTGGGAGCGTCAGGCTGTACAAACCCAGCAGAATTGCCGAGCCGCCCGCCACATAAAACTGGATCGGTTTTTCGTCGGCCCCCAGCATTTTGCTTACGACGATTCCGGCGAAAATCCAGCCGATCGTGCCGAAGACGCGAATGATCGGAAACTGCTTTTCCTGGTCAGTAATGTTGTGAAATGTCAGCGTATTTGTCAGCCCAAGCGTTGGCATGTAGCAAAGCATGTGGGCCAGCAAAAGCGGAACGAAGAGTTCTGGCTTGACGTGAGGAGCGGCACACATCACCGCCCCGCCAAGGACGTGCAGCGCAGCCAGCACTCTTTCGGTTGAGAAGAGTCTGTCAGCAACCAGCCCCAGAAAAAATGGCGACAGAATCGCCGCGATCGGGCCCACCGTATAGGCGTTCCCGATGCTGTCTCCCATACCATGCACCTTCATGTAGTTGCCGACGGTGACATACCACGCCCCCCAGACGAAGAACTGCAGAAACATCATGACGGACAGGCGAGGGGCGATCATCGAGTTGGGCTGCATGGGAATGCCTTTTCCGAACGTGTTTCGGTGAAGCGGAGAACTGAATGTCGGAGGCCGGAAGTGACTCGCCGACGTCAGCGGATCGCTGGATTGTGAGCTGCCGGATTTCTGCGACTGCCGGTCAGCGATGCATCAACAGGTTGCGATTTCGATAATGGCGTTTCGCCTTCGAGTCGACAAGGGTCCGCTGCACCCGCCGAGCATCGAACATCGCAGTTTGCTGATGATGCGCAGTCTCAATCAGACGCAGCTGGCAAATTCTGGCGTCGTCCGCGTGCTGGATGAATCCAGATAATCGTCACAATCTGCACGTCTTGCATATTGACTACAATCTCCAGATTTCCTATTTTTACATTGCCTGCCGCTCGTTGCGGAGGCAGAGAGACATCTTGTGAGAGAGATATCAGGAGACAGGCAATGAAGATTTTGAAGAGATTGTGGAAGGACGAAGTTGGCGTCGTCATGTCGGCGGAGACGGTCATGCTCGGGACAATGGGCGTGCTGGCGATGACCGCCGGAGTTGGCACTATGGCAACCGCCGTGAACAGCGAGCTTGGTGAAATGGGCAAGGCGTTCCGTGGCTTTGACCAGAGTTTCTCAGCGCCTGGTTTCCAGACATCGTTTGGTGGACGCAGTGGCGGCGGAGGACGATCCGGCGGATCCAGCGGTGGTGCCGCCAGAATGGCCGGAACGATGGCCTCAGGCTATACCCAGCAGTCTGCGGCGGTTTCGCAGGCAGAACTCGACATCCAGTTCTCGCAGATGCAGGCGGTTGATCAGGAACTGGCTGGCCGAGTGATTCAGCGCCTCGACGCCGCTCAGCTGCAGCAGCTGCAGCAATTTTCTGATCAGCGACGCGACAATGTCTGCAGCGAATCAGAACTCTGAGTTCGCGAAAGCCAAGTTGCGTCGGCATTCGATGACTGAATTTGCGGCAGTCAGACAAACGGCGTTGGGAATAAGAAAAGCCTCATCCATATTGCTATGGATGAGGCTTTGTTTTTGAAGGTCGCATTGAGTGGCTCCGCGGCCGGGGATGATTGCTGACTGAACTCTGCCGTTGCGGGCAGTTCTCAGTCGGCATCAGAATCCGACTGGTGTCAGAATTCCGCTGCTTCAAATTCCTCAGGCACGGAGTCGTCAGACGGGCTGAAAGTCGCCCATTACATCTCGCAGTCGGTTTCGAGCGGTGTGCAGACGCCGCTTGATCGTTCCGATCGGGCTGCTGAACGAGTCGCTCATCTGCTGCAGAGACTGGCCGTGGATGTAGAACGCGACCAGAGTGTCACGATCCAGCTCCTTCAGCCGCGTCAGTCCCGACCAGACCTGCTCGGCCTGTTCGGTCTTCAGCACCTTGTCCACAGGTGAAACCGTATCCGCTCGGAAGCTGTCGAACGTTCCCGACTCGACCAGCGCTTCCTTCGGACGTCGTACGATCCGGTTGATCGCCATTCGGACGGCGATCTGCCGGAGCCAGCCAGCGAACCGTTCCGGCTCACGCAGCTGACCGATCTTCCGCATCGCTCGGATGAAGATTTCCTGAGTCAGCTCCCGTGCCTCGGACGCGTCCCGCAGTCTTCGCAAAGTGATGCTGTAAACAGTCGGCTCAAACGCTTCGACCAGCAGGCCGAAAGCCTCCCGGTCCTGGTCCTGAGCCAGTCGAACCAACTCGATCATTCGAGTGTCTTCCATCTTAATCTACCTCGTTTATTTGAACCTCGACGCGATGCGCCGCGGCATTTGGTTGTGAAAAATTCAGGCGTTTCGAAGAGTGTCTGCCTGAAGCCGAATCGTCGTGAGTTGGCCTTGGATCCTCGGGTCGCTGCCTGGGAACGCGAATTCCCATCTGGCCTGCGAGTTGAGGCGACCTCGACCGGTCGTCGCGTGGCGGGCTGTCTTTCGAGCCTGCTTCAGATGTCTGTCGAAGTTGCGATTGCCAGTTGCGAGGCAATGGCGAGTGCATGCAGAAACGCCTGCAATTTCGACGGACGATGAAGCGGGCGGAACCGACTGAGATCGAGGTTCCAATCTGAAAGTTTCAGAAGGGGTTCGAACCAGCACAGCCGAAAGTGAGGATGCTCGGAAGTTTCAGTTTTCAGCA
>Ga0316209_1003267_pt1 | contig 11322 bp, 10 predicted proteins | sample 6monopyrite_MG_FD_204945 | JGI IMG/M metagenome (GOLD analysis project Ga0316209, IMG submission 204945) | Microbial mat bacterial communities from mineral coupon in-situ incubated in ocean water Damariscotta River, Maine, United States -... | ecosystem: Environmental > Aquatic > Marine >...
GTCGACTGCGGCCGCCTCTCTCAAAGCACCGCAGCAACAACATTCTACGCCACAACACCGACCCGACAAAGCCCCATCCGAAAACTCCCTCTCACGGGCTCTATCCTCCGGCATGGATATCCAAATCGCCGTCATCATCCCCGCCGCAGGTTCCTCCGAAAGATTCAACGATTCCGACTCCGAACTCCTCGGCCCGCGGAGCAAACTAGACGAAGATCTCGGCGGCCGGCCCGTCCTCCAACGCACAATCGAACTCTTCAACACCCGCCCCGAAGTCGCCGCCGTAATCGTCGCCGGGCCCGCCGACGACGAAGCATTCACCCGTTTCGAGTTCCGCCATGGCGATAAAATTACTCTGCTCGGCGCGACCCTCTGCCGAGGCGGCGCAGACAGAACCGAATCAGTCCGCAACGCGCTCAAACACATCCCAACTGACGCGACTCACGTCGCCATCCACGACGCCGCGCGCCCGGTCACGCCCGCCGGTCTGATCGACCACATCTTCGATCTTGCAAAAACCCACCAGGCCGTCATCCCCGTGATCGAGTGCGCAGACACCATCAAACGAATCGACCCCGAGCCCGTCGCCGATACTCCCCAAGACCCGGCCGACGCCATCCTCGGCCTCGGCTCAGCCGATCAACCAAGCGATCTCCGCCGCGTCGAACAAACCATAAATCGTACAAATCTCGTGCTCGCACAAACACCACAAATCTTCGACCGCGGCCTACTCAGCCGAGCCTACGCACAGCCCAATCTCACAAGCACCGACGACGCCGGCCTCGTCGAACGCCTGGGCCAGCAAGTCATCACAACCCCCGGCGACCCCGCAAACATAAAAATCACCCGCCCCGCCGATGTCCCAGTCGCGCGAGCTCTCGCCGGCTTCAAACCCACGGCCCAACGTCCGAGCAATAAAAAATTCTAAGCCTGTCATCCCGATTTTGCATGACTGTCCACCATCTCTACCGGGTGCCGTGGTGGAGGCGCAGCCTCGGCCACGAACGAAACCACCCGCAAACCCGCACCGCTCATTTCCAAGCAAAACCCTGCACCCAACCATATATCGCAGATCCATTTGCACAATATACCGCAAAATGCCCGGCCAGATCCACCAAATTGCCAACCTCATCGCCGCGACAACTGCGCCTATTCCCCCCGCCGCGCGCCCCTACCGCCCCCGATACTCCGCCGGCACCTCGCCAAAGTCCGCCCGGATCACCGACTTGATCCCACCCCGGCCCTTCCAGTTCGTGATGATCTGTAGCCACGCGGGGTTCATGAGTCCGACGAGATGGTCCCGCATCGTGTGCGTCACCGCCTCGTAAAAAATCCCCTCGTTGCGGAACGATTGGTAGTACAGTTTCAGGCTCTTAAGTTCCACGCACGAGCCCCCGGGCGCAGGCCCCGGCTGATACCGCAGCGTTACATCGGCAAAGTCCGGGTGCCCGGTCTTTGGGCACACGCTCGTGAACTCCTCGCTCGTGTGCTCAACAACAAACGGCGTCGAATCCGACGGGCTCGGGAACGTCTCAAGCAGGCTGGTATCAGGCATACGCCCAGCGTAGGTCAGTCGTACCGCCGGACCAACTCGATAATCCGAGGCTGATTGGTCTTGATCTGAAGACTCCGCCGCAGCGCGTCGATCGCCCCGCTCCGGGCGGCCTGGTCCCGTTTTTCAGACCAAAGATACTGATTCAGCAGGCAGACCCCGATCCCGTTCCATGCCGGGTAATGAGACCCATCGAGGCCCGTCGATTCGGTGAACGACCGCAGCGCGCTGTCATAATCCTTGAGCTTGAACAGCGCAGACCCAAGCCGTTCGTACGCGACCGCGCTGGGCTCGATGCGCACAAGCTGCGTAAGCGTCACCGCCATCTCGGAATACCGGCCCGTCTTCCCAAGACTGTCGGCCAGGTTGAGCAGCAACTCGGGCCCAAGATCGATCAACTCCGCCGCCTGCTGATACTCGACAACCGCGGCGTCGTGCAATCCGAGCGCACCATACACCGCCCCCAGATTCACCCGTGCGTTCCCGTCCTCAGGGTTGAGCCGCACCGCACGCTCGGCGTAAGGCCGGGCCTGCCGGGGCTCGTCCATCTGCATATACGCCGTCGCAACATTCAGATTCGAGTCAAAGTCATCGGGGCGCAGCGAGAGCGCCCGCAGGTACGCCCGGATCGATTCGGTCACCCGGTTCAAAAGTTGCAGCACCAGCCCGTGCCCGAACTGCGCATCAAAGTTCGCGGGCTCAAGCTCGGTGGCCCGGCGGTACTTAGTCTCCGCCTCGTCGTACAGCCCCTGACCCTGATACAGCTCGGCCGCCCCGACATACGCGATCGTCAACTCGGGGTTGATCTCGATAGCGCGCTCAAACTCGGCCAGCGCCTCGTCGGTGATGCCCTCGGTCTTGAGCCGAGCCGCGTTCGCGACCGCGTCTTGAGCCTCGGCTTGGCGATCAACCCGCGCACGGTTGTGCGGGCGTTGTGCAGCCGAGCCCCGGTCCGAGGTACCAGTGGTCTGACATCCAGAAATCGGCCCGATCAGCACCGAAATACCCGCAATCAGGGTAAGTGAACGGGTGGCGGCGTGGCGTTGTCGCATTGTGAAGAATCCTCGTTTCCGCTCGTTGGCGTTCACCCTACGCCGCCGGGGCGCCCGGGTTTGGGTTGCCCAGAGCCAGATCTGCTAACCCCGAACCCCGTATCTATCGGTCGTTGAGCCCAATCAGTCAAGAAGCCGCCTCAGCCGGCGCAGGTTCTTTGTGTCGTGAGCCGTCCCGGCATCGTCGGCGCCCTTGGGTGTTTCCAGAATCATCGGCTTGCCGGCAAACTCAGGACGATTCACCACCGCCGCGAATCCCGAGTCCTTCAGCGCCTGCCTCGGCCGTTCGGGTGGGTTCGTCAGTGTCCCTTCCCCGATGTGGGCGTGCCGGTCCTTTCGGCTGCCCAATTCCTTGAGCGAATCGTTCAGATGCAGGCACCGGATGTGCGCAAGCCCAGCAACCCGATCAAACTCATCCAGAGCCGAGTCCGCCGATTCACGCGACGACATGTCATACCCCCCCGCGTGCGCATGACAGGTGTCCAGACAAAACCCCACCCGTCCCGGCTCGCCCGTCTGCTCGAGAATCCGTCCTCGAAGATCACCCAATTCGTCAAACGTCCGCCCAAGATTCGACCCCGACCCAACCGTGTCTTCCAGGCACGAAACCGTCCGGAACCCGGCCGTCCGTTTGAAGATCTGTTTATACGCTTTAGCAATCCGCGCAAGCCCGGCCTCCCGATCGCTCGTCGTATACGCCCCGGGATGGTGCACAAGAAACGGGATCGAAAGCGCCTCGTTGCGTTCGAGTTCGATGACCATCAACGCGATCGATTTTTCCCACAACTCATCGTTCGGGCTAGCGAGATTTATCAGATAACTAGCATGACTCACGCCCCGGCCTTCCCAGCCGAGCCGTTTGAGCGAGCGCAGCCAGTCATCCACCGCCCCCGGGTCAAGGGGCTTGGCCTTCCACTGCTGCTGATTCTTGGTGAACACCTGCACGGTATCGAGCCCGAGTTTCTCCGCCTCGGTCAGCGCGTTGACCATGCCGCCCGCGATAGACAGGTGCGATCCGAAAAGCGGGGGTGGGTGTGCAGCCATAGCCGGATTGTTGGCGGGCCCAAACCCTAGAGCACGCCGGCGGCGATATTCGCGGCTTTGTGCAGGTCTGCTTCGGTCGTCAAAGGGTCCGGGCACATGCGCACGTGCGCCGTCTTCCCGCTCGGGCAAGGCCGCGCGTCGGTGTTCAGCCCGGCCGCCTTGAGCCGCTTGCACATCTCCATCGCGTCGGGGTGAGGGATGAGCAAGAACGCCCCGCGCGGCTCGATCAGCCGGGGTTCCACGCCGCTGTCGCGCAGCGCACCAGCGAGCACGGCTTGCTGGCGCAGGTTGTACTCCCGCAGCCGATCGAGCCCGATAGCCTCGGTGAGTTCGAGCCCCGCCTTCGCCTGATACGGCAGCAAAAACGGAGGCGTAGATTCCAGCCAAGCGTTCCCACCCTCGGCTAGTTCGGGGGCCTTTGGCCGGGCGTACCCAAACGTGTCGTTCTTGGCAAACCACCCTGTATCAAGGGTATAAAGCGTGCCCGAGGGCGCAGGCCCGGCCTCGCGCAGATGCCGGTCGGCGATCGCAAGCCAGCACGCGCCGGGGCCGCCCCGGGTGTATTTATAATTCCCACCAAACGCAAAATCGGCACCCGTGGCATCAAAATCCAGCGGCATCACGCCCGCGGCGTGGTAGGCATCTAGCGCCACGATCGCCCCGCGTGCGTGGGCCGCGCGCACGATCTCGTCGACGCCCTCGATGAGTTGCCCGGTAGCAAAGATCGCAAGACTCACGACGACGAGATCGGTCGTGTCGCCGATCGCTTCGATGATGTCACTCGCGCAGAACAAACCCTCATCATCGCACGGCACAAACTTCACGCTCGCCCGGTGCTTGCGGTCATATGTACGCAGCATGAAGTCGATCGAATCGAACTCGCCCGCCGTGGTCACGATATTCGGTGTCGTGTTGGGCAGCGCGTTGAGCACCGCCCGCAAGCCCTGACCCGCCGAGGTCTTGGGCACCACGGCGTCGGACCGGGATCGTCCGATCAGACGAGCAACCCGGGCTCGGTAATCATCGCTGGCTTCGATCCACGCGCCCCACGCGTCGTCCATACCCGTGTACCAAAGATCGAGTGCGCCCGCGATATCCTCGCCCGTCCGATCCAGCGGCCTACCAAGTGAGTGATTTGCCAGATAGATCTCGCCGCGCTGCGCATCGCCCGCGAGCACGCGGCGAAACAGCGGGGAGATATGCGTCTGGATACCCGATTCGGTGAGCGGCCCGGGGCCCATATCTGCGACGGCCTGTTGGATGGTCATGCCAAGAGTTTAGAGCATCATGCCCAACCCGTAGCGTTTCTGAGTGCCACTGACCCACTCTTCGGGTCAGTGGCACAAAGTACAGCACTACAAAACGCTACACCAATTGTGAGGCTGCTCTACGGAGCGGGGGAGTCGTACGTCGCGGGCGCGGCTATAGAACCAAGCCGACGGATCGCATCCCGCAGCGAGCCGTCGGTGTCGGCCGTGGTCCAGACAACGCCGGAAGATCGGATCTCGATGCGATCATCCAAGATGGTAATATTGAGCGTGACCCCTTCGCCCGAGACGATCGGTTCGAGATAGAGAACCAGATCCTCGGCCGAGGACGGCGTTTGGGCGGAGAACCCGACGGGATAGGCAGTCGCAAGCCGGGAGAGCACCGCGTCGATGAGTTGTGTAGGGATTCTTTGATCGCCCCAGGTCCAACCGTCGATGGTTTTGCGGAGCGTGAATTGCTGTGAATCTGGGGAGCGGTTTTCGATCAGGGCCGTGTCGCTCGCCTGCCATGGCAGCGGCACAGGGTCGAGCAGCGTCGAAGCATCGGCGGGTAAAACCGGGAACGAACGCGGATCGAGCCTGATCTGGAGTTGGTGGTTGAGATCGGTTTGGGCGCCGGTCTTTGCTGTGCGTGTCGCCAGCGCGTTGTATGCGCCCTCAACCGTGGACTGCTGCATGATGACGACCCGGGCCGAGCGGGTGCGTCTGGGGTTGCCGGCTTTGCGTGGGAGATCGGCGCCGACGCCGACGGTAAGGAACGGCTCGCCGGCAAGCGAAGACCCGTCGAAGGGGACGATGACGTTCGACGCGCGCACGCGGCGGAGATCCGCGAGCATCGCGCGGACGGTGGGCTGGTGGACCCGGGCGGCCGGGAATAGCCCAGAGGCCGGGAACGACCAGATGCCCGCCCGGCGTTCGATCTGAAATTCGGGCGAGGTTCCGGGTTTGATGCTCACCCGCGAGATCACGCCGTCGAGATCGAATGGCTTTGGGTTGGCAAGGGCCGCGAGTTGACCCGCGTCGGTCGGGCGGAATCGGCTGGCGGGGACAAACCCGTCGCGGATCGAGCCGTCGGGGCTTATCACGCGGACGGGCAAAAGGCCGGCAAGGGGCTGGCCCATGACTTTGATCGTTGTGATTTCACCCGCGGCCGAGATCGTGATCGTCGCGATCGACTCGGATTGGCTGGTGTGCTCGGCTTCTTCGATTGATTGGTTTGCTAGTTCGTTTAGTAAGACGCGAACGGCGTCCGGGTTCGCGGGCCAGGTCGCGGGCTGGGCTTGGCTGCCAGAATCTCCGGCGGGGAGGGTGAGCATCCAATCGGGGTCGCCCGTGACCGAGGCTTCGAGGCCGGCCGAGGCGACCTTGAGCGTGCGCACAGACGGGACATCGAACCCGACCGAGAAGGTATCGGGCGCGGCTCGCGGCGGAGCAACCCCGCGCGGGCCGGGCGGGGTGGTGGCCCATGCGAGCAGGACGCTGGCGGCGGCGATGATGCATGCGATAACGACGGCTTGTGTGCGCACGGGTGTAGGGTATGGGCAAGCCCGGGCCGGCGAGCCGATATGGAGTTTCGATGACCAAGCACCGCAAACCAATCATCGGGATCACGCCGGATATCTATGACCGTTCCGGCGTTGAGACCTGGCGCGTCGCCGGGGCGTACGCCGATTGCGTGAGCCGGGCGGGCGGGGTGCCGGTCGTGCTTTCGCCGATGGTTGAGCATGTGCGCACGCAACTGGGGATGGTGGATGCGGCAGTTTTGACCGGCGGGGATGACCCGATCATGGAAGACTTCGGGGAAGCGACCCACGCCGAGGCGGTGCGGGTATTGCCAAAGCGGCAAGAATTTGAGCGGGCGCTTCTGGATTGTTTGCACGAAGATGCGCGGGATGTTCCGGTGCTCGGGATTTGTCTTGGGATGCAGTACATGGGATTATGCGCGGGGGGCAAATTGGACCAGCACATGCCCGAAACGACACCCACCGCCGGGGATCATTGGGAAGAGCCGCACCGCGTCGCATGTGCGCACAGCGCGTGGTCGTTTGGCGATGGCGAGGTCTTCAGCAAGCACCGGCAGGCGATCACGGATGAGGGGGCGTTGGAGGTGCTGGCTCGTGCGCACGACGGTGTGATCGAGGCGGTCGGAGATCCTGTGCGCCGGTTCTGGGTCGGCGTGCAGTGGCACCCCGAGCGCACAAACAATGCCGGGCTCGGGCAGGCGATCTTCGACGCGTTGATCGGGGCTGCCCGCGGCTGATTCTGAGGATGCGGGCCGCATAGGCTCTGCGATGCCTTCGCCGCGAGTGATAATCAATAAGTGGAGCCGGAAGTTGCACCGCTGGGGCACGGTCGCGGCGGTATTGCCGTTTGCGATTGTGATCGTGACGGGGCTGCTGCTTCAGGTGAAAAAACAATGGTCTTGGGTCCAGCCGCCGGCGGCGCGGAGCGGCTCGCCGGGGCTAGAAATCGGGTTCGATCGGCTGCTCGAATCGGCGAGATCCGTGCCCGATGCTGGGATTGAATCCTGGGAAGACGTGAACCGGATCGACGTCCGCCCGGGGCGGGGGATCGCGAAGGTGCGGTCAGATACCCACTGGGAGATCCAGATTGATACCGCGACCGGCGAGGTGCTTTCGAGCGGGTACCGGCGTAGTGATCTGATCGAATCGCTCCACGATGGGTCGTTCTTTGGGACATGGGTGAAATACGGTGTGTTTTTCCCGTCTGGGCTGATTGTCGCTGGGTTGCTTGGAACAGGGATTGTGCTCTGGTGGATGCCTCATGGCGCACGCCGGCGCAAGAACAAGGCTCGGAATCAAACGGTTGCGTCTTCCGGTGCCGGGGCGGGTTCTACGATTACCGATGAGCAGCCCAAAGCCTGAATCCAAGCCCCGCCCTTGCCCCGATGGTCTGAACGTTTTGCTGGTCGGGAACGGCGGACGCGAGCATGCGCTAGCGCGGGCGATCGCGAAGTCCCCTCGGCTCGGGACACTGCACGTCCATCCGGACGCGAACCCGGGCATCGCGGCTTTGGGCACTGTGATGGACGCGCCGCTGGATACCAAAAAAATCTATCGGGCGCAGCAGTATTGCGAGAAGCACGATATCGGCATGGTCGTGATAGGCCCCGAGGACCCGCTCGCGGGAGGGATGGCCGAGGCGCTTGCAGAGAAACCAGACGGCACGCCCCGGTTTATTCTGGGCCCGAGCGCCAAGGCATCGCGGCTGGAGGCCGACAAGTCGTACGCGAAAAAACTGATGCGAGACGCGTCGATCCCCACGGCCGAGGCACGCACGTTTTCTGACTACGAGGCCGCGAAGGAATACCTGGAAACCCGGATGGATCTTCAGGTCATCAAGGCGGCGGGGCTCGCCAAGGGCAAGGGCGTGATCATCCCGGCATCGGCCGAGGAAGGGCTCGAAGCGCTCGAACGGATCATGGTGCAGCGAGAGTTCGGGGATGCTGGCGTGAAAGTGCTTATCGAAGAAGTGCTCGAAGGCCCCGAGGTCTCGGTGCTCGCGCTCGTGGATGGGCGCAACATCATGACCCTGCCGCTCTGCCAAGATCACAAAAGGCTCGAAGACGGTGACACCGGCCCCAACACGGGCGGCATGGGCGCGTTCTGCCCTTCGACCGCGATCGACGACGAGACCATGGGCATCATCGAGCACGACGTGCTGGTGCCGATCGTGGATGCTCTGCGGCGCGATGATTCTGAGTTCCGGGGTGTGCTCTACGCGGGGCTGATGCTCACACCCGCCGGGCCCAAGGTGCTCGAATTCAATGTCCGGTTCGGCGACCCTGAATGCCAGACGCTTCTCGCAAGGCTCGAATCCGACGCGATCGAACTGTTCCACGCGACCGCGACGGGGCAGCTCCACAAACTCGATGTCCGCTGGCGCGAAGGGGCGGCGATGACGGTCATCCTCGCGGCTGCGGGGTACCCGGCGTCGCCACGCACGGGCGACGAGATCACGGGGATCAAGGAAGCCGAGCGGGTCGAGGGCGTTGTCGTCGATCAGGCGGGCACGGCCGCTAAGGATGGCTCGATTGTGACGAACGGCGGGCGGGTTCTTGGTGTTACGGCGGTCGGGAAGGATCTCGCACAAGCGAGATCACGCGCGTACGAAGCGGCCGAGAAGATCGAGTTTGCTGGCAAGGTGATGCGGGGCGATATCGCCGCGATGGCGGCTGTCTGATCCGGGTTCGGATCGTTTGCTCTAGAGCGGTTTTCTGATTCTCTGTAGCGAGTGACCGTGCCACTGACCTGTCCTCAGGTCAGTGTTTTTTTACTATGCGGGCGTTGCAAGAAGCACTGATCCAAAGTCGGGTCAGTGGCACGGGGACAATGTCCAACACGCACACTACAGAGCAATTTAGTATGCTCTCAATCAGTTCAGACCATTCTCATCATTCTCATCGCGAGTCTGCGCGGAATCCATGCGTGATTGCTGGCGGGTGATCTGCCGGAGGATCGCGCGGGTCCGACTGGGGTTGACGCCCGCATCGGAAAATTCTTGGAGTGTCATCGGCGGGAACTTTGTGCGCCCGGTTTGCAGCATGAGCCTGATATACGGCAGGCACAGGCCGCAATCACCGCCGCAACCCGTCGCCTTGTGGGCGGCGAGGATCGCATCGTCTTCGCTCCCGGCTGCGGCTTGTTTTATGGTGTCGAACGTGATATCCACGCAAGCGCACCGGTCGACACAGCCCGATTCGGACGGGTCTTGTTTGCTTGGCTTGTGTGCTTGGTTGGTCACGGGTGTGCGCCGTTTCGGGGATGCAGAAATTGAATCAGGCGGGCTCGTTGCCCGGTTTCCATTTGATGCTGCACCCGAGGCTGGGCCGCTGCGGCTCGGGGATGGAAGACCCGTCGAGCGTAGCGTCGATCGCGGCGCGGAGGTCGTGCCCATCGACGGGCTCGGCGTTGCTGGGCCTGCCGGCATCGAGCTGGCCTCTATAGACGAGGCGACGGCCCGCATCGAACAAGAAAAAATCGGGCGTACATCGGGCGCAGAACGCGTGTGCGGTTTCCTGAGATTCATCAAAGAGGTATGGGAATGTGTAGCCGGCCTGGTTTGCTTTTTCGGTCATCTTTCCGGGTGCGTCGGCGGGATGGGTCTGCGGATCGTTGGAGTTGATGGCGATGACATCGAGGCTGTCGGCGTAATCGGTGCCCAGGGCCGCGAGTTGGCTTTCGAGATGGATAACAAATGGGCAGTGATTGCAGATGAACATGACCAGCACGGGCCGGCCTGCTGGGAGCGCATCAGACGCGACACGCTGGGCGCCGTTCTGGCCGTCGGTTCCGAAATCGGGCAGATCGAACACGGGCATGCTGGTTCCCAGTTTGAGCATGGCGGAATTGGCGGGTGGCATTGCTGGGTTCCTTCGGACATGCGGGCGGTGGGTGAGTGTGCCAGATGGTATTGGCGGAGAAGGAACGGCGCAGAAAAAACCCGCCGTGTAGGCGGGTGCTTGGTGGGGTTTGAATCCCGGAAATGGGTGCGGGCGGACTTGAACCGCCGACACCGGCATTTTCAATGCCGTGCTCTACCAACTGAGCTACACACCCTTCCCCGGTTTGGCAAAAGCCGAGCCGGTGGGTTGACAAGCGTACCCGAGTTCTCGGCAAAATCAACCGCCGGGGCCATCTCTGGGTGGTGACGGGCGAAGACTCGGTGTTTGCCGGGGCCAGCGGTAGAGGGGTCGGGGCGGTCGTGCGGGCAGCCCGGGGAGCAAGATTTCGACCCGAAATCGGTGATGGGAGAGCCGGGCGGGCTAGAGCTTTGATTGCGTGTCTGGGTGGGTTTCTTGGTCTTCGATCTGGCTAGCGAGCAGATCGGAATAGCCGACCGAGATCGCTTCGCCCATGACCGGGGCGAACTGGGCGCGGAGGCGTTCGATGGATTCGTGCGCACGGGCGATGTTGTTGTCTTTGGAGACCATGGACTCGAACTCGATAAACCGGCCCAGGTTCTCGACTTCATCGAAGTGGATCCGGGTGTGGTCGAGCAGGTAGACCTCGCGGGCTTTGATGACCCTGAGCCAGACGGCGGGGTCTTGCGAGCCGAAACGTTCGCGGAACTCGTCCTCGGTCATGATGTGGAACGCGGAGATCTTTGGGCGCGTGCGGTTGTCGCGCTCGTATTGGATGTACTCGGTCGGCTCGGGGGTGCCGTCTAGGGTTGTTTCGCGTTTTTTTAGTCTGCCGTTGAAGGTTTTGTAGTAGGTGTCGGTCTGGCGGAGGGTCGCCACGAGCGGGGCCTTGAGCGACCGCGCGACGGCGTGGGCGATCTGGATATCGCGGAGCTCGGCTTTGAATTCGACGTTACGCATCGGTCTCTCGGGCTGGTGGTCAGGCCGGCTGGGGAACAGCAGGAGTGTAACGGAGGCCCGGCG
>Ga0316209_1003268_pt1 | contig 11321 bp, 11 predicted proteins | sample 6monopyrite_MG_FD_204945 | JGI IMG/M metagenome (GOLD analysis project Ga0316209, IMG submission 204945) | Microbial mat bacterial communities from mineral coupon in-situ incubated in ocean water Damariscotta River, Maine, United States -... | ecosystem: Environmental > Aquatic > Marine >...
CTCGTATCCTGGCAACAGCAGGGTTGGAAGACATGATTGTAGTTGAGACGGCAGATGCCGTCATGGTCGCCCATAAAGACCAGGCGCAAGATGTAAAAAAACTGGTTGAACTCATAAAGAACGATGGACGCACTGAGCATCAGAGCCATCGTAAGGTTTATCGCCCCTGGGGTTGTTATGAATCCATTGATGCCGGAGAGCGTTTTCAGGTGAAGAAAATAACGGTTAATCCAGGGGCTTCATTATCGCTACAGATGCATCACCATCGTGCGGAACATTGGGTGGTGGTGAAGGGGACAGCAAAGGTGGTTTGTGGCAATCAGAATATATTTCTGACGGAGAATCAATCCACCTACATACCTATCGGGGAAAAGCATCGCCTGGAGAATCCAGGAACTATTCCGCTTGAGTTGATTGAGGTGCAATCGGGTAGCTATCTAGGTGAGGATGATATAGTTCGCTTTGAAGATGTTTATGGGCGGTAGTGGGTGAATGAGATCTGATCGAATTCCAAACAGTCTTTCAACGTCATTGGCGTGCCTCTGGTATTACCTTAGCAAACGCCGTAAGCGCCAGTGGATTTTTATGTCTGCCTCGTCGATGGTAGGCAATCCCTGATCCAGGTGTGTTCGAATATTGACGATCCCGCGACGCTGACCAGAGAGATTCGTGCCTTGCACAGCGCCCAGGGGGAATATCCCCAGCCCTCCTTATTATTGGTGACGCTGAACAGCCCCCCAAGGTTCCAGTGCTGGCTGGTATTGAGTTCATTAGCGCAAGTGAATGGCTGCTGAGAGCCCTAAGTCCGATGGCAACTGGCGTGGGCGCAGGAAGCGCAAGAGCGTTTTCAGCGCCTGATTCCCAGTCCTTAGTTCCCCTTGACGCCCCCAGAATACTCCTGTCTAATCATGCGTTCATCGACTGAATACACTATTTTATCGGCTCACAGTTTACGAATTACCGATCACAGTTCACAGTTCACGACCCAAAATGACTACTGACGAAGTCCATTACAAACTGCTGAAATTGGTCAATTCAGTCTGGGCAAGACCAACTACTGTCTCAAGGCATTGATTGAAAAAGGGCTGGTCAAGGCGGGTAATTTCAAAAACAATCCTGATAAACGCGCTTATGTCTATCTCCTTACACCCAAAGGCATTTAAATTGGAAAACCATAAACGAAACAACGATATACCGTAATGAGACTGAAACCACATCAAATAGAAATTATCCGCCGGGCTGTTGCGGATCTAGCTGGAGATGACGCACAGGTCAGCCTGTTTGGCTCCCGAACAAACGATGACGCCCGTGGTGGTGATATTGACCTGCTTGTGGAGGTCCCGCATCCGGTGGAAGAACCCGCCTGGCTGACTGCTAGGATAACGGGCCGGATCAGTCTCAGGCTGGGAGGGCAGAAAATTGATGTTGTGCTGAGCGCCCCCAATCTGGAACGCTTCCCAATCCATGATGAGGCAAAGAAGCAAGGTATCGCGTTATGAATATCGCACGTACCAAATTGCTACGGTTGCAGTTTTTGGCGCGGATAGTGAGGAAGGAGATACGCCATCTGTGCTTGACCAATCAGCGCCTTTTTCCGGATCCATTCACGCGCGAGAAGGTGGAGCAGTTGGAAGCGGACGTGGAGCTGGCCGAGCGCGTGGATGCGTTTGTGAGCCGTTTTGGCCGGTTGCAGGATACTGTTGGCGACAAACTGTTGCCTCAGTATCTTAATGCGGTCGGAGAGGCAACCGGCCCCGCAATCGATAATCTCAACCGGGCGGAAAAACTCGGCCTGATCAGTTCCGCAGAGCTGTGGGTAACGTTGCGTGACCTGCGCAACGAGATGATTCACGAATACATGGAGGATCTCGACAAACTGGCTGATGCCCTGAATAAGGGGCATGAGCATGTGACCACACTTTCCGAAGATGCGGGACGGATTTTGACTGACCTGGAATCTCGAGGCTGGATTATACAAGAGGAATAAATAAACCGTGTCGTGAAGCCAATATTTGATTGTGTCGAAAAAGACGTTATGGAGCTAGTGGTCTAACAAGTTTGTATTTGAGAATGCAACAATGCAAGCACTGACCCCGATACCCCTTACTGTTTTGGCAGTCATCCATGGGAAAAGATTGCTTGAAAATATTTCAGATAGATTCGAATGAATTTGCCGCTTCAAAAGCACTTTAAATCCCCCTCAATCCTTTATACCCTGTGGGTGCCCTTTGCAAAGGGAGGGGTATTAAATCCCCCTTTTCCAAAGAGGGAGGCTTGGTAGTTTTTGTTCCCCTCTTTTCTAAAGAGCACCCAAAGAACGGACACTTGTACTCGAAGGGTATAAAGGGCTACGACTGCATGGACGCAGGAGGTAGGGCGACTCAGGAGACAAAGCCGAGGGGAGATTTGGGTGACTGCCCCCTCACTCTCAACCCCCTTTGATAAAGGGTAACTTCAAAAAACCTTTACATTCCTGTTTTATATAATTATTATTCTTATCTTGTTCAATGGTTGAACAAGATTTTATACAGTTAGAAACAGCAAGGAATGCTGTGCAAAATTGGCATGACATGGCGGTAGCGTGCCTAAACCCAGCCAAAACAAGTGAATTCCATGTCAATCTTGAGCGACGAAATTCGTTATCTGCTTCTCAAACACTTGGAGCAGAACCCCAGCCTCACCCAGCGCGAGTTGGCCGAGGTGTTGGGAATAAGCCTGGGCAAGACCAACTACTGCCTCAACTCATTAATAGAAAAAGGGTGGGTAAAGGCGCGTAACTTCCGCCGTAATAAAAAAAAACTGGGTTATGCATATCTACTGACTCCGAATGGGGTGGAAGAAAAAGCACAGGTGACGCTACAGTTTCTTAAACGTAAGCAGCAGGAGTATGACGAATTGGTCAAAGAACTCGAGACCCTGCGCGAAGAAGCAGCTTTGCTTACGTCTGTTGAAACTGGGGAGTAGACGCATGCGCCACTGGTACGTCGTGCAAACCAAACCGCGCCAAGAGTCGGTGGCAGTCGAAAATCTTGAGCGCCAAGGTTACTCGGCCTATTGTCCAAAAATTAAACTGGCCAAGCGTAGACGTCAACGTTGGCAGCAAATTGTAGAACCATTGTTTCCCCGTTACCTGTTTGTGCAATTGGATATAGGGGCGGATGATTTTGCTCCGATTCGTTCAACTATTGGTGTGCTTGGACTGATTCGTTTTGGCAACCAGCCGGCCATAGTCCCGCCAGAGGCTATCAATGCTATTCAGCAGCAGGAACTGAAAATTTCCGGCCAAACCATAAACAATCTAAGCTGGAAACCTGGGGTTAATGTTGAAATCATTGATGGGGCCTTTGCAGGGCTGAGTGGCATATTTGAAAAAGAAAATGATGATGAGCGCGTTATTATTTTGCTTGAATTACTTGGTCGAAAAAATCGTATCATCGTCAAGAACCAAAGTGTTATGCCTGTACAATAAACACGATGAGATTTGTTATTATTATCAAAATAATTAGTACATCACTGTTCCGTTAACATCAGACAAGCTCCCCTCTTTGGCAAAGAGGGGTTGGGGGAGATTTGAAGGCTGATAGAAATATCAGGTATATTCAGTAAGCTGCAAAATTTATAAACCCCCCTCAATCCTTTATGCCCTTTGGGTGCCCTTTAAAAAAGAGGAGGTTGTAATGGCGTGTATTGAAAGTCATGTCCATCTTGGCAAAAAGATTCGTAACTTGCTTGTCGTTATCAATAACATAGTGTCTTTTCAGAAGTTAATGGGGCCGGCAGTGTTAGTACATAAAATTTTTAGATGAGATTGAACGAATGAAAAACTACCACCGCTAGACCCAGCTGTTAAGGACTGAAAATGCAAAAAAAAGCACTAATTACGGGGGTCACAGGCCAGGACGGGGCTTATCTGGCTGAGTTTCTATTAGAAAAAGGTTACGAAGTTCATGGCATCAAACGCCGGACTTCGCTCTTTAATACTGACCGCATTGATCATCTGTATCAGGATCCGCATGAAACAGACCGGCGTTTTATCCTGCATCATGGTGATATGACGGACTCCAGCAGCTTGATCAGAATCATGCAGCAGGTCCAGCCAGACGAAGTCTACAATCTTGCTGCTCAGAGTCACGTTGCCGTCTCTTTTGAGGAGCCGGAATATACAGCCGATTCCGATGCGATTGGCCCGCTACGCTTATTGGAGGCTATTCGTATTCTTGGCCTGGAAAAGAAAACGCGCCTCTATCAAGCCTCTACCTCTGAGCTTTATGGCAAGGTACAAGAAATACCGCAAACAGAAACGACTCCATTCTATCCCCGATCACCCTATGCAGTAGCAAAACTCTACGCCTATTGGATTACCGTTAACTATCGTGAAGCCTATGGCATCTATGCGTGCAACGGTATTCTGTTTAATCATGAATCGCCCAATCGCGGCGAAACATTTGTCACCCGCAAAATCACCCGCGCATTGGCAAGAATTAAGCTCGGCTTGCAGGAATGCCTTTTCCTCGGCAACCTTGATGCAAAGCGTGACTGGGGCCATGCAAAAGACTATGTCGAAATGCAGTGGTTGATGTTGCAACAAGATCAGGCAGAAGATTTTGTCATTGCCACCGGCAAACAATACAGCGTTCGTGATTTCGTCAATGCGGCAGCTGAAGAGCTAGGGATCAAAATTACCTGGAAAGGGAATGAAGTTGATGAAAAAGGCTATGATGCCAGCGGTAAATGTATAGTCGCAGTAGATCCACGCTATTTTCGCCCCACAGAAGTTGAAACTCTTTTGGGTGACCCAACTAGGGCTAGGAAGAAACTAGGATGGGTTCCCAAAATCACTTTCCCCCAACTTGTCGCAGAAATGGTTCGTGAAGATCTTAAAGCCGCAGAGCGGGATGAGCTGGTTAAGACCCACGGTTATAAAACCATGGATTATCACGAATGAAGCAGCTAAATCTACAACGCCTGCTTCAACAGGATGAGGGTTAAGTGGGTAGTAAGCAATGAGTGAAACAGCTAAAATATATGTAGCAGGCCATCGTGGCATGGTAGGTTCGGCAATTGTTAATGCATTGCAAAATTGGGGCTATAGCAACATCATCACCCGATCTCATAATGAACTTGATCTTACTAATCGGCAGGCGGTGCGTTCTTTTTTTGAGGCTGAACGTCCGGAACGGGTTTATCTTGCCGCCGCAAAAGTAGGAGGTATTCACGCTAATAACACCTATCCGGCAGAATTCATATACAAAAACCTTATGATCGAGGCCAACGTCATCCACGAAGCCTGGAAAGTGGGAGTGCAAAAACTATTGTTCCTTGGTTCTAGCTGTATTTATCCAAAGCTTGCCCCGCAACCTATGGCTGAAGATGCATTGCTCACTGGTACATTGGAACCAACCAATGAGCCTTATGCTATGGCTAAGATCGCTGGCATAAAAATGTGTGAGTCATATAATCGCCAATACGGCACCGATTATCGTAGTGTCATGCCGACCAATCTTTACGGGCCAGGCGATAACTACAACCTGATGAACAGCCATGTTATCCCGGCAATAATCCGCAAGCTTTATTTGGCTAAGCTAGCCAGTGAACAGAACTGGGTGGCAATCGAAGCAGATGAGGGTATGTCTGGGCCTATACCTAAAGATATAAGAACACAGCTCCACAATATTTGCACCTTGCAGCTTAATCCTTGTGCCAATATATGGGGGGACGGAACACCACGGCGTGAATTTCTGCATGTAGATGATATGGCGCGTGCCTGCATCCATGTGATGGAACTGAACAAGCAAGCATGGAGAGCGCACACACAGCCAATGAGCTCGCACATCAATGTGGGCACTGGCACTGACTGTACTATCCGTGAACTTGCAGAGACCATTGCGCGGGTTATCGGCTATGACGGTAGGTTGACTTTCGATACTAGCAAACCGGATGGTAGCCCCAGAAAACTTCTGGATGTGTCGCGGATCCAACGTATGGGCTGGAGCGCACAAATCGGGTTGGAAGATGGGCTGGCTAGTACCTACTGCGCCTATCGCACCAGGAATCTTGAATATTGAACCTCGACTCTCTCCCTAAACTCCTGAAACGCCTGTGGCGCCACATCAGCCCAGGGCGGCGCATGCAGTTTGGTTTTCTGTTTTTGTTGATGATTCTCTCGTCCTTTGCTGAGGTCGTCAGTATTGGCGCAGTACTGCCTTTTCTGGGTATGCTTACTGCGCCCGAGCAGGTGTTTAGCCATCCACTCGCGCAACCCCTCGTCCAGGCGCTTAGCCTCACCGAACCCAAACAACTGCTGTTGCCACTTACCATCGTTTTCGCCATCGCAGCGCTTTTCTCGGCTGCCATGCGAATGATCTTACTGTGGGGGCAAACCCGACTCAGTTATGCTATCGGATCTGATTTTAGCAACAGCATCTATCGCCGCACACTTTATCAACCATATTCTGTGCATGTGGCGCGTAACAGCAGTGAAGTCATTGCGGGTATCTTGGGTAAGGCGAAAAGTATAGTGGCTTACACTATAACACCAATTCTGACTATTTTGAGTTCCAGTCTGATGTTGCTCGCAATCTTGAGTGTTGTTGTTGCCATTGACCCCGCGGTTGCTTTGGCTGCCTTTGCAGGGTTTGGTACCATCTATGCGTTGGTTATTCTTGTAACCAAAAAGCAACTGGCGATAGACAGTCAGCACATGAGTGGTGAATCAACCCAAGTTATCAAAGCGCTGCAAGAAGGGCTCGGCGGCATTCGTGACGTGCTGATTGATGGAACTCAAGTAATCCACTGTAATACCTACAGCAATGCCGATTCGCGGTTGCGGCGTGCTCAAGCTAATATCCAAATCATCAGTGGTAGCCCACGTTTTGCTATAGAGGCACTTGGCATGACGCTCATCGCAGCGCTGGCGTATTCGCTGGCCGATAGACCTGAGGGCATTGCTAGTGCAATTCCAGTGCTTGGCGCATTGGCGCTGAGCGCACAACGCCTATTGCCCGTATTGCAGCAAGCTTATTCAAGCTGGGCGGCCATGCGGGGTGGCCAAGTATCTTTGCGTGATTCGCTGGACTTGCTCGATCAACATCTGCCTGATCATGTCGATGCGCCATTACCTACACTTATTTCTTTTCAACGTGGTATTACGCTTAGAAAACTTGCATTTCGTTATACCCCTCAGACACCTTGGGTGCTTCGGGGGGTGGATATAACTATCCCCAAGGGTAGCCGAATTGGTTTCATAGGCAGTACCGGTAGTGGTAAAAGCACGCTACTCGATATCATCATGGGATTACTACACCCTACCGAAGGCAGTTTGGTCATTGATGATGAAATTATAACTGCGCAAAATCACCGCACCTGGCAAGCACACGTTGCCCACGTACCGCAAGCTATTTTTCTGGCTGACGCCACTATTGCCGAGAATATCGCGTTTGGCGTGCTACCAGATCAAATTGATCATGAACGCGTGCGACAAGCCGCACAAAAAGCACAAATAGCCGAAGCCATCGAATCCTGGGATCAGCAATACAGCACAATTGTCGGTGAGCGAGGGGTTCGTCTATCTGGTGGCCAACGTCAGCGCATCGGTATCGCGCGCGCGTTGTACAAACAGTCGGATGTAATTATCTTCGATGAAGCCACCAGTGCACTCGACAATGAAACCGAAGAAGCCGTGATGGAGGCCATTGAAGGCCTTAGTGAAAATCTCACTATTCTCATAATAGCCCACCGCTTAACCACGCTAAAAAACTGCACTCAGGTAATTGAACTGATGGATGGGCGAATAAAAAATAGCGGTACTTACCAAGAAATAATAAGCGTTGGCAGTTAGCTACACTAATTTATTTTTAGTAGCTTATTTATCTAGACTGAGATGATATTAAGTATGTATCTTGGTTTCGAATCATAAAAAAATGCTAGCATACTAATTGGTTAGCACGGTGTTTACATTGAGCCTGTGGGTAACCCTGTAAAAACCTAATAATTAGATATTACAATTAGAAATCCATATGACATCTATCGATAAGTATTTTTTAACGGATGCTGATGAATGCCTAGTGATAGGCGAAGTGTCGCAGACTCATGATGGCAGCTTAGGGCAGGCTCATGCCTTTATTGATGCAATTGCTGATGCCGGGGCTGATGCCGTTAAGTTCCAAACTCATATTGCCTCAGCAGAGAGTACCCCCGATGAGCCGTTCCGTGTCCCGTTCAGTCGGCAGGATTCAAGTCGTTACCAATACTGGAAGCGCATGGAGTTTAGCCAAGAACAATGGCAAGGATTAGCTGAACATGCACTTGAGAGAGGTTTGTATTTCTTGAGCTCGCCTTTTTCTGAAGAGGCTGTCGATTTGTTGGAGAATATAGGTGTTCCGGCATGGAAGATTGCTTCGGGAGAGGTCGGCAATCGGCAGTTACTCGAAAAAATTATAGCTACCGGTAAACCAATTATTTTTTCCTCTGGGTTGAGTTCTTTCGAAGAGCTTGATGTTGCTGTTGAAATGGCAAGATCCGTTGGTGTGTCATATGCGGTGATGCAGACCACTACTCAATATCCAACGCCACCACAGAAAGTGGGACTTAACGTAATTCCGATTATGCAAGATCGTTATGGTTGTGCCGCTGGGCTTTCTGATCATTCGGGCACCATTTATCCAGGGTTAGCAGCCTTTGCAATCGGGGGGCGCATGCTGGAAGTACATGTCACTTTTTCTCGCTATATGTTTGGACCAGATGTATGTGCTTCTGTAACAGTAGAAGAATTGTCTCAGCTTGTACGTGGTATCCGATTTTTGGAACACGAAGTGCAGCACCCTGTAGACAAGGATTTGGTTGTTAGTGAGTTAAGTGACCTCAAACGCATGTTTGGCCGTAGCGCAGTGCCTACTCGTGATCTTCCCCAGGGAGCGGTGCTTTCACCAGGTGACCTAATTGCAAAAAAACCTGGAACCGGGATTCCTGGTGAAATGATCCAGTCACTCTTTGGTCGGCGGATTACACGAGCCATTAAAGTTGATGAAATACTCCAGTATGGGGACTTGGAACCCAAGTTAAACTCAAGCAAACTAAAGGATTAGCATGGGAAAACGTAAGGTAGCAGTGGTTTTGGTTGACAGGGCCAACTACGGTCGACTGAAGCCTGTCATGACTGCTATGAAAGCTGAAGAACAGCTGCAAATGCAAGTGATTTGTGCTGGAACGATGGTTCTTGAACGATTCGGTTCACCTGTGCGCATTGTTGAACATGATGGTTTTAGCGTATCAAGTCAGATATACATCGAGCTTGAGGGTTCGACTCCGACAACTATGGCAAAATCAGTTGGCTTTGCTGTTATTGAATTCACTAGTGAATTCCAGAGGCTAAAGCCAGATATGGTATTGATTATTGGTGACCGATACGAAGCACTGGCTGCTACGTTGGCAGCATCCTACATGAATATTTGTATAGCGCACATACAAGGGGGTGAGGTAAGTGGATCCATAGATGAGAGTGCTCGTCATTGTATATCCAAGCTGGCACAGTTTCACTTTCCTTCAACTCTGCGATCAGCGGATTATCTTATCCGTATGGGAGAACGACCCGATACAGTTTTTCATGTTGGATGTCCAAGCGGTGATATAGCATTAAAGCTAGACAGAAAACTACCGGACGATGTTTTTTCAAAAGGTGTTGGCGGACACGTTGACCCACATAAACCATATTTGCTCGTGGTTTTCCATCCCGTGACAACCGAATTTGGTATCGAAAAAGAAGAAACATTACACTTGCTTCGAGCTTTATCGGATCTGGCGATGCCGACGATTTGGCTTTGGCCTAACATAGATGCTGGTTCGGATTATGTAAGCAAGATGATTCGCAGTTTCAGGGAAGAGCATAAGGCCAACTGGCTTCGCCTTATTAAAAATTTTCCTCCAGAAGAGTATCTTAAAGTCCTGGCAAATGCAGCCTGCGCAATTGGAAACAGCAGTAGCTTTGTTCGGGATTCATCGTTTTTGGGAACCCCTGTAGTACTAATAGGTGACAGACAGCAAGGCCGGGAGATTGCAAAAAACGTGCTTCCTGTAGATCCAGAAGCTGACGCAATTATTAATGCTGCAAAGCACCAGCTTTCAAATGGGCATTATGTACCAAGCAATCTTTACGGTAGCGGCATTGCCAGTGAACAGATTGCTAGTAGGTTGGCTAGGATCGAGCCATATATCCAGAAAAAATTGGCATATTGATCAAGCCACTGATTAAGTACTTATGTATGGATTTTGTGAATTTGGTCGGACAGTTACGCATTTTTTCCTAAGGTATGTATATGAATCCCGAACCAAGGAATACATTTGAGCCTATTACTAGGGAATTGCGAGATCGGGTAAGGGATCAAGCTCTGACTAAGTAGTGTGAGTGTTTGTAGGTATAATTTTGGGGCCATAATACTACTCGTCGAGGTTGGCCGGTTGAGAAGTTAGCTCTGATATATAGAGGATAATATTATGACTAAAGTTGGTGATGGTTTGGCTGCGGGAAATGCAAGCTGGAATTTTAAAGGCGAGGTGGCCTTAGGTTTTGATGCGCATGTATCGAAATCAGTACCATTTTATTACGAAGGTCATCAGTTGATAGCCAACCTAAGCGATTTCTTTATTAAAAACGATTCTGTGTGTTACGAAATTGGCAGTTCTACTGGAGAGCTGACGTTTACACTGGCGAAACACAATACGGATAAGCATGGAGCCCGTTTTGTTGGTATTGATGTGGAGTCAGAGATGGTCGAGCTAGCCACGAAAAAAAAAGCTCAGGCGAAAATTGAAAATGTCGATTTTAAAACAGATGACGCACTCCAGTTTGAATTCGAGAATGCGGATATGATAGTTGCTTATTACACAGTACAGTTTATTAAGCCGAGTCAAAGACAATTACTTATCGACAAGATTTATGAAAAGCTCAATTGGGGTGGTGCGTTTATTCTGTTCGAGAAGGTAAGGGCAAACGATGCAAGATTTCAGGATATAATGACTAGTTTATATAATGACTTCAAGCTAGCCCAAGGATATTCGCCCGAAGAGATCTTCGCAAAATCAGTGAGCCTCAAGGGAGTGTTGGAGCCTTTTTCTACTCAGGGGAATATTGATTTGCTGAAGCGTGCTGGTTTTGTCGACATTACCAGCGTCATGAAATATGTTTGTTTTGAAGGTTTTATCGCAATTAAATAGAGGCGGTTTCGGATAATAAGTGCAATTGGTAACGGAAAGGTCAGCTGATAGAGTCAGCACCTCCCTCCGCCAAGAGAAAAGCACTATGAACTACAACCAGCTGACCGAAAACG
>Ga0316209_1003270_pt1 | contig 11318 bp, 11 predicted proteins | sample 6monopyrite_MG_FD_204945 | JGI IMG/M metagenome (GOLD analysis project Ga0316209, IMG submission 204945) | Microbial mat bacterial communities from mineral coupon in-situ incubated in ocean water Damariscotta River, Maine, United States -... | ecosystem: Environmental > Aquatic > Marine >...
AGAAGCCGCTGAATTCGCCAAAACATTCGGCGTTGAACTGGCGGGAGTAAAAGAATCGCCATCAGTAGACGGAGTAACTTCCACAGGTCAACGCTATATGAATGAAGTCGGCGATCAATCCGATGAAATAATAGATGTGGCAAGAGACAATGGCACTACTATTCGCCAAATGACTGCACGTTCAGGGATACAATCCGATGCGCAGATTAATTCAGATGCACTCAATCTCGCGGTTGAAACAGATCAGAAATTCTTGGATGCTGGAGCAAAAATTGATAAAGGGGAAACAGGATCGACGGCTGCGGGGCAAGTGGTCAGAGATAAAACTGAACATCAAACAAACCCTGAGAACAGCTCGCTTTTGGTCGATGCTATCGGCGATGGCGCTGAGAGAGTATTACCAAGTGAGCGTCAGATAGAGGGCATCAAAGATAAGGGGAAAAAATTAATCAATGATTTTTTCGACTAACGGGGGGACGACTCATCGTCAAGGTGAGAACCATGTATACCGTACTGGAAGGAAATCTGATTAAATTCTTCTTCGTTCTCTCTTTTCCGCATCTCCTCTAATTTTTTCTGCCTTGCAGGAGAATTGATCGGAGCCAACGCCGCAGGTTTTGGAAAGAATATTCGAGTAAGACAATATGCCCCAATAGCCATACCGACCAACCAGTGAGTAAAGAATCCAACCACTACAGCCAATAACAGGGCCATTAGTAAATCCATGGTTTTTAGGATTACTTTTCTCATTGTGTTGTTCTCCAAATGCTCCCGATTAATATTAGGATATATTGATTACACAGACCACTTTATTGACCAAATATTTAACATAATTAATGAGTGTCTACCACTTTTCCCAAAAAATACCCGTCAGAAAACACCTAATTGGCACTTTCCCAGTCCACCGCCATCTCTTCCACGATAAACTGGGCAAAGGCACTGATGTCATGTTGAGATGAAGCAATATCCAACGCGTTCATGTAACGGTCACGTCTAGTTTTATCCGAGCGGATCACCGTCCAACGGTAACCGCCTGAAGCCAACATGGCATTCATGATGAATCGGCCGATACGGCCATTGCCATCCATATAGGGATGAATATAAACAAAAATAAAATGACCCAAAACCGCTCTCACTGACGCTTCGGTTTCATTCTCGAGGCAATTAAACAGTGCCTCCATTGCATCCACTAGCGCCTCTTTGGGAGGCGGCACATGGGCTGCTCCGCGAATGAAAACCTGGTTATTACGAAAACCTGCCAAATCAGAAGCGCGTATCAGTTCCGCCTGAACAGAGGGTGTAAATAACGCCTGATACCATTTAGAGAGATCCCGCTCTATGACCGCTCCGGGTTCCGTCTTCTCAAAGATGGCCTTGATGCTGAGACAAACCGCCTTGAACGCAGCGTGATAGCCTTTAGCTGCCATGGCATTACGTTGATCGTGGTCAGTCGCCGACTCATCGGGATTCCATGCACCGTTACGGATTCGCTCAATCAGGTCGTAATTGACTTGATACCCTTCGATAGAGAGGGAGTGATAGGCATCAAAACGATAACGCTCTTCAACTTGAGCAAGATACCGGGATGGCTCACTGGGCAATCCGGGCGCTTTAGGAAATGTAGCGATAACCGGCTCACGCATTTGTTGCCACAGTGCTTCGATACGGGCGGCGTAGGGTGAACGAGGACGAAGCGGCTTACGCCCTAAAAGCGGCTGCTCTATAGTAAATGGGTTTGCTTCCCGAATCCGTTCACCCTTTACCTTAAAACCCATCGCGATTGTCTCTGCCGCCGCCTCGTCCCCTAGAAAACGATAGGCTCCGATCATGCGACCGGCAACAACAGAATGACCGCCATCAATCACGTAACGGGCAATCGCCGCTGGTGTCGCCAGACGTAGCGCAATTTCAGCGGATGCTGGGGCGTGGTTAAAAAATGTGGGCGAGACCCGGCATAGTGCGTTGGCCAGCGGCATGACCTGAATACCCTGTATCACCTCCCGCTCTTGCGGAACATCGCCTTTCCAAGCCAGCAGCGAAGTATCGTGGGGCAGATCCACTTTAGTGGTTCCACCACTGTCGGCGACCACCATCAACTGTTTAGGTACGTTATTCTGGTCAAGAAAAAAGTCCAGAGATGACTCAGGCGATAGGCAATAGTTTGTGCCAAAGCGCTCAGCCAGATAGCACCTCACGAACTGCCAATAAGAGGCGTACCACTGGGTGGTCTCACCCTGACCTTCCGGGTGACCGAGAATATACCAACCGCGAATAATGGGTGTTAACCAACCATTCTTGAGCAAGCGCTCCCGGTCGGTACGGCCAAGTGATACCGCTTGTACAATATTGTCCTGGGCAACGGTCTTCACCCGTTCCAAAGATGCTGCTAGCAGTTCTCCAAATGTTGCCATAATCCCCTCATACTGCCTGCCACAAATACCACGTTTTAGTGCTGCACATCTATCATTCTTTTATGTCGCACCATAACCATTGCTTAATGTTGTAGCAAATTTATGCATTAATGTAAATATTTTCCTGCCACAAGCACTCCCGTGTTTAAAAAACCGGCAGTTACGCAGCTCAAATAGCGGAATATGGCTAGAGCTACGCCATATTGGTGGTGTATCGAGGCAACCGATCAGCCCCAGCCCCACAGTGCCATACGATTCTTCTTCCGATTAATGTAGACTCGGCCCGATCCTAGTGATCAAGACACCGGGCACCAAATTACTCTGTACTAACCCTCTACTTAGCGATGACGTACCGGTAGACAACGTACGCGCCACCTCGACCTTAGTGATTCCATTTAGGTAATGAAGGCAATCATGGCCTCATCTTGGTTCATGAGTGGTTACGACGCTCTATAGCGTACTCAGGCCATAAAAGTGCGCTGGCCATTCCAATCTCAGACGCCAAAGGGAAGGTAAACGGATTTTTAATAAGGGAAGGGGATCTTTAATGGAAAGGCCCTACCCAAAAGGGCTTCCTTTGGAAAAGGGAAAGGGCTTTGGCGTGTAGTAGTTTGGCATGTAGTAGCTCGGACTCGATCTGACAGTTAGGGCAATTTAGGTTAGATTTAGCCTGACAGCTATCGACTTAGCGGACATTAATTAAGTAAACTGTCCCCAGAATTCGGATAATAAAGGAAGAAAAATGGGAGTCATCGACAAAACAATTCATAAATTAAACATGCAATAAGTGCAGCATTTCTGAAGAAAAAAGTGTACTCGATAAAGGATCAGACTGGAGTGGATCAGCTTGGTATAATGGTGCAAGTTTTAACAATTTTGAAACTACTTGGGAAGGAGGCGGCAAGACAGAGCCATCCATAGTTACTGCCCAATGCAATAAGTGTGATCATGAGGCGCAACATGAAGAAAGGTTCGGCTGCATCTAAAAAGTAAATTGACTTACTACCTATATCATCAGTTCTGGTGGTTAGGAAATATTAATCCTCTAACAACCAGTTTCCATAAGCTTGAATATCAAGCATTGGTACTGTCGCCTTCATTTGCAACTCTGAAATTAATTTAAATAAAAATGCTGTAGCTGCTTTTGGTTCTGGAATAAGATTGAATTGATCGCTTTCTTTGTCGTGGGTGAAATATCCATGACTGGCAACACACCCAATATCTAGTAAAGATTCACTTTTATTTGCTTCAAGCTGGCGCAGTAGTGAATCACCCAAAGCAGGTTTCCATTCGCTCTCTAATGTTAAAATGCCGCCAATGATTGGAGCGGGTTGTTTCGGTTTAGATACTCCACCCACATGGGGTACAGGCAAAGAAGTACGATAGAGATTTCGTACACTTTTTACTTTATCTTGAGCATATTTAACCATGCCTAAATTTAACGTTTGCTTCGCTTCAAAAACGGCGTAGACACTTTCAGCAGGAATAATGGTTTGCTCCATGTGATGAAATACTAATGGAGAATATTGACGGTCAAATACAACAGCATCTATTTGCTCGCTGAAAATACCTTTACTATCCACTACAAACGCTTTTGCAGCCTGATACCTTTTGGGGAGATAGGTATTTAGGAGTTCAAGCCAAACATTCTCACTGCCATCACCCTTAGCACCGGGATGAGCGATAGAGTCGCGAACAATTGACAGCTTTACTTCAATGTCTTTGTGAAGGCTTTTAAGTAAAACTGGGAGAGACCATTCGTTCATTATTACTGCTCCTTGAAAGGCGGTGTAGGTTCGATTGTTTGTGCTACTCTCAATGCTCGATCAGGAGTGATGGCCTGATTTGGATAAGCGTCTAATACAATTGCAGGGATCAGCCTTTGAGTAAGGTCTGAAAAAGTGAAACCGTATTTTCGATCACCAACTAGACCGGTAATCTCTACAAGTGAATTAATTTGAGTTTGCGTGAATCCAAGTTGAGACAAAGTATTGTTCAACACGAAGAATCGTTGTTCTGTGTTTGGCCGTGCAAATTTAAGTATATCGGCTGCGCGTCTTTTAATCGCAGGGTCAAGGGCGTTAATACGGTTGGTACACATAATTACTGCTACTGGAAGTTGCCCGTTCGCAATCCGATCAATGCCACGTATGAATGCGTTTACCCCAGCTTTATCCTCATGGTGCATTTGCGCTGCTTCTCTGGATTGAGCCAGAGCATCGGCTTCATCTACAAGTAAAATTATTCCACCGCGAGCTATTCCATTTGCTGATTTGAGTTTCTGCGCTTCACTAACCGTGTATTCAAACGCACTTGAAATAAGTTGCGTCATTTCCCCGACTCGTCCCTGTCCACGACTGGATAGGCTTAATGGAAGTAGTGTTATATCAATATCTGCCTGACGGGCTACTGCATCACCTATAGTTTCTGCTAACTCTGACTTGCCTGAGCCAACATCACCCTCAAGAACTATAAGTGGAGGGCGTCGAAGAATCATATTCACCAATTGGTCAGCACCGGAATGATGTTTATCAGCCCATTGTTTTATCCCTTGCGGGTTAACCAATAGCGACAGCATTTTAGTTAAGCGGCTTTTGTGATCATCTAATCCAACCAACCGATTTAAGCGCTCCTGCGCATCGAAATCAGGATACGAAATTGCCGTCTCAAATAGACCGTTCATAACAGGTGATGTATTCATCCATAACTCCTTACGCTGGAACGTGATAATGCTTTCCCACCCGAAGAATACGTGCGGTCATCTTCAAGATAGCCATTTATGCCGGGGGCATCCGAGGTTCCTCTGTCAATGGATAGCCCGTCATTAAATTTCTCCTGTTCGCTATCAGAAAGCCCGAACCATTCATTTGAGTATTCAAGAAAGCTATAAAATGATGCGCCAGAGGTGTCTCGACCCGGTCTAACTTTTCCCGGATCGTCATTCACCGAAGCCTCAATATCATTTGCAGTGTAAATCAAGGTTGGCTCTATCCAATTGCCATCCTGTTTAAACCCATAAGATACTTTTTCCAGATATCCATGTTTTAAATACTGTGCAATTTCCTTTTCGTACTTTTCTATCATCGAATCACTTGGGCTGCCATAAAAGCGCTGCATACGTTTTAGGTCAGCCGCCAGCTTAGATGCTAAGTAATTGGCATGGGTAATAGTAAAAGTCTTGGTTTCTGTTGCTGTATAGCTGTAACTCATTTTTCACCTCACACCTGAAAAGAAGGCCCAAATATTTTTTGCCAGTAATAAACAGTATCTTGCTTTGTTGTAGCCGAAAGCGCTGCGTCGATAGCATCACCAGCTTCAAGAGCAGCATCAACTATCATATCTGCCTGTGAACTTGTATATAAATCACTAACATTATTAACTTCATTGACCGGGTCAATAATTTTCACGGGAGTAGTTATTGAACCTACTTTATCAGGGGAGTAATAATCACTAAACACGATTAACTCACGGATGTCGGTTGTGGCTATATAGGTGAAAAAACTTTGAAGTGCTTCTGGATAATCAGAAAAATTCGTACCATTGTCACTAAGTTTGGCGAGAATTAATTCGATCATGAAAGATTTAAACCTGAACCCATCTCGTTCTCGTTTTTCTTTTCGCGCCCAGAATTTAATGAGCCTTACAACCTGACTGAAATGCTGATCGTGCTTTTGTTTTCGCTTTTTTATAAAATCGAGGTGCAACGGAATACTGGTTTTTAGGAAGGAACCATCGTCCTGACTTACAAGATTACCGTACCAGTTATCGTCGCCGTAATAGAGGATCGGAACGATATCAACATCCAGTCCCGTTCCCTTAAATGACACAGTTATGCAATAGGTCTGAGGTTTAACCTGATCTGGTGAAAAATTTGGGAAGGCTTTTCGTAATTTTTCAGCAATGTAATCCAGTAATTTCGGTATATCAGAAGGTGCATCTGCACCGCTGACATAACACGCTACATCAATGTCATTGAGCGTGCGGAGTGCCGTACCTTTTGCCAAGCTACCTGAAATCATCATCTTTTTTAGGGAGAAGTCCGAGTGATCATTCAGGTAATTTTCGAGCTTTTCCCTTAATTGCCGAGCCTGAGCGCGGTATATGTTAGCTTTGTCCTGCGGTAGATTCACCTTGCTCTGGGCGAAGCTCGCTATGTCTTTGTGGTCAACATGGGTGCGTGACATTTATATACCCCTATAGAAATACTTAAAGTTCAGAACTCTGAACTACATAAAAACATGGATATTTCCAGAAGTCAAGGCTATTATGTAAGTCAACTCTGAACTTTTTATTGTCAGTGGAGGCTGTATGACAAAAACCGCTTTAGGAACGAAGATTAGAGAGTTGAGGGATAAAAAGCAGTATACCCTTGAAAAACTTGCGGATTTAACCGGATCGAGTAAAAGTTATATCTGGGAGCTGGAGAACAAAGCTCCGCCCCGGCCATCCGCCGAGAAGATTTCGAAAATAGCCGAACAATTAGGCGTTACCATTGAGTATTTGCTGGATGACCAAGCAAGTATTACTGTTGAAAATGCCGCCGATGCTCGTTTTTATCGAAAGTACCAGCAAATGGATGATAAGACAAAGTCCAAAATTCGATCATTTGTAGACTTATGGGATGAGGATGACGACGGATAAGATGACCCCTCAAAAATGGGCGTTCCAGTTAACTCATATCTTGAATGCATATGCTACAGATCAGGAACGCTTTCCAGTCGATGTTAAAGCTCTAGCAAAAGAGTTTTCCCACCACAAATATCCTGATGATCCAATTACTAAGGTAAAAGGTGCATCACTTCCTCGTTTCGATGGTGGGCTTTTTAAAGCTCCGGGAGGAAGGAACGAATGGGGAATTATTTACAACAACTCAATGAGGTCAAAAGGCCGAATTAATTACACCCTAGCTCATGAATTTGGACACTATCTACTGCATAGACGGGACTATCCAGATGGTATTGAATGTGGTGAGCAAGACATGGTTCGATGGGATTCTGCATACGGGCAGATAGAACATGAAGCTAATGTGTTTGCAGCAAATTTGTTAATGCCTCTGGATGATTACCGCAAACAAATTGATCCAAAGACCATTATTGATTTGGATATGATTGGACACTGTGCCGACAGATACGAAGTATCACTAATGGCAGCGATCCTGCGTTGGATAGAATACACTGAACGCAGAGCTGTTTTAGTAGTGTCTCGTGATGGTTTTATATTGTGGGCAAGATCTAGTAAAGCAGCATTCCGTACCGGAATTTATTTTAAAACGTCAAACTGTCCACCAATACCTATTCCAAAAGGGGCATTGGCGTCAGGGTTAATAACTCCTGAAAGTCAAAGGCAGGGAATAAAACTACCACCTAATGTTTGGTTTGAAGAAAGCTGCGATGAAATGGTAGTGTTTTCAGAGTTGTATGATTTTACGATTTCTGTACTTCAACTTGAAAATAGCACTACACGTTATTTTCATAAAAAACAATCTGAAACCTAAGCATTTCTATTCATGACGCTTTCAGCTAGTCAGGATATTTAATATTTTTTATCGACTAAGGACTCCGTCCCCGCGCCGATCAAGAACTTGACGCAAGAATTCCGGGGACAGTTTACTTTTTTCTATGTCCGCAGCTGTTAGCGGTCTATCTGACTAGGTGCAGTCCTTACCGGAAAAAGTGTCAGATCAAATTTGATCTACTACACTTACGCGCTACAAAGAATTCACGAATTTCCTTTTTCCCGTCCTTCTGCCATTTGCAGTATCTGGTGATACTGAGTCTCTGATAGCATCGCCTGAGCAACTTCCATAAATGCGTTTGCAAAGACATCATGCACTGCTTTGCCAGCGCCTCTCCCTTGGGTATTTTCAGTAATATTTCGTTGCTTTATTGCTTCTTTGAGATCCCCCAGTTTGTTTCTAATCTCAGTTCTGTACGCCAGCAATTCCTCATCACGACGTTTCCATCGATTGATCTTTTTCCGATCGGCATTTCGACGTTCCCGTTTCGCCGCTTCGCCCTCTTCTGTGATGCGCTCTTTCAAACCACGGCGCTCATTATCTACATGTTGCAATTCGTCTTTAAGCGAGTGTTGATGATCCACAAGGTCAATATCATCTCGATAGAGTAGTGAAGTGCGCTCATCCAGCTCCGCTTTATTCACCAATTCAGAACGGACGATATTGAGACGCTTATCTGCTTCAACACAAACTTGAAACTGACCATCTCCATCACCTTCCAGTAGCGTGACAATGATGGGGGTGCGAAACAATACCTCAACAGGGAGTAGTGATCTAACTTTTGCATCTGGCCGAATAATGAATGATTCGTTAAAGCGGCGGGTAATCACTAACCGGCCATTTTGAACTATCGATTCCATTGAAATTCCTTAAGTTTCGTCATATCAAAATTCATGACGGGAAATGTAATGAAAAGGCTAACGATCCCCCCGAATTCAAGTCAATAAAGAATGCGTCCCTGGCAAAAATGATTAATCGTAGTCAACGTAAAGAGTGAAGTGCTACAACGGGTGACAATGACTACGAATCACTTGCCATCAACGTACCAACAGCTGCTTACCTCCGGCCTAGCTCGCTGGATACCGGCACTCATGCGTCTGCTACAGCACTACGAAGGTATCGAACGCGCCCTGGAGCCTGAAGAGCAACCACTCGACTACCTCGCTGAAAAACTACTGACTATCATTGATGCCCCACTCACGTATCGTGAGCAACACCTCATTGATGCAATCGCAGCAATGCCGCTATTTTACTACCGCGCAGCCGGAAACCAAACACTCTGGATTCCTGGAAATGAGACTTTTCAACAATTCGAGAGCAGGATCAGTTCAGTTGCAATCTGGCAGGCGTGGACACCGCAGCTATCCAAAAATGAAGTGACAAGCTGGCTCTATGCCAATCTACCGGAGTCCAGCAATGTTCGGCATACGGCGTAAGCAGAATCCACCTCACCCGGACTGTTTGCAAGTGCTGCTGCCACTGGATCTCCTGGGGCAACATGCAAAGCAAATCAAAACGATTCAACAATTGGCTGGCGTACCTAAAGCACATTGGTGCACCTTGTATATGGATGCACTGCTGGCGTTCGCTGGCTATGTTCAGCAGCTACCCGCCTCGGAGGCACACCACCATCCTGGTGCAGGTGGATTGTTAGACCACACGCTGGAAGTGGTCACTCACGCACTACGGATTCGTCGCGGTCACTTGCTACCCCATGGCGCTGACGCGGAAGAGATCACCGCCAAAAAAGATGTCTGGACTTATGCTGTTTTCAGTTCAGCGCTGCTTCACGATGTTGGTAAGCCCCTCATGGATCAGGTGGTGACGCTTTATGACAAACAAGGTCATGATCTGGGCCACTGGGATGCACTAACAACACCGATGATTAGCGATGGCTGGTATCGCATTCGATACCGAAAAGATCGCCAATACCGCCTCCACGAACGGACAGCATTGCTGCTATCAAGGTTAATTCTACCCGTCCCTGCACTTAACTGGTTGGCGAGTGACCGTGCGGTACTGGCAGCCTGGATGGCAACTGTCAGCGGTATATACGAAGATGCCGGGGTCATTGGTGAGATTTCCCAACAAGCCGATGGACTGTCGGTGGCGGAAAGTCTAGGAGCCACTGACACAGCAACTCAGCTACCTGGCGCACGTACGCCATTGCACGAACGCCTACTCACCGGTCTTCGTTTCTTACTGAAAGAAAACAAAATCCCGCTCAATCGCAACGGTGCAGCCGCCTGGTTTGATGGCGAACACCTCTGGCTGGTCAGCAAGCGAGGCATCGATGCGTTACGGGAACACCTCACGCAAGAGGGACATGCAGGTATCCCCACCCGCAACGATAGAATCTTCGATGAATTGCAGCAAAACGGCATTCTTATGCCTAATGAGGATCGTTCGATCTGGAAAGCGACGGTTACCGGCGATGATTGGTCTCATACGCTAACCTGCTTGTGTTTTGCCGCTTCACGTATTTGGCCTGATCCTAATTCTCGTCCTGAGAAATTTTCCGGCACGGTCACGCCAGGGGAAGCTGGGGCAGTTATCGAGAGCGATGAAACAGAAAATGAGATTACTGCTTTTGATCCTGTCGCTTTTTTCTCTGGATCACAAGCTGAAACGCCTCCATCTGAAACTGGTCACGTTGTTAGCGAAGATCAATCAACAATACCGAACCCTTCCACGCTTGCTGAAGAACTCAGTGATAACGAAGACCCAGGCAAGTTATTCCATGCTTGGCTCCATGATGGTCTACTTAAAAACAAGTTTGAAACCAATTCAGTCAATGCCCGCATCCATCGTGTTGAAGAGGGTTTACTGTTAGTCAGCCCAGGCATTTTCAAAGATTTCGATAGAGAGAACTGGCAAAAATCACAGAAACGTTTTCAAAAGTTGAAGCTGCATCGCAAGACAACTCAGGGCACCAATATCTATACCTACCAAGTTACGGGAAAACGAAGTCGCAGTCGCATCAAGGGGTTTTTGATTGAAGAGCCAGAGAAAGTGTTTGAAGGCGTTACTTTTCCACCACCGAATCCTTACCTTAAATTGGCGGAGCAGTAATTTATGTCCAACGCCTTTGATAATCGATTACGGCCGGTCGTTGAGTTTTTACCTGCTGCCGTGTTTATCACGGGGGCTGCACATTTGGCCTTTAACCCAGAAACATTTTTTCCCATGCTGCCAAGTGTCGCTATGGTCACGGCCATTGTTTTTGCAGGGCTGGGAAGCTGGCGCTTATGGCAAGCCTGGAGCATTTGTCGTTATCAGGCTCACTTGCGAGCACTGCCACGATATACGTTGGATGCCGATGACATTCCTCTCTCATTTCACAAACTATTTTTGGGGCGTGGATTCAAGTGGGATCAGCGTCATACCCAACG
>Ga0316209_1003272_pt1 | contig 11317 bp, 12 predicted proteins | sample 6monopyrite_MG_FD_204945 | JGI IMG/M metagenome (GOLD analysis project Ga0316209, IMG submission 204945) | Microbial mat bacterial communities from mineral coupon in-situ incubated in ocean water Damariscotta River, Maine, United States -... | ecosystem: Environmental > Aquatic > Marine >...
GCCAATATTTATAGCCATAAAAATAAACAGTTATTATACAATGCTTTACGCCCCTTGGCTTTTCGATTTAGGGTTCTTTTCGACTGGAGTAACAGAATGATCAAAGTTTTATTCGTATGCATGGGCAACACCTAACAAAGCCCGTCATATAGGCATTTAACAGTCTTTGTGTACCTATTTGTGTACCAACTTACAAGGGGAAAAAAGAGATGAAATGCGCGAATGTAATAAAACTAAACAGCAAAGCCTCAAAAAAAAAACAAGATATCGAACTATCTCCTGGACAACAACTACTACTGGACAGGCTATTAGAAACATTTAAAAATGAAGACATCGGAATCGAAATGAGTAAGCCTCAACCGCTATCCCATGAGCAAAGAGAACTAACTAGGAGACTAATAAAAATATTTGAAGATAAAATACAGCCTTTAAAAGAAAAGAGTTTTATAACTTATGCTGGTTCTTAGCTCGTGCCAAGGCTGTGAATTTCCATCTTCAAAGTGCCCTTGAACAATACCTGACAACATATCCGAAAACTGAACATTTGTACTAGTGGCGCTATCACACGGAATTGTCTTTAAAACTGTTTTCACGCCTAGCTCAAACCATAATTGAGTCTGTAAATAATCATGCAAGCTATTTCCACTTTCCACTTTTATCGATCGAGGATCTGGAATAAAAGTGATATTTTTATGTTTCTCCATCTCATTCAATAAAGAACATCCAATCATATAATTGTAAAGCTTATTAGCATCTTGCCTTATATGACCCTGTACATTCTCTTTTTTAACTGTGATTGATACGTAGCGTATATCATTTGGATATTTAGCTCTCAACTCATTAGCTTTCTGTGAAAACCAAACACGCTCATCAAGCTTCATTTGAGACCATTTTTTTTCAACGGCAACAGGCCAATTGAATTTTGTATACAGCTTTTTTATTAAACGCTTAGGAAGGTGTTTTTTTTCAGGCGAAGTGACTAAACTCGCTATTGTGAGATAACGGCTTGAGCCCCCCGAACGGTATGGGGCGTCAAATTTCCATCCTAGATCACCACTTTCATCCAAGTAAATTATCATATTTGAAATATCAAATTTTAGGCAAAAAAAAGCGTGATCCCTAGATCCGACGTCTTTACAAAACGCTTACGATACATAAAATGCGTCGCGGACTATCTAGGATTTACTCACGCATGGCCATTTTAACCGCCTTGGATAAACTAAATCAAGGAAAACATATAACTATAAGTTATCTCCACTGCTTTCATCATATGCAACATACTCTTCTCTTTTTATGACAGTTTTGTCGGCACTAAATCATAAAGCACAAAAAATAAAGCAACCGTCCTACAGCATGTAGTCCATAGGTTTTTTTAATAAAAACGCTACAACCTTGACACGCTAAGCTTTTCTGGCGTATTTAATTCTGCCTAAATTAGATTTATTATTACTTTACCTTATCCTGTCCTACCCAACGTAGGACTGAATTGACAACATACTGATAAACCATTGAATTTATTATAAATACCGGCCATCCATATAATTGAAATTAAAGTATAAATCCAATAAAGATTGAACTATCATCCCATAAACGGGATCCTCCTATGCAGCACATTGTGCTACGTAATGATTCCGTATAACACACTGTTAGATTAGATATCACCATAGGGAAACAAGCGATGGCTCGTCCAGTCAAAGAAACACCTGTATTAATGGGTGCAGACGCTTTACGATTTGAAAAGAAAGTTAAGGAAAATGACTCTGGTAGAAATAAGGTTTCAGCCAGTGATTATGCTCGAGCGCAAGAAGCCTTTAAAAAAGTTACTATCGTAAAGTAAAACAAACCCAGCCTTGTCCGTCGAATTTTATCTTAAGCGCCTTGATAGCGATGATCGCCCTACTTTTGAGTGCGGCGATACGGATCTTAATGAGTTTTTTTCAACCGATTCCGTCAAATATCACAAAGAATTAATTTCAATAACTTACGCTGCAATGTGCCCAAAAACCAACTCTGTTCTTGGTTTTTTTAGCGTATCTAATGATGCTGTTCGCAAGGAAGATGCACCAAATCCATCAGTACTTAAAAGAATAATGAAACCTCTGAACCGAGCAAAAAGATTTAGCAGCACTCCCGCTGTAAAAATAGGGCGATTAGCAATTTGTGAAAAGATGAAGGGAAATGGCCTAGGTACGCAACTATTGGACTTCATTAAGGTATCTTTCACCACTGAAAATAAGACTGGCTGTAGGTTCATTATTGTAGATGCCTACAAAACAGCTACTGGCTTTTATGAAAGAAATGGCTTTGAACTATTAAGTAGTAAAAAAGAACCTGGCACAACAGATCTTATGTACTTTGACTTGATCAACTTCGTAAGATAACCCCCGTAACTACCTACTACAACAAAACCTAAACAGCATATAGACAAAAAACCCGAACCATAAGGCTCGGGCAAACATCATGCGTGATAGCGCTATAACACGCACACTTTACACAGTGGAGGTTAAACACTGCATGAAGTTCTATTTACGCATTTACACAAAATGCACCGGCATGTCGTAGTCCAAAATCTACATCCATGATCACCCTGAGCGAGACCGAACCAGTAGCAAAGTTTGCACCACCACCATCAGCCTCAATCTCAACAACTCCCCATGTACCCATGACAAAGTTATTCCATGCACCTAATAGCACAGTATTTGTCGGCACATTTTTAGTTGCCTGGGCAGGTAAGCCATTCACAATCCCACCATCCCAAAGAAATTGACCTGTCCCTGCAGCTTTTTCCGTAGTTTTTAAACTCCCTGCAACAGACGGAGTCATTACGTATGACAAGGCTGAATCAACATTTTGATTTAATAAGCTTGTCTCGAAGCCAACAAGTTCTGAAAATGTTGGAGATCCTGCCGATGCAATTGACTGAGTTAGCACACCAGTAGTATTGATGATTCCAAGCGGCGCATTACCTAGACCATCACCAGCTATTGCTTTCGCATCTATCTCAACTCCAATTGTTTCAGCAATATCATTACCAATAATATCGTCAAGAACCAAAGAACTTTGCGTTAACATTTTGTGGGATATAGTAACTAAGCCACCTACAGTTTTTGGGCTCAAGCTAATCTTACCCAGTGTTGGCTCACTCCCTGTTATCGAATCAGAGTTATCGCCTGCAAACCAATAAGCAGTAGATGACGCCGACTTTAACGGTATATCTACATCACCAACCAAACCATTAAGCAATGTAATTGGCTTATTCATAAGCACTGATTTATTTCGCAAGATATCAATAAAATTGGCTGACTGATGATCTGTGGCTATAACATTACTACCTGTGCCACCAGCAGTTAAAGCCCGCTCTTGAGGAACACCTGTAGGCATAAAGAAACCACGAGTATCTCGACCCATTTTTCTAGCCAAATCACGTGATACTTCCATTTCAAAACCGGCATCTCTAAGCGCTTTTGGATCAACCATTGCACGAACAGCTTTAACAATACTAAACCCTTTGTAATCATCATTGTCTGAACCAGGCATTGATCTTGCCGGTGACAAATCTAGCGATTTAGCACTACCCACTAAATCTAAACAATGTTGTTTAAAATCTATATCACTTGTTCCATTTCGTATAGCTTCGACACTGTCGTCAACAAGCTGTGGATAAGCGGATTCAAATTGAGCTGCAGCACTTCGAATTTCTTCCTGTCGATACGCCTCTGCTTCACGGTCAAATGAAAGATTCAGTTTCTCACGTTGTATTTTTTTTCTTTCTGATCTTGATTTTTTATTTTCGTTATCCATTATTATTCTACCTTTAAAATTTGTTCGTTTTAGACTTCGATTAATACCAACACTTGAATCAGCTGGAATAGATACAACTGATGCTTCTAACAGCTCCCATCGCTTAGCCGTTATTACCGGAACTCCATCTTGCTCACCAGTTTCTTCATTTTCATGAATAACATAGCCAATACTCATATTTCGAATTATCCCTGCTTGAACATCAGCCCAAATTTCTTTAGCTTGCGCACTATTTCCAAATCTTAAATCAGCAACAACACGCTGATTCTCTATTCGGACATTTTCCGCTACTCCAATAATTGAGTCTCTTTTATGATCAAACAACAATGGCAATCCATCAATTGCTCTAGTCAAGTCAACCGCATCAGCAGAATGACTAAGAACTTCATATCCAAAATAACGTTCATACGGTTCTGAACTCGATAAACTAGCAGGAACTACTTTCTCTTTATCATTTGCTCTTGTCCGGTCTATCGTAAATTGTCTGGAAAATATTTCGTCCATACTTCACCTTTTCTCTTTACCAGAAACGCAAAAAGCGACTACTGGTAAAATGTTATGCCTAATGGCAATACACCTTCCAGAAGCCGCTTTCTGCTTCCTCGTTTTTTGCAGATAACATTTAAACCGATCAAGCGCGAAGCAATTGAAATCTCTTAAATATCCACATTGCAAAAACGTGGTAAAAATAAATATTAAAATAAACTTAACATTAATAAAAAAACTAGACAACATAATTTTTAAAAAATTAATGCTTAACACAATCTTGTGTCACTCCAATATTTGAACGCGCTGATTCATGAGAGACAATTATCATTTTTCTAGCATACTCATATGAAACTGGAGATACTGATGTCCAAGATATAATATTCTTATTATTCAATTCACAAGCAACAAACACCTGATTATTTTTACAATAAAAAACTATTGCCTTTGAATCATTACTTTTAAAAATATCTTTTTTCATGTTTTTAAAACATTCATCACAAATCACAGGTTGATCTAAAATATTTTTAGTATTCACATCTATCACCTTTACCACTACAACCCCCTATACAACCACACATCTAGAAACAAAACGCGGTTCGAATTACCCTCGTACATTTAGATACAGAAGGACCCATCGCCTAGAGCAATGACTACACCCACCCTCGGCATAATATCTATATTAAAATCAACCACTTCTTATCAATGCCTATAGCGCCTATAGTTATATATGAAATTAAAATATGCGCACATACTGCGTACTACAATAATCACTAGGCACTATAGGCATTCAATATAAGCCATTGTTTTAAATATACTTCCAGTGCCTATAGCTACTATAGGCGGCGGTCTAGACTCCCTAAGCATCACTTGAATCAACCCAATCATTCACATCATCCTGGAATGCTTTCCTGCAACCCGTAAGCCAATCAATTTTGGTAATATCATCCGGTTTATCCGATGTATCAATATGAAAAACAAACGTCCCCTTATGCTCTCTGGCTCCTACTCTATATCTTTGATTATTCATCTTCATTAACTGGTCATCACACTTTCCTATGCGTGTACCGAACTCAGTCAAAGTCACTGTGAACTTCTCACCTACTCGCTTACACCATGCTAGGTAAAATTTATATAAATCATCTGATAAGCACGTCATCACCTGCACGGGCAAATCGCCATCTAGCCAATGTGTAATAAATTTCTGATCAGATTTCATTGATAGCAATATCAATTCATTCTTAGCTTTGGTAGACACCGGCTCTGAATACTCATCAAACTCTCTAAGATCTTTATTTAAAAGATAATAAAAAAAAGCCTCAACACCTCCATTGTCCCGTTCTTTTGCTACTCCTCTGTAAAATTCCTTTTCCATTTTTGGAGGCGTCCATAAAATCAAATACCTCCTATCATCCTTATCAGGAGAAACAGGCTGAAGGTGGTTTGAAGTAAACACAAAATTTGCGTGATTTGCCTCTCGCCTAGGACTTATATTCTTTTCATTAATATTCCAAAAAGGCTCAGTTATCATATTTTTGATAACCCCCTTTTTATGATACATTTCCTGCCTGCTAACCACTTCATTACCAATAACAAACAGCTTACAACTAGCCCAACCATTAAAATCACTCTCAATATCTGTCTGAGTTATGATCGCTGAATATTCACCGTATATTCTTTCTAACGTACTTAAAAATAGATTCTTACCTACACCCTCTCCACCATGCACAACCATCGCTGAGCGCATTTTTGCACCTAAATTTTGTAACGGATAAGCCAACCAATTAACAACCCAATCAAATACCAACTGATTGTTTTCACACATCATTAGTAAAAGCTGGAGTATTTTTGAACAGTCACCCTTTACTGGCTTGACTTGAATACCTCTAAACAAATTAAAAACACCATTAATATCTCCAGTACAACCAGGATCAAAAACGATATTTTCTTTGGATATTCTCTCTGTACGCGGATCATTAACGAATTTTGTTTTTAGCTCATTTCCAATTGTCACAGATAAATCACTGGCAGATATTAAAGCCCTATCATCTTTATCAAGAACACAAGCACCTTTACCTATAGCTATTGCATATCTGTTTTGAATAGCATCATAATCAAGCTCAACATCATGAAAACCTTTCTGAGATTTTGGAATTTCATGAATATTAATTGCACCACTCTTCAACTCACTCATTCCTCAGCCCAAAATTTAAAAACGGATTGCCTATACATATCTCTAACAATGACTCGATTTGAACCGGACACTAACAGCTCCTTAACCAAGGCCAGCACATAGTCGTCACATGGCCCATGACTTCTTTCAACAATCACCAAACATTTTGAAACCTGCCAAAGATAATCAGCTGGATTTGAATCATCAGGACACACTAAACCCTCAACATCATTAGGCGATGCGCTCCAGGCTTTAGCTCTCTTCCATGCATCGAGACCTATGCAGACAACAACCATAAATGGGAAGTTATTCCATTTAACTCTTTCACAAAGCCGCTTCCCGTATGGTGGTGATTTTTTCATGCAGCAGTCACAGTTGTCTTCATTCGCGCAGCATCCCACGCATCAAGATGCGCAGGTGTGACAATTCTACGATCACCCGCCTTCATAGATGGCAAGTAACCCTTATTCATTTCGTTATAAATTGTTTGGCGTGAACAGCCATACATTTCGGCGACCTCATCAATTGAATAGCCGCGACGGTATGTATTAGTACGCATAATTAATCACCTCTACATAGATTTACAAATACCTGTATGTAAAGGTGATGTTATGGTTATGAACTCTTTCTTAAAATGGGTTAATTAATAATATTTTTATTTTAATTAACCCTTCAAATTTGCTGCCCTCAACATTTTTACTGACTCAGATATATAGCCCTCACCACCAATTCCAAGATTAAGATTCTTACTAACAGCCACTATAAAACGATAAAAATGAGTATTTTCACCATCACAAGGCATCTCACCAAAAACATTAAGGTATTCAAAGGCTAGCCAATCGACCAAAATATTTTTCCCCAGACTACTCCGCCCAGACTTCACATCTAAAGTTTCCATCGCAACATCAGACATAACACTAAATGCATTCAACACTGTTTCAAGCGGCCCCCATACATCATTACCCAACGAAGTAAGTGCTTCGCTTCTCTGCTTCAATAAATTATGTGACCGCTGATCAACCCGTATACCCTCTAACTCGGTAGAGCTCTCATTACATACAACTTGAAGCAAAGCGCGCCCATAATGTTGCTTTACAGGAAATGAAGTGTTATTAGCTAATTTCATCAGCTTATCGCATTCCCTCTTCAACTTTATAATCTGATCCCTGATCTCTTTCGGACGCAACATAGCCTCAGATTCATCAAGATAAACACGAATAAGCGCCTCTGAAATCTGTATATATTCGTCGACTTTTTTATTTTGTTTTACTTCAGACCAAGCACTATTTTTTATATCACTTCTTTCATCGTCACTAAAAACTCTATTTGGTTTCATTCTTAACAACTCCCCCATGAGAAACCACATCAAGCAATACTTCCTCAAGTTTTTTTGAAGCCTCTATACGGTCATCTTCATACTCAGCTCGGTTATATACACCCATTACTCCCTGCAACGTATGATTCAGTACTTTTTCAACAACGAAGGGTGTCACCTGGTTATCTGCCATTCGCGTAGCCGCCGTACGCCTTAAATCATGTGGAGTAAATCTTGGCTCAACTCCGTGCTTTTCACACCACCTCTTAGTCCACGCCTGTGTATTTGTGGGCGTAGTTTTAGGAAATGGCAGCTGTAATTTAGCTTGCTCTGTTAAATGCACCCAATGCGCCCTCCCATTTTTTGATATTTCCCCTGGAACAATCCATCTATCCTTGTCCTGATAACCATTTCTCGCTTCACTAATACGAACTCCTGTCAGCAATAAAAAGCGAAGTACCCGTGCATTAGGGTGACTTTCTCCCCATAGCAATGCTATCTCCTTGTCTGTTAATACTCGTTCGCGCGCCTTAGCCTCATAACCAGACACACGACACGTCATTTCAGACACAGGGTTATCATCCCTCAACCCTAATTCAACCCCATATCCAAATAACCCTTTGAGATTAGAGCGAAGCTGATCAGCCGATCGTTTACCTCTTTTTGCATACTCCCTTATCAGATTAGCTAGTTCAAACCGCGTAACATCCTGCACCTTCTTACTGCCTAGCGCGGGAAGCACCGCCCGTTTAAAATAACCTTGCGCCAACTCAGGTCGTTTATGCTTTTTTTCTACAATATCGGACAGATATCGGACAGATAAATCATTAACCGTAACTTTACTTCTATCTGGTGAGACTAAAATCCGAGACGCTTCAGCCATTGCTTCACGAAGAGACATTTCAGGATATGTTTTCAAGGTTTTAACAGAGGTGATACCATTCCTACGACTACGAACAATCCAGGTCTTGGAGTTTTTACGGATATTGAGATAAAGACCATTGCCCACACAAACACGGCTATCCTTATCATCCCACTTGAGGCTCTTAATTTGTCGATCATTTAACTTCATGCATTGTGTACCGTTTTGTGTACCTTTATGAAGTGTATATGCATTGACAAGGACATACAACAACGTATTATATTATACGGAGAAACAAAGACTTATGAACTCAGACACACCTATAAAAGTACTATTTGTATGCATGGGCAATATATGCCGCTCACCAACTGCCGAAGGTATTTTTCGCCAAATAGTTGATTCCGCAGGACTCGCAGACAAAATTGATATCGATTCAGCTGGCACACATTCATATCATATAGGTAAACAACCTGATGAACGTGCCCAAGCTGCATCGCTTAATCGAGGTATCAACTTAAGCAATCTACGTGGACGACAGGTTGAACCATCGGACTTTAAAAAATTTGATTATGTAATAGCTATGGATAACAGCAATCATGCCGACTTAACTCAAGTCGCTGACGGAAATACTGAAAATTTATTTATGTTTCTTTCGTTTTCCAAAAATTTTAATGAAACAGAAGTCCCCGATCCTTATTACGGAGGTGAGCAAGGTTTTGAGCATGTATTAGATCTTGTTGAAGACGCATCCCGTGGACTACTTGCTCATATACAAAAGCACCACAATGTATAGATATTAAAGTCACATAATTTTGAGAATAAAAAAAGCCACTCGTAGTTGAGTGGCTTTTTTACAGCATACTATTTTAGCTTCCTGTTACGAAGGAAACTCCCATGGCTTTGCCGCTGGCTTAGCTGTGGCTGCTTTATCGGTAGTTTTATCTACTGACTTTTCCGCAGCTGGGTTACTAGCAGAAGGTTTATCCGCTTGAAACTCCCATGGCTTTGAGTCCGCTGTATCAACCGAGGCAACTGGCTTTGGTTTAGATTGAGGCACTGCTTTCGGCCTGGCTTGAGACGCTTCTTTTTGCTCTATTGCCTTTGGTTCAGTTTTCACCACAGGCCTTACGTGCTCAGGTTTAGGTTCTACTTTAGCTTCAACCGGCTTAGATTCTACTCTAGCCTCAACTGGCTTAGATTCTACTTTAGCCTCAACCGGCTTAGATTCTACTTTAGTCTCAACTGGCTTAGGCTCTACTTTAGCCTCAACCGGCTTAGATTCTACTTTGGCCTCAACTGGCTTAGATTCTACTTTAGCCTCAACTGTTGCTTTAGGCTCAGAACGCTGCGCAACTGGCGCTTCATTATTTGCCTGTTGTTTTACTGGTGCATTTTTATTCTCAGCTTGAGCTTGCTCAGTAGGTGCTGACCCTTGCTGACTGTTAGTCTCGTTATTATTGTCCTGGCGATTGCTTGAGCGATTAGCACCGCGTCGACGACCGCGGCTACGGCGATTACCGCGACGACCACCTTCGTTGCGCTCCTGCTCGTTAGACACATTGCCTGCAGGTTGTGCACTCACCTGGTCAGCAGTAGTTGCCTGCTGTACTTTCTCATCTTGCCCCGTAGGCGCTTTCACCTGCTCTTGCTGAGGTTTTGCTGTATTACGGTTATCAGGTTTACGATTGCGATTACGGTTACTGTCACGTTTTTCTGACTGTCGCTCTTGAGACCGTTTATCCTGTTGTCGATCATCAGTGCGTTTATCTACATTCCGCTTATCCTGATTATCTTTTCTCTGGCGGTTCTGCGTATCTGATTTTCCACCACGCTTAGATGTATCACCACGATTATCTTTACGGTTGTCACTACGACCACCTCGGCCACGAGTCTTTTGACGGTTATTCCGTTCACTCTGTGGTCGACGCTTACGTAAAGGTCTTTTCTGTTCTTCTTGTGCTTTAGTGTCACCGAATAGTGCTTTTAATATTCTCGAAATTAAGCCTGGCTTTGCATCTGCAGCAGGCTTAGGCTTAGCTTTCTTTTCAACGACTGGTGCTGGCTGCGCAGGTGTTATTGACTGTACTGCTGGTTTTTCAGCTTCCACCTGATTAACCGCATCTCGATTAGGCACATAAACACTAGTATCTTCAGTAGACGATTTATATGAAGGCTTGCCATCAAATTCACTGCTTTCAGCAACGCGTACACGTGTTACATCGTAGTGCGGCGTTTCCATCGACTTATTAGCAATAAATGAAATTTCTACTTTAGTACGGGCTTCAATATCAATTAAATCTTTACGTTTTTCATTAAAGATAAACGTCGATACATCCACAGGCACCTGAATAATAACTCGACCTGTATGTTCCTTAAGCGCTTCTTCTTCAGCAATACGTAATAAAGATAAAGCTAATGATTCAACATTACGGATTGTTCCATAACCTTCACAACGCGGACATACCATTTGCGTCGCTTCGCCTAATGATGGGCGTAAACGCTGGCGTGACATCTCTAATAAACCAAAGCGAGAAATACGCCCGATTTGCACACGTGCACGATCCATTTTTAGCGCATCACGTAAGCGATTTTCCACAGCGCGCTGATTTTTATTCGCCATCATATCGATGAAGTCGATAACCACTAAGCCACCCAGGTCACGCAAACGTAATTGACGTGC
>Ga0316209_1003273_pt1 | contig 11314 bp, 8 predicted proteins | sample 6monopyrite_MG_FD_204945 | JGI IMG/M metagenome (GOLD analysis project Ga0316209, IMG submission 204945) | Microbial mat bacterial communities from mineral coupon in-situ incubated in ocean water Damariscotta River, Maine, United States -... | ecosystem: Environmental > Aquatic > Marine > Coastal...
CCTGGACGATGGAACCATCTCGCTACCGCTGATTGGCACCATCCAGGTTGCAGGCAAGCGACTGCCGAATGCGCAGAAGCAGATCGTCGATGCCTACGAAGGCGGCGGGTTCCTTAAGACCCCTCAGGTGGCTCTGCAGATTGCCGAACCAGCCATGGTTGAAGTCGTCGTCATGGGCCAGGTCAATCAGCCTGGCGTCTACTCCATGCCCCGGAACTCCGCCGATGTTGGCCGAGCCATCGCGTTGGCAGGTGGCTTGACCACAATCGCTGGCGACACGGTCGAGGTCCATAGGAACGCCCGGCCGCAGGTGACGAATAGGCCGGTTGCGGGCACCCTCGCACGGCAGACTGTCTTTCGAGGTCAGAGTCCCGGACCGAACGGTAGACTGCTCCGGATCGCCGAAGCGTCATTTACGAAGCTCGACGACGCAGACAAGCTTGAACTGCCGAATACAGAGAATCGACCAGGCACGGCCTGGAAGACCTCACCGATCGTGGGCGGACCACTGCCCGGGAGGCCAATGCCATCGGTCTCTACACTACAGTCGACGGGAGAAAAGGGCGCGATTCCCGCCACGGTGGTGAGTCGCCACTCCGCCATCCCGGAAACAAACAACCCAACCGCGATACGACCGGGCGGTGTCACCACGGAACTAATTGGCAGACCGGACGACGAACGGCTGCCGCCGAGCGAGATTCACATCCCACTGCGAGGCTTCGATATCCGCGGACTCGACCGCGAAGAAGTCCGATTGCACGACGGCGACGTGGTTCAGGTTCCGAAACGTAAAGACCAGGTTTTCTATGTCGTCGGCCCGCTGAACCAGCGTGGCCGTCAGACGTTCAACGTTAGTGACCGGGAACTCCGCGAGATCGGCGGCGGATTCCTGCTGCCGCTCGATCGAGACATTGACGTGGTCACAGGCGTTGCCATGGCTGGCTACATCGATCCCATCGCCTCGCCGACAACCGTGACCGTACAGCGAAAGAAGCCAAACGGCGAACCGATGCTGATCATCGTCGACCTGATCGCAGCCCGATCAGACCAACGCGAGACGATCCTGTTGCGATCGGACGACATCGTCTACCTGAATCCAGACGGAGCATGGTGGTCACGACGGTTCTTCGATCAGGTCGCACCACAGATCTTCACGCTGCCGTACCGATTCTGGATCCAGGACCTGATCGTCCCGACTGCTTCGCCGCTCTAAGCGGACCTTGGGACGTCTCCGCATGAGCGGATTTGCCGGGTGCGCGTGAACCAACTCCACCGCACACACCCGGCGGTGACGCTATTATTCGTCAATGCGAACAGAATTACTTCCACCGTGCTGGCAGCACACGCTCGCGTCTGAGTTCGACGAATCCTACTTTGCCGACCTGAGTCAGTTCATCATCGCAGAACGCTCGGCGGGCCAGGTGTTTCCGCCGGAAGCAGATGTGTTCAACGCGTTCTGTCTAACGCCGCTGGACAGCGTCAGAGTTTTAGTGCTCGGACAGGACCCCTACCACGACGTCGGTCAGGCTCACGGCCTTAGTTTCTCTGTTCGGCATGGCGTCAAGCAGCCGCCCTCGCTGCGCAACATCTTCAAGGAACTCAAAGCTGATGCTGGCGTTCCTCCGCCCGGCCATGGATGCCTGGAATCGTGGGCCCGCCAGGGCGTCCTGCTACTAAACACGGTCCTGACGGTCCGCGCTCACGCAGCAAATTCTCATCGAAAGCGTGGCTGGGAACGGTTCACCGACCGAGTCATCGACTGCGTGAACGCCGGGCCGCCGGTCGCGTTCGTTCTGTGGGGCAAACCCGCGCAGAAGAAAGCTGAACGCATCGACGATCGGCACTTAACCATTCAGAGCCCACATCCGTCGCCACTGTCCGCCCGCCGGGGGTTCTTCGGCAGCAAGCCATTCTCGCGAATCAACGCGTTCCTGGTGGAACACCGGTCCAGGCCCATCGATTGGTCGCTTCCCGGACAGTAGTCCGCCCGCTGCCGACTCCGCCCGCTGCCGACTCCGCCCGCTACCGACTCCGCCCGTAGGGTCTGCTGTGCGGACCAACCCAAATCCATGGTCCGCACAGCGGACCCTACCCACCCCGCAATCGCAAAGCCCGCATGCTCACGCGAGCGAGAGCATGGCACCCACCCACCTCCTCATCCGACTCAAACACTGGTTCCAGACCGTCCACTTCTGGCACCTGCTCGCGAACCAACTACGATGTCACGCCGCGCGGCGGTGAAAGAAGGTCGCCCCCTGAACCGCTGACAGCCGGAAACCCGATTGCATCATGGTCACCGACACAAACACACGGTCTATTCGCATCACGAACATCCGGATGCGAGTGGAAGAACCTGAGGAGGCGCTATTACCGCGAGCCGCCCAGCGGCTGCGGGTCCGGAAAGATGACTTGCAGCGGTTCCGGATCCTGCGCAAGAGTCTCGACGCGCGAAAGACTGATCGGCTTGAGTTCGTGTACTCAATCGTGGTCGATGTTCCCGAAGCCGCGTTGACGCCCGCTGTGCTCTCGGATTCCAACGTCGACACATTCGCCGCCAAACCGTTCGACGATCCCACCCCGACTGGTCCACCGATGTCCGAACGCCCGGTCGTCATCGGTTCCGGACCCGCCGGATTGCTGGCCGGGTACTACCTGGCAGCGCGAGGATTCCGGCCGATCATCATCGAACGCGGACAACCCGTGAAGGAACGTGTTCCGGCAATCCGCGCGTTCGACCGGGGCGGTGAGTTCGAACAGGAGAACAACTATCTGTTCGGCGAAGGCGGAGCCGGATGTTTCAGCGACGGCAAACTGACCTGCAGAATCACGGGACCCGACGTCGACTGGGTTCTCGATCGATTCGTTGAATGCGGCGGTCGTGAATCACTCGTCTACGAACATCGGCCGCACCTTGGCAGCAACAAGCTGCCTCTGATCTGTCGGAACTTCCGGCGTCGCATCGAAGCTCTGGGCGGCGAGTACCGCTTCAACACTCGGTTCGAAGGCTTCGAAATCACAGACAACGTTGTTCGCGGCATCAACACTTCCAGCGGTCACATCGCGACCAGCCACGTCGTTCTTGCCATCGGCCACAGCGCGCGCGACACGTACGAAATGATGCACGCGTCGGGGATCCCGATGGAACCCAAAGCCTTCCAGCTTGGCGTGCGTATCGAACATCCACAGGAAAACGTCAACGGATTTAAATACGGCACCGACGATCGGTACCTCGACCTGCTCGGCGCGGCCGACTATTCCATCGTGGCCAAAGGCGAGCGCGACCTGTTCTCGTTCTGCATGTGCGCGGGCGGAGTTGTGATTCCCAGCGTGTCAGAACCGGGCATGTTCTGCTCGAACGGCATGAGCAACTCGCGCCACGACACACCGCTCGCCAACAGCGGCCTGGTGGTCACACTTCAGCCCGAAGAATTCGGCAGCGAGCATCCGTTGGCGGGCGTCGAACTCCAGCGCAAGTTCGAGCGAGCCGCGTTCGAACTGACCGGACGAAACTACAGCGCTCCCATCCAACCGGTGTCGGACTTCCTGAAGGATCGTTCCCCCAACACCGACCGGGTCCATACATCAACGTACGAACGAGGGGTGAAGCCGCTGAACCTGGCACAAGTTCTGCCGCTACCGGTTCTGACCGCAATCCGAGCGGGTCTGCCGGTCATGGACAAAAAATGGCGGGGCAATTTCTTGAAGGACGCCAATCTCATCGGTCCCGAAATGCGCGGTAGTTCTCCCGTCCGCATCCCCCGCGATCGCGTCAACTTCCAGTGCCCAGGCATCACGGGCCTATACCCGGCCGGAGAGGGCGCAGGCTACGCTGGCGGGATCGTCACCGCAGCCGTAGACGGCCTACGCTGCGCCCGAGCCATCGTCCGGGACTTCGCCCCCACCACCTAACGCCGCTATTCCGAGCGAGGAAAAGACGCCCAACCGCAGAAATCAGGCGGCGCGCGGCTCTCTCCCTCGCGCGACGCGTTCGGATGTCATTCGGCGTCCTCCGAGCCGGACTGCTCGGGTGTCGTCAGCGGCGTCGCGTTGACCTGGAAGATGAGTTGAGGAGTCTTCTTCCGGTTGATGGCTCTCGCGATTTCGTTTCTAAGCTGGCCCACTCGGGCGTGCAGGCGTCTGAGTGTTTCGTCGATGGTTACCGAGTCCGACGGCAACAGCGGCTGCACCATGACGAGTAGCTGAGCCGCATTCGGAGCCGGAACGACGGCTTCAACGATCAGCCCGCTTAGTACTTCGTCGCCAAAGTCGCCGAGCGTCAGTTGCAGAGTTCGCTGCACCTGTTTGCACAACTGCAGATCTTTACGGCTGGCGCGCAAGGGGCTGGCGGGGCGGTTGGTTCGGTTTTGGCGGTTCAAGGTTCTCTCACAAGACAGCGGAAGTCCGCGGGTTGGTTGGGTGAGAGCCTGGCTTATGTGCGTCTGGTCGCGGTGTTCTCATCAAGGCGAGTTCAGGGACGACGGCTGGAAGCCATCGCTACTTGCGGACGAGACGTGAAAGGAGGCTCGATGCTGATGGTGGTATCGTGATTCAAACTCATCCGTTGGCCTCCCATTGTTGTAGACAAATGCCGCATAGATGACACCAAAGAACCCGCATGGTTCGCCAACTCACAGGAGTTTCAAGAACCCAGATCAGTCTCGCAAGCCCCCCCAACCATCGCCCATGCGGCAACTACCTTACCCACGCCATCCAGCGTCCCTGCCGCCTCCCGGTGCAGCGGGACACTGCCTGGGTTCGGTGATGAAGAAGGTGGACCCCCATCAACACTGCCGTGAAACCAAGCGGCCTGCGTTTCAGCGGCGCGCGGGAAGTCGGCGAACAGGAACTGCGGGATGCTCTGCCCGAGTCGCTTCAGAACCGGCAGGCAGCCGCGAACCCAGCCCGCACCGGCGATCGTGTCCAGGAACGCCGGCATGATGACGCTCTCGGTCTTGAAGATCCAACCGACGCGAACGGTGATCTGCTGCAGAGCCAGACGCAGAGGTTGCGATTGGCGTGTGGCTGCCCGGGTTCGTCATCCGGCTCGGAGGCGTCCTGTTCGGTGCTTGTCGTTGGTATCCCCGCAGCCGTCATACCGCGATCATAGCAGGGAACCATCGGCCTTCACGGCAGGTCAAATCGCGCGGGCCAGCACCGAGCAGCATGGTCGCGTCAGTTGCCGAGACAGGGCGTGATCGCGAGAATGGTTGTTTTTCGGTTTCGGTGACGAACAAGCTTCCTGGATGTCGAGCATGTGGTACTACGCAATCGGGGACAACGAAGAGGGACCGATCCCGGCCGCCGAACTAAAGTCGCTCGCAATGGCGGGCACCGTCAGCCGGGCGACGCTGGTCTGGAAGGAAGGGATGGAGGACTGGAAACCGGCGTCCGACATCCCAGGGCTGCTGCCGGCCCAGGAACCGGTCGCTCGTAGCTCATCGGCAGGGCGTTCCACAGCCCGTCGGTCCGCAGCAGCGCGGGAACCGCGCGAGGACTATGGCTACTACGGTTCAACAGACAACCCGTACGAAGCCGACTACAGGACTCGGGGCGTACGCCCGCCTGACGGAGCGCCGACTGTTCTGACACTGGGGCTGGTCGCGCTGATTTCATTGCCATTCTTGCTGCTGGTTTGCCCACTTCTCCCAATCTTCGTCGCGCTACCTTGCGGCATCGGTGCGTGGGTCACAGGTAACAGTTACATGGCAAGATGCCGCGAGTTCGGTTCCGAACCCGAAGGAACTGCGACCGCCGGGCGGATCTGCGGCATCATCGCCGTAGTCATCAGCAGCCTGCTCGTGGTGCTTGCCGTCGGTGGAATCGCGATTTTCGCCCTGGCTGCGTGAAGAAATCTGCGAATTACTGAAACCGCTCGGCGAAGCACTTGCTGTCGGCCTCCTTCCGCGCGAACATTGTCCGCTGTACAACTGCCGATACAAACCAGATGTGATCCGGAGCGCCGTAGTCTGCGTTCATCTGGTTCGGTAACCGAATTGATGGCAAAGGTGAAGCTTCCCCATGTCAAGTTGGTACTACGCACTCGGCGACAGCGAACAGGGCCCGATTCCCGCAGCGGAACTGAAAGCTTTGGCCGTTGATGGAACAATCGGCCCGGACACGCTCGTCTGGAAAGACGGGATGCCGGACTGGAAACGTGCTGCCGAGGTGCCCGGCTTGCTAGCCGCCAACAGTCCGGCTCCGGCGGCCGGGACCAGTCGTTCTCGCAGCAGTGCTGGCAGCCGTCGTCCCGACAATAACCCCTACGACGACTCCACCGACTATGGCGAGCCGTACGAGGCGCCCCGGCGCAGCAGCGGCCGCATGCGTCACCCCGACGGGGCTGGCGTTGTCCTTGCTTTGGGCATCATCAGCCTCATCACCTGTGCCCCCCTGGGAATCGCCGCCTGGATCATGGGCAACAACTACATGAGCGAATGCCGACGAATGAATATCGAACCGGAGGGCACCGCCGTCGCCGGACGAATCTGTGGCATGATCGCACTCGGGTTCATGGCTCTCGGCCTCCTGGTGATCTTTCCACTGGTTTGCATCGGAGCAGCAGCGGGCCCGTAGTCGCGTCTCGCTGAGCGCTTTGTTCGCGCGAACGTCCGCGTTTGCCTCGTAGTCAGGCGGTCCAACATCCCCGATTAGCCCAGGGTCCGTGGACCCTGGGCCGCGTGCGCGGGTGGCTTGTGCTTTTGGTGTGTCCGGATACCTTTAGATGAGCGCGAGAATCGCGTGCACGCATTGAATCTTACAGCACCCGTTCGGTAGTTCGGACTGCGACAGCGGAAAGGCAATACGATGATCTTTGGGAAGCTTTGGCGAGCCTTGAAGGCCCAGATGAACAAGCTCGCGAACTTCTTCTGGACTGCCGACCCGATCGCCCAGATGCAGTACGAATACGACTCCGCCGTTGAAGATCTAAAGACCGGAAAAGAAGGCCTCGCCCAATACCGCGCGTTGGTCGAACGCGTGTCGCGTCAGGTGGAGAAATCGTCAAAACACGTGGCGAACCTCGAAGGCAAGATCCGCAGCTACCTGAAAGCAGGCGACCGCGCGACGGCCGCAACGTTGGCTCTCGAACTGCAGAAGGCCAAGGGAGAACTGCAGGAAAACCAGGAGCAACTCGGCCTGCACGAGGCGGCATACGAGAACAACCTGACCAAGATCAAGCGAGCCAGCGGCAAGCTTGGCAAGATCAAAGAGAAGATCCACAAGTACGACGCCGAACTCAAGATGAGCCGCGCCGAAGCTGAGCTGTCGGAGATCGCCAACGACTTCAACTTCGACGTCACCACCGACTTCGGCCAGATTGAAGATGTCCTGCAAACCGAGATCGACCAGAACCGCGCCAAGGCGCGTGTGGCGGCTGATCTGTCCGACGAAGGCATGGATCAAATCAACGCCGAGATCGAAATGGAGAAGTCCATCGCCGAAGACGCGTTGAAAGAATTCGAAGCCGACATGGGCCTGATCACACCAGCAACCGCCAGCGTGGAAGCAGACGAAAAAGAACTCGGCCCACGAACGACCAAAACGCAGACGGAGTAGTCGGAACAGCGAGAATCCGTCCCAAGGCTGCAGACACAACCAGCACTACGTCCATCGATCCAGGACGCGCGTTAAGTCGTGGGTAAGAGGCGCTGCGGGCAGCTGGCTCTCGCGAATCTCTCCCACGCGAGTCGACATGCACGAACCGCGCAACGTTGAGGAACAGCCATGAGCACGCCGAAGTTTCTGACGGTTGCCTCCGACGAAGCCGATTTCCTGACCTCGCTGAAAGGTGCCGGGGTCGATGCCGTTCAGGTCGAAGTCTTCGGGAGGCAGCAGATCCTGGTTCCAGAGAGCCAGTTCGCTCAGGCGTGTCTGGTGCTCGCCAAGGCAGGCGGTGACGCTCCCGATGCTGACGCCAGCGAGACTGAAGAGCTGCCTTCGCCTGTGAAGTTGCCCGATTGGTTTCCCGCGTGGGCTCGCGAGCTGGCTGATCTGTACTTCTCTGGGTCGACCTGCGTTTTCGTTCTGCACGGCAATGTGCATGACCTGATTCGCTGCGTCGATGCGGATGGCACAGAACGCTACTGCAATGTCGTTGAGTTCCTAAGCAACTACATGTTCGGCACGTGGAACACTGTGCTGCGGCATGACCTCAGTAACGGCCTTCGCGCGCTGGCAGGTTCTGACAAGGAACGGCTCCGCGAGATGATGGAGTACCTAACGAACCTGATGGGACCGCCAGCGACGTGGTCCCGGAATGTTGATGATGTGCTGCTAACCCTGAATCAGCTTATCGAACGGAACCTCATCGAAGAGGATGCGGGACGGCGCCGTAGCATGGGGCTGGTCTTTGAGTATGCGCAGTACCTGGTTCCTGAAGGAGACGTGGGCAGCCTCGCCAGCCGCCAGGGCGCGCGACTTGTCCGGTTCCTGCAGTGGGCTCAGAACCCGTACATCAAACGCCGCAACATCTGCTTCACGATGATCGCAGACAAGCTGTCTGAGATGAACGACCGACTGACACAAAGCCCGCACGTCGCCACCATCGAGATCCCGATGCCGGAGATTGAAGCGCGGCAGAAGTTCATTGAGTATGAAACGCGCGAAGACGGACTCGCTGCGATCACTGATTTCACGTCGCTGCAACTGTCGGGAATGTCGAACGGGCTAAGCCTCACCAGCGTCAATCAGCTGTTGTCCCGAGCAACGAGGTCGGAGACGCGGATCGATGGCAAACGATTCCGCCGACTCAAGAAGGGAGCGATCGAACGGCAATGCCAGGGCCTGCTGGAATTCGTGGAGCCATCACACACGCTGGACCTTGTCGTCGGTCACACGGCTGCAAAGAAGCGGCTACGTGAAGACGCAGAATTCATCATGTCGAACCGACTCGACGCCGCACCGATGGGTTACCTGTTGTGCGGGCCGGTCGGCACGGGGAAGACATTTCTCGCTGAGTGCTACGCAGGTTCGATTGGGATCCCGTGCGTCAAGCTGCGGAACTTTCGATCGAAGTATGTTGGCGAGAGCGAAGGCAACCTGGAAAAAGTGTTGAACGTGTTGCGTTCGCTGGGGCCGGTTCTGGTCATCATCGACGAAGCAGACGCGGCTTTGGGCGACCGCACGTCCGGCGGCGATTCAGGAACCTCGGGCCGAATCTTCTCGATGATCGCCAGCCAGATGGGCAACACAGCCTACCGCGGAAAGATCATCTGGATGCTGCTGACGTGCCGCCCTGACCTGTTGCCCATCGACATCAAACGGCAAGGCCGCGCTGAGGTCCACATCCCGCTGTTCTATCCCCGCGACGCGCAGGAATCGCAGCAGATGTTTGTCGTGATGGCGAGGAAAAACAAGATCACGCTGTCCGAAGATGCGCTGAATGATTTTGATCTGAACCGCAACCTCAGTGGTGCCGACATCGAAGGCATCATCCTGAACGCCAAGCGCGGTGCCCTTGCCGATGGCCGATCGGAATTGACAGCGGACGATGTCGGATCGGCTCTGGACACGTTCATCCCCTCGTCGGAAGGGCTTGAGAAGGAAATGCAGGAAATCGCTGGCGTGTTGGAATGCACGCAGCGCGATTTCCTTCCCGACAACTGGCGAGATAAGAGCATCGCCGAACGAGGTTCCCTGCAAAACCGTCTGGTCGAATTGCGTGCGTTGATAGACTGAGAAACAACCCCTGAACTCCACTGCACCTGCGCCAGCGTTGATTACGGGCTCCGGGCTGAACTATCCCGGGGTTGGCCGTGAAGCTAGGATACGCCGCAGCAATCGATCGTTCCGCCCAGTTCAGCTCTTACGCCACGCTCCGAACCGCTTGTTCGTGACGCCGAGGCGGCCAGTAGACAAACCGCCATGGACCCCCGTTACATCCGCAACTTCTCCATCGTCGCGCACATCGACCACGGAAAAAGCACGCTCGCAGATCAGCTGTTGCTGAAGACTGGTGCCATCACCGAGCGTGACTTCAAAGAGCAGATCCTGGACGACCTGGATATTGAGCGCGACCGCGGTATCACCGTAAAAGCGCGGACAGTCGCGATCGACTACCACTACAAAGGCGAGAAGTACGAACTAAATCTCATCGACACGCCCGGACACGTCGATTTTCACTACGAGGTGAACCGCAGTCTGGCTGCCTGCGAAGGTGCCTTGCTGCTGGTCGATGCCTTTCAGGGAGTGCAGGCGCAGACCGTTGCCAACGCATACGCGGCGATCGAAGTCGATCTCGAGATCGTTCCCGTCGTCAACAAAATCGACCTGCCGGTCACACGCATCGACGAAGTTCTGGACGAAGTTGAAACGGTTCTCGGACTGGAACCGGACGATGCCCTTCGCGTGTCAGCGAAGAAGGGCCTGAACATCGACGATGTTCTCGAAGCGATCGTCCAGCGCATCCCGGCTCCTCCAGGAAAGGCGACCAACCCGCTACAGGCGTTGGTCTTCGATAGCAAATACGACCCGTTCCGAGGTGTCATGACCTACGTGCGAATCAAAGAAGGCTCGATTCGCAAAGGCCAGACGATCAAGTTCATGCGAGAAGGCAGCAAGTACGACGTCATCGAAGTCGGACAGTTCCGCCCCAACATGACGACGTGCAAAGAACTTGGTCCCGGACAGGTGGGCTATATCCTGACCGGAATTAAGGAACTCGGAAGTGTCCACGTGGGTGACACCGTCACCGACGCCAGGACGCCCTGCGAAGTCGCTCTGCCAGGCTACAAGGAACCGCAGCAGATGGTGTTCTGCGGCATGTATCCGATCGACGCGACGGACTTCGAGAAGCTACGTGAAGAATTGCAGAAACTGGGCCTGAACGATGCCAGTTTCTCATTCCAGCCGGAAACCAGTGACGCGCTCGGCTTCGGTTTCCGTTGCGGTTTCCTCGGCATGCTTCATATGGAGATCATCCAGCAGCGTCTGGAACACGAACAGAACATCGACCTCATCCAAACCGCGCCGAACGTGACGTACGAGATCCAGCGAACGTCCGGCGAGGTGGAAATGATCGACAACCCGCAGGAAGTCCCCGACCCTGGTGTCATCAAAGAGTTCCGCGAACCGATCGCACGCATCAACTTCATCGTGCCGACCGAAAACGTGGGAACCATCATGCAGATGTCGCAGGATCGCCGCGGCATCTACAAGAACACAGAGTATCTCGGACCGAGCCGCGCCCAGATCGTCTACGAACTCCCGCTGTCCGAAATCGTGTATGACATGCACGACAAGCTGAAGAGTGCGACGAAAGGGTACGGGACGATGGACTACGAAGTCATCGGCTACCGCGACGCCGATCTGGTCAAGA
>Ga0316209_1003276_pt1 | contig 11308 bp, 8 predicted proteins | sample 6monopyrite_MG_FD_204945 | JGI IMG/M metagenome (GOLD analysis project Ga0316209, IMG submission 204945) | Microbial mat bacterial communities from mineral coupon in-situ incubated in ocean water Damariscotta River, Maine, United States -... | ecosystem: Environmental > Aquatic > Marine > Coastal...
ACAAGCGCCGCATCGCGCTCGGGGCTTCGTACTACCGCGTGATGGACCTCTCCGGGAGCATGTGGGAGCGCGTCATCTCCATCGGACATCCCGACGGTCGCGCGTTCCGCGGCACGCACGGTGACGGCAAGCTCGATTCCACCGGTAACGCGACCAACGCGGACTGGCCGCGCCTGGATGAAGAGGGACGCAACGCGTTCGGTATCGGCTACCGCGGCGGGGCCGACTACTTCGGACCGAAGGCCGACGTCACGAATCCCTTCAGCTGCGTGGGCACGAGGACCTTCGCGGGCTGGGAGGGCGGCTACCGCTACAAGACCTACAGCGCGCGCGCGGTCAGGACGGTTGGTCCGTAGCAGCGAGGCTCGCTCGCCAAGCGTTCATGACCTCGGCTTCGCGGTCCGCGCGCAGCCCCGCCTTCCACTCCTGCTCGGCCGGTCGTGTCCGAAGCCAGGCGAGCGTGTCCCGCACCGTCTCCTCCAGCGGCCTGAACTTCAGTCCCGCCTCGAGCGCCCGCGAGATGTTGATGCGCGAGTGCCCCGCATGAGACGCGGCGTGGATCCAGAGCGGCATGTCGATCCACTCGCCGACACCCTGCTCTTTCAGGAACTCCGCCTTCACCCAAACCGGCTGCGCGTCACTCCCGGAGACTGCGCGACATGTCTCGAGCACATGCTCCAGCGTGTACGGCTCCTTCGGCCCCGTCGCGTGAATGACTCCGACGGTCTGCTCCTCGGCCAGCTCGATCATCCACTCGGCCAGGTCGCGACTATCGATGAACTGGACGGCGTGCTCGGGATCCTCCGGCGCGAGCACCTCTCCGCCGCGAGCCATCCGCTCGACCCAGTAGCTGAACCGATCCGACGGGTCGTTCGGACCGACGATCAGACCCGGCCGAATTACGAGGGTCCGTCCGGGTAGCTCGCGCTCGACGACCTTCTCACACAGCCCCTTCAGCGGGCCGTAGTTCTGCACGATGTCTTCGAGAGTGACGTCCTCGAGAATCCCGACCTCGGCAGCCTCCGTATTGCCGACCTTCGAGTGGTCCGCGTAGACGGAGATCGACGAGACGAAGGTGTAGTGCGAGGTCGCGTTCGCCAGCAGCCGCGCCGAATCGCGAACGACGCGCGGGAGATAGCCCGAGGTGTCGAGCACGGCATCGAACTCGCGACCTTCGAGTGGTACGAGCCCGCCGTCGCGATCGCCCAGGATGTGCTCGAGCTCGGGAAAGAGCTCCGCACCCGTCTCACCGCGGTGAAACAGAGCGACCTCGTGTCCGCGAGCCAGCGCGACATCGACGAGGTGTCGCCCGAGAAACTTCGTACCGCCGAGAATGAGGAGCTTCATGTGAGTGGCCCCACTTCTACCCGATTTCGCGGTTGACCAGGTAGAGGCCATCTAACGCTCGGAGGAGCGGCGACTCAATTCAGCTTGACGATGACTGCTTCGGACGGGACGCGACGGTTGTCGAGTGCGAAGAGCATGTAAAAGCCAGGGGGTGCGACCGACGTGTTCGGCGGAGCCGTGACCGTCTGCGTGAAGCCGCCCGGGACTTTGAAGGTCGCTTGCTTGTCCAGCTGCACGGAGCGCTGGTTCATGTCGATCGAGTGCGTCATTGAACCGAGCGCCATCAGCACAACCTCGCGAACGCGCTTGTTCGTCTGCAGGCTGAACGACTTCCCCACGCGCAGCTGTTTCGGAGCGGAGACGATCTTGGGTCGATTCGGCTCGAACATGTAGCTGGGCGAGTAGTAGCGCATGTCCGTCTTCTCGAGGATTCCGGAGCTCGTCTGCTTGTCACGTCCGCCCCCGACGAGCACGCGTCCGTCGGGGAGCAGCAACGCCACGTGGTGGTAGCCGCGCAGCTCGTCGCTGAAGGAAGTACCCAACCTCGTCCCGCGCGGATTGCGTGGGTCGTAGTAAGCGTTGCGGCGCAGGTTCGCCGAGCCGGCGAAGTTGTGCCCAGCCACGATGAGTACGCGACCATCGGGCAAGAGCACCGTGGAGGGGTGTTGGCGCACGACACCAAGGTCGACACGCGGCATCCACGACATGTTCTGAGTGTCGAACACGTCCAGGTTTCGAGTATGCGACGAACCCGGAAGACCCGACGCAATCATCACGGATCCGTTCGAGTAGCCCCACTCGCCATCGTTGAGTCGAATCGGAAGCATGGCGCTCGATGAACCCCACCCCGACTGTGTCTGGCCGATCGAATCCGGGCGAGTGTTCGCGAGCACGGTCCAACTCGCGGGGGTCGCAGTCGAGAGAAGGATCGGCGCGCCGGCCTCACCGAACAAGATGACGTCCAGCGCGCCAATCGGCTCCGGAAGCACGAAGGCGTGCGTGTAGTCCGTGTTGAAGACCTCGGCCGGCGCTGCGGCATGGTCGGAGAAGAGCTCGAGCGTGTCGGTGGCAGGATCATAGATCTCCGCGCTCAAATTCTTGTTCGGCGTCGGGGCAACGAAGTCGTAACCGCCGGTGATCAGGATGCGGCGATCGGGCAGTCTGGTCGTCGTCGAGTACCAGCGGTAGTTCAACCCGGCCGCGCCGAGACCCAGGAAATCGTTGGGCAGCCTCGTCGTTGTCGAGACCCCGTCGAACATCGTGGAGTAAGACAGCCCGAACGTGAACAGGTCGTTCGTGCCCGTATCCAGGATGAGGCGAGTTCCGCCGGCGATGAACAGCCGACCATCAGCAGTCAGCGTATGTCCCGAACAGAAGAGCGAGTCATCGACAAGAAACGGATCGATGAACTCGTTGTTCGAGTCGAGCGGCGTCACGAGCGGAGTGACGGTGTGATCGACGGGAGTCGGCGCACCCAGCGGAGTGGGGGTGATGATGAAGGTGGCCTTGCGCTCGACGGACGGAACCGCAGGGTCCTCGACCATCCTGTCGAACCCGATGAAGTGCACGCGCCCGTCGGGCATCAGGGTCGCGTGGATCGGAGCCGCGAACCACCCGTCCTGCGAGCGGAGCCGAACCTTCGGGCTCCATCCATCGGGAATCGTTCCCGTCGGCGCCGAGCTGGCAGCCTCTGTGCGAACCCCACTCGCGTCGAGCACATCGACGGGCTGCTCACCGCTCTGTAGAGCGAGGACAGCGAGGCTCAGCGGGAGGAGTGCATTCATGAGGCCCGCCGAGGGACGGTGTCGCCCTCGGGAGACTCAAGAGTAGCCCGCGGAACGCGATTCGGGGGGATCTGGAGCGCACAACTGGCACCCGATCCGCTGATGGGTAGCCGCCGACAAGCAGACCAGATGCTTGTTAGGTCTCGACGCTCTCAGCAGCGTGGTCGGCGACCTTGAGCAGGTCCGCGCGGCTCGCACCGTCGCATGCGAGCTGAGATAGGCCGCGCAGTGTTCCGACGATGAACAGAGCGAGAGTGCGTGGGGAGGCGCGGAGCTCATCGCCCGCTTTGGCGCAGCTCTCGAGGCGCTTGCGAATTGCCGCGGTCAAGCTCCCTTTGACTTCGGCTGTCGTCGCGCATGCACTCGACTCTTCGGGCATGCCGGCACCCCCGCTCTGAAAGATTGCGCATCCCGGCGGCTGGTCCTTCGCTGTGTACAGCTTGACCAATCGGCGCAGTAGGACTCCGACGAACTCCTCGGCGGTCTCGCCGTTGTCGGTGCCGATGATCTGCATGGCCGGATCGGCGTAGGTGGCGACGTAACGATGGATGGCCTGTTGGAAGAGGCCTTCCTTGCTGCCAAAGCTGTTGTAGAGGCTCGACGGACCAACGCCGATCGCTTCACTCAGGTCGGCAATCGACGTGCGGTCGTAGCCGCGCTCCCAGAAGAGCAGGAGCGCGCGCTCGAGGGTGTCTTCCTTCGAGATGGATCGGGGTCTGGACATGTCTGGTCTTTCCTCTTGAAGAGATTACTCCAAAAGAAGGGCACGAGGGAGTGCTGCAATGAAGTTTTGAAGTGAAACCTTCAAAAAGGTTCTTGCGGAAGGGTGTTCGGGCTGTATTGTGAAGCGATCACTTCAAAACGGCTGTTCCCCCGGGCACAGTTAGAACCGGGCAGCCACAAACTCAGACGCCATCACTCAGACACTCAAAAAGGAAAACCAGCCATGCCTCTCACATTGACTCTTACCGAAGATGTCCTTCCCGCCAACCAGATCGACGCCGCTGTCAAACGCCTCTCCGACTCGATGCTCGAGTGGCACGAGCTCACGGGCAACACGGTCATGACGCCGAACGTCACCGCGAACGTCCATATCGTCGAGAAGGGCCGCTCCTACTCGGGCGGCGTTCCTTTCAAGGGCGCCTGGGTGGAGTGGAAGGTCCCGTCCTTCGCCTTCGCTTCTCGCGAAGCACAGAGAGGCTTCGGCCAGGAAGCGACGGAGATCCTCCACGAGCTGTCGGGCGGCAAGCAGCCGAAGGACAACATCTACTTCAACGTCGTTCACACCGTGGACGGATCCTGGAATCTGGACGGCCAGGCCATGACCAATGAGGAGCTCGGCGCGGCAATCGCAACCGGCACACCTACGGCAGACGTTCGCTAGCTCGACTCATCTATCACAACAACAAACACACTGAGGACAGAACAATGAGCAACTATCTATTGATCCACGGCGCCTGGGGCGGGGCATGGGAATTCGACGAGACGATCAAGGGGCTCGAAGCCCACGGGCATCGCGCCGCGGCAATCGACTTGCCGGGGCACGGAAAGTCGAAGGAGCCGATCTCCGAGGTCACGATGAAGGCCTACATAGCGCGTGTACTGGATGCGCTCAACCCCATCGACGGTCCCGTCGTCCTGGTCGGGCATTCACTCGCAGGCGCCATTGTCAGCCAGGTCGCGGAGCTCGCCCCGGACAAGATCGAGCGATTGATCTTCGTGGCGGCCATGCTGCCGAAGACGGGCGACACACCGCTCGGCCTCATGCAATCCGACTCGGCGGGGGAGCTGCTCCCAGTGTTGAAGTTCTCGGACGACGAGTCCTACGTCACGGTTGGACGAAGCGAAGTCGAGAGTCTCCTGTTGAACGACGTGAATGAGCCGGAACGAATGGAGCTCTTCGCGCCTCACTTCGACATGAAGCAAGCTACGGAGCCCTTCATGTACCCGGCAGAGCTCTCGGACCAGGCCTTCGGCTCGGTGCCGAAGACCTACGTGCGAGCGGCGCTGGACAAGGTCCTCTCGCCGGCCTTGCAGGACGAGATGATCTCGAACTGGAAAGTGGACCAGGTCTTCACGCTCGAGTCTGGGCACTTTCCCCTGATGTCGATGCCGGAGCGCTTGAACGAAGTGCTGCTCGAAGCGGCAAGCGTGTCGGCGCCCAGAGCTTGAAGCGCTCTCCTGATGGCCGAGTCGGGTGATGTCCACCTGACTCGGTCCGCCACCATCTCGATTCCCTCCGCACCGCTCAACCCGGTCCGTTCCCATGAAATCCAATCAACCCAACGTCCTCTTCATCCTCACCAGCGCAGCTCGAATTGGTCCGAATGAGCGACCGACCGGTTACGAGTTCTCCGAGGTCGCTCACCCTCACCTCGCATTCGTCGCCAATGGCTACAACGTCGAGTTCGCGAGCCTCGACGGAGGCCGCCCGCCCGAGGACGGTTACGACTCGAGCGACAGAGCGAGTGAGATCTTCCGAAACAGTGCAGCCTTCGAGCAGCTCGGCCAGAGCCAATCCCTCGCTGACACGGAGCTCGAAAACTACGACGCCATCTTCTTCCCGGGCGGCTTGGGGCCGATGGTCGACATGCTGCACGAACCACTCGTGAAGCGAGCAATCGCTTCGACCTACGAGTCCGGCCGTGTGGTCGGTGCAGTCTGCCACGGCCCCGTCGCGCTCATGAACGTCACCATGTCGGATGGATCGAGCTTTCTGGGGGGCAAACAGGTCGCCGCATTCACGGAAGCCGAAGAGCAAGGCCACTCGGAGTTGGACGTCCCCTTCATGCTCGATGCGGCGCTCGTCGACCAGGGAGCCCTTCACACGCACGCGGATCCGTTCCAAGAGCATGTCGTGGTGCACGATCGCTTGGTTACCGGACAGAACCCCGCTTCTGCTGCAGGAGTCGCCCGAGCCATGATGAGTGTCATGGCTCGCTAGTGCAGAGCCGCGCCACTCCTGATCGAGTTCACGCAAAGAGAGGGAGGCCCGGGTGGGGGCATCCCTCTCTTCGTTCGAAGTCGTGCGACTCCGAGCGAGCCGTCACTTCACCTGCACGATGACCGCCTCGGACGGTACACGCCGGTTATCGAGAGCGAAGAGCATGTAGTAGCCGGGCGGCGCGATCTGTCCGTTCGGCGGCGCGGCGATCGAGTGCACGTGCCCGGTCGGGAGCTTGATGCTCTGCAGCTTGTCCAGCTGCACGTAGCGTTGGTTCATATCGATCGAGTGCGTCATCGAGCCCAGCGCGAGCAACACGACTTCGCTCACGCGCTTGTTCGTCTGGATGAGGAACTCCTTGCCCAGTCGAATCCCGTCGGGCGCGGAGAGGATCTTCGGGCGGTTCGGCTTGAGCAGGTAGCTGGGCGAGTAGTAGCGCATGTCCGACTTCTCGTCCGGTCCGGTGCTCGTGATCAGATCGCGCCCGCCGCCGATGAGCACACGCCCGTCGGGGAGCAGCACGGCCACGGTGTGATAGCCGCGCACTTCGCCGTTGAACGATGCGCCGAGCTTCGTGCCACGCGGATTGCGCGGATCGAAGTATGCGTTGCGGCGCAGATCGGGCGATCCGGACGAGTTGTGTCCGGCAACGACGAGCACGCGTCCGTCGGGCAACAGCACGGTGGACGGATGGCTGCGCGAGACTCCCAGGTCGACGCGCTGCTTCCACGCCAGCGCTTGGGTATCGAAGACGTCGACTTTGCGCGCGTGCGAGGTGCCTGTTTGCCCAGAAGTCATCATCACCGAGCCGTTCGAGTAACCCCACTCACCATCCTCGACGCGAATCGGGAGGAGTGTGCTGGATGCCTCGCTGTTCGGGGCCTGACCCGCGAGCGTTCCGGGGCGAGGAATCGCGAGCGGCGCCCAGCTGGCCGGACCGCTCGTCGACGCGAGCACCGGCGTGCCCGCCTGACCGAACATGACCATGTCGAACTGTCCAACCGGCTCGGGAAGCACGAAGGCGTGCGTGTAGTCGCCGTTGAAGACTTCCATCGGCACATCGGTCAGGTCGGAGAAGAGCGTGAACGAGTCGGTGGCCGGGTCATAGAGCTCCGCGCTCAAGTTCAGCGATGTGTTCGGCAGGACGACGTCGTAGCCCGAGGTCACGAGGATGCGTCCGTCCGGCAGCCGCGTCGGAGTCGTGTACCAGCGATTGTTCAGCCCGGAAGCTCCGAGCCCGACCATCTCGTTCGGAATGCGCGTCCAGTTCGTTCCGTCGAAGCGCGTCGCGTAGGGTAGCCCGAAGGTGAAGACGTCACTCGTCGTCACGTCGAAGACGCCGCGCGTTCCGCCGGCGGTGAAGAGCTGGCCGTCCGCCATCAACGTGTTGCCCGCGCAGAAGAGCGTGTCGTCGATGAAGTAGGGCAGGATGAAGAGGTTGTTCGCGTCGAGTACCGACGTGAGCGGTGTAACGGTGTGATCGGTCGGTGCCGTTGAGCCGAGCGGCAGCGGATCGATCATGAACGTCGCCTTGCGCTGATCTGAAGGAACGCTCGGATCCTCGAGATCGCGCTCGTACCCCATGAAGTGAACGCGCCCATCCGGCATCAATGTCGCGTGAATCGGAACCGAGAACCAACCGTCCTCCGCGCGCAGCCGAATCCGCGGACCCCACGCATCGGGGACTGTCTCGGAAGTTGCCGCGAGCGGCGTGCTCGTGACATCAACCTCGGATTTGGTAACGCCAACGGGTTCTTCGAAGGCTTGGGGCAGCAGAACAGCAAGGCTCAACAGGGATAGCGCGCTCATGACGGAGTCCTCGAATGGGGGATGCGAACGTAGGGCTTGGCCGGCTCTGCACTCCAAGACACACGAGGCGCGCGTTCGTGAAACGAAATCTCAGATCCAGGATCGATCTCGCGTCAAATCGATCCCGGTTCATTCGTCCAAAGAGCCCTGTTCGCTCGAGGCGAGGAATCCGAAGCCAAATGCCCGGGAGCATCTGGATTCGCTCGTCCAGGGAGGCGAGACGATCGATCCCGGATCGAATGGGTGCGAGATTCATCCTGGATCGGCCGACGACTCATCAATCACCCGAAACGGGTACGGGCCTGACGAGTACGGTCACCTCTCCTCCTGGCGCCCAGAAGAACGAGTCGATCGAGGGGCTGAACAAGGTGCCCTCGGAGCGAACCTCAAGGATGCGCAGTTCCGTTCCCACACCGGTAGGTGCGTAGAGATCTCCGGGGGAATCTACACCCGCTTCCAGTTGCTTACTCCACCGGGGAAGGAACGCTGACATTGACTGCTGGCCGAATGCCACGCGAATGGTGAACTCGGTTGCTGCGACCCCGAGTGCGCTCTCTATTCGTACTCGCATTCCGTCGATGGGCTGCATCTCGACACGGAACGATTGATCTTCACTGCCTTCGAGCGCGATGCTCTCACCGGTGTACCCCGGAGCCGAGACCTCAAGCGATGAAAAAGCGACCGGGACCAGGCCGCTCCAGCGATACGAGGATGGCGGCGCGGTCGTCCTCATGTGCCGATTCGACACCCGGAAGCGGTTTATTCCCTGGCCCGTGTAGCGGTCGAACGCCTCGATCACTACGTTCTTGGGTTGCGACATCATCAGGGTGATGTCGAGAGGGATACCCGAGGCGGTGAATTCGTGTCGCGCTGCCCACGCGCCGGAATTGAAGCCGCCCGCAATTGCAAACTGGGGAGGGTTTATGTCAATTCGGTTGGCTCCGAAAGTCAGACCTGAAACATGTGCTGTCCCTTCCGCTCCAGTGATCGCAATGGCGATCGGGGGGGTCGACTGAACCCAACCCGGGTGGTCGGTCGGCAGGTCGCCGTGGAGCTCGGGGAACTGTATAAAGGCCTGGCGCGAAACCTGACTACGGACTGCAACCGCCACGCCTGGCATGGTTTTGCCGAGATTGTTCATGACTGTGCACGACAATGTTGTCTCCGCCCGCAGTTCGACATTCAGGGATCCCGCCAATTCGCCATCCCAGTTCTCTAGCGGAGCCAACCGCACTGGAGAGCATCCCGGTGCACGAACCTCAAGACGGTGAGCGAGATCGGGCTGTGGAACTCGAAACTCGCTCCCACCATCGAGCCGCAAATCGCCGAATGGCTCTGGGAACTCGACAAGAACCGAGCACAGGTTACGAGATCCACCGTCTTTGGGTTTAGCGGTAACCACTACTTCGAGCACCGATCCCTCGACGAGAGCGAGATCGATTCGTGAGCGCGAGGTCGTTGTGAGCAGTTCTGCTTGCGCACTCCGTCCGTCAGACGAAAGCACTTGAATTTTTACTTCCCGATTGCTGGGGACCTGCACTACTTGAACCGGTCGGGCATCCATCGCCACGAGGTTGTTCCCGAGCGCCTTAATCGCCGTCTCTCCGAGCCCCGAATCGATTAACATTCGCGTAGTATTCGAGGGGTCAATGCCCGAGATATGTACCTCTAGTGTGCTGGCGGGAGTCAGCTCCAAGACAGGCGGTACGTCTGATATCGCCATTGAATTGGTGGGGTAGTAGTTCTCACATAAGAACGTAAATCGCTCACGCTCTGCTGCGCAATCCGGAAGAACCAGGCTTCCGTCTGATCCCGAGGGGGTAGTCACCAACCCGAGCGTCGTTCGCCCGATTGCACCGACAACAGGAGAGCCATCGAGAGTATCGACGATCTGCACTCTGCGCTGGCCAGCCGAACAGGGCGTTAGTACTACCGTAAACTCCCCATCGCCGAACAAGCGTTGGGTTGCCGGGCTGAAGTTTGCTTTGCGTACGACGAGCAGGCATCCTCGAGCAGGTACACGCGTCAGATGCCCTACACCCGATGAATCCGTGCGCACACGCTGGATGGCGTTGCTTGATGCGGGGAGGGGAGAGGAAATTTGGGCACCAGAATCGGCCAGTGCGAATAGAGACAATTCTGCATCTCTGACGGGAGTGCCGTCTAGGTCGACCACGGTAATTTCGATGTCGCTCGTCCGAGCAACCCATAGGACCGACTCCGCCCCGGGCCTAATCTCCACAGACATCGAGCCAACCACCTCCCAATCACCTTGGGGATCGATAACCCACTTACCCGTGGGCACCCATGATCGGCCATCGCGATCGGTCACACTCGAAAACTCCGTCTCCCATTCCCGCATCCAAAGCTCGAGGTCTGCAACCGGGGAGACAGTATCGATATCGAGGACAACCAACCTTCCCCTCGAGTGCGCCACTGGCTCCGAGAGTCCAGCTTCCCCACCCGTCACTCGTGGCGCCTCCGTTCGGCGTTCGACGGGCGCGGCCGAAGCGGAGCTCCCAGGTTCGTCTCCCGTCACTGTCTCCGATTCACCATTGGCGATCGTAGGCGTGGTCGAATCTGGAAAATTAACGAGCACCAACCCAACAGTCAAAAGAGCGAGCCCTCCCGCGACCGCGGCGATTGTCCGGATAACGACTGGATTCATCATATTGACTGTAATTGCTGGGCTTCCTCGACGGGAGCCCAGCAATTAAGTGGCTACTGCTGTGACCAACACCCCACGGCATCGTCGTTATTGTCGGGGTTGGAGATCTTGACATCGTCTCCATTCTCAATGCCAGCGAGTTTTGTCTGGCTCTCCGACACCTTTAGTGGGAGCTCAGTGGTCGTGAACGGACTCGAGCGGCCAGATGCCTCCCGACGGAGGCAGAATCGCCATCCCAGAGCAGTGCGCAGGGATGTGGGCGTCCGGCGAGCGTCCCGGAGGAGAGCCTCGACGGTGGGGCCTCGGCCAGGGCCGCCACCCTCAAAGGGCTCGAATCGCTTGGAGGAGCCTCCCAGGGCCCACATTCCATCCCGGCTCTTCCCTCGACCCCTCGGGGCGAGAGCCGGGAGAAGGCCCGAAAACCTCCCACTAAAGGTGTCGGAGAGCCTTTTGTCTCACCGGGGTCAACAGTTAAAACTTTACGTCCATTAACTTTAACATTGAACGATTTCGTCCCTGTGTTCTTGAATTCGTAGTTTGCAGTCCCACTATGGTTCTCAATGACAGTCTCAGATGAATTGGGGTCAACACGGAAGTTGTTGCAACTTCCTCCGGCTCCTCCGCTGGCGGTGTCCTTCCGGCAAGCGTGCCTGACTGACGCCATCGGGCCGCGTACCGTTGCCTCGGTTCGACCCACACGACGGAGGAGCAGTGATGCAAGCAGGCCAGGAGAGGTTCAATCACGAATCCATCGGC
>Ga0316209_1003277_pt1 | contig 11301 bp, 10 predicted proteins | sample 6monopyrite_MG_FD_204945 | JGI IMG/M metagenome (GOLD analysis project Ga0316209, IMG submission 204945) | Microbial mat bacterial communities from mineral coupon in-situ incubated in ocean water Damariscotta River, Maine, United States -... | ecosystem: Environmental > Aquatic > Marine >...
GGTGATTTAGATGCTTTGACACAATTAAAAAACAAAATGGAAGGTAAATAAACCCAACCGTTTTTAAGATAAGGAATGGCTTCGAGGAATCGAGGCCATTTTTTTTTACCTTTAGTTGAGGTGAATTATGGTTTACAATTACTTTTCCATGTAGGTTTGCCATTTAATAAGAAGGTATTTTTCCTTGCCATTATCTACTGCTTTAAGGAATCCGAATTCAAAGCAAAAAAGATACACCTCCCCTTTTTTATTTTTCCAATAATTGGTAAAATAATTGGGATTAAATCCTTCATTAATGAGGTCTGTTTTCCTAACAAATGATTTTCCAGATTTGTTATAATTTTTCAGAATTCTACGATTTGTTTTCAAAATCTTATCTATTTTTTGAAATCGGCTTGCTTCTTTTTCTTGCGACGATTTATAATGATAGGAAGATTTGCAATATTGATTACAAAACTTCTTATCCGTTCTCCCTATTATTTCTTCATCACAATTCAAACACTTTTTCATATCTGTAAATTACACGTTTATTATACGTATAAATATACTCTTATTTTATTTACAGTTGACTTTTCTCTTTAGTTTTGATTTATGCATCAAAAAAGAAAGAACATACTCCTTAAGCATTTAATAATTAATGAGCGGAAGCAAATTGGCATTAAATTCTATCCGGACAAGGTTGTACAAGCGCTAATAAAGGAACTGCCTAATATTAAGTGGAGCAACGATTACAACATGGTTTACCTTCCAAATACCTCGAAGAATTTCTCTTTAATTCTAAAAACTTTTAGAGGTGTTGCTTGGGTTAATCTCTCTTCATTTAGTTCGAAAAGAAATCTCACAAAATGCAACCAACCACTTAGTATAGACGGATATCGTAAACGCCCTGCCGAAGAAGGTGTGAGAAGATGCCCTGAAAAATTTTATCAAAAATTAGAGCTCCGGAATTACTCGTTAAGCACGGCGAGAACTTATATAAGTATGTTCGAACGTTTTATGAATACTCATAAAATTCAGGAATTGCTATCCATTGATGAAGAACAAATTAGAATATATCTTCAAAACCTTGTACATCAAAAAAAATCAAGCTCATACATCAATCAGATGATTAATAGCATAAAGTTTTACTATGAAGTTGTAGAGCAAATGCCAAACAGGTTCTATTCTATCGAACGACCTAGAAAAAAAGAGCGTTTGCCTAAAGTTATTAGCATTGAAGAAGTACAGTCATTGATAAACTGTACTAATAACATCAAGCACAAGTGCATTGTTAGTTTATTTTATTCTACAGGTATGAGGTTGCAAGAATTACTTGATCTAGAGTTTAAAAACATTGATAGTAAACGCATGGTAATCAATATTATTAATGGCAAGGGAGGTAAAGATCGCGTTACAATGCTCAGTGAAGCAATGTTAAGTGATTTGAGGAGGTATTATAAAGAGGTACGTCCTGAGAAATACCTCTTTGAAGGAGCAAAAGGCAACAAATATTCTAAGACAAGTATTTCCAATCTAATTCATACTGCTGCAAGTAAAGCAAAGATTCGACGAAAGGTTACACCTCATATTTTACGTCATAGTTTTGCTACTCATCTGCTAGAATCAGGAGTTGATTTACGCTACATACAGGTTTTACTAGGCCATGAGAGCACTAAAACGACTGAAATATATACTCAAGTAGCAATAAAGCATCTTCGAGCTATAAAAAATCCTTTAGATTCATTATATTTGGTTAAATAAACACATGTGGGATAAACACAATAGGTTTTATCCCACCGTTACCCACAATTAAAAAAATAAATAATATGTTCTACACTTTCGGAAGTCCTTACGGAATTAAAGACCTAAATATTCCAAGTTTAAAATTAAAGAGATTGGATAGGAATCAGATACCTATGTTGGTTATTGATGACGAAAAATTTGAATATTTGGAGCATGTAAAAACGCACAGATTTGATGTTGCTTACTTTTCTGACATTCAGTCAATTGAATCTGCATCGGCATATGAAGTAATACTTTGCGACATAGATGGTGTCGGAAAAAAATTTAGCAAGAAATTTCAAGGAGCTCATGTTATTGCTGAGCTTCGTAAAAAATATCCTTTTAAAACTATAATTGCCTATACAGGTTATACACACGACCCAACTTTTAATCGGTTCTTTGCAATGGCTGATTTCAGTGTTAAAAAGGATATAGATGGTGATGAATGGGTTGAAAAATTGGATGAGGCAATAAAAATAGCAACTGACCCAAAAAATAGATGGATTAAAGTCCGTAATTACTTATTAGATCATAATGTGCCATTATTTGAAATAATGAAACTTGAGAATGAATTTGTAAAAACTTTAGTGGAAGGAAAGTCGATAGAAAATTTTCCAAGCACCAAACTTTCAAATGAGATGTCCGGTGACATTAGAGGTGTTTTGCAGTCATTCACTGCTAGCGTTATTTTTAAATTGATTTTTGCATAATGAAAAGTCCATTACCAATTCTTGATAATATCACACAAGCACCAAAAGATGGTACTCTCTGTGACACCCACAACTACTGTAAATTGGCATTTAATACAAAATGTATTGAGCATTACAAATCTTCAATAGAAGAAGGAACTCACATCTGCCCTTACGGTTTTGCTACAATAGTTAAAAAGAATAATGCTGGCAGTACGACATATACGTCACTAAATATTGATAAGATATCAAATAAGAAATGGTTAAAAAAGAGAATTAAAAAGAATGAAAAAACTGTACTTCTAGATAAAAAGAAAGTAGATGAACTAATAAGATCTTTCGAATTGCAAAGTGCAGAGCATATCTATTCTAAAAATGCTGTTCGGAATATTAACATTAAAGAGAGTTCTGTTAATGACAAGAAAGAACTGCTTGACGATACATTACATGAACTAAGAAGAATTAATAAACAATTGAAGAAGCAAGCTTTTTTCTTGGATAAGGAATTAGAAACAACAGATTTCGATTATGAATCTATTAAAAATAAGGCTAAAAATATTTTATCTTCTGCTCAACTAGTTTCGGTTAGATTGAATGCTTATGATTTCACCTTAAACCCTGAACTTGTTGAAACAGGTAATAAATCAAGCACGCATGTTTATCGAAAATTTGAAAAAGCCAAACATTGTTTAAGTACTTATGCAGCTGATAAAAACATTGTTATAAATTTTATTGGTAGTTGTTACGATGTTATTCATGCTTATGAAATATTTGATATTTTACCCTACGTGCTGATTGAAAATGCAATCCGATATAGTCCAAAAGATGGAAATGTTACATGTGAATTTAAAGTTTCAAATGCAAAATTAAGTTCAATTGAAATAACAAATGTTGGACCTATCCTTTCACGAGAAGAGTTGCCACAACTTTTAGAAAAAGGAATTAGAGGTAAGTCCGTGATTAATAAAATTAAAGGAACGGGCAAGGGTTTATACATCGTGAAGTTAATCTGCGATTACAATGATTTAGAAATCACTATTAATTCAGAGCCAATTGATTTAGAAAACGGTAAATTCACGGCAACTGTTTCTTTTGAATAAAAAAAAAGTGGGTAACACTCGCTAAAAAATCATAGCCGCCCTGCGGGACGGCAACGTTTTTTAGCGTAATCGTTACCCAACATGAAAAAAACACATTTATGAAAAATACCATTGCTTTAGTAGGATTGATAATTATAGCTCTATCGAGCAACGCTCAACTAACCAATATTGAAAAAGAGAATTTTGTGATTATCTACAATACTTGCTTTGACATAACTGCCGAGATCTCTTTCATTAATAAGGTTAGTTGCTCGAAAATTGGAGACAACATAATTTTGGATAGACCCCACGTAGCAGAAGTTATAGAAACCAAGACAGATTATTATTTGGAGTACGGAAAGCCTAAAAAGGCAGTAGGAAGTGAAGAAACAGACACAATTTCATTCATAAATGGTATTGCTCAAACCGAATTTGAAATTGGAAAGTTTGGGCAATTTACAAACGTAAAAAGTCTCTCGTTTGAGTTTCAGGACAGTAAAATTGTTAAAATAATCTCCTACCGAAATGCCTCGGATGTTAAATATCAATTCTTCTTCGAATACAATAACAAAGGACAGATAATCAAAAAGAAAGAAATTTGGTATGATGATTATTACAGTCTAAATAATGTAACCAAAAAGGAAAACACATATTTCAAATACGACAGTGAAAATAGACTTGTTAAATGCACGATTCATAAAGTGGAAAACGATAAGGAAGAAGACCCATATATTCTTTATGAGTGGAAATATTCATATAACGAGGATATGCGTAGCTTGAGTGAAACAATAGCAATTGATTATTTTGAAAAAACTTTTAAGTATATAGAATATGATTTCGATGATAGAGATGGTTGGCTTGAAAAACGAGTACATGTAGGAAACAAGGCTACCAAAGAATGGATTTTAGACGAAGTCTACAGCAGAGAGTATAATACGAGAGAAGAAATTGAAAGAAGAAACTCTTTAGAAAATATCATATCAAAAATCAAACTGAAATTAGACGGTTTAAAGGAGTTCAAAAACTTCGATTTCTTGAACGAAGAGGCTAAAAATAATCTTGCGAACATTGATAACTTATCAATAAAAAGTATCGAAGCTGCAATCTATTCGAATGAAAAAGTCATTTGTAACGATACTGATATTGTTGCAATTTACAGAAATCAATCACAAGGAATTTATGAAAAGTATAATCCTATTTTCAAGACATTGACAGAGCATAAAGCATATGTTTATTTCCCTAAACTTGAAAAGCTCAGCTTGTCATTGAACCATGACTTAGAACTTCTAACAAACAAAATGTCACAGTTACTAAAATATCAAATCGAACAAGCAAAGCAATTTAAAATTTTGAAGGAAAAAATTTTAGTAAATCATTCAGCAATTACTGATAAATGCACTTCTAATGGAGAGCCATTAAAAGACAATAAATATCTCTTTGAATACTACAAGTACTTATATGAAAAAAGCGAATTGTCTGATTTAAAAGTTGCAACTTTTGTAAATGAGTTTCAGCAATACGTTATTAAGATTATTCCTTTAAAATCAAAAGATTTAGAAAAGGCACTTAAAAAAGCGGAGGACTCAAAGTCTAAATACAACGCTATCATAAACTATATTTAAAGAAAAAACACGTTGGGTAACACGATATATAGCAAATAGGGCATTCGGTGGTTTACGAGAGTCCAGTGCTATTTATAAACACCGCCAAATCGTTGATTTGGCTTTTAAGAATGAATAAATTAAAACCAAAATACAACGCTTTGGCTCAGTGCAAACTTGAAAGTTTATCGCTTTCTACTGCCCTACTTGCCATATACTAAACGTTATAAGCAATTAGATAAATATGAGGATTGAAAAAATATTAATTGAAAACTTCAGGTCAATTGAATCTACTGAAATTGAATTTGATAATGATTTTAAAATTTTAATTGGTAAAAATGAAGCTGGAAAATCTAACATACTTTCTGCCTTAACATATTTAAACATAGAAAAAGAATACAATCAGGATGATATTCGTGAACCTCTTCCTGACGAAGATGAAATTGAAGAATCTACAATAGGATTTAGATTTAACCTTGATAAAAAAGGGTTAGAAAATGTTTTTCAAGAAGTGAAAGAATTCATTTACACCAATAATTACAGTCAAAAAATCATAAAGGACTATAAGGGGAATGAATATAATATTAAAAACTATTGTACTTATGCTAACTCAGGGATCCATACAGTAGACCTATTAAATGAGAATAGAAAAACTCAGTATTACACACTCATTTTTGAAAAAAAATGGGAAATAATTGGTAATTGGTATAAACTAAAAGAAGATACAATCTCTCCTATAGATGAAAGCGATAAATATGAAATATTTGATTTAAAAGTAATTGATCAAGAACATCAAGATTTATTTGAACCAATAACGAGAGAGGACTTTACAAAAATAGTAGGAAATCGGGTTGTTAATTACATTAAGTCTCATTTACCAGAAGTTTTATTTTGGACTTACAAAGAAGAAAACCTTCTACCTTCTTCAATTCCGATAGACGGGTTCATTGCTGATATTGAACAATTTATTCCACTTAAAAACATGTTTCATTTAGCAGGAATAGAAGATATAGAGGACAAGCTAAATGAAGCCAAAGAAGGTCGAGCAAGCAGGCTTGAAAATTTATTAGGTAGAGTAGCTGAAAAAACAACAAATCATTTTAAAGAAATCTGGCCTGAATACAAAAAAATTAAATTCAGTTTATTGCCAAATGGAGCCAATATCGAAGTTAGGATTCAAGAAAAGAACAAGTTTCATTTAGATCAAAGAAGTGATGGATTTAAAAGGTTTATTACGTTCTTGCTTTACATTTCAGCTACTGAAAAAAGCAATCATTTATCTGAAAGGCTAATATTGATTGACGAGCCTGACCTTGGATTACATCCATCTGGAGTCAAGCTACTTCGAGACAGATTAATCAGTATTTCTAAGTCAAATCAAATAGTTATTTCAACACATTCTATTTTCATGATTGACAATGATGAAATTAACAGACACTATATTGTCAAAAAGGAGGATGAAAAAACTGATGCTGTTGTTCCTAATGATGATAATATTGCTACAGAAGAGGTTCTTTTTAGGTCATTGGGTCATTCAATATATGACTCTTTGAAAAGTACAATCATATTATTTGAAGGTTGGAAAGACAAATCGCTTTTCAAAACGGCTATTTCCTCAACTCCAAAAGAGTACATTAATTTAAAAAAGGAATTTTCAGAAGTAGGACTTTCTCATTCAAAAGGTGTTAAGCACATAAAAAATTTAACACCGTTTTTCGAACTTGCTGAACGTAATTGTTTTATTCTGTCTGATAATGATAAACCTGCAATAGAAAAACAAAAGGAATTTAAAAAAGAAAAAATATATGGCACTTGGCTTCGATATGATGAAGTTGATAATAAAAGGAAAGAGAAAACAGGTGAAGACTTCTTGAAAGCAGATTATCTTGATAAGGTTTGGAGTAATGTTAGGATTCAATACAATCTTGGAGATGACATTGTCCTCGACCATTCTTCGAAGGACGGAGTGATTAGCTCTTTACAAAAACTCTTAACCTCAAATAAAACAAGTGACTCAAAACAAATTGTAGATGATTATAAAAATCAATTGTTCGATAATTTAAAACGAACAAACATTAATGAGAGCTATTATAGTTTTCTACAAGAACTATCAAAAAAAATGAAAAGCTTATAACAAGATGTATAGTGCATACCCTTCGGGATAAGCACCATACACTGAACGTTAGCAGTAATATCAAAAAATGAATATAGAATTTAAACGATTAACTGAAGTTGATAAAAATGAAATTATTGACTTAATGAACAATGATTTGGTTAGAAAACAAATGCCTCTATTCACAGAAGATTTTAACGAGAGTATTTGTGATAAATTTATTGCTGCAAAAGAATTATTATGGGTTGAACACGGATATGGCCCTTGGGCATTTATTATAAATAGTGAATTTGCTGGTTGGGGAGGACTACAACCTGAAAACGGAGAAGCTGACCTAGCATTAGTTTTACATCCAAATTATTGGGGTACAGGGAAAGACTTATATAAAGAAATAATAAGAAGAGCTTTTGGTGAAATGGGATTGAAATCTGTAACAGTATTGTTCCCTCCATCAAGAACACGAGTTCAAGGATTACTTCGACTTGGGTTTAAACAAGAAGATGAATTAATTATTGGAGGTGAACGGTTTATAAAATATCGATTAGAAAAAAATAAAACTGCTAACAATGAACTGTGGTAAATTCCAAACAATTTCATCTTTTTTTTCTTAAAAAAGTGCCAATTCATTTTTCACACTTCTAAAATTTTCATCATACACTAATCCAGATTTTGCTATACTAAAAGATTGCTTGATTAATTTATTTGCAACAGCAATTAATGCTAATTTTTTACTCTTTCCTTTAGCTACCAAACGAACGTATAAATCTCTGCATGCCTTATTGGATTTACAAGCGTTAAAACTGCACATGAACAATAGGTTTCTTATCTTAGGATTTCCTTGCTTACTTATGGATCTGCTTCCTCTAACACTGCTTCCACTCGTTTTTTCTGTTGGAGAGAGTCCTGTATAACAAATAAACTGCTTTGCTGATTCAAACTTCTCAAATCCATCGGTTAAGATAATTAAAAACATAGCAGTACTCGACCCAATACCTGGTATAGTTTGCAAGCGTGAATATAGGTCTTGATAATGGAGGCGTATAATTTGTTTTAACTCATCCTCTAAACGCTTGATTTGCTTGTTCAACTCTGAAATTGATTTTTTCATTGGGTTGATAATTCCTAACCGTGTTTTTGCAGATTTATGAGACAAAGCGTGTAAACGATTCTTGAACATTGTGCGAGACTTGATTAATAAATCAATATTCTCGGTAATAATTCGAGCTTCTTTCATGTGTAATGAAACTGGCTCATACGCTTTTAACTCATTCTGGATACCATATTTACAAATCATTTGAGCGTCCGCTTTATCCGTTTTTACTCTGCGCATTTTCATCTGTATAAAGCGCTTAATAACCAAAGGGTTAACCACCGACACAAAAATATCCTGTAAAAATAGGTAGTCGGCTAATTGAACATGATAAACTCCTGTCGCTTCCATTATCACAACCGAGTCAGGTGGTAGTTTCTTTCTAAACTCTTTAAAACCCTTCATAGTGTTTGAAAAACTTGAATGCTTGTCACTCTGATCCATTACATCAAAAACATCTTTTGAGATGTCGATACCGTAAAAATGTTTATTTTTATTCATAGTATAAGTTTTAGAAGAACGATATACTTGAATCTAACAACCTTAAAACAGACTCCAATGGGTCTAATGAACTGTTCAGATTTAAAGTATAAAAGAGAGGGGACTTTCAATGTTGACGGTTTTTAACCTCGTGTATAAGACAGCCTTATTCCTCTCTTTCGTTCTTTTATTAATAAATATAAAATTAATGAATTGTAAACTTAGGACGTATATAAAAAATAGCGGATTAAGGGCTAAAACAAAAGATAAATAATAAAACAAAGGTCAGTTATAAACTGAAAAGTTAGTGCGTAAAACCCGCTACTTTTCATATACAAGACCGACGTTACCAACAATATATGACTACATCAGAAAAAGAACTTTGGTTAAGTATAGAAGACTTTGAAATAGATGACCTAGAGTCAACCTTTTCATTTTCAGACCGGCTTGCTAGAGAAAACGACTGGTCATTAGAGTATAGCTTAAGAGCAATTTTAGAGTATAAAAAGTTTATTTTTTTAGTTTGTATATCATCTCACTCTCTCACGCCGTCTGATGAAATTGACCAAGTTTGGCATTTACACTTATTGTATACCCAATCATATTGGATAGACTTATGTGAGAACATCTTGAACCGTCAAATACATCACGGTCCAACAAGAGGTAAGGAAGAGCAAGGTAAGTTTAAAAACCAATATCAGTTTACAATTGATTTTTACTCGGATAAATTTGACAAAAAACCACCCGAAGATATTTGGCCTAAGTCCTCTGAACGGTTTGAATCAATCCGTTTCAGTCGAGTAAATCGACATAAATACTGGCTATTACCTAAAATAAATATATTCAATAAATGAATCTTCTTTCTAAATTAAAACCAGCCGAAACTCTATTACTGCTGGATGGCTCAAAATCTGATTTCAAAAACTTAATGAAATTTACCTTTATGGACTTAGTACTTAAACAAGTCCTAGTAGTAAAGGAAAGTGTAAGAACAATAAAGAGCGGTAGAGGATATAAGGAACAGCGTACAAAATATGTTGTGATAGGGAAGAATTTTAAAAACTATAAGCCAAGTGCTTTTGAACGAATATACTTGACGACTTTTGACAAAAGCCCTGAATTAAAAGCAGTTTTGACTAAACTTATCAAAGTGGCTTATGACTCGATTCACCTTGAACGTAAATATCGCAGGACAATTTTAAACTCAATCCCTATTAAACAATGTTTTAAAATTTCACTTCTAAATCAATTAATGGGTTCTTTCTCTCTGACTTCAGAAGGCTATCAAAAAAGATCAATGGTCGAAATTCGACTGAAAGACATTGACATGATCATTGGAGATTTACTGAAAAATGATCAGAAAAAAGCTCTAGAAATCCTTATTGAAATTGGTGGAAACATTTTTTTACTTAAAAACATTGATTTTGAATTACTTCGAAACATAGATAAATCAATTCTTGAGTCTATGAAGATTGAGGGTCAATTTGATGGGTTTGATAATGATTACGGTATTTGGTACTATATGGATTTCAGCGATGATTATTGGCTAGACTCGACATTTGATTCTTGGGATGATACTTTTGACACATTTGATTCAGGTTATGACTCAGCAGGCTGTTCATCTTGTGATAGCGGATGTAGTAGTTGCGGAGGATGTGATTAATGTTGGTAACACTACCTATACTCTATTGCTTAAATCTCGCTTCGCATGATAAGTCATTCTAACTCGCACGTTATTTTCTTCGAAAATTAAATTATCTTTAAAAAACGCAACGGCGCATAGCCTAAACGTTAGCATCAATCACAGCTTCACGATAAGCCCAACTTTTCAAAATTATTTTTTAAGGTTTAGTTTCCAGGTATATTTCAATTGTAAAATCCAACTTCAGTGAAGTAGATTTTGAACAAACAAAATCAGTTACCAGTCTGCGATTATTTGGTTTTTGAGTACATGCTAAAATGCGGAACAACCAATTCTGTTAGCATCGCAGGAGCCAGCTATTCTCATCACTGTTTGAGACGTATTTTTCACGTAGTTACTTTTCATTTATGGCACAGAATTGAGAATCCTTTTCCGGATCTTGAAGTTTTTAGCCAACAAGTTGGGGCAAAAAATACTAGTAGAAGTATCGGCTAATTTCAACTGAACTTAATTTCTTCAGTGGTATTGCCACCTTGCATTTAACAGCAATGCTCCAAGGGTCGACCACGAAATTGCACCGCCTTGATGTACCGCCTGTTCAATTAACTTAGGCAGGTTTTAGGCGTAACTGATTTTGTTCCGAACGATGAAAAAGACTGATGCTAACACTTAAGCATCAATGAATGGTCAAGTAAGGCTTGACTTCATTGTGCTTGTTGTTGCACTCCTACCTTCGTTAGCGGGTTTAGACTGACTCTATGGGGATTCAATAGCGATTTTCTTATCGATTTATGATTTCATGCAGTACCTCCATACGTATTCGGACTCGATTACCCCGAACAATTG